>Ga0065704_10071060_pt1 | contig 13450 bp, 10 predicted proteins | sample SwiRhicommuniRL2_FD_59091 | JGI IMG/M metagenome (GOLD analysis project Ga0065704, IMG submission 59091) | Switchgrass rhizosphere bacterial communities from Rose Lake, Michigan, USA - RL2 v2 (version 2) | ecosystem: Host-associated > Plants > Roots > Rhizosphere > Soil | place: East Lansing, MI
AAGGTTTACCCAGCATTTGATTTGCTTGATCAACAGCTGATGGAATTGATTTCTGATATTCAGGCTTTAAACGGTATACCACGACTTTCTGGCCGTCTTCTTTCTGATCCTGAAGAAATTCTTTTAATTCCTGCTTTTGTGATCCTCCTTTTGGAGCTGCATGCAATACAAACAGTCTGTTTCCATTTTTTTCTAAAATACCAATATGATCAAAAGAAGCAGCTTTCTGCTTTTGTGTCACATTGTTAATTGCTCCGGAAAGTCCGGTTTCTTTTGCCGTTACAAAAAGTAGGTCACCGTTTTTAAGCTTTGATATTGGAGAAGCACTACAATTGACAAGCAGTACAATCAAAAAGAACAGGCTTCCTGCAAAGTTCATTTTTTTTAAAAAAGATATGTTAAATCTTAGCATTCTGATATTGTTTCGCCGCCAAAATTACAAAATAGAATTTATTACATTTGTAGGAAGTATTGATCTATTCTTCATATCAACCCAAACATTCCCTATATTCCTATGCCACATATTTTACTCGTTGAAGACGATGACAGACTTTCAAAATTGATTACCAAGGGACTTCAGGAAGCTGAGTTTGAAGTAACGGCAGCCTATGATGGAATAACGGGGCTTAAACTGGCATTACAAAAAGATTTTGATCTGATCATCACAGATATTGTCCTTCCTAAAAAAAACGGCCTTGAATTCTGTAATGAAATAAAGATTTTAAAACCCAATCTTCCGGTGGTAATGCTTACTGCTCTCGGAACGACGGACGATAAGCTGGAAGGGTTTGATGCCGGAGCTGATGATTACTTAACCAAGCCTTTTGAAATGCGGGAGCTGGTGGCCAGAATTAAAGTTCTTCTAAAACGTTTTTCACAACAGAGGCAGCAAAAAGTTTTTGTTCTTAAATATGAAGGCATTGAAATGAATCTGGAACAAAAAACAGTCAGCAGAGATCAGGTTCCCATAAAATTGACCCCAAAGGAATTTAATCTTTTGAAATTCATGCTGGAAAACTCTGAAAGGGTACTTTCCCGCGGTGAAATTGCGGAAAAAGTATGGGAAACCCATTTCGATACAGGAACCAACTTCATTGACGTATACATCAATTATCTAAGAAAAAAAATTGATAAAGATTTTGAAATTAAGCTTATTCATACCAAAGCAGGTATGGGATTTATCTTAAAAAAAGATTACGAAACGGGCATCATACATTAACCAAAGTGAACTAAAAACAAACGGATGAAAATAAGAACCAGGCTTACACTCCTTTTTACCCTAATCACGGCAATGCTTTTAGGGGTTTACAGCTTTTCTATTTATTATTCTTCCAAAGAAGCCAGAGAAAAATCTTTCTATAGCGAATTGCAAAACGAGGCTATTGCCAAAGCTGATTTGTTTTTCCAAAGCTCACTCCCGGAACAGGAAATGCATAAGCTGTACAAAAATAACAACAGAACACTTAACGAAGTTCAAGTCGCTATTTATGACTCTAATCACCAGCTCATTTATCATGACGATGCAAAAGTTGATTACGTAAAGGAAACTCCGGCGATGCTCTCGCAGATATTTCAAAAGAAAAAAATCAGCTTCTTTTTAAACAACTTACAGGTTATCGGGATGGTCTATCATCATTCCGGAAAATCGTACGCTGTAACCGCTGCTTCCTATGATAAGTATGGGTATGAATATCTCACTCATCTTCTTACCATTAGTATTATCGCTTTCATCAGCATCCTGATCCTGATTTACCTGGCCGGCATATTCCTTTCTAAAAAAGCATTGAGCCCCCTGAGTGAAATGGTGAATCAAATTAAAAAAATTACTGCCGGAAAATTACAGCTGCGCTTAAAAACGACCGGAGAAAAAGATGAACTTAACGAGCTTGCCCAGAATTTCAACGGAATGCTGAAGCGTCTGGAAAATTCTTTTGACTCTCAAAAACATTTTGTATCCAATATTTCACACGAACTCCGCACTCCACTATCCGCAATTATCACTGAGCTGGAACTGGCTTCTGAAAAAGAACAAACCAAAGAAGAATACCGGCAAACCATCCGATATGCGTTGGAAGATGCACGGAATATGGCCAAACTGTCCAACAGTTTAATGGATCTTGCCAAAGCAAGCTATGATCCTAATGAAATCAGCTTTTCTGAAGTACGCCTTGATGAAATACTTCTGGAATCTTACACCAAAATAACAAGAGAAAATCCGGCGTATAAAGTTTCTTTGAATATAGAAAATGAGGTGGAAGAACATCAGCTGATCACACAGGGAAATGAATATCTGCTGCAGGTAGCTTTCAATAATCTTATTGACAATGCCTGTAAATATTCCCCTGAGCATATATGTTCAATAGATGTGATAGCCCATAAAAATACACTTTCGATCAGTTTTACCAATACCGGCATCATTATTTCCAGGGAAGATTTACAGCGTATTTTTGAACCCTTTTACAGAAGTGAAACCTCAAAAAAGGAAAAAGGCTATGGTATCGGACTATTTCTGACAGAAAAAATCATTCATCTTCATCATGCAACAATTTCTGTAGCATCAGAGCATAATAAGACCATTTTTACAATACAGTTTGAAATACCAGAATCCTAATCATTTAACGATTTTCACACTACTCCACTGAAGTTTTACTGAAAACAGTAGTTCCTATACTGGCTGCGATCACACAGGCAATGGATATCCACTGTAAAAAGGTTAAACTCTCGGATAGGAATAATAATCCCGAAAAAGCAGCAAATGCAGGCTCCAGACTCATCAGAATACTAAAAGTTTTGGCCGGAAGTTTTTTAAGTGCCATCATTTCCAGAGAAAACGGTAGCGCACTGGATAAGATAGCAACTCCAAGTCCCTTTATAAAAAGGGTTGGTGTAAGATTGAAAACCGCGCCATCCCAAATGGTAAAAGGAATAATCACAAGACTTGCAAATAACATCCCGGTAGTAACAGCATCTTTTCCATCCATTATTTTAGCTACTTTTCCGCCCATTACAATATAACCTGCCCAAAACATCCCTGCCAGAAAGGCCAGTCCAAGCCCCAATAAATCTATATTGTTACTCTGCCAGGGCACGATAAGTAAAATCCCTACACAGGCCAATAATGCCCAGACAACATCCAGTAACTTACGCGACAGTGCCAGAGCCAGGAATAAAGGTCCGGCAAATTCTACCGTAACAGCCAGCCCTAGCGGAATTCGCTGAATAGCCATATAAAAAATAAGATTCATCGCCGCCAGTCCGATACCGTACAGAGCACAATATTTCCATTTTTGTTTAGTGAACTGTAAAAATTTTGGACGGTTAATCAAGGTGAGCAAAACAGCTGAGAGTACAATCCTTAAACTAACGGTACCAATAGCGCCGATGGCAGGAAAAAGCTGCTTGGCAATGGAAGCCCCACCCTGCACGCAGATTATTGCTAAAAGTGTAGCAGGTATCGCTACATTAGACTTTTTCATTTCTAAAATTTATAACTTATAAAACAACTTTGGAAAGAATTTTCCGGGATTAGGCAAACTCTTATTTTATCATTATAAACCGGGAAATTCCGAATGCAAAATAGCTTGCCAGCAAATGTATTGAAATTTTAGCGTTCAATATGGGTACAGTTTTCATTTATTACTAAGACTTAGTTAATGAATATTTCCTAATTATGTTCTCCAAATCCTTTCAAGGTTTCCTGCTATCCTATCCGGTTCAGATGATGATGTACGGTAAGAACATAGTCTTTTTTTTAAATCCTATACACAATATCATTTGACACTTTCCGATGTATACATTCATTTTCAAAGGTTATTTTCCTTCTGTTTTCTCTAATCATTTTCTAATAACATTCTAAAGCTTTTCTAACGGCTTCTCCCCAAAAGGAGGAATACCTTTGCAGCAAATAAAAACCACTATGGATACCGATCCTTCCCATTATTACTATAACTAGGCATTCAGCAATATATCTTTCTGTATATCGGCTGTTTGCCATACAACAAAAAGATTATGAATACACTAGAATTTACTCTTCGTCTTTTCACAGCATTCCTCCTGGGTGCCGGCATTGGTTTCGAAAGACAGTGGCGCCAAAAAAGTGCAGGCCTCCGTACCAATACACTGGTATGCCTGGGCTCTGCGGCCTTTGTACTGCTTTCCATCAGAATCGGCGGTGATGCTACAGGCAGAATAGCTTCCTATATTGTGAGTGGTATAGGTTTTCTGGGAGGAGGTGTTATTATGAAAGACGGTCTTACCGTAAGGGGACTCAACACTGCAGCTACTATCTGGTGTTCAGCTTCCGTAGGAGCCCTCAGCGCTATAGGACTTCCTTTTGAAGCAGCTATTACCAGCGGATTTATTATTCTCACACATGTCATTCTCCGCCCTTTAGGAGTAAAGCTTGGCAACAATATCAGCAGCAGAAATCATTATACCGAATATTTAATCAGTATCAAATGTAAAAGTGAGGTGGAAAACCACATCCGGATACAGCTGATGCAGTCTTTAAGCGGGAATGATAAAATATTACTGAAATCTCTCACCAGCGATGATAACGGCGTTCCTGAAAATGCCATCATTACAGCAGAAGTGCACGCTTCTACTCCACAGGACAGTTTCATGGAAAAAATAACCAGCAGACTTACTATTGAAGATAAAGTCATCAGGGTAAGCTGGGAAATTATAGGTACTGAAACTGATTTATAACATTTAACACCAACCCTGAAGCCATGTTAAAAAAATATTCCAACAAAAATCTCAACTCCGCAGCTCTTGTAAAATTGAAAGAAGCTGCATCAGAGAACGAAAAAATGATTTATGCTATGCTGGAAACTTCAGAAGAAGGGCTTAGCGAAAACACCGTAAAAGACCGTTTAAAAATATATGGTAAAAATGAAATTGCCACTCAGAAAGCACCTTCATGGCTGAAGCAGTTTGCCCATTCTTTTTTTAATCCTTTCAATTATATCCTTGCCTGTATTGCCGTGATTTCATTATTCATTGATGTTATCCTGGTGCCTGCAGATGAAAAGGACCTCAGCACCAGCATTATTATTTCAGTGATGCTTCTGTTCAGCACCACCCTAAGATTCATTCAGGAGTTCCGCAGCAATAAAGCAGCAGAAGCTTTAAAAAGAATGGTAAAAACCAGCTGCCTTACCAAAAGAAAGTTTAAAGAAAGTGAGGAAATAGATATCAGTGAAATTGTTCCCGGTGATATGATCATACTTTCTGCCGGTGATATGGTTCCTGCCGACTGCAGAATTATGAAAAGCAAAGATCTCTTTATCAGTGAATCCATTCTTACCGGGGAAGCATTACCTGTAGAGAAAAATGCTCTTCCCATCAAAGATGCAAAGAATCAAAACCCACTATCCTTACAAAATATCTGTTTTATGGGAACTAACGTGGTAAGTGGGTCAGCCACGGTTGTGGTAGCTAACACTGGTATTTTCACCTATTTCGGAAGCATCAGCAGAAGCCTGGTTTCCAAAAGATCCGAAACCGCTTTTGATATAGGTGTCAATAAAGTAAGTTTTCTGCTCATCCGGTTTATGCTGGTGATGACCCCCATTATTTTTCTTATCAACGGATTGGTAAAAGGAGACTGGATGCAGGCTTTATTATTTGCCATTGCAGTAGCTGTGGGACTTACCCCGGAGATGCTCCCTATGATTGTTACCGCCAACCTTGCGAAAGGAGCTGTTAATATGAGCAAGAAGAAAGTCATCGTTAAGCGGTTGAATGCCATTCAGAATATTGGTGCCATGGATATTCTCTGTACTGATAAAACAGGAACACTTACCCTGGACAAGATTGTACTGGAAACTCATCTCAATGTTCAGGGGCTTGAAGATGATGAAGTATTGAAATGGGCTTACCTCAACAGCTATCATCAGACCGGGCTCAAAAATCTGTTGGACCAGGCTGTTTTGGATCATGCCGAAGTTCACAACATGATGAAAGCAGATGAACTGTATCTGAAGGTAGATGAAATCCCTTTTGATTTTGAAAGAAGAAGAATGTCCGTTATCCTCAACACTTCCAGTGGTAAACACCTGATGATTTGCAAAGGTGCTGTAGAGGAAATGCTTTCCTTATGCAAATATGCTTTAGATCCGGGAGAAGACAACAGTTTGCATATTGAGAATGATAATATTGTTCCTCTCGATGAATGTATGAAGCAGAAAATCATCAGAATGTCTGAAAAGCTCAATGCTGAAGGGTTACGGGTTTTACTGGTTGCAATCAGAGAATTTGACGGAAACCATCCATTGAATTATTCTGTTGCCGACGAAAATCATCTTACACTTACCGGTTTTATAGGATTCCTTGATCCGGCAAAGCCATCGGCGGAACCTAGTATCAAAGCTTTACATAAGCTGGGTGTGGAAGTAAAAGTAGTAACCGGGGATAATGATATTGTCGCTAAAAAGATATGTCATGACGTAGGGATTCCCGTTACCATGATTATGCTTGGTGATGAATTAGACAACAGAACCGATGAAGAGCTTAGTAAAGACATGGATCTTTATTCTGTTTTTGCAAAAGTAAGTCCGTTACAAAAGCAGCGTATTGTAAAAATACTGAGATCTAAAGGGCATACCGTAGGATTTATGGGAGATGGGATTAACGACGCGGCTGCCATTAAGGAAGCTGATGTTGGTATTTCCGTTGATACCGGTGCAGACATTGCAAAAGAAAGCGCAGACATCATCCTGTTGGAAAAAGATTTAATGGTTTTACGCAGTGGTGTAATCTACGGCAGAAGAACGTTCGGAAATATCATTAAGTATATAAAAATGACAGCCAGCAGTAACTTTGGAAACATGTTCAGCATGATCGGAGCCAGTGCATTACTTCCGTTTTTGCCAATGCTTCCGCTACAGATTCTAACCCAGAATTTACTCTATGATATATCACAGTCTTCCATCCCCTGGGATACAATGGATAAAGATTTTCTGGAAAAACCAAAAAAATGGGAAGCCGACAGTATCAAAAAGTTTATGCTGTATATAGGTCCTTTGAGTTCCATTTTTGATTATCTGACTTTTGCTGTTATGTTCTTTATTTTCAAAGCCAATACTCCGGAGCATCAGAGTTTATTTCAGACAGGATGGTTTGTAGAAGGATTGCTTTCACAAACCCTGATTGTACATATCATCAGAACGAAAAAGATCCCCTTTATCCAAAGCTGGGCAACCGCCCCTGTAGTCGCTCTAACGAGTTTAATCATGCTGATTGGAATACTGATTCCTTTTACTCCCTTAGCTGTATATCTGAAAATGCAACCTTTACCTATGGGGTATTTTCCTTATCTGGTTGTCATTCTTACTGGATATTGCATCCTCACTCAGTTCGTAAAGCAATGGTTCATCAAAAAATTCGGACAGTGGCTATGATAAGTGTATGGCAAAATAAAAATCTGCATATAACTATTGCATCATAGCATCAGCTCAACAAGAAACAAATAATTAATTGGTTATAAACATTTTATATGAAAAATACCGTATTATCAATACTACTTTTGGCTTTTATTACCTCTTGTAAAGATCCCAAAAGTGAAACTCCACAAAGCCAGGATCTTCAAATCAAAGGAGATCATGTGATGATTCCTGAAAACAATCCTGTTTTAAAAACAATTAAAACAGAAGTGGTCACCGAAGAGGAACACAGTGATGGTGTAGTATCCGCAGGAACTATCCAGGCAATCCCCAATCATTATGCAGAAATTGCCAGTCCTTTTTCCGGAAGAATTACAAAATCCTTTATCCAGCTTGGTCAAAATGTTTCTGCGGGAAGCCCGCTTTTTGAAATCCTTTCTTCCGATTATTTTTCAGTTCAGAAAGATTATACAGATGCCTTAAATGATGTGCAGCTTGCAGAGAAAAATTACAGACGCCAACAGGATCTGGTAAAACATGGGGTCGGTATTCAAAAAGAGCTGGATGAAGCGGAAACAGATTTTAAAAATAAAAAGACCTCACTTTCTAATGCCTCCTCTGCCCTGAAGGTATACAACAGCAAAGGAGGAGGTATAGGAAGCCCCCTTATTGTAAGAGCTCCTATCAGTGGAGAAATTATTTCCAACAAGATTGTTAACGGTCAGTATCTGAAAGGTGACGCAGATCCTGTGGTTATTATTGCAGAACTTTCCAAAGTATGGATTTCCGGGGATGTTAAAGAAAAAGACATTCGTTTTGTCAATATCGGAGATCATGTCTCTGTAAAAATAAGCGCTTATCCGGATCGAAATATTACAGGAAAAGTATACCACATTAATGAAATAGTAGACGAAAATACCCGAAGTATAAAAGTCCTTATAGAATGTGACAATCCGGACAGAAAGTTAAAACCGGGTATGTATGCCACCGTTAATTTCTCAACGACTCCCGAAAAAACAGTTATGATACCCGTTACAGCTTTAATGCAGCAGGATAATACTCAGTATGTATGGATAAAAACGGGAAAGAACCAATTTACCAGACGTTCAGTGGCCACAGGTGAAACAGACCAGAAATCAGTAAGAATTATTTCAGGATTAAAACCAGGAGAAACCATCATGACTGAGGGCGGAATTTATATGCTGGATGCAAAATAATATGAATGTGATAAAATGTACAATCTAAAACCTGTAAAGACCGTATCCTGCTCAGCACAATTACATGATACGCCACACTTTATATACTGTACAAAAATTAAGAATTATGAAGCAATTACTTACAATCTCTATACAGAAGAGGTGGCTGATGCTCGCGCTCTTCCTTTTACTAGGCTTTTTTGGTTATTATTCCTGGACCAGATTATCCATAGAAGCTTATCCTGACATTGCCGATGTCAGCTCACAGGTGGTTACACAGGTACCGGGACTGGCTGCTGAAGAAGTAGAACAGCAAATTACCATTCCGTTAGAAAGGGCTCTGAACGGACTTCCGGGAATGCATGTCATGCGAAGCAAAAGTACTTTTGGACTTTCTATTATCACAATGGTATTCGATGACGGTGTAGATGATTACTGGGCCAGACAGCGAATCCAGGAAAGACTGACAGATGTGGAGCTTCCCTATGGTGCACAGCCGGGGTTGGATCCCCTTACCTCTCCTATCGGCGAAGTCTATCGTTATATTATCGAAAGTAATACCCATAGTCTGCGGGAACTTACGGATTTGCAAAATTTTGTAATTATTCCACGCATTAAACAGGTTTCAGGAATTGCTGATGTAACCAATTTCGGAGGCATTACTACCCAGTTTCAGATCGAGCTGGATCCTCATAAACTAGAGCAGTATGGTCTTTCACTATCTGAAGTTACCGAAACTATTTCCAGAAATAATGTAAGCGCCGGCGGGAGCATGCTACCCCGGGGAAATCTGGCCTATGTTATCCGGGGGATAGGTTTGGTAAAAGATTTAACAGACCTTGGAAAAATTGTGGTGAAAACACAGAATGGAGTTCCTGTTTTCCTGAATGATGTAGGAACACTTAAATATGGAAACCTCGAAAGAAAAGGTATTCTAAGCTATACAGACAGAAAACGCAACTACTCCGAAAGTGTAGAAGGAATTGTACTTTTACTAAGAGGACAAAATCCGTCACAGGTACTGGAAGGTGTTCATCAGGCCATTGAGGAATTGAATAAAGAGACCCTTCCTCCGGGAGTAAAAATCCATCCTTTCCTGGATAGAACAGACCTTGTAAAAACAACACTTACCACTGTATCCCATACCCTTACAGAAGGAATTGTACTGGTTATTATTGTACTTATTGTATTCCTTGGAAGCTGGAGAGGTGCATTATTGGTTGCTATTACCATTCCGCTTTCCTTATTATTTGCATTTATCTTAATGCATTTCACTAATATTCCCGCCAATCTCCTTTCACTCGGAGCCATCGATTTTGGGATTATTGTAGACGGTGCCATCGTCATGTTGGAAACTATCCTTAAGAAAAGAGAAGATAATGCAGAAGAAACCCTGGAAGAAAAAACAATTACCCAAAGAGTGATTGAAGTGGCCAAGCCTATATTCTTTTCCACCATTATTATCATTACTGCGTATCTCCCGTTATTCGCATTTGAAAGAGTGGAGAAAAAACTGTTTACCCCAATGGCGTTCACGGTAGGTTATGCCTTATTGGGAGCACTGGCAGTAGCATTACTTCTGATTCCGGGATTAGCCTATGTAATCTACCGTAAACCACAAAAAATATATCATAACAAATGGTTGGAAAAAATAAGTACTGCTTATGGAAAAAGAATAGAAAAGATCATGCAGACTCCTAAAAAAGTCATTATACCGGTCAGCATTGTATTATTATCTGCAGGAATACTTTCCTATACCGTAGGAAAAGATTTCCTTCCTGAGCTGGATGAAGGCTCTATATGGCTGCAGGTACAGCTGCCTCCCGGTATTTCTTTAGCCAAATCAAAAGAAATGAGTGATACCCTGCGTGCCCGAACACTGAAACACCAGGAAGTCACCTATATGATGATTCAGGCAGGCCGTAATGATGATGGTACTGACCCATGGACCGCTTCTCATTTCGAAGTATCTGTTGGTATAAAGCCTTACAGCGAATGGCCTTCGGGAAAAACTAAAGCAGATTTAATTAAAGAGCTGGCCGCAGATTATAAAAATATGCCGGGATTCACGGTAGGTTTTTCACAACCTATGATTGACGGGGTTATGGATAAAATTTCCGGGGCTCACAGTGAACTGGTTGTAAAGGTATACGGAGAAGAATTCAAGGAGACCAGAAGGATTGCTGAAAATATAATGTCTACTTTGAATACCATCCCAGGTTCTGCTGACCTTGCCATCGATCAGGAACCTCCTTTACCTCAACTGCAAATTATTGCAGACAGGGATAAGATTGCTCAGTATGGTCTCAATGTGGCAGATGTAGCAGACCTTATTGAAGTTGCATTGGGAGGAAAAGCTATTTCCCAAATTTTTATCGGCAATAAAGTATATGATATTTCCTGTCGTTATACCGAAGACAGCCGCGACACTCCGGATAAAATAGGAAACCTGATGCTTACCTCAGCTTCGGGGGCCAAAATCCCACTGTCACAGGTAGCAGAAGTAAAATTAAGCACCGGTGAAAGTACCATTACCCGAGAAATGAATAAACGTCATCTCACCGTAAAACTAAATTTAAGAGGTACCGATCTTTCTTCTTTTCTGAAAAAAGCTCAGGATAAAATTGAAAAAGACATTCAATACGATCATGGAAAATACCAGGTCAAATGGGGTGGTCAGTTTGAAAACCAAAACAGGGCTTATTCCAGATTGGCATTTATTGTTCCGCTGGCATTAGCAATTATGTTTCTGTTATTGTATAGTGCATTTGGTGATTTCAGACAGGCTTTGGTGCTCATGTCTATCGTTCCATTGGCATTATTCGGAGGAATGCTGGCCCTCAATATACGCGGAATGTCTCTTAATGTGTCTTCTGCTGTCGGATTTATTGCATTATTCGGGGTAGCCATTCAGAACGGGGTCATTATGATTTCCCACATCAACGACCTTCGTAAAAAAGGCTATGATTTGAAACTTGCAGTCACCAAGGGAGCAAAAGATCGCTTCAGACCGGTACTGATGACGGCAACCGTTGCAGTAATCGGATTATTTCCAGCATCATTAGCTACAGGAATCGGTTCAGATGTACAACGGCCTCTGGCTACAGTGATCGTTTACGGATTGATGTTCTCTACTATTTTAACACTGTTTGTTCTGCCAGCTATTTATTATATGGCTGAACGCCGCAACGAAAAACAAAATTTAGAATCAGATGAAAATTAGAGCTCATTTTATCATACTATTTGCTGTGTTATTCAGCATGACAGATATCGTAAAGGCACAGGAAAAAGAACTTATACGTTTTGAAGAATACCTGAGTCTTGTAGGAAAGAAAAATCTCAGCTATGCTGCCCAAAAATATAACGTAGGTATGGCCGAAGCATCGATCCAGACTGCAAGTATGTTTCCGGATCCCCAATTGGAAATGGAAACCACCAACAATGGGGTAAGAGAGAATATGGGGTATGTTTACGGAGCTTCTATCGGCTGGACACTGGAGCTGGGAGGTAAAAGAAAAGCCAGAATAAATCTGGCCAGAAATCAATCTGAACTGAGCAAAATACAATTGCAGGATTTTTTCAGAAATCTCCGTGCCGATGCAGGTTTAGGGTATATCGATGCTTTAAAATCCAAAGCCCTTCTGGAAGTACAGCAGGACTCATACAAAAACATACTGCAACTGGCCAAGTCCGACAGCATCCGATACCGCCTAGGAACAATATCACTGGTTACGGCAAAACAGAGTAAATTGGAGGCAGCCTCCTTACTCAACGAAGTGTTTCAGGCTGAAAGTGCGGAGCTACAAGCATTAACCAATTTATCGGTATTTCTCAGTGACTACAAAATGACTGGCAGAGAGGTTACCGGAGATTTTAATGCTTTCAACAGAGATTTCAGTGTAGATGATCTGATCCTCCAGGCACTGAATGAAAGAACAGATTTATTAGCAGCCAGACAAAATACACAGATCGCCCAAAGTCAAATCAACCTTGAAAAAGCCAACCGTGCCATAGACCTTGGAATCAGTGCCGGCGCAGAGCGACATACTGAAGCGATCAATGAAATAGCTCCTTCACCAACTGTAAATGCAGTAAAAATAGGACTTAGCATTCCTTTGAAATTTTCAAACAAAAGAAATGCGGGATTAAAAATAGCGGAAATGGCCCATTCTCAGGCTGAGGTCGAGTACCAGCAGGTTGAGCAAAGCATACGGGCAGATGTGATGCAGGCTTATCAGCAATATACAGCCACTCAGAAGCAGGTAAAACAATTTCATAACGGAATGCTTACAGAGGCCAAAAGTATATTGGAAGGGATTACGTACAGCTACAAAAGAGGGGAAAGTTCTATTCTGGAGGTTCTGAATGCCCAGAGAACCTACAACAGTATCAGGAAAGACTATTACCAGTCTCTTGCAGATAATGCCGCTGCTTTAATTGAACTTGAGCGGAAAGCCGGAATCTGGGATATTGAATTTTAGAAAATAAAACTGAGAACATTTTTCATCAAAAAACTATAGGACTACAGATTAATTCCATATTCCTTTTTTTCCTTTATTAAAAAAGCTCTGAGATCTATATGATTCCGGAGCTTTTTTACTTATTTCTTGTATTGAGATTCATAGGTACTGATCCAATCTTCAGGAGTCATTTTTTTACTCAGCTCAGCAATTAATTCAAAAGGAATATCTTCCACTTTTTTGAAGCGGACACATGATTTTCCCATATCCAGCTTTCTCCTGGAATATTTGGGATATTCTGAAACAAACCATTCCAAAAGTTCCGGTCTGGAATACAGCCCCATATGGTATAATGCTATAAAATTTTTCTGAGAAGCCAGATTAATGAAAGGTAAAGGGGTATTGGCTG
>Ga0065704_10071061_pt1 | contig 13443 bp, 7 predicted proteins | sample SwiRhicommuniRL2_FD_59091 | JGI IMG/M metagenome (GOLD analysis project Ga0065704, IMG submission 59091) | Switchgrass rhizosphere bacterial communities from Rose Lake, Michigan, USA - RL2 v2 (version 2) | ecosystem: Host-associated > Plants > Roots > Rhizosphere > Soil | place: East Lansing, MI
GGGTCGCCGATCACGGTTTCCGGCAAGGCAGGGTCAAGATCCATCTCCAATACCAGGCCTTTGTTTTCGGCCTCTTCCCTTTTACTGTTCAGGGCTTTTTTGATCACATGCGCAGGATTGAAATCTATATGGGCGAGGGTTAATTTGCCGGAACTGAGATGAGAGAAATCAAGGATCTTTTCTACAAGTACCAATAAGTTATTGGCCGATTCCTTGATGTCTGTGATGTATTCTTTTTGTTCCGGCTGTACCTCCGTTTGTTTTAAGAGATTGGTGATGCCGATAATTCCGTTCAGTGGCGTTCTGATCTCGTGGCTCATATTCGCCATAAATCTTTCCTGTGTTTTCCGGGCGTGCTCTGCTTTTTTCCTGGCGCTGATCAGTGCATGTTCATGTTCTATTCTGTCTGTAATATCCGTGGCAATCCCGCAAAGGCCGTATACTCTCTGGGTATGGTCCCTTAATGGGAATTTAGTGATAAAGAAATAACGGGTTTCGTTATTGATCTCCAGCATGTCTTCCATTTCCACGGGTCTTTCATGGAGGACCACCTCCTTGTCTGAAGGCGCATATTTTTCCGGTTTCAGTTTGGACGGGAATTCTTTATCTGTTCTGCCAAGGATATGTTCTTTATTGATGCCGAACACTTCTTCAAACCGTTCATTGACCATCTGGTATCTGCCATACACGTCTTTGATGAAAATAACGGAGGGAGAATTGCGCAGTACGGATTGAAATCTGAAATTGATGATATCAAGTTCCTTCTGCGTGTTTTCCATTTTCATCTGCATCATTTTCCTGGCATGGATATCCTTCACAATACACTGGTATTGTTTCACCACACCATGATGGCGGAGTAGTACAACCTGTTGTTCCACCCATTTTTTCTCCCCGTTCTTGTGGCGGATGGGGAATTCTATTGTTGAATCGTCCGGCCCTTCAAAGGCCTGTGTTTCGTAGAAGTTGCGCAATTCCTTTTGCTGGGGAGGGTCCAGCAACATGGTATATTGTTTGCCCAGCAGTTCTTCTGCGGAATACCCGGTAAGGGCCAGTGCTTTGCTGTTCACATAAGTAAAGAAGCCGCCGCGGTTGGTGGTGAACATGGTGGCGCCTGCTCCTTCTATCAATTGGCGGTATTTCTTTTCACTGCGGCGGAGTTCGTCTTCTGTTTCCCTGGCTTTATTGATCATTTTCACCAATTGGTAGATTCCCCATATGAGAAAACCTACAAAAAGGATACTTATGAGGAGGGAAAACAGGTAGGGGCTGCGGTTTTGCAGTTGATTACCGAGGCGGTTTTCCAGGAGGGCATGTTCTTTGGAAAGCATGGTAGCCAGTAAACGGGTGGTGGCGTCCGTATTGGAAGCAGGTCTCCTGGTTTGCAGCATAGCGCCTGCCATAACAGGAGATTCCTGATTGGCCTTTATGAGGTAATTGAAGAAAATGATCTTTTTTTCTATTTCAGCACGAAGGGAATCCAACTGTTTTTGTTCTGCCGTGTTATCCTTATATAACAGCATGAGATTGGCAAGTGGGGTGCGGAGATGGGTTTCCATATAATCCTCGTGGTAAAGGAAACCGGAATCGCCGGTGATAACGAAGGCCCTTACAGCGGATTCCATGGATTTTACCGTGTAGGCGATCTGTTCCAGCTGGCGGATCTTGTCATTCACGTGACGGACCCTTTCGTTATTGGTCATGGCCAGATTGTCGGCAGACCAGGCGTGATAAACGAACCAGGCAACGGATATGATGGCAGCAACAAAAATGATGATAAGGGGGCTGCTGATTTTTTTCATGCAAACAATTATTTTCAATCCCGCTACACGTAAGACTTTTCAGGCTATCGGGGCTTAAAACAACTAACGTGTTTCGAACTACATGATTGACTTTGGTGTGATAACTACTAGCTTTACAATTTACTTAAAATAGGTGAATGGGCGTTGGGTAAATTACCATGAATTATTTTTGCAATATTTTAACCCTTTGGTTTATTTGCATTCCATTAAATTTGCCTGATATTCTTTTTGCCAAGCATTTAAACATATTATGAAAAAATTACTTTTTACACTGGGTTGTATCGCGGCTTCTACGGGTGTTTTCGCGCAGGATAATATGGCTGGCGCGGCCATGGGTAAGGCTCGCGAAAGGGCTACTTATTCCAGGGACTTCTTTATGATCCAGTTTTCTATTGATGGCTGGGCGCAGAAACCGGATAGTGTTAAAACGAAAGGATTATCCCGCGGCTTTAACGTGGCATTCATGTATGATGTTCCTTTTAAGAATTCCAGGTTCAGCGTAGCACCGGGTTTGGGGATCAGCACAAGCAGCATGTTCCTGGATGACAGATACCTGGACATGTCCAACGGTAACTCCAATGTAGTAAGATTTGCGCCGAATGCTGGTAAGTATAAGAAATTCAAAGTAGCTACCACTTACCTGGAAATTCCGCTGGAATTACGGTATCGCCAGGTGGCAGATAATGCCAATACAGGCTTTAAAGCGTCTATTGGTGTAAAAGCCGGTATGCTGGTGAATGCGCATACCAAAGGAAAAAATACCCTGGGTGGTGAGAAGAACATCATCAAAGAACAGAACAGGCGTTTCTTTAACCCATGGCGCTTTGCGGCCACTGCCCGTGTAGGTTATGGTAATTTTGCCCTGTTTGGTTCCATGAACCTGAACCCGCTGTTCAAAGACAATGCGAACATGGAAGTAAGGCCATTCTCCGTTGGTATTGCGTTGAGCGGTTTATAAGAGAAAAGAACGTACCTTTATAAAAGAGGGGCTGATCTAACAATGTTAGGTCAGCCCCTTTGTTGTGATACTATATTAACGATTTTCTTCGGCTATAGGATAGATACACTAGTGATACGGTAGTGATATAGGATCACCCTATGTGAAGAGAAGGTAAAATATCATCATTCCCCCTTAAAAACAGGCTTCCTTTTTTCCAGGAAGGCCTGTACCCCTTCCACATTATCTGCTGTATTTCCGGCAATTTCCTGGCAATAAGCCTCATAATCCAATACGGCATCCAGGTCGTCCGTCATGCCTTTTGTGAGCATTTTTTTCAGGAGGGCGATTGCTTTCGTAGGGGCGTTGGCGTAAAATTCTGCTTCGGCCTGTACGGCTGCATCCAGTTCTTCCGGTTTCACTACTTTGTTGATCAGGCCTAATTGTAAAGCCTCCGCTGCACTGAGTTTGGTGGCTTTTGTGGCCAGTTCAAACGCCCTGTGGTAGCCAACAGTGCGTGGCAGGAAATAAGAAGAGCCGGAATCCAGTACCAGCGCAATGTTTATGAAGATCTCTATCAGGGAGGCATTTTCTGCAGCAATGATCACATCACAAGCCAATGCCAGGGAGCATCCTGCCCCTGCAGCCACCCCATTGAGCCTGCAAATTACAGGTTTGGGCATATTGCGGATGGCACGGATAATGGGATTATAGCGTTTGTGAAGGGAATCTCCCAGGTTGCGGGGCTTGCCGGAACTGTCCATGGCGGCTTTCAGGTCCTGCCCACTGGAAAAAGCTTTGCCGGCACCGGTTAGCACTACGGCTCTTACAGCTGCGTCTTTCTCCACTTTTTTGAGCGCATCCTGTAATTCATAACTGAGCGGATCATTGAAAGCATTGTACACATCAGGCCGGTTGAGGGTGATGGTGGCAATGCCGTTTTGTATATCAAGTGTGAGCGAGGTCATGGTTTAGAGTGTTTCTTTTAACCAGTTAAAGAATTCCCTTTGCCATACAATGGCATTCTGTGCACTCAGTACCCAGTGGTTCTCTTCGGGAAAATACAGGAGTTTGCTTTTGAGCCCTTTTAGCTGTGCTACCTGGAAAGCCTGTAACCCCTGTTCAATTCCAACCCGGAAATCAATGCCACCCTGCACAATCATAATAGGCCTGTTCCAGTTATTGACAAGATTGCTGGGGTTGAATGCCGCATAACTCTTTTCGTTGTTCTTATCCCAATAAGCGCCAATATCCCAGTTGGCAAACCAGAGTTCTTCTGTTGTGCCATACCAGCTGCGGAGATCAAAAAGACCATCGTGTGCAATGAATGTTTTAAAACGGTCCTGGTGCACGCCGGCCAGCATGTAAACGGAATATCCTCCGTAACTGGCGCCCACGGCCCCAAGGCGACTTTTATCCACATAAGGTTCTTTGCTCATGTCGTCTATTGCAGCGAGGTAATCACGGATGGCTTGACCGCCCCAGTCTTTGCTGATGTCTTCATTCCATTTCACCCCATGCCCCGGCATACCCCTGCGGTTAGGAGCTACCACAATATATCCCTGGGCAGCCATCAGCTGAAAGTTCCAGCGATAGGAATAGAATTGGGAAACGGCAGATTGCGGGCCTCCCTGGCAATATAACAGGGTAGGATATTTTTTTGTTGGATCAAAATCCGGGGGGTAAATGATCCAGGAAAGGAGTTCTTTTCCATCGCTGGCTTTCGTCCAGCGTTCCTGTACTTTGCTGAGTTGCAGTTGGCTGTACACGTTATCATTCACGGTGCTGAGTTGCTTCAGGGAGCCGGTTTTCAGGTCTACGGTGTACAATTCAGCAGCATGGTTCATGTCTGCACGTGTTACTACCAATGTATTGCCGGACTGGCCAACAAAACCATTGATATCAAACTGGCCTTTGGTGACCTGGCGGATCTCTGCTTTTTGTTCGCTGGTTTCAAACAACTGCTCGGTGCCTTTTATTACCGCCAGGAACTGGATCTTTTTGCCGTCGTTGCTGAAGCGGGCGGAAGAAACAGTGCCATCCCAATCTTTGGTTAAGTTGATGCGGGTTTTGGTGGCGAGATCATAACGGATGATATCATTTTTATCCGCCTCATAACCATCGCGGGCCATGCTTAACCAGAGTAATTTGCTGCCATCAGGGCTGAAAACAGGTTGTATGTCATAACCGTTCATTCCTTCAGAGAGATTCTCCGTTTGGCCACTGGCGAGGGTATAACGATAGATATCCGTGTTGGTACTTATTGCATAATCCTTACCATGTTTCTTTTTAGATACATAAATGATCTGTGTGCCGGTAGGGTCCCAGATAAAGTCTTCGCCGCCACCAAATGGCATTTGCGGACAATCAAATAATTCCCCTTTCATGATATCCTGTGGTTCTCCTACTTTGCCGGTGTGCACATCGTAGGTGGCGTAGAACACATGATTATATTTCCCGTCCTCCCAGGTATCCCAGTGGCGGTAGTTGAGGCTGGTATAGATCTGGGCGTTGGATTTGGGAAGGTCTTTATGAAAATCTTCCCCGCTCACTTTTTCCAGTTTCACTTCGTTGGAAAAAAGCAGGTGTGTGCCTTTGGGCGAAATGCGGATATTTTGCATGCCGCCTTCCACATTCGTTTTCTGTACAGGGTTTCCGCCGTTTTTATCCATTTCCCACAATTGTCCTTTATAGCTGTAAAGGATGCGTCCATTCGGGAGGAGCTGTGCGCCGGATTCTGCACCAGGACTGGTTGTGAGCTGTTTTGCGGTACCGCCGCCAACAGGAATGGCATAGAGGTTCCTTTCACTTTTATTTTCTTTAAGGTCGTAGCGGGAAACACCGTAAAGAACAGTGCCGTCTGCGGTAACGGTTTCTCCACTTACTCTTCCCAGCTGCCAGAGCAGCTCAGGGCTCATTTTCTGTTGTGCCATGCTGTTTTGAATAAATAAAATACCTGCAAGCAGGAGAGACTTATGCATTGGTGTAGATTTTGTTATGACGATAGGGCATAAATGTAGGAAAAAATAGCTGAAGGCAGCCGGTGCTATAAGCGCCAATGAATTCATTAACTTTGCACAAATTCTTATAATACTTTGATAGAAAAACAACAAGTAGTACAAAATGATGAACGTGCGGTACTGATAGGTCTTATTCACAAAGAGCAAACAGAAACCGAAGTAAGCGAGTACCTGGATGAACTGGCCTTCCTGGCAGAAACAGCAGGTGCCGTAGCCGTAAAGCGATTTACGCAAAGACTGCCGCATCCGGACAGGGCTACTTTCATTGGGAAAGGTAAGCTGGAGGAAGTGCGCCAATATGTATTAAATAAAGATGTAAGTCTTGTAATATTTGACGATGAGCTGAGTGGCTCCCAGATCTCCAATATCCAAAAGGAACTGAAGGTAAAAGTGATCGACCGGAGTGACCTGATCCTCGACATCTTTGCGCACCGCGCCAGAACTGCCCAGGCAAGAACGCAGGTTGAACTGGCGCAATACCAATATATCCTTCCACGCCTCCGTGGTATGTGGACGCACCTTGAACGTCAGAAAGGAGGTATCGGTATGCGCGGACCGGGTGAAACGGAAATTGAAACGGACAGGCGGATAGTGAAGGACAAGATCTCTCTGTTACGTAAACGGCTCGCGGAAATAGACAAACAATCCCTCACCCAGCGGAAAGAACGTGGCGAATATATTCGCGTAGCATTGGTAGGATACACCAACGTAGGCAAGAGCACCATTATGAACATGCTCAGTAAAAGTGAGGTGTTTGCAGAGAACAAACTCTTTGCCACATTGGATACCACTACACGGAAAGTAGTGTTTGAACAAACGCCTTTCCTCTTAAGTGATACGGTAGGGTTTATCCGTAAATTGCCGCATCACCTGGTGGAGAGTTTCAAATCCACACTGGATGAAGTGCGGGAGAGTGACATCCTGCTGCATGTAGTAGATATTTCCCACCCTCAGTATGAAGATCAGATTGAAGTGGTGAACCGTACCCTTGCGGATCTGAAGGTATTGGACAAACCCACTATCATGATCTTCAACAAAATGGACCTCTACGAAAAACAGACCTTCGATGAATGGCTGGCGGATGATGTGAAGGATGATATCCTGTTCCAGTTGAAGCAAAGCTGGCAGCAGCGGGCTAATGGAAACTGTGTGTTCATTGCGGCTGTAGAGAGAAGGAATATTGAAGAACTGCGGAAAACGATCCTTGAAAAGGTGATGGAGATGTATCGTCAGCGCTTCCCTTATAAATCAGAATATTTCTTTTAATGAGCAAACAGTATAACTGGTACCGCTTGATGGATGAAGTGGCTGAAGATGAACAGGCTATTATGGTGCAGGAAGTAAATGGGAAGAAGATCTGTTTTTCCCGGTACCAGGGGCAGTTGTATGCGTTTGCGTATAAATGCCCGCATGCCGGAGGGATTATGGCAGATGGGAGAATGGATGGGCATGGGAATGTGATCTGCCCTTTGCACCGGTATAAGTTTAATGTGCGGAATGGGTATAATAGTAGCGGGGAAGGTTTTTACCTGAAGACGTACCCGGTGGAGATGAGAGAAGATGGGGCTTATGTAGGGTTGGAGAAGAGTTGGTTAGGGTGGTGAGGTGGTTTGCAATGGGACCTTGTTGCAACCTGTGGTAGTGGGTATAAATGGATGATTGAGTATTTGAATGGATGGGTGTTTTGGGTTAGGCTTTGTTTGAATTGGTGCGTGTTTTTTGTTGGGCTTGTGTGAATGCGGCGGGTTTTATCTTTTGAAAATATTGTAAGCTGGCAGATCTGTTTCTGCCAGCTTTTTTATTTCAATTGAATGGTGATGGCCTCTTTTGTATTTGCAAAAGTTCTCTTCTGCACTTTGCAAACAACAGGAGGTGTAGCCTCTCCCTGTGGGTCGAAACGGGAGATGGGTTGCAGGAATGCTATTTCTTCCTGCTGCATGTTTTCCTGTGCGTCAAATCCATGCAGGATCAGTTGGATGGATTTGAATTTTGAGTTGCTTTGGCCTTCCGGGGTTGCGAGTTGTAAGGTGTTTTTTAATGGATCATAAGTAATGGCACGTTTGTAGAATGCCCCTTTTTCATAAGCATAACTTTCTCCATCATCTTCATAATAAACGAATGTATTTTTTATTGCTCCTTTGTACAGGTGGAGAAATAAAGTATCTGTGGGTTGTGTAGCAGTTGTCTGGACCAATGACTGCATGGGAATGATACTGCTTTCCTTTACATACACCGGTAATTGATGCATGGATAGTGTGAGTATTTTTTCTTTTAGCCCCGACTCAATACTGTCGTTATAAAAATTAAACCATTTACCCTGCGGGAAATATACCGGTGCATAGGTTTGTTTGCTTTCATATGGTGCTATCAGGAAAGACGGCCCAAAGGTATACTCGTTTTGGAAGCGGGTATCATATACGTTAGGATCATGCGTGTTATCCAATGCCAGTGTACGCATAATGGGCAAACCGGAAACAGATGCTTCGTAGAAATTAGAATAGAGATAAGGCAGCAGTTTATAACGCAGGTTGATATAATTACGTGCGATCTCTAAAACTTCTTCTCCAAAAGCCCATGGCTCTGCTGATTTTGTATTGATGCCTGTGTGGCTGCGGAAATATGGAATGAAAGCGCCGATCTGGATCCAACGTGCATATAGGCTGGGAGAACCATTTCCTGTAAAACCTCCAATGTCCATACCGGAAAAAGGAACGCCACTCAGGCCCAGGCTGTTCATTAAACGAACACCTAACAACATGTGATCTTCTTCTGCACGATTGTCGCCCGTCCAGATAGCGGAGTAACGTTGCAGGCCTGCATAACCTGCGCGGGTAAGGATGAAAGGCCGTTTACCGGGTAGGGCTGCCCGATAACCTTCATAGCTGGCGCGGATCATTTCCAATCCGTAAACGTTGTGTGCCTGTTGATGGGTAACGGGTTTTCCTTCAAAATCGAAAATTACATTATCCGGCATGTTCTGGCCCCAGGTAGCAATTTCATTCATATCATTCCATAATCCGGAGACACCGCTTTGAGCATAATGGGTTACCTGACCCTTCCACCAGGTTCTGCCTTTTGAGCTGGTGAAGTCTGGAAAGTGGCACCAGCCGGGCCATACCTGGCCTGTGTAATTTTGGCCATCGCTGTATTTGATGAAGATATCCGATTGTAATCCGCTTTCGTAAGCGTGATATCCTTTTTCAACTTTAATGCCAGGGTCTACGATCACCGTGGTTTTGAAGCCTAGTTTGTTTAGTTTTTCGTTCATGCTTCCGGGATCAGGGAAGCGGGATTTATTCCAGGTGAAAAGCTTGTAAGCATCCATATGATGAATGTCCAGGGTAATGCCATCTGCGGGAATCTCTTTCTCCCGGAGGGTTTGGGCAATGCGCATCACTTCCGCTTCAGGGTAATAACTATAGCGGTTCTGCTGGTAACCAAGGCTCCATAGGGGTGGCAGCGTAATGCGACCTGTTAGTTGTGTATAAGAGGTAATGATATCTGCCACCCGCTGATGGAAAATGAAGTAGTAATTCATTTCACCGCCATTGGCGTTGAAAGAAGAGAAACGGTTGTTGCTGGCACCAAAGTTGAAATTGCTGCGATAACTATTGTCGAAAAAGATGCCGTAGTTAAGACCATGATGCACCCCGATGTAAAAAGGGATGGTGGAATAGATAGGGTCCTGGTTTACGGTATAACCAAATGCGTCTGTATTCCAGTTGGTGTAAGAGCTGCCTTTGCGGTCCAGGTTTCCCGTCTTTTCACCAAGACCTATAAAACGTTCTCCTTCCTGCATGGTTTTGTATGTGGTAACTTCTTCCCCGATCCATGAGGTACCGAGGCCAGGTTCATCCTGATTTATTGTTTTTCCCTCCGGTGTTATGAATTTGATGCCGAAAGGGTTTTTGTTCACTATGGTGGTGAGCGAATCCGTTTCCAGTTTTATTTCATCTGCATTTTGTGAGATGCGGGGTTTAAAAACAAGGGGATCGCTGATCACTGCATAAGAGAAATCTTTAGCGAGGGGCTGTTTATCTATTCTCACGCGAATAACAGAAGGGCTGTAAGCAGTAACGACTGCGAAGCCATTTTGTGTGGTGATCCTTATTTCCTGTGGCTGTATGTTTACGGCAGTTACTTTACCGGTGTTCCGTACCTGGGCTTTCGTAATAATTGACGTAAGGCAAAGTAAAAAAACAAGTCTAAATACCATGAGCATCTTTTTTATGATCCATCGGAGGGGCATATCATATGCCCCCCGATGGATTGTTTGCTTTAATAAGCAATCCTTAATAACCGGGATTCTGTGTAAGATTGGGGTTAACAGCCAGATCGTTTACTGGTATGGGGAACAGCAAGTTCTTAGGATCGTCAGCCGGTTTCAACTGCCAGATGGCGAGGTATTTGGAAAAGCGAATGAGATCATGCCTGCGCCATCCTTCCCAATAGAATTCGCGGCCACGTTCATCGAGCATCACATTCAGGTCTACGGCCAGCAGAGGCGTAGCTTTACGTTTTACGCGAAGTTCATTCACGATCGGTAATGCACCGGCAGCATCGTTGCTGCGGATCATGGCTTCCGCTTTCATTAACAGCACATCTGCATACCTCAGGAACACATAATCATTGTTTCCGTTGTTGCTGTTGGAGCCGCCGGGAGTGATCATATCCGGAGGATATTTTACTACACGGATGCCTTTCACTTCAAGGTCATTGCCGGATTCAGACAAGGCCAGTTCACGCGTAAAGATGAGGTTGTTGCCGTTACGGTCTTTCAGCGCAACGCCATCTTTGTTGTACTGCTGGCCTACGAGGAAACCAACATTTGTTCCGGTGAGGTTTGTAACACCAGTGTAGGGGCCACCCCGGCGGGAGTCCACAGCTTCAAACTTATCATAGAAATCAGACACAGTTGCAAAACCATTCCATCCACCGGGGGTTTGGTAGTAATGCAGAGTTGGTGCCCAATGGCAAAATGCGGCGTTACCGGGTCTTACAGTACTAAGGCCGGGACCGTTTTCCTGTGTGAAGATGTTTTCGGTAGATAGTACATTATTGTTCTGCGTGAAGTTGTCGAAATAATTAGTGGCGAGTGTGTATCTGCCACTGCTGATGATGGTGTTGGCGATGGTGATCACCTGTTGCATGTCAGCAGCCGCAAATGTAGGTGCAGCAGGCGTTGCAAAGGCTCCCTTTTGCAGGTAACATTTCATCAGTAATGTTCTTGCAGCATCTTTGGAGGCTACATAAGCAGGTACTGTAGCGGAATGTTCCGGCAGATCATTGATGATGGCCGTCAATTCAGCGATGATAAAAGTAGTTGCTTCCGCGCCTTTCAATACTTTAGGTGCTAAGAGCAGATTATCTCCCGGTTCGCGGAAAGGAACCTGGCCCCATCCATCCAATACAGAATACATGGATAGTGCCCGAAGGAAACGTGCTTCTGCAGCCTGGCGTGCATTGGGATTAAAGTTCAATACATTGGTAGCACTGAATTGCAATAATAGTAAGTTACTGAATGCGGCGCCGATAGTACCATGTTCTGCATTCCAGGTATGTGTTTTCAGGGAACGCCAAGCGCCGTTATCGTCCCAGTCGCCACCACGTGTTGGGGCAACGGCTTCATCGGAAGGCATTTCCTGTAAGGCCCAGAAGTTAGATTGGTCCTGGTAAGGAAGTTGTAAGGCATCGTATGCGCTTTTCAACAAAGAGGTAACCTGTATCACAGAGTCCGCCTGGCCTTTGGTAATAGTGGAACCTAATTTTTCATCCAGCTTGGTGCAGGAAGCGAAGCTATATCCTACCAGCAATAAACAAGCAATTTTTTTATATAGATGCATGATCGTAGTTTTTAAAGTGATTAAAGGGAAAGATTGATACCGAAGATTACGTTCCTTGCAGTGGGGTATGGAGAGTACTCAATACCGAAGGACGTAACACCGTTTACATTCTTATCTGTATTCACTTCAGGATCAAAGCCACTGTATTTAGTGATCACAAAAAGGTTTTGACCGGTGAGATAAAGCGAAACGTTTTTGAAGCTTTTGCCAACATTGCCCAGCGAATAACTGAGGGTAGCATTGGTGAGTTTCATGAAGTTGCCAGTTTCCAGATAGCGGGTGGAAGTAGTGATGGGATTAGATCTGCTTTCTTTCAATGATAATAATTCCAGCGCTACGTTCCTGGAGCCAAGATTGGTAATCGGCAATACTGTATTGGCGGTGTTGTTATATACTTTATGGCCGAAGGCACCATTCATGTTCACAGAAAGGAACCATTTTTTGTAACCTAATTCTGTGGTGAGCCCCAACATTTGTTTTGGGTTGGGATCGCCGGAATAATAGAAGGAGTTACCATTGTCTTCAAAGATGCTCAGTCCGTCTTTATCCAGTCCTTTGAATTTACGTACATAAAATACGTTGAGTGGCTGGCCATTGGCGAAGCGTTGTACGGTTGCTCCACTTACGCCTTGTCCGCTGATAGAACCTGTGAGTACATTTGGCCCTGTATAGTTTTTCAATTCATTTTTGATGAAAGTGGCGTTTGCGCCCAGCATCCAGGAGAAATTTTTTCCACGTACAATGTCTCCTCTCAGTGCAACTTCCACGCCCTTGTTGATCACTTCACCGGGAAGGTTCACCCATGTATTGGATGCCGGCGCTGGTGCAATGGCAGGAAAGTTGAAGAGCAGGTTAGAAGTGTTTTTGTTGAAGTAATCCACGTTACCACTGAGCCTGTTATCCAGCAGCGAGAAGTCCACTCCAATATTTAATTGTTTAGAGCTTTCCCATTTCAGGTCAGGGTTGGCCACGTTCATTAAACCGGCTGCTCCGGCTGAACGGAGATCATATTGTTCCTGGGCTGCGCCGGCAGGAAACTCCTGGTTACCTGTTTGTCCCCATCCTGCGCGTAATGCCAGGTTTTGTACAAAACTGTTTCCTTTCAGGAAATCTTCTTCGCTCACATTCCATTTCGCAGCGAAAGAGGGGAAATAACCATAACGATTGTTTTTACCGAATTTGTTGGAACCATCAGCCCTTAAAGTGGCCGTGAGGAGATATTTCTCTTTCAGGTTTACGGTTACCCTGCCGAATATAGATTGGAGTTCGGAACTGGGGTTTTCATAAGAAGACATGAAAGTATTGGACTGCGCAGCGTTTTGCAGGATGCTCGTATAAGGTACTGCATTTGTTGAAAAACCGCTTGCGCCAAGGTCTGCTCCTTTGAAATTGAAATCCTGGTATTCATAACCAATTACTGCATTCAGGTTGAGTGCAGAAGAGATCTTTTTGTTATAGCTGAGGGTATGGGTGAATAATTTAGTGGTGAGTTCTGCATTACCATAATACGCGATCCCCAGATCTTTAATTCCCTGGATGTTGATAAAGGAAGCGATCTGCGCGCGACGGATACCAGTCTGCCGATTCACAGAGAAGAGGAAACGGTATTCCAGGTCGTCCGTGATCTTGTAGTAAGGGGAAATGCTACCAAGGATGTAAGAGATATCCGCTTTGTCTTCCCATGCTTCAGACATGGCGAGTGGATTGATCGGAGAGTTATCTCCTTCCATGATATTCAGGGAGCCGTCCGGTTTTCTTAAGTTGCGGGTGGGGTTCCATTGCAAAGCCTGGCCAACCAGGCTTCCCAGGTAACCGGCATTATTGGAGATAGGCGCCAGTTGTTC
>Ga0065704_10071062_pt1 | contig 13440 bp, 11 predicted proteins | sample SwiRhicommuniRL2_FD_59091 | JGI IMG/M metagenome (GOLD analysis project Ga0065704, IMG submission 59091) | Switchgrass rhizosphere bacterial communities from Rose Lake, Michigan, USA - RL2 v2 (version 2) | ecosystem: Host-associated > Plants > Roots > Rhizosphere > Soil | place: East Lansing, MI
GTGAGCGTGTCGGCCTCGATGCTCTGGCCCAGCAGGGGATGCTGCAGGGCGTCGTCGATGGAGCGGAGCCCGCCGGTGGGTGCCCCAGCGGGTGTTTCGCCCCGCAAGCTGGAGGCTACGATGCGGCCACTGCGGTCGTACACCACCAACTGGCTGTAGACGGTGTAGAGGCTGTGAATGTGGCTGAGCTGGGCACAGACCTGCTGCACCTGGGCGTCCGTGGCCTGGTTGCGTTGCACGGCCAGCAACAGCGCTGGCAGCTGGGGTGTCAGCGCCCACCAGCGGCAATCGTTGGCCCGTTCGTACAGGTTGCGGTCCAGCAGGTCCACCAGCAGGCGGCTGAGCAGGGTGTTGTCGCGCAGGGCTGCGTTCAGCACCGTGTCGTACAGCGCGCGGATGGACTGGGTGAACACCTCATTGGTGCGCGCCCCTGTCTCGCCGATCTGCTCCAGCACGGCCTGCAGACGGGTGCCGTCGCTGCCGTTGTCGGGCGTGTCGCCGGCAGTCATCACCTGGCCATTCCAGACCACGCGGCGGATGGTGTCCGCCGCCGTGATGATGGCATGCAGCGGCGGGCAAAAACGGTGGGCATGGGCCAACAGACCCTGGGCCACATAAGGGTCCAGCTGTTCCAGCAGATGCTGGCTCTGGTTGGCAAAGGCCTGCTCCACCGGAATCATGATCTGGCCTTGCCAGCCTTCAGGGCCAGGGTAGCCCTGGTAGCCGGCCGACGCGGCAGTCTGCACCAGATAGGTGCGTCCTGCATGAATATGCAGACTGGGTGCACTGTCGCGGTACGTTGGGACAGGGCTGTTGGCACCAATCCAGTGCGGATCGCTGCTGGCCAGCACCTGGCCGCTCCCGTTGACCAGCAGGCCCACGCTGCGCACGCCATTGTTGCTGCCTTGCAGGCCTGCGGCACGTGCCCCGAAGATGCCGCGCATTTCGCCATCGAAATCAAAGCTGAGGCACAGCACGCCAATGGGTTCACCCGTCTGTGGGTGCAGCATGCGCTGGGAATAGATCAGCGCGTGGGTCTGGTGGGGACGCAGGTCGGTGGCGCGGAAGGTCTCCACATAGCTGCTGCTTTGCAGCGTGTGCGCCAGCAGCGGGTCCTGGCTGCCTTCCACGGGCGAGTCGCCATCGGTCTGGGCCAGCACCGTACCGTCCAGGCCTACGAGCAAGATCTCGTTATAGACCGTGTACTTGCTGCGGTAAGCGCGCAGGCGCTCCTGCACGCCCACACCGTCGGCCAGCCCGGCCACGTAGCGGCAGAGCATGCTGTCGGTGGCCAGAAAGCCCACGTCGGCCGTGCGTTCGTACAGGTTGCGCACCAGGGTATCGATCACGTTCTGTGCCTGTGTGGCCAGGGCGGCCATCACCCCGGTGACGGACTGATGCACCATGGAGTGCACCAGATCCTGTTCCAGCTGCTCAAAGCCGGCACGCGTGGCGGCCATCATCGGAAGGATCGCATGCGCTTCCTGCGGGCAGTTCATCTTGGCTGACGATTCGATCAGCCGCCACATCAGGTTCAGCTCGCGCAGCGAAGCCTCGCAGCGCGTGACATTCCGCATATATGGGATGAAGGCATCGGTGTGCAGCTGGGGGACTGCAGAAGATGCGGCGGCATTGTGGCTGGAGGTCGTCATACGGGTCCTTGTCTCTTGTTGGTGTGTGCCTCGGTACGCGTGATCTGCATCAGCAAAAGCCGGGCCCGGGGTAAACCCATGTCAAGAAACTGCCAGCAATGTCAGCAGCAGGTGGTGGGCGATATCGCGGGTTTTGTGGCCGTGCCGTGTTCGAGCGCCGCCAAGACCCTTACCATCGGCGCCTATGAGTTCCCAGTACGAAAACCTGCCCCAGCCGGGCGATTACGCCGCCTTCTTCAAAGTGAGTCCTGTGGAGGTGCCTGCGGAGCGCCTGGTCCGTGCCAACCGCCTCAGCGGCATGGTCCGCGCCGTGGCACAGCCCGTGTCGTCAGACGCTATGGTGGCCGATGTGGTGTCCGTGGCAGGTGGTGCAGCCGAGGCCGCGCCCCTTCCGGAGTCGACCGTGGCTGTTGCCTCCGATGCGGTGCCTGCGGCCAAACCCAAGGCCCCTCCCGTGCAGCGCGAATGGGTGCAGGCACAGTTCGGTTTTGTGGCGCACTGGGTCAAATCCGCATCCGATGCCCGGCTGCGTGCGCCCAAGCAACTGGTGGCGCGCAACGACACGGTATCCACTGTGCAGGCCTACCGTGACGCATGGTTGGCCGGGCAGCGCTGCATCATTCCAATGCAGGCGTTCTTCGAAGACGATCTGCGCAGCGGCAAACCCGTGTCCACCCGCATCTCGCGCGTGGATGGCGAGCCTATGGGCGTGGCCGGGGTGTGGTCCCGTTGGCAGGATCCGGACAGCGGCGCGGAGCTGATCAGCTATGCCATCCTGACCGTGAACGCCAACAGCCATGCGCTGATGCACCGCTACCAGCACCCGGGCAGCGAAAAGCGCATGCCGGCGATTCTGAACGAAGGCTCGTACGACGCCTGGCTGACTGCCCGCCAGGACAAGGCGCGCGAGTTTTTGCGTGCCTATCCGTCCAACTGGTTGACGGCCAACCCGGTGGAGCGCAAGCAAGACAAGAAGCCCAAAGGCTGGCTGGGCTGAAGAGGCCATTCAACGCGGTACAGGGGCTCGCCACGGACCGCTGTGCCGCGGCCGTCGCCGCCAGATTGCAAGTTCCTGCCACGGTGTACCCAGGGCAGTGCCCGGCGTTAGGTGGGCGTACATGAAAAAGCCCGCAGGATTCCGGCGGGCTGGTGCAGACGGTTGTGAGTGGACGATCAGACCAGATCGATGGCGTGCACCTGGTCGCTCATGCCGTTGTCGCGGTCGGCAAACCAGCGCTGCAGCGTGGTGCTCACGGTGCGAAAAGCAATTTCGTCCCAGGGAATATCTTCTTCGCGGAAGAACCGTGCCTCAATCGTTTCGGGGCCCGGGTTGAGTGCTTCGCTCAGCACTTCGGCGGTGTAAAACAGGTGCACCTGGCCTACGCGCGGCACATTGATGACGGAAAACAGCCGCCCCATGCGGATCTGGGCGCCGGCTTCCTCATCCGTCTCGCGTGCTGCGCCCTGGCTGGTGGTTTCATCCAGTTCCATGAAGCCGGCCGGCAGCGTCCATTTGCCCCAGCGTGGCTCGATGTTGCGCTTGCACAGCAGCACGCGGCCATCGGCCAGCACGGGAATGGTGCCCACCACGTTCAGCGGGTTCTCATAGTGGATGGTGGCGCATTGCGGGCAGACGGCGCGGGCACGGGTGTCGCCGTCGTCGGGTACGCGGTAGGTCACGGCATGGCCGCATTCACGGCAGAACTTGATGGGGCTGCGCAAGATCATGTCTGGAATATAGGAAAAATGGCACTGTGATGCTTGCGGGGTGAAGATTGCCAGCTATCAAAACATGAGTTTTAGGCGGCATTGGCGTTCACGGATTGCACACAGGGCCCGGTCGACCGCTGGTCTGCATGGAGACCAACGCGAAGCCCGGCGTACAGCACGGCCGCACGCCGGCGTCTGCAGGGCGGCCCGGGCTGCGTTTATGCCATGCGCACGCGGATGGACTCCAGTCCGTCCACGCAGCCCGCCATCACATCGCCACGCACCACGGCACCCACGCCTTCGGGCGTGCCGGTCATGATCAGGTCGCCGGGTTGCAGCTCCCAGGCTTGCGACAGGATGGCCACGGTCTCGGCAATGTTCCAGATCAACTGGTCCACATTGCTGCGCTGGCGGTCGGCGTCGTTCACCTGCAGCCAGATGCCCGCCGTGGCCACGTCACCCGCCTGAGCGACTGGAGTGATAGGGCCGATGGGGGCGCTGTAGTCGAAGCCCTTGCCAATGCACCAGGGACGGCCCTGCTTCTTCATCTCGCCTTGCAGATCGCGGCGCGTCATGTCCAGACCCACGGCGTAGCCGTAGATATGTTCCAGCGCCTGGGCCACGGGAATGTCCTTGCCGCCCTTGCCAACGGCCACCACCAGTTCGATCTCGTGGTGCAGGTTGTCAGTCAGCGTGGGGTAGGGCATGTCCACCGTCTGGCCTGCGGGCACGGGCAGCACGGCATCGGCCGGCTTCATGAAGAAGAACGGCGCCTCGCGCCCGGTAAAGCCCATTTCCTTGGCGTGTTCGGCGTAGTTGCGGCCCACGCAGTAGACGCGGTGCACGGGAAAGTGCGCTTCGCTGCCGGTGACGGGCAGGCTGGCAACAGGAGCAGGGGGGAGAACGTACTGTTGGGACATGGTAGTTGGTCAATCTAGCGTGTTGTCTCGGGGCACGGGCAAAGTGGCGCTGCGGCTTTTCTGCCCTGCTTGCAGTGTGCCACGGCGCCAGCACGGTGCAGCCCAAAAGGCGACACGGCCTGCGCTATGCTGCGGCCCATGCAGCTCTACAACTACTTCCGCTCCTCGGCCTCGTTCCGTGTGCGCATTGCTCTGGCACACAAGGGGCTGCCATATGACTACCACGCCGTACACCTGGTGCACGGCGCGCAGCGGGCGCCGGACTATTTGGCGCACATGGGGGACAGCCTGGTGCCGGCCCTGGACATCGGCGGCGGTGCCGCCTGGTTGAACCAGTCCATGGCCATCATTGAATACTTGGACGAGGCCCATCCCCAGCCCAGCCTGCTGCCAGGCGATGCGCTGGCTCGTGCGCGCATCCGCGGCCTGGCGCAGATGGTGGCTTGTGACATCCACCCTTTGAACAATCTGCGGGTGCTGCGCTGGCTGGTACATGAAGGCGGTTTGAGCGACGACACCAAGAACCTGTGGTACCACCACTGGATGCGCCAGGGCTTGGAGGCTTTCGAGCGCGAGCTGGCGCTGCTGGCGACCGAGCGCGCGCGCCTGGATCTGGCGCCGTCCACGCTGTGCTGGGGTGACCGCCTGACCTTGGCAGACTGCTGTCTGGTGCCGCAGATATTCAATGCCCAGCGCTTTGGCGTGCCGCTGGACGGCCTGCCTGCCACCCTGGCCGCCTATGAAGCCGCGCTGGCGCAGTCCGCTGTGCAAGCGGCGCAGCCCTCGGCCTGCCCGGATGCACAGCCTTGAACGGCGGCGTTGCGCCGAATGAGGAGCTTGAATGTGGTGTGTGAACGAGAAAAATGACGATGCGTGAGAGTGTGATGTTGCCTGTGCCCCCTCCTTGGCTGACGCCTGAATGGCCGCAGATCAAGGGTGTGCAAGCCCTGTTCACCACCCGTGCAGGCGGGGTGAGCCAAGCGCCGTTTGACAGCCTGAACCTGGGCGACCATGTGCGTGACGACCCTGCCGCGGTGGCCGCCAACCGGCATATCCTGACCGAAGCCATCCAGCGCAGCAGCCCGGGAGCACGCCCGGTGTTCTTGCAGCAGGTGCATGGCTGCAATGTGGAGGCATTGCATGCCCACTCCGCCGACGGCACCGCAGCAGATGCCTGCGTGAGCGATCAGCCGGGCGCGGTGTGCACCATCATGGTGGCCGATTGCCTGCCGGTGCTGCTGGCCCACCGGCATGTGCCGGTGGTGGCTGCCGCCCATGCAGGCTGGCGCGGACTGGTGGGACAGGATGGTGTGGGCGTATTGGAGACAGTGTTTGCCCGTTTTGCAAGGCAGGTACAGGCACGCCAGGCGCATCCGACGCCTGCAGCCCTGCCACATGCTGTTGAAGCGATGTCGGTGCAGACGGTGGCTGACATCGCAGCCGATACCCAGGTCTGGCTGGGGCCGTGTATCGGCCCCACGGCGTTCGAGGTGGGCAGCGAAGTCCGCCAGGCGTTCTTCACTGCGTCTGCGCCCGCGGCCAGTTGCTTCACCTCTGGCGCGGCGCCGGGAAAATGGTGGGCCAACCTGCCAGGACTTGCCCGCCAGCGCCTGCAGGCGCTGGGTCTGACGGGCATCTACGGAAATGACGGCAGCACGCCCTGGTGCACGGTCACCGACAGCACCCGCTTTTTCTCCCACCGCCGTGATGCTGCAGTGCTGGGCAGCACGGGACGGATGGCCGCATGCATCTGGCTGGAAGGGTAAGCGCCTGCAGCGCGAAGCTGACGGATGTCATGCCCAACTGGCTGGGCTACCCCAGACGCAGTTGCATGGTGCGCCGGTGTGGCACGTGAGATTTGCAGCGAGCATGTGCCGCGAGCTGGGCTGCAGACGTTCGCAGGACGAGGCACCGTGGCGGTCCGTTGGGGAAGGATCGCAGCGATTGATCGGTGGTCCTGCGCCGGTGGGTACGCACAGTTTTCAATTGCTTGCAACTTGGCTGGGCGGCCCGGACAGACTGTGGCGTGCGCGCTGCAAGTGGCATGCCGTTGGTCGGCGTCCGTCTTTCAGGGGTGCTGTTCTGTCGGGGCGGTGGCGTTCGCTGGCCGCGCCTCGGCAGGAACAACGGGTGCGGAGCCAACGCCTGTCGTGGTCGGTGCCTCGATCGTGCCGGAGGGCATGGACTTGGTGGTGGTTGCAGGGGGCTCCTGGGCTGCATCCCAGGCCTGCTGCTCGGCTTCGCGCCGGGCTTTCAAACGGCGTTTTCGCTCGGGTGTGGCCATGATGTAGCCCACGATGGCCATGGGGAGCAGGCCATACAGCACAAACGTCACGATGCCGCCCAGCACCGACCCCACGGGGTTGGTGGCTTCGGCAATGGCCATCATCAAGGTGACGTAAAACCAGGCAATCAGGATCAGGTACATGGCGCCAAGCATAGGGCAGAGGGGGGTGTGCATGCCGAAAAACACCGTGAATCGGGCTTGATGTCTGTCAACGTCCCTCCAAGCAAGGCACAGTGCGGCGCTGGGGTGCGTTGTCAGCGCCTGCCGCCTCGGCAACAATGGATGCAAGCCCGTTGGCGACACACGGCATGGCGGGCTGACAGCGACAGCAACACCAAGGGGACAAGGCAGGCATGAATTCTGAACCTATCTGGGGCCAAAGCGCCCAGGCTTTCCAGCAGTTCTTTGGCGAGCATTGGGTCAAGACCCTGCAGTCATTCCAGCAGATCGATCCGAAGGCGCCCGGCGCCGTGCCGCCGGTGCAGTTTGAGCCGGGCAAGCTGCAGGCGCTCCAACAGGAGTACGTGCGGGAAGCCACGGCCTTGTGGGCCGCCGGCATGAAGGCCCCCGTGCCCAAGGACAAGCGCTTCAGCGCCGCACCCTGGGAACACAATCCGCTGGCGGCATTCTCGGCTGCCAGCTATGCGCTCAACGCCAAGGTGCTGACCGGCATGGCCGATGCGGTGGAGGCGGACGAAAAGACCCGCCAGCGCATCCGCTTTGCTGTGGAGCAATGGGTGGCGGCCATGGCGCCCAGCAATTTTCTGGCGCTGAACCCCGATGCCCAGCAAAAAGCCATCGAAACGCGTGGTGAAAGCATCGCCAAGGGCGTGCAGAATCTGCTGCACGACATCCAGCAGGGCCATGTGTCCATGACGGACGAAAGCGTGTTCGAGGTGGGCAAGAACGTGGCCACCACCGAAGGTGCGGTGGTGTATGAGAACGAGTACTTTCAACTGATCGAATACAAGCCGCTGACGGCCAAGGTGCATGAGCGCCCCTTCCTGATGGTGCCGCCGTGCATCAACAAGTACTACATCCTGGATCTGCAGCCCGACAATTCGCTGATCCGCTATGCCGTCAGCGAGGGGCACCGCACCTTCGTGGTGAGCTGGCGCAACCCCGATGCGGCCATGGGTGACCGTACCTGGGACAACTACATCGAAGACGCCATCCTGCGTGCCATTGCCGTGGTGCAGGAGATTGCCGATGCGCCCAAGATCAACGCGCTGGGTTTCTGTGTGGGAGGCACCATGCTGGCCACCGGCCTGGCGGTGCTGGCCGCGCGCGGAGAGCATCCGGTGGCCAGCGCCACCTTCCTGACCACGCTGATCGATTTCCACGACACCGGCATCCTGGATCTGTTCATCGACGAGAACTTCGTCAGATACCGCGAAATGCAGATGGGGCAGGGCGGGCTGATGGCAGGTCAGGACCTGGCATCCACCTTCAGTTTTCTGCGCCCCAACGACCTGGTGTGGAATTACGTGGTGGGCAACTACCTGAAGGGTGAAACCCCTCCCGCGTTCGATCTGCTGTACTGGAACAGCGATTGCACCAATCTGCCTGGTCCCTGGTACGCCTGGTATCTGCGCAACTTCTATCTGGAGAACAACATGGTGCAGCCAGGCAGGCTGACCGTGTGCGGCGAGCAGATTGATCTGCGCAAGCTCAAGCTGCCGGTGTATGTCTATGGCTCACGCGAAGACCATATCGTGCCTATCACCGCGTCCTATGCGTCCACCCAGGTCCTGCCCGGTCCCCGGCGCTTTGTGATGGGGGCCTCCGGGCATATTGCCGGGGTGATCAACCCGCCTGCCAAGAAAAAGCGCAGCCACTGGATCCGGGAGGATGGTGCATTGCCGCCCACCCATGCCCAGTGGCTGGAAGGGGCGCAAGAGCAGCCCGGCAGCTGGTGGGAAGACTGGGCCGGCTGGCTCAAAGGCCATGCTGGCAAGCAAATTGCTGCGCCCAAGCGCTACGGTCAAGGTACCAAATACAAGGAACGCATGCCAGCACCCGGCAGCTACGTGCTGCAAAAAGCCTGAGGTTTCGCTGCCGCAGCCCCGGAGGACAGGGCAGAATGCTGCGGTGCAATATCTGAAGCAGCCGCTGTACGGCCCTCGGGCTGTCATCGGCTGCGGAGCTCAACCACCCCGATACGGAAAAACACAAGAGGAAGACCATGGAAGACATCGTTATCGTTTCTGCTGTCCGCACCCCCGTTGCCAAGTTTGGTGGCGCCCTGGCCAAGGTGCCTGCCACCGAGTTGGGTGCCGTCGTCATCAAGGAGGCTCTGGCCCGTGCCCAGGTGGGCGCTGACCAGGTGGGTGAAGTGATCATGGGTCAGGTGCTGACTGCAGGTGTGGGCCAGAATCCCGCTCGCCAGGCCATGATGAAGGCCGGCGTTGCCAAGGAAACCCCGGCGCTGACCATCAACGCCGTCTGTGGCTCCGGTCTCAAGGCCGTGATGCTGGCTGCCCAGTCCGTGGCCACGGGGGACAGCGAAATCGTGGTGGCCGGTGGCCAGGAAAGCATGAGCCTGTCGCCCCACGTGCTCAATGGTTCGCGCGACGGCCAGCGTATGGGTGACTGGAAGATGAGCGACACCATGATCGTGGATGGCCTGTGGGACGTGTACAACCAGTACCACATGGGCATCACGGCCGAGAACGTGGCCAAGGAAAACAGCATCAGCCGCGAGCAGCAGGACGCGCTGGCGCTGGCTAGCCAGCAGAAGGCTGCAGCGGCTCAGGACGCTGGCAAGTTCAAGGACGAAATCGTTCCCGTGGTGATCCCGCAGCGCAAGGGTGACCCCGTGGTGTTTGCGGCCGATGAGTACATCAACCGCAAGACCAATGCCGAAGCCCTGGGCGGCCTCAAGCCTGCTTTCGACAAGGCCGGCACGGTGACCGCGGGCAATGCCTCGGGCCTGAACGACGGCGCTGCCGCCGTGGTGGTGATGAGTGCCAGCAAGGCCAAGGCCCTGGGCTTGAAGCCATTGGCCACCATCAAGTCCTATGCCACCAGCGGCCTGGACCCCGCCACCATGGGCATGGGTCCGGTGTTTGCCACCCGCAAGGCGCTGGACCGCGCTGGCTGGTCTGTAGGGGACGTGGATGTTTTTGAGCTGAACGAAGCCTTCGCAGCCCAGGCCTGCGCCGTCAACCAGGTGCTGGGCATTGATGCCGCCAAGGTCAACGTCAACGGTGGTGCCATCGCCATCGGGCATCCCATCGGTGCTTCCGGCTGCCGCGTGCTGGTGACCTTGCTGCACGAAATGCAGCGCAGCGGCGCCAAGAAGGGCGTGGCTGCGCTGTGTATCGGCGGCGGCATGGGTGTGGCCATGGCGCTGGAGCGTTAAAAGCCCGGCGGCACACGCGGCGCGATGCGCTGTCGCTGCGGCCTGGCAGCAGCCAGGCCGTGGTTCGGCACCATAGGGTATGCCCCGGTGGGCAGGGGGGAGGGCTTCGGCTTGCCGTTTGCTCCGGTGTTGATAGCGCGAAATCCAATCTAATTGCCGCGATTGGTACTTACCTCAAGGTTTCCCTGCGCCAAAGCAGGTAGAGTGTTAGTGGAAAACTATCGATTAACAGGAGAATATGTATGAGCCAGAAAGTAGCGTATGTGACCGGGGGTATGGGTGGCATTGGTACGGCCATCTGCCAGCGCCTGCATCGGGAAGGTTTCAAGGTCATCGCCGGCTGCGGCCCGACACGCGACTTTCAGAAGTGGTTGGATGAGCAAAAGGCACTGGGCTACAACTTCCACGCGTCGGTCGGCAATGTGGGCAACTGGGAGTCGACGGTCGAAGCTTTCGGCCAAGCCAAGGCCGAGCATGGCAGCATCGATGTGCTGGTGAACAACGCCGGCATCACCCGTGACCGCATGTTTCTGAAGATGACCCCTGATGATTGGCAGGCGGTGATCGAAACCAACCTGAACTCCATGTTCAACGTGACCAAGCAGGTCGTGGGCGACATGGTGGAAAAGGGCTGGGGCCGCATCATCAATATCAGCTCGGTCAACGGCGCAAAAGGCCAGGCCGGCCAGACCAATTATTCGGCTGCCAAGGCCGGCATGCATGGCTTCACCATGGCCCTGGCGCAAGAGCTGGCCAACAAAGGCGTGACGGTGAATACCGTGAGCCCGGGTTATATCGGCACCGACATGGTCAAGGCCATCCGCCCTGACGTGCTGGAGAAGATCGTGGGCACCATCCCCGTCAAGCGCCTTGGCGAGCCCGGCGAAATTGCCTCCATCATCGCCTGGCTGGCATCGGACGAAGGTGGTTATTCCACCGGTGCCGACTTCTCGGTCAACGGCGGTCTGCACATGCATTAAAAGATGGGCGGCTTTTCGAGGCCGTTGGCATACTGTATGCAAAGAGAAGGAGCTGGACATGTCCCGCTCCTTTTTTTATCTTTGTGGATGTTTTGGTGGCCTTGCCGGCAGATGGCTGGTGCGTGCACGCATGAAAAAAAGCCCACTTGCGTGGGCTTTTTTACAGGTGGAACAACGTTGAAGACGGCGCAACACTCAAAGAACAGATCCAGGGCATTCGATGGGCGAACGGGGCTCCCGGGATCGGGCCAGCGTCATGGCCGCTCAGCCTGCAATCGGATTACAGGCGTGCGGGTGCGCGCTTGCGGTCACGTTCGTCTTCAGGCCATGCGGACAGGATGTCGGTCAGGTTCATACGGTTTTCACTCCTTGTGCTTATCTAACGCGTGGCCTGCAGCACGGGTTGACGGTCAGGATGCAAGCAGGTGCATGCAAAAGTGAACGAGTGTGTAAACGCCCCAGGTTGGTGGGATGCTGTGCACCACCATGGTGCCAACGGCGTTGCGGTGCAACGGTGGTGAAGCGGAAATTGCGGTGTCTGCAGGGAGCTCGTGATAACAAAAAACCCGCCAGAGGCGGGTTTCAGAGTGGGTAGTGTGTCGTATCTCGGCGCACAAACTGTGCAGCGGCAGCGGTCGGCAAGCGCCGGCACGGCATTTGCTTAAAGGCGTGCAGGTGCGCGCTTGCGATCACGTTCGTCGTCAGGCCAGGCAGACAGAATGGCGGGGGTTTGCATACGAATTCACTCCTTGTACTGCTTTAACGTCCGTCATGCAGGCCGGGTTGACACACTGCGCGTAAAAGAGCGCCGGAAATGGCGGGGAAAGGTGGGCAGATCTGGCTTTCAGGGCCGGCATCGCCTGCGTCTTGCTCTGGCAGACCTGTGGGTGGAGCGGTGGTTTGCACCAGCTCTACACACTGGCAGGCTCCATGTGAAGCACAAAGCCCGCCGAAAGCAGGTTCAGGCGGGCTGGGTTGTGTAGCAAGGTGCGCGTAAAAGTGGTGTGCCGGGCAGGGAACGCGCTCCCTGGTAGCAGCCAGCATGCACGTGCTGGCGCGGAGCCTGTGGCAGGCTGTCAGAAGCGGGCTGGTGCGCGCTTGCGATCGCGTTCGTCGTCAGGCCAGGCGGACAGGATGGCGGTGGTATGCATCTGGGTATTACTCCTTGTGCACCTCACAACGCGGCCCCGATCACACCGGTTGACACATTCTGGAAATATTTCGTTGCCGATATAAAAAATTTTAAACTGTATATAAATACAGTTCGCTGCAAAGCATTGAAACAGGCCGCCGCCTACAATTCACGGCTGTAGCTGGATAGGCATTTCCATGCGCTGCTGTCAGCGTGTTGCTTGTTGCACCTATCCGTCCCCTGCATTTTGCCAGGCGGGTGCAGCCATGTATGGCGCGCTGCGCTGGCGGTTGGAAGTTTCCATGTCTTTGCATACCTGGTTGTTGTTTGTTTCCCTGGCAGGCGCCGTGATTGTGGCGCCCGGACCGTCGGCGTTGCTGTGCGTGACACATGCGGCACGCCATGGGGTGCGCCCGGCACTGGCCACCATCGTGGGTGGGATGACGGCATCGATGACGCTGATGGGTCTGTCCGCTCTGGGTCTGGGTGCGGTGATTGCCGCATCGGACACGCTGTTTCACATCATCAAATGGGCAGGGGCAGCCTATCTGCTGTATCTGGGTATTGCCACCTGGCGCAGCCAGAGCAACGGCGCCGCGGATGAGCCTGCTGTGCAGACGGCTGCCACCGCCAACCCCAACCCTGCCGTTCAAGACCCCCCGCAGGCCGGCCGGTCCATGTGGTGCACCTGGCGGTCTTTGTACCGCAAAGGCCTGATCGTGGGCATTGGCAATCCGAAGGACCTGCTGTTCTTCAGTGCGCTGTTTCCGCAGTTCATGGACGCCAGCCTTCCCATTGCCGGGCAACTGGGCGTGCTGGCATTGACCTGGCTGGTGCTGGATGGCACCATCATGCTGGGCTATGTGCTGTGTGGCGCCACGTTGCTGGCGCGCCTGCAGCAGGGCAGCGCGGGCCGCTGGTTCCAGCGTGTGACCGGTGGCGCTTTCATTGCAGCGGGTGGGGTGCTGGCTGCGTCCCACCGCTAAAGGCTGGGATGAGATGGCGCTGAGCGCACTGGCAGCGCTCGTCGGTGGGCTGCCACCGTGCGGCGGCAACAGGTCTGCAGGCCGGAACTGGATATCTGACCAGTCCCGGCTGCAGACCTGAGGTTTCAGACCAGACCCGCGGCCTGGGTCAGTCCGTCGATCTCCTCGGTCAGCTCCAGCCAGCGCTCTTCCAGCGCGTCCAGCTCGCTGTTGATGCTGCTGAGCTGTTTGCCTGCTTCCGCAATGTCGGCACCGGACCGCCCGGGCATGGCCAGCTCGGCTTCCAGCGCGTCGCGCTGGGCCGTCAGCTGGGGCATTTTCTTATCGATCTGCTCCAGCTCTTTCTTGAAAGGCTTGGTCTTTTCCGACAGCTGCTGGCGCGCGGCGGCGGCCAGCTTGCGCTGCTCCC
>Ga0065704_10001054_pt1 | contig 13437 bp, 13 predicted proteins | sample SwiRhicommuniRL2_FD_59091 | JGI IMG/M metagenome (GOLD analysis project Ga0065704, IMG submission 59091) | Switchgrass rhizosphere bacterial communities from Rose Lake, Michigan, USA - RL2 v2 (version 2) | ecosystem: Host-associated > Plants > Roots > Rhizosphere > Soil | place: East Lansing, MI
CTGGGCCCGCTGTTCGCACGCAATCGTCGCGAGCACTGAGCCTCGCCGGGCCGCCCCGGCCCGGCACGACCTGGTGCGTGGCGCTTCGAGGCTTCGCGTCAGGCGACGTGTTGCCAGAGCGGGCCGCGCAAACCGGACTTCCTGAGCACGTTGAACAGTCGCGCGCTGAAGCGCAGCCCCGTCGACGGCACCGCCCACCGCGCATGAGGGCGCGCACGGCGCACGATCGCCGCGAGGACCTGTTCGCGGAAGGCGCCGAGTCGCGCCGCGAGTTCGGCGTCGACGGCCTCGTGGTCGTCCTTGTAGGCCATCAGGATCGCGCTGAAGGGATCGAGTGCCTCGATGAAGTCGAGCGAGCGCTCGACGTCGTCGAGCGTCTCGCCGGGCGTGCCGAGCACGAACGTGTGGCAGTCCTTGATGCCCGCGCTGCGACAGGCGACGGTGCTCTTGCGGATGTCGTCCGTGGTGAAGCCCTTGCGCAGCCGCCGCAGGCCTTCGTCCGTCCCCGAGTCCGAGCCGATCTCGACGCCGACGCAGCCGGCCGCCGCCATGAGGTCGGCGAGGTCCTGGTCGAAGCGGATCGGATTGAGGTAACAGGTCCAGGGCTTGCGGACGCCGCGGTCGAGCAGCGCGCGACAGACCTGGCGCGCGTGCTCGGGCGGCAGGTTGAACACGGCGTCGACGACGAACACGTGGTCGATCGCAGGCGCGGCCTGCAGCATCTCCAGCCATTCGTCCGCGACGTCCTCGGCGTAGCGCTGGCGAATCACGCGTCCCTCGATCGTGGGGTACGTGCAGTAGTCGCAGCGCATGGCACAGCCGCGCTTGGTCTGGATCGAGCCGATGCCGGAGTGCTCGTAGTAGCGTTCGCTGACCCAGCGGCGGTCCGGTCGCACGTTGGCGCGGATGTCGAGGAACTGGTGACGCCCGACCGGACGCGGCTGGCCGGCGGCCAGGCCGACCGGCCGACCGTCGGCGCCGTAGACGTTGGCAATGCCGCTCGCGTCGCGCGAACCGTGCTCGAGCCGGTCGAGCAACTGCGCGAACGCGACCTCGCCTTCGCCGGCGATGCCGTAGTCCGCGCCGAACCGCTGCACGAGTTCGGCGGGAATGATGCTGAAGCCACCGCCGCCGATGACGATCGGTGCCTGCGTGTGGTCGCGTATCGTGCGCACGACCTCGTCGTAATAGTCGAGCGTCGTACGCGTGCCGGTGTAGTCGGCGTTCTGGATGTTGCGCATGCCGATCGCCACGACGTCGGGCGCACAGCGCGCGATCTCGCGACCGAGCGTCGCGATCGGATCGTCCTCGAAACAGAGGTCGATCAGCGTCTTGTCGTGGCGATCGCCGGCGACGGCCATCATGTACAGGACGCCGAGTGGCACGACCGGGTCGGGCAACTGCTCGCGGTTGGGCGAGACGAAGGCGATACGCAAGGTTCGATAGACTCCGGCTGGTCCTGCGCCGCCGGCGAACGGCCCGGCGCGACGGATGCGGATAATGCATGAGCCGGCGCCACCGCGGAACCCGCCCGCCGTGACGCAAGGCGCATCCGGTGCATCGCGACCGCTGCTGGAAACCGCCTATACTCCCGCGGCGGCACCGACACGCCGCCCAAGAACCAAGAACGAGGCTCGCACACCCATGTCACGGAACGCATTCGTCGCGCTCGGCCTGCTCGGCATCCTCTGCTCGTCCACGGCGTTCGCGCGCGACGACATCCAGACCTTCCCGATCGCCGACGTCTTCAACAATCCCGCCTACGCGTCCCGGCTCGAGGGCGTGAAGTTCTTCTTCGGCGACCAGAAGCCGCCCGCCGTGGCGCGCGAAGTCGGCAGCTACCAGTCGAACAAGAAGACCAATGCGTTCAACAAGTCCGACAAGGAGGCCTGCGAGTGGGCCTTCCTGTCCGCGCTGCTGTCGTTCCACCAGCGCGCGCTCAGCTCCGGCGGCGACGCCGTCGTCAACGTGACCGGCTTCTACAAGAGCCAGCAATTCAGCAGCCAGACCGAGTTCCAGTGTGGCGCCGGCGCGACTATCGCGGGCGTGACGCTCAAGGGCACGGTGGTCAAGCTCAAGTGATGCGTCGGCGCTGAGCCGACGGGGAGGGTTGCATGGACAAGCGATGGCGAGCGGCCGTGCTGGCGTGCGCGACCGTGGGCCTGTCGGCCTGCACCGCGTCGACGACCTTCCACTCCCCGCAGAGCGGGACCGAAGTCGCGGTCAAGGAGACGACCGCGACGGCCGTGCCGCGCACCGAGAAACTCAACACCACGAGCTTCGGCAACTACGAGTTCAGCGCGAGGTCGCCCGGCCTCGAGCCCCTGACGGGGATCCTGCCGCTGGATTTCAAGGGCGAATACCTCGCGCTCGACATCCTGTTCTTCGCGCCCGCGATGTTCTTCAACCTGCGCGAGCCCTACGCACACTACGAGTTCGACCTCGTCGAGCGCGTGGTCCGTTACCGCAGGAAGGAGTCCGACGCCTGGAGCGTGTACACGCCCACGGCCGAGGAGCAGGCGCGCGGCCAGCGCTATTTCGCCGTCCCGGCGACCGGCCCGGACACTGCCGGACCGGCCGCGGGAGCTGCTCAGAACAAGTAGTGGATCGCGAGCTGGGTCGCGCCGTAGCCCGGATAGTAGTCCTCGTACTCTTCCCACACGTACGCATCGGTCTGAAGGCTGAAGCCCAGGTTCGGCGTCGGGTAAAAGCGCACGCCGAGACCGGCGCTGGCAACCGTCTCGGTCTCGAAGTCGTCCATGCGGCCGACACCGATCTGGCCGAACACTTCCCAGCCGCTCGCGCCGAACGGAATGATGCCGACGGCGTGTGCGGACAACGCCGTCGCGTCGAACATCCCGAAGTCGGAGTAGCGGGCCTCCACCGCGAAGTACTTGAGGAACTTGTAGCCGGCGAACACGCCGTAACCGGAGTCGGACTCGTTGCAGTCCCAGTCCCCGCAGAGACCGTCGTCGTCGAACTCCGTGGTGCCGGCCATCGCGCCGGCGTAGAACCCGCGAGCTTCCGGCTCAGCCGCATTCGCCGTGGCGCCCGCGCAGAGCAACGCCACGGTCACGACCCCGAGGGCCGTCGCTTTCAACCTGGAATTCATAGCCTGGCTCTCCCTGTCTTGTCTTCATGCGCGACGCGACCGCGACTGCGGTCATCGATGCCGCGCGAGCGGTCGAGTTTGTATTCGACCCGACGTCCGTATCGGAACTAGAGGTATTACCTAGCGCACCGCAGGCCCGTCCGGCGCAGCGGAAGCTGTACCGGACGAGACACCGCGTGCATCAGCGACGCGGGAACAGCTGGTCGAGCGCCGTCTCGACGATGTCCGCGTGCGTCTGCCCCATCGCCTTGAGCGAACTCTGCGACGACTGGCCGAAACCGACGATCGACTGGTCCTTGGCGTCGCGGACTTCGATGCGCAGGTCGGCGAGGTACATCCGCATGTCCCAGATCCACCTGTCGACATACGTGACGACGAACGCGGCGTCGGCCGGGCGGTCGGATTCGATGCCCGCGGTGGCCTTGAGGCCGCGCGTGCGCATCGAATCGGCGATGCCCGAAGCGAGGTCGCGCGTGTCCTTGGCGTGCCGCTGCACGAAGTAGGTGCTCGCCTCGGCCTGCTCGCGGGGCAGCGACAGCTGGCCCGAGGCGTTGCCCACGCAGCCGCCCAGCGAGAGGGCCAACAGGACGGCCGCGACGCAACCGAGCACCGTCGGGACACGGGACCTCATGGCCGGCACGCGGCTCATTGCGGCGTGCCGGACAAGGCCTTGCGCACTGCCTCGTCACGGACCAGGTCGGTGAAACGCAGCTCGAACGTCTTCGCCGCGTTGGCCGCGTTCTGCGACTGGAAGCCGCCACTGCCGACGTCCTCGCCCTTCGCGGCGCTCTTGGCCAGCAGCACCCCGCCGGCGTCGTACACGCCGAGTTCGAGGTCGTAGAGCGTCTTCATGCTCATCATGACGTCGGTCTTCCACTCGAGCACGCGCAGTTCCATCCGGCGCGGCGCCGCATCCTTGCCGCCGACCGCGCTGTACCCCTGCTTCTGGAGCGCCGTCACGATCGCCTGGCGCATTTCCTCCGCGAGCGGACGCCCGCTGCCGGTGCGGACGTCGAACGGATTGCCGAAGCCACCTCGCTGCAGCCCGACGAAGTCCGGCTTCTTTTCGCCGCTGAGGACGTACGGCCGGGCGTCGAGGACGTCGACCGCGATGCTACCCGTGCCCGAAACGGGCAGACCGGAGATCGCACTGCCGTAGTCGTAGCGGTTTCCGACTGCACAGCCGCCGAGGCCCAGGGCCACGACTGCAAGAGTTGCCACGCCGAACCGGCGCCAGAGCTCGTGTCTCATCGGTACTCCCCTTGCGCGCCGTCTGGCGCGTCGTTATCGCCATAGCGTAGCGCGCCGGACTTAGGGTCACCATGCGTGGTCAGCGAGATCCCGCGATGCCGTCGTCCGGGTTCCATTGCCGTCCGCGGCGACGCGGACGATACTGCCGCGAGAACCTGAATCCGCCGGACGGCGCGGGGTTCCGTATCGCCCGTGCAATGCCCAAGGAGGGATCCTGCAATGCGACGCTTCCTATCGTTGATCCCGATGCTGGCCACACTGCTGCTGGCCGCGGCGCCGGCCCATGCGGACAAGTACGAGGACACGGTCAAGCTGTTCAAGGACGCAGGCGAGAGCGCGGCCTTCTTCGGCAAGAGCCGTGGCTACGCGGTCTTCCCGACGATCGGCAAGGGCGGTCTCGGTGTGGGTGGCGCCTTCGGCGAGGGCCGCGTCTACGAGGGCGGCAAGTACATCGGCGACACCAAGATGACGCAGCTCAGCATCGGCTTCCAGGCCGGTGGCCAGGGTTACAGCCAGATCATCTTTTTCGAGGACCAGCGTGCGATCGACGAGTTCAAGGCCGGTAATTTCGAGTTCGGCGCCAACGTCAACGCGGTCGTGATCACCGCGGCGGCGTCCGGCACGGCCGGCACGACCGGCGCCTCCGCGGGCGCGAGCGGCGGCAAGAAGGATGCGGAAACGGCCGGCAAGTACCACAAGGGCATGGCCGTGTTCCAGATCGTCAAGGGCGGCCTCATGTACGAGGCGTCCGTGAGCGGGCAGAAGTTTTCGTACAAGCCCGCGGGCAAGGGCTGAGCCCCGGGGCCGACGCGAACCTTCGCGCTGACGGGGCCGGCGGCGATGACCACCGGCCCTGCACCGACACGGGGCCACGCGCTGCCGCGCGGCAGGGCCGCCGTCAGCTGCGAATTCCCTGCTCGTGCTGCTGGCCGGAGTCGCCGATTTCGTCCCAGACCGCCTTCGAACCGACGAAGACGTGGTGAATGACCCTGAGGTGCTCGCCGCCCCCGGAGATCGAGCCGGCAGGCACGAACACCGTCTTCGGGTCGTTCTGGCCCGGCACCGCCGAGCCGCACACGTTGCAGAAACACGCTTCCCAGTCCGCACCGGGTTTTTTCCACGTCGTGACTGCCTCCCGGCCGCGGACCCAGCGGAACTGCTCGTTCGGAACGACGACCACCGCGATGCCACTGCTGCCGGTGAACCGCCGGCAGATCGAGCAGTGACAGACGTAGACACCGCTCGGCTCCGCGTCGGTCTCGAACTGGACCGCGCCGCAGTTGCATCCGCCCTTGATCATCTGCTCGTGCACCTCGTCCTCGCGTGCTCACGCGCCGCGTGACGGCACGGTACGCGTGATCGTTGTTCCTGCACAGAGGGTGGCCCACACATGACGATGCTGGCGAGCCTGGTGGAGGTTTCGGGACGCGTGGCCGCCGAGTCCGCGCGCCTCGGCAAGGTCCGCGAACTCGCGCGTTTCCTGCGCACGCTGGAGCCGCCGGAGGTCGGCCTCGGCGTGCTGTACCTGGCCGGTGAAGTGCCGCAGGGACGCTGCGGCATCGGCCCGACGGCGTTGCGTGAGGCGCTGGCGACCGAGTCGGCAAGCGCGCCTGTGCTCACGCTGTCCGACGTCGACACACTGCTGACGTCGATTGCGGAGTTGTGCGGCAAGGGCGTCGCCGCACGTCGTGCCGCCGCGCTCGGCGAACTGTTCGCGCGCGCGACCACGGCCGAACGCCACTTCCTGCAGCGACTGCTGCTCGGCGAACTGCGCCAGGGGGCACTGGCCGGCGTGATGGTCGACGCGATCGCGGTTGCTGCGGACGTAGCGGTCAGCGAAGTGCGACGCGCGACGATGTACGCGCCGCACCTCGGCGTCGTCGCGCAGGCGGCCTTCGACCCCGAGGGCGACGGCTTCGGCGCCTTCCGGCTCGAGATCCTCTCGCCCGTCGCGCCGATGCTGGCGCAGACCGCCGCTGATCCGGCGCAAGCCCTGCGCGAGCTCGGCGGTGAAGCGGCGTTCGAGTGGAAGGTCGACGGTGCACGCATCCAGGTGCACAAGTCCGGCGAGACCGTGCGGATCTACACGCGGAACCTCAACGAGGTGGGCGCTGCGCTGCCGGAGATCGTCGAAGCGGTCGCGAACCTGCCGTCGATGGATCTGGTCCTGGACGGCGAGGCGGTGGCATACGACGCGGCCGATCGTCCGCACCCGTTCCAGGTGACGATGCGGCGGTTCGGCCGCAAGCTCGACGTCGAGCGACTGCGGTCGGAGTTGCCGATGCGTGCGTGGTTCTTCGATTGCCTGCAGCTCGGACAGGAGACCCTCACGAGCCAGCCGACACGCGAACGTTTCGAGGCGCTCGCATCCGCGCTGCCGGAGACGCTGCGCATTCCCCGGCTGGTCACGCGCTCGGAGGCGGAGGCACAGGCGTTCTACGACGGCGCGCTGGCCGCCGGGCACGAAGGCGTCATGGCGAAATCGCTCGACGCGCCCTACGAAGCCGGAAGCCGGGGCGCGGGCTGGCTCAAGGTCAAGCACGCCCACACGCTGGACCTCGTCATCCTCGCCTCCGAGTGGGGCCATGGGCGCCGCACCGGCATGCTCTCGAACCTGCATCTCGGCGCACTCGACACCGCCACGGGGAAGTGGGTCATGCTCGGCAAGACGTTCAAGGGACTGACCGACAAGATGCTGGAGTGGCAGACGCAGGAGTTGCTCGCACGCGAGACAGGTCGCGACACGATGACCGTATACGTGCGACCGGAACTCGTCGTCGAGATCGCCTTCAGCGACCTGCAGGCGAGCCCGCGTTATCCGGGCGGGATCGCGCTGCGGCTGGCACGCGTCAAGCGTCACCGCACGGACAAGAGCGCGACCGCGGCGGACACGATGGAAACCGTGCGCCGCATTTTCGCGGCACAGCGGGGAGTGCAGACCGGCGCATGACGTCGCTCGCCCCGTGACCTCAGCGCGCTGGCAGCAACGCCGTCGTCTCGTCCAGGTGCAGTGCAAAGTGAGGACGGTGCGGCTCCGAGAGGCAGCGGTGCCCCGGTGTGGTCCCCGGCCTCGCAAGGAATTGCTGCGCCACCCGGGTCTGGCAGGCCTCGAAGTCGCTCAACGTCGAGTGCCCGCTGTCCTGGATCGTGATCCTGGTGGCGCGCGGCAGGTCGGCCGCGACCTCCAGCGCATAGACATCGGGCGTCATCGGATCGAACCGGCCCGAGAGCAGCAACGTCGGCACCGTCGCCCGCACCCGCGCAGGCACAGGTCGCGAGACCGCGGCACCGACGACGTTCGCGCACACCCGAGGCATGAAGCCGACGATGGAGAAGCCGCGATGGTCCGGGTTGCCCGGCGCCGTCGGCAACGGGTTACGACGCGTGAACTGGTCGCGGCAGACGATGGCGAAGAAGGCGGGCGTCGGTCCGGGCGCACCGCTGCGCGTCCCCGGGTAGACCTGCTCCATCAGTTGCGCGAGCAGGTTGGTGTCGCCGCGGCTCGTCAATTCGATCAGCAGGGGCACGAGTCGCAAGGTTCGGCCGTTGTAGAGCATCCAGTGCAGGACGCCCAGGAAGTCGTGCCAGTTGACGACGACGACGGCGGGCTCGGTGCTGCCCGCCACCGACAGCTTCAGCGTTGCGGGACGGGCCTCCAGTGCCTCGATGATCGCACGCAGCTTTGCCGGGAGATGCGGAAACGAGCGCGCGCATTCCGCATCGTCGGCGCAGGCCGCGAGCACGCGATCGACACCCAGCGAGAAGTTGCGCGACGCCTCGGACAGGAACAGGTCGCTCTGCGCCGACATGACCGAATCGAGGACGAGGCTGCGCACGCCCTGCGCGTCGAACCGCGCGGCCTCGAGCGCCATCCACGTCCCGTACGAGACGGCGAGCAGGTTCCATTGGCGGATGCCGAGCGCCCCTCGCAGCGCCGCCAGGTCACGCGCGTTGGCCTCGGCGCCGTATGCGTCGAGGTCGCGACCGGCGGCGCGCATCTCCTCGAGACACGCGATCGCGGTCGTGGCGAGTCGCGCGTCCCGCTCCTGCAGCGACAGGTCGGCTGCGTGGAGCGACAGGCGCGAAGCCTCGAGTGCGCCGCAAACCAACGCGGGGTCCGTCTGCGGTGAGCCGCGCTGGTTGTAGACGATGACGTCACGGTCGCGTGCGAACGGGTGCTGCGCGAACCGCTCGACCGTGTGCGCGGAAGCGAGTGGCGCCGCGCCTGGGCCGCCGGCCAGGAACACGACCGGGTCGGGTGCTGGCGAAGGGTTCGTGCTGCGGACGATCGCAACGGGCAGTCGTATGCGCGCCGCGTCCGGACGTTCGTGCCGTTCCGGGACGTCGAGCCGTCCGCAGACGAGCCGGTCGCGCAGTGGCTCCGCCACCGCGAACGGACACTCGCCGCGCTCGAACGTCACCGGCGCGGCAGCGTCGGCCGCGGGCACGACGAAAGCGATCCAGAGACCTGCGACGACGCGCGCGAAACGCCGCGACCTCCGCGCCATCACCGGCGCCCCGCGGGCTGCAGGACGTAGTGGTCGTAGACCGCGCGCGCAATGTCGCCGATCGCCGCTTCGGCGCGCTCGTGCGGCCCGCGCGCATGCTTGACGTACACGGTCACGACGACGCGCCCGTGCCCCTCGGGCAGCTCGATCACGCCGGTATCGTTGATCGTGCCCGACAACGTGCCGGTCTTGTGCGCGATCCGCGTTCCGGCCGGCAAGCCGCGGCCCAGGCGGACGGGTTCACCGCTGCGCGCGAGGATGTCGCGCACCACGGCACCACTGGCGGGCGAGAGCCATCGATCCTGCCAGAGCAGGGCCAGCACGCGTGTCATCGCCCGCGGTGTCGCCTGGTCGCGCGGATCGCGCTCGAACGCGACGTAGGGCGCCCCGCTGCCGTCGAGAAACCAGGCGGTCGCGCGCGATTGCTCGAGCAGCTGGGTGAACTGCTCGTGGAACGACCGTGTTGGATCCGCCGGCGCGGACACGCCTGCGTAGTCGCGCAGGATCTGCGCCGTCGAGCGATCGACACGCATGTCGTCGACACCGGCTTCGCGCAGGCACGCCTGCACCTGCGGCGGACCGCCGAGAAGCTCGAGGATCACGTCGGTCGCGGTGTTGTCGCTCTGCGTCAGCATCAGCTCGAGCAGGTTCTGCAGCGACACCGTCAGGCCCGGCGCCGGGAAGTACGTCGAGAGGATCGAGGAGGTCGAGCGCTGGCGCGGCAGGATCGGGACGAGGGAGTCGAGCTCGAGTTCGCCACGGTCGACACGCCGCAGCGCGCAGGCGCCGATGGCGACCTTGTAGGTGCTCGCCATCGGGAAGTGCAGCTCGCCCTGGTACGCTCGCTCGAGCCCCGTCTCGAGGTGCAGGACGGAGACGCCGACGACGGCCCCGGCGCGCTCGGCGATACGGTGGATCTCGCGGTCGAGTCCGTCAGGTGGGCTCGCCGCGGACGCGGTGCCCGTCGCCACGCAGGCGACGAGCACCGCCGTAAGCCGCCGAACGTTCAGAAGTCGAACGTGATCGTTGCGCCGATCGTGGCCGGCTGGATCACGTTGGCCGTCGCGCGGATGAACCCTGCGGCCGGACGCGCCGAACCGCCCGAATAGGCGTACTCGTCGAACAGGTTGGTGACGTAGAGCGAGCCACCGAACGCCCCGCGCTTGAAGCCGATGTTCACGTCGACCACCGCGTGCGATTCCGCCACGAAATTGTAGATCAGCGGCGTGATCTCGGTGCCGTCCGCGCCGGTGCCGCCCTCGAAGCCGGTGTCGCGGTCGCCGAGATAGCGGACGCCCGCGCCGAGCGTGACGAGCGAGTCGTTGGCGAGCGGGATCGAATAGTCGGCCCGCAGTGCTGCGGCCCACTCGGGAATGCCCGGCATGTTCTCGCCGGCGACGGCGCCGAACGCCGAAGTCTCGTCGTCGTCGAGCGTGCTGTCGGTGTAGGCCGCGCTCGCGCGTATGGCGAGGTTGTCGATCGGCGAATAGGTGAGCGCGCCTTCGAGGCCGTACGCGGTCACGTCGCTGTCGGCGTTGCCGCCGGTCTGCACGCCATTGACGTAGACGCGCGCCTGCAGGTTCTTCCAGTTGAGGTACCAGCCGGTTAGCTCGTAACCGAGCTGCCCGCCCGCGGTCCGGCCCTTGGCGCCGAGTTCGTAGCTCCAGAGCGTGTCGGTCTCCACGATCGGCGACGCGATGTTGTTGCCTTCCGTGTCGCGCACCGGCAGGTTGGCCGCCGCCGGCCGATAGCCGCTCGCAATGCGGCCGTACAGCGACAGGTCGTCGCTCGGACGGTACCGCGCCGAGAAGCTGTACGTGTCGATCGTGTCGTTGACCTCGACCGGCGGCGTGTTGCCGATCAGGATCTGCGGCCCGTCGACGACGGCCACCGAGGCGCTGACGTCGGCGAGCCGCACGCCCGCGGAGAGGTCGAACTTCGGCGACACGAAATAGGTCAGGTTGCCGAACGCCGCAGTCTCCTCGAGCACGGAGGGAATGTTGACGTCGAGCAGCACGAAATTCGTCGGCAGGCCGGCGAGACGCTGGCCATTGCCGCTCTCCTCTTTCGAGTAGATGGCGCCCGCGGTCCACTCGATCGCGCCGGCCTCGCGTTCGGCCTCGCGCGAGACGAGGCGCAGTTCCTGCACGAAGCGATCGGTCGTCTGCGTGCCGGTGAACGGTGCGTTGTCGACGGTGCAGTCGCAGAAGAGCGCGACGAGCGGGCCGAAGTCGGCCACGAGGTCCGTCGTCGAGGTCACCTCGCGCTCCTGGTAGCTCGTGGACGAGATCAGCGTGCCAAAGCCGAAGTCGTAGTTGAGCGTGAGGCCCGCGAGCCAGAACTCGCTGAGGTCGTCGGAATAGGCCGTGTCGGTTTCGTAAGGGCCGTTGGCCGGAACGAACGGCGGCCCGCCGTCGAGCGCGACGACGTTGCGGCCGTGGAAGGTCGTTTCGTCGTACAGGGCGAGCAGCGAGGCGCTGAAGCGGTCGGTCGCGTTCGCGTTGAGCTTGAACATGCCGCCCTTGTTCTCGAAGCCGTTGACGTCCTTGGCCGCGCCGCTCGCCGCCTCCGGGATCCGGTCGATGAATCCCGCGACGTCCTCGTAGTACCCCGAGACTTTGACGCCGACGCGGTCGGCGACGATCGGGGCGTCGAGGCGGCCGGTGTAGCGCTGGTTCGAGCCGCCGTGCTGTGTCGACGAGACGTCCGCGCTCACCGAGGCGCCCATCGCGCCCAGCGACGGGTCGCCGCTCACGTAGCGCACGATGCCACCCATCGAAGACGCGCCGAACGAAGTGCCCTGGGGTCCCTTGACGACCTCGACGCGCTCCATGCCTGCCTTCATCACGTCGAGCATCAGCGAGGCGCCCGCCGCCTGGCCGTTGCCCGAGCCGATCGGGACGTCGTCGATGTACACGCCGACGGTCGGCGTCGAGGTGAGCGTCGAGACGCCGCGCATCGAGATCGTGTTGTCGGTGGGCGCCGAGCCACCGCTGAAGTACGCACCCGGCGAATAGTCGATGACGTCGGCCAGCGACGTGAGACCCGCGACGGCCAGGTCGTCCGGCGTCTGCGCGATCACGGACAGCGCCGTGTCCTGCAGCGTTTCCGCGCGACGGGAAGCCGTCACGATCACTTCCTCGAACTGCGCAGCCGTGCCGTCGTCCGCGGCCGCTGCGACCGGTGACTGCGAAGCCAGCGCGGCACCGACGATCAGCAGCGCGCCGCTACCGGTGCGGCGCTCTGCCGACGTCCCCCCAAACGATGCCTTCTTCACTGCGTCTCTCCTGCGGTTCGTACGTTTTCACTTACGAAAAATTCTCTATGTAGAAATATCATATTCTCCGGCCTTGTCAATCGACGCCCGTCGTGGACCACGGACGGCCCGTTGGGCAAGGCATATCGAGCCATGCCGGACGTTCTCTTATCCGAAAAGTTGGAAAAAACGGCGCACAAGTTTCCGCGCGCGCCGCGCCTCGGGCACCTCGGGCAGGATCGCCGGGTACGAGTGCACCATGCCCGGCCGGACGTCGAGTCGGGCCCGGATGCCGGCCCGGACGAGCGTCTCGTGCAGACGGATCGCGTCGGGCAGCAGGATCTCGCGCGTCCCGCACTGGATCAGCGTCGGCGGAAAGTCGCCCGGGAAGCTCGCGTACACGGGCGAGACCTCGGGGTCACGCAGGTGCGTCACCGGCGCGTAGGCGAGCGCCGCGCGCGTGAGGTCGGGATCGCGGCGCAGCACGGGGTCGACGGCATCGAGACCTCCGCGCGCACCGTCGTACGAGAGGTCGACCCAGGGCGACCAGAGGCACAGCGCGGCCGGACGGCTGGAACCGTGCGCGACGAGTCGCAGCGTTGCCGCGAGCGCGAGACCGCCGCCGGCCGAATCCCCGACCAGCAGCACGCGCGCGCCGTCGCCACAGGCGGCGGCCAGCGCCTCGGCCACGAGCGTGACGGTGCGATCGTGCCGGCTGTGCGGTGCCCGCGGGTAATCGAGCGACCAGAGCTCGAGGCCGAGTTCGTGCGCCAGCGGCACGGAGGCAAACAGCGTGGAGCGTGCTGAAAAGAGCGTGTACGCACCGCCGTGGACGAACACGATGCGCGCATCGGTGGCGGTGCGGGCGACCGGCGTCACGACCTGCGCCGGTAGCCCGGCGACCCGGCGGCATGCGAGCTGCGGCCGGTACCGCTCGAGCGCGCGTGCATTGGCCGGGTCCACTGCGGCCTCTTGCCGCTCGTACAGTTCGTCCCAGCCCGCGCCATCGGCAGGCTCGGGTACGCTGGCCCGCGTCGTCCGCGCCTCCATCGTGGCAATCGCCCGTTCGGCCGCGCGCGAGACCTCGCCCATCAGCACACGGCGCGCAACGCTGGATAGAGCGACCGGTAACGCGCGAGGTGCTCCGCATAGGCTGCGTGTGCGACGGGATCCGGCTCGACGACCCGGGTCACCTCCGCCATGGCTCGCGCTGCCTCGGGCACGGTGGCGTACTCGCCGGCACCCACCGCGGCCAGCATGGCACCGCCGAGGCAGGCCGCCTCGCCGGTGCGCGTGAGTCGCAGCGGCAG
>Ga0065704_10071065_pt1 | contig 13430 bp, 17 predicted proteins | sample SwiRhicommuniRL2_FD_59091 | JGI IMG/M metagenome (GOLD analysis project Ga0065704, IMG submission 59091) | Switchgrass rhizosphere bacterial communities from Rose Lake, Michigan, USA - RL2 v2 (version 2) | ecosystem: Host-associated > Plants > Roots > Rhizosphere > Soil | place: East Lansing, MI
AAGTATTGCCCCACCTCACTTTTTGCTCTCATTTCTGAAACCAATTTTTAAGGTGGGTTTTCACTAACATTTCCTATTCAATTCTCATCCAAAATTTCAACCAATTTCAAATCACTTTTTCAAAGAAATTAACTAATATTTCTTTACTAATGTCTACCGATTTTTGTGCAACCTTGGAAAACTCACACTCATCCTTATAATATTCAACCCATTTTGCTTGCGTTTCAATATTGTTTAAATGATGTGAAAATACTTCTTTACTTAATCTCATTATTTTTTCCCGTTCCTCATTTGCTAAGTATCCAAATTCATATTCAATATATTGTGTAAGACGTTCCATTGAAACATTAAACAACATTTCATCATTAATCATAACGCAAAGTTGTCTTTCTCTATCTATAAAAATAATATCAGTAATATGCGACATTTTACGTGTTGAAACTTCAAGATTTTTATCATTTGCCCATTTCTTTATTTCATCAAATTTATTATTATCTTTCATTATAATATCCTCCAAAATTTAAACCCCACATATATTAAACTCTTTCAAGCTTTTCAGTGGGGTTGAATCAAGTGTGAAACTACGCATAATTTTAATGCAAGAATGTTTCACGTTCCAAAGGGAGAGGCTGAAATCAATCAGGAAAATTCCCCATCTACCATACACTATAGGAATTAGCGTATCTCACAAGACTAGTATAACATATTTCCCCTAAAATGTCACCCTTTACTATAATTTAAATATACTATCAATCAATTCAATTCGAACTATATAAACGATTTTTTCGTTATGTTTTAAAGATATAAAACCATCTTCAAATGAACAAATTGTATCAGCATCAATAATAATACTTTTACCATCTTTCATATTAATACACATATTCGGTTTAATAACAGCCAACTTCCCATAAAAATTATTCATAAGTCTTTTTAATTCTTTTCTATCAATTTCATTAATTTCTTTCATATTAATTCCATCCTTTCATTATACCTTAAATTCTGTCAAATAAGTGTCTCCACTACATCCACACTAAAATGTATCGGTTCGTAACCTCTTTTTGGTTTGTACGCAATCATCAATCTTGAAACATTTACAAGATTATCACAGTCAAAAGATTCTTCAAACGTTTGATTGTTTTTTTCACTTATGATTGTCACCAAAAATTTTTTCATTTTATGATCCCTTTTTCATATGATTTCATCATCATTTCCAGTGTTACATATTTTCTTGGGTTGGAACTATGAGCAACACTTCCTAACCTTCTACATAAATCAGCATCACAAATGGCTTTCAATACTATTACACTCATTCTTTACACCTTCTTCACTTTTATTTTTGGATTTACACTATCAATATGACAGTTATGAATATACCCTTTTTGATGAACATCGAGGATAATAGAACCATTTTGAATGGTAGCGTTTATGATAACAAGACTTTTGCCACTCAATATTCGTAACAAAAACATTCTCATTTTACTCATTTCATTCACCTCTATTTAGCGTCAAATAATTCATCAATTTTATTTGTTAATATGATTTCCAATTCATCAATTTCTTTTTTCAAATAATCAATCATCAATTCATTAGAAAATTGAATCCTAACCTCATTGTATTTTTTGTTATAATTAGTTGAATCAAGATTAAAGAAAAGACTTCCCTTTTTAAAATAAAAATTTTCAATATCTTCTAATACATTTTCAAAGGCAATTTTACGACGTTCCAAATTATCAATTTCTTGAACAATTTTAAGTCTATCCATTTCTTATTCCCTCCTAATTAATCGTAAATTCCGTATCTACCAACACAACTCCACCGTCAACATGTTTAGGTAACAACTTACCCCAACTACTAAATCCTACTTTGAAGTTATCAAATGTAACTTTTTCTTTTACTTTATCAGGCATCCCTGCACATCTTACTTCAAACTTGGTTGTTGTTGCTTCACTTGGCTCGCATAAAACCTTTACCATTTTACCGTCTTTTTCAATTTCTTTTGCATAGTAATCCTCAACATACGTTTTCTGTCTGATAAACTTTGCTCTTTTAAATGTTCCTTCATGTTTCCAATAACCTAACTTGTCCTTATGAACAATATCAGCAATACTTTCTGGAATTTTTGTTCCCTCTAAATGAATACTATCTGTATCACAATAGATTATCCTATCATAACACTTTTGTGCCGTTGTAATGGTGGTATATCTTGCCCATGATGTAATGAAAATTCCCATTGGGGTATAAATAGGGTTTTTGTATTCATCTATAATATTTCCCTCTTCATCCCTTGGTAATTTATAACCACAACTACCATCTTCCTTTAAATAAGGTATTTTTCCAGTTATTTTTGGGTTGCTTGCAAACTTCCCATAAAGCGCATTCAACATTAATTTTGCGAGTAATTTTTTAGCGCCTTCCTCATGCGTTTTTACCCACATCCATTTATCAATGAATTGTTTAAATAAATCATTCCTTTTTCTAAACTTCCAACCTCCTAAATATTCAACGTCATAAAGATGATAATGTTCACGAATTAATTCTAAATCTATATTTGTTAAAAATAACTCAACACGTTCACCATTGCTTGACTTCAAATATTCATTCTGTTTGAACATCATATTTTTCTTTATTTGAATGGTTGGAATATAACCCTCTTTTAGTCTAAATTCACATTCAATACATTGAATATATAAAGGATGGCTTTCATCATACATATATTCACCCTCATAATAAATAGGTGTTCCATATGGCAAATCTCTATCATACATTTGTGCAGGATATAAACTATTAACATCAAATACTATCCCTTCACCTATTTCCTTATTTTCGTAACGTTCATTAAGCCATGTAAACCCCCCTCTATATGCTTTCCTAATTTCCCAATCCATATCTAAACTAAAAACAGGAAAAAACTTTTCAAAATTTTTCGTACTTATAACGGATTTAAACCCTTTTAAACTATCACTACCATTTGTGATTCTATCTAATCCTTGTCCAAATTGTATTTCTAATGCGCATGCAATGATTTCAATATCATTTTTTATATAGGAATATTCTTTATCTGTAATTTTGTGTCCTATTGGTCTTTCTAAATGGTAATCAATATCGCCTTTCATCATGGGTAATTCGAAGTCTTTTGCTATCTTCTTTACTGGAAAAGGCAATTTCTTTAAGCTATCATAAATCACTGTATGTAATTTGCGTTTCCCTTTATACCCATAACATATATCAATAACATACCATTGCCCCATATTTGAAATGGTGGTCGTAAAGGTGTTTGGCTTTCCTGACTTTTCCCACTTAAAACCTTTTTTCAATAACCAGTTAACAATGAATTCCCCATCAAAACGCACATTATGGAAATATAAATCAGCTTTTATTTTCTCTACCCACATCATAAAAGCATCAAGAGAATTACCGATTTTATAATTTGTTCTTTTCCCTATTTCCATGTAGCCATATGCCCACACACGACAATCTTCCGGTTTGGTGGTTGTTTCAAAGTCACAGCTAAATTTTTTCCGAGCCAATTAAAACACCTCTTTTATCACCCCCAAGTTTTATTAGGAAAAGACTTTAAATCGGTATTAAAATCACCATCCAAATATTCTTGTACATATGATTTCAATTGTTCTAAGTCGCTTTCCTCTCCAAATTGCCCTTCACTGTCATACAAGTTGAAGTCAAATTCCTCTTTAGATAAATACAATTCGTAGAAGTCTTGAGCAGGAATTTTTTCTATGTTATTTGCTAATTCATTTGCATCGGAATGAAATGTTAACTTTAATATTTCAATGAAATTTGCTTTCATTTGTTCCATTCTTACATCGTAATAATCCTCTTCGCTTTTTCGCCTTGTGTTATCAGCTTTTTCAATTAAGTCATACTTGTTACGTATTTTTTCAAAGTCAAAATTGGATGGTCTACTTATACCTGTCTTGCTGTGACCCTTTCCCATTTTCTTAATACTTTCCCCGACTGTTTCGACTTGTTTTTCTCCACCCGAATAAGTAGGTAAATCAAGATACTTTTTAATTTCTTTATCTGCCATTTTTTGTGCTTTTGTATTGTCGTGTTTTATTTCGTTCAATAGTTTCTGACTACCAACTACACCATAATCATTTTTATCGAACTGAAATGTTTTGTTTGCTCTATTTGTAAATGAGGATGCTTTTTGTTTCCATTCGTTAAATTCTTTACGTGTTTTAAATTCGTTTAGTTTAGGAATAGAAATAAGGTTTTCTGGTAACATAGATTTAGCATATGTTTCTCCTGTTTTATCAGTTACTCTCATAACCAACTCATTACCGAAATTCTTTTTAACTCTATTCACTTTTGACAATGAATTTTTACGCAATCTTGCATACTCTTTTTTATCCTTACTCGACATTCTAATTGATGGTTGTTTATTTACCACTTAAGACACCCACTCTACACCAATCTAATGATTCTTTTTTGTTCATTTTTCTAAGAGCGTAATTATATAAATCATCATAGTTTATTCTTGCTCTTTGTAGTCTTACAAAGAAACCACGTTTTTCAATCGTTTGATATAGGGTAATGTCTGCAAGGGTATCAGTATTGAAAGGGTTATTTTCAGCCACCCCAATTCTATTAAATTTATTTGTAAATTCCTCTCTATGGTTTTTGTATCTATCTATAAACTTGTTTAAGTACAATTCACTAGAAAAGAAAAACGTGATTTCAGAATTAGAAATCACGTATTTACTTTCCTTCAAGTTATGATAGATACCTCTTAATGTAGCGGGCATTTATCAAACACTTCCTTTATTCATTTATCCAACCATTTTTATGGTAATTTGGTCGCCTTTTTCGGCTTTCTTTTTGCCTACTTTGATTTTTATGTTCTGCCATAATTCATCATCTGGTTTACCAAACAATTCCATAATGCGTGTGATTGTAAAGTAAACACTTTTTGAAGATGTGACATAGGCAATTTTGTCTGGTGTGATTAAGTATGTTAATACTCCATATTCTGTTTGACCAGTTTCCTCATTGATTTTGTCATACTTTCTTAACATGATGTTTGCGACTTCAATTTGCTTTCCAACGTGGTCTTTTAAACCATTACCCGTTTCTTCATCACCTTCTAAAAGACCAAGCATCCAAATTTGTTCGTCTCTTGTTACTGGTACAATGCTTGAATAATCGTGAAATTTCGCTTTACGAACAAATTTTCCTTTTTCGTCTTTTAGAATAACATAATTTTCTGTTTCTCTTACTTGTGTAGATAAAGCAGTATTTTCGGTTACGATTTCTTCTTTTGCGTTTTCATTTACATTTGTCATTTTTGGTTTCCTCACTTTGTTTTAGTAGTTTGATTTAATTGATTAATATTTAATGATTAAGCTGTTTGTTGTTCCGATTGTGGTTCTTCATCCACTTTCAAAGTAGCCACTTTGATAAAATCCTCGACCGCCATTTCATAGACTTTTGTTTCTGGAATGACTTCAAACACCGTCGCACCTGCACCTAACTTTTTGCTGATTGCTTTTTGAGATTTTTCAAGAGATACATTCCCTAATAAAATTTCGTCAGGCATTTGAACCGCTTTTGGTTGTCCATCCACCATTTCCATTTTTGCAACCTTTACCAATGTTGTGGTTACTTCCTTTGTCATTAATTTGCGCATTTTGTCTTTTCCTCCTCTAAAATTTTGTCAGATTTTGTAGTACCCTGCCTACATTTACCATTCTATCAGTTTAATAGACAAATGTCAACATTATATATAAAAAAGTTCGACAAATATTTTAGTATTTTATTGACTCTTTACCAAGCGACAAAACTAGCAAAACAATTTTGTATAACAAAAATGAAACAAACTTTAATAAATGTTTGTTTTTCTTTTCCTTTTCTTCCTTCCTTCTATTATATATAAAACACCATTGCTATAATTAAAGTGTACTAGAAAAACTTTGAAGGGAGACTATAATATGCCAATGACAAGAGAACAGCATGAAACACTCTTGAATGATTTGTTAAACCCCGAATTAGAACAAAGTCGAAGAACAGAAATTCTTCAAGAAATGCGTGTCGATTATGGAACGGTATTAGTCGATGATGAAACACAAAAAAGTAAAATTAAAAAGTTAGAGTTAGATAATTCGGATTTAGTTTTATCTAACAGTAAATTATTTCGTCAAGTAGGAATTACCGAACCAAACAAAAAAGAGGACGAACAAAAAGATTTCAGTCAAACCGTTACACTAGAACAATTAGAAAAGGAATGATAACTAAATGCGTATTACCATTAAAGAAGTAAAATCAAGTTTAGGAATTAGTGAAACTTACGACATCGTAAATGCTATAAGAAATAGCAACCCAACTTTTGCAAATTATGTACCTTTAGCAGACCCTGACAACATCGCTCAAATCGGTGCAGGAATTTTAATTAATCAAGCTGTACAAAATGATTTCATCGTTAACCTTGTTGATAGAATCGGATTAGTTGTTGTTAAACGTGCATCATTACAAAACCCATTAAAGAAATTCAAAAAAGGTAATATTCCATTCGGCCGAACGATTGAAGAAATCTTCACTGATATTACAAAAGCTAAAAAGTATGACCCCGAAGATGCTGAACAAACGTTATTCAAACGTCAGATTCCAAACGTAAAAACTCTATTTCATGAACGTAACCGTCAAGAGTATTACGAGCAAACCATTTCGGATGAACAGTTAAAAACAGCGTTCACTTCTTGGACAGCTTTTGAAAACTTTCTTTCTTCTATTATTAATGCTATTTACAATTCAGCAGAAGTTGACGAATACGAATACATGAAATTGCTTGTAGACAATTATTATTCAAAAGGTTATTTCACGGTTGTTCCTGTTACTGCTCCAACTACCGAAACAGCAACAAGAGAGTTTGTTAAAAAATTAAGAGCAACTGCACGAAAAATGACCCTACCAACTGGTAGTCGAAGTTTCAACGCCTTAGCAGTTCGTACACGCACAGAAATGGACGATTTACACCTCATTATTGATGCAGATTTAGAGGCACAAATGGACGTTGAAGTTTTAGCAAGAGCGTTCAATATGGACAAGACTACTTTCCTTGGACATGTTACCGTTATTGATGGTTTTTCTTCCACTGGTCTTGAAGCTGTACTAATTGACCAAGATTGGTACATGGTTTATGATAACGAATTATCTATGGAGACAGTTAGAAACGCAAAGGGTAAATACTGGAACTATTTCTATCACGTTTGGCAGACACTTTCTGTTTCTCGCTTTGCTAATGCTGTGGCTTTTGTTTCTGGCGCTGTTCCCACTGTTACCCAAGTCATTGTTGACCCAACTATTGCAAGTGCTAAAGCAGGTTCGACGTTCCAATTTACTGCTTATGTTCGTCAAACTGATGAAACTAACCACCCTATTGTATGGTCTGTTATTGCATCCAATTCTAAGACCACTTTAAAAGCAGGAACAACGATTGATGCAAACGGAAAATTGACGGTTGACTCTACACAAACAGGCGAATTGATTGTTAAGGCAACATCCGTTGGAACAGGGATAGACATCGACGGTGCAGGAACTGATAACGCTGATGTTATTGGGGAAAGCATTGTAACCATTGTTTAATTGGAGGTAGCTTTATGGCAACTGTACCAGTAAGCGGAACGAATATCAGACTTTTGTCTGGTATTCCGTTTTCAAATGATTATAAAAATACACGTTGGTTTGATAACATAACAAGTCAAACAAATTACTTTTTAAGTAAACCAACTGTACATTCCATTAATGAAGCTAATTTCCAACGAATTGAAGGAAGAAATTTTATAGCTGTTAATAAAAGCATTGACGAATTATGGACTACCAACTATTTGATGTTTCAAAACGCTTCCTATAATGTTAAATGGTTTTATGGTTTTGTTACAAAATTAGAATACGTTCAAAGAAATACTACTTATGTTCACTTTCAAATTGATGTGTTTCAAACATGGAAGTTTGAAATGAATTTTAAACCCTCTTTTGTGGTAAGGGAACATTGTAAGTTATGGAATAACGATGGGACACCAGTTATTAATACAGTGGATGAAGGCTTAAATTACGGAACAGAATATGACACTACTTCCATTTTACAATGGACACCGCATGATGGAACATTTTTCTTGGTTGTTGTAGCAAAGAAAACTATGCATGGAGGTTCAACAAATTCAGGAAAAATTGTTCCGATGTTGAATGGTTCTCCGCAACCGTTAACCTATTATATCCATCCATTTAAATTAGATGGTAGCATACCGCCTGTTACCGTTGACGGAATGAATATTAATCTAAGCACCATATCGGATGTATTAAAAGGGTTATATACTCAAACGGATGCAGTTAATAATATTGTTTCATTATATATAACAGATTATGTCGGATATAATAATATCTTAACTGCATCTTCCCAATGGGTAGAACATGCAACCATTCAAGATGATACAAATATGTTTAATACTTTGTATCTAAAATCAATGCCATACTATGATAGAAAAGAACATAGTTTTGGTGACAAATGGACAGGCTACAAAAATGTAACTGAAAGTAAACTGCTAATGTACCCATATACCCAACTTGTTTTAGATGATTTTAAGGGTAATAGAGCAAATTTTAAAACAGAATACATTAATAGTAGTGAATTGAAAGTAACAGCAAAAGGAAGTATTGGAACATCTAACAAAGTGTCATATGGGTTACAAGATTATAACTTTAATGCGAATGGATTGAAACCTCAATTAGCTGATGAATTTGCGTTAATTAATAATGAACCAAATGACGTTCCGATTATAACCGATTTATTGTCAGCTTATTTACAAGGTAATCGAAATAGTATTCAGAATCAGAAAAACTCAATTTTATTTAATGGAGTTATGAATAATTTCGGTTCATTTTTTGGTGGAGTTAGCAGTGCAGCAAACAGAAACGTTTTAGGAGTTGCAAATGCTGGAACAAATATGATACAAGGAACAGGCAACACTTTGTTACAAATTCAAGGCATCGAAGCAAAGCAACAAGACATTGCCAATGTACCCCCTAATATTACAAAAATGGGAAGTAATACAGCATACAATTTCGGTAATGAATATACTGGTGTTTATGTAATCAAAAAACAAATAAAACCCGAATACATTAAAAAGCTAACAGACTTCTTTAACATGTTTGGGTATAAAGTGAATGAAGTAAAAGTACCAAACTTTCATACTAGGCAGAATTGGAATTTTGTACAAACCACAACTTGTACGATTACTGGAAATTTTAACAATGAAGATTTACAAGAATTAAAATCCGTTTTCGATAATGGTATCACATTATGGCATACGGACGATGTAGGGAATTATTCACTAGGAAATGAGGTGATTTAATGGTAAGAAAGCGTAATAGAAACAATACGAAAAATCCTGTTACACTCATAGGTAATGAATCAAGTGGATGGTATCGACATTATTATGAATATTTGACATCACTATCCTATCAATTATTCGAATGGGAAAACCTACCTGATAGTGTAGACCCTCGGTTTTTAGAAATGAGTTTACATTTATTCGGTTATGTTGGTTTCTACAAAGACCCTAATATCGGGTATATCGTTTGTAGGGGGGCAGTGTCAGGAAAAATAGACCACTACTTATTGCCAACTAGTTTCCAAGCGAATAGTCCGTCCTATCAAAAAAAATTCAACTTGTATAATTATAAAGATATGAAACCAAATGAGGATGAATTGAAGGATTATGGTGTTGTTATATGGAACAATGATTATCATTTTCCAACCACTCCAACCCTTGAATTATTCGCCTTAGATTTAGCAGAATTAAAAGACATTATACATGTTAACCAAAACGCACAAAAAACACCAGTTTTGATAACAGCTAATGATAATACAAGATTTAGCATTAAAAACATCTATGAACAATATCAGGGAAATATGCCTGTTATCATAACTCATGAATCTCTCAATCCTGATACAATAAAGGTACTTAAAACAGATGCCCCTTATGTTGTGGATAAATTAAACATCCAACGAAATGCGGTTTGGAATGAGGTAATGACGTATCTAGGTATTAAAAACGCAAACCTAGAGAAAAAAGAAAGAATGATTACCAGTGAAGCAGAAAGCAACAACGAACAAATACAATCAAGTGCCAATATTTTATTAAAATCACGACTTGAAGCATGTAAAAAGATAAAGGAACTTTATGGTTTAGATTTAAATGTTAAATTGAGGAGTGAAATTATTACAGAATTTGAAAATAATATCGTTCCTTCTGGTAAGGGTGAAACAAATGAGTAATTATAGTACAGAAATAAAAGAATACATTGAAAGTTTTAGCCATTATAATCAACATGACTTTCCTTTATCTCATGCTGAAAAAATAGAAATAGGAAGAACAAAATTATTTGATTTTGATTATCCTATTTTTGATGTAAATTACAAGAAGGTTTTTGAAAAGCATTTTATCAGAAAATTTTATATGAGAGAAATTGGTTTCGAGACAATGGGGTTGTTCAAATTTCAACTTGAAACATGGTTAATTATTAATATGCCCTATTTCAATAAATTGTTTGAAAGTGAATTAATCAAATATGACCCACTTAAAAACAGTGATATGAATGTTACACATACAAAGAAAAATGACAAAACACAAAATGATGATAGAGACGTAACACAAAATGCAAATGTTGACGGAACTACAAATACTTCAAATATAAAAGATAGCAACGGAAGTTTAACAGAAGATAATTTTGATAGACAATTAGAAAGTAATAATCCTGATAGTCGATTATCCTTAACTTCTAATGACGGTGAAGGTGTTATCCAATATGCTAGCAGTATTAATGAAAATAATGAAAACAATAGTAAAACATCCATTAGTCATGAAGATGTTACAACGGAAAACACATCTAATGTAAAATCTGATACGACACAAAATGACAAATTAATTAGTAACATTAACGAAACAGAGGATTATGTTCAAAGTCGTGTCGGCAAAGTTGGCGGTCAGTCTTACTCTAAAATGATGAGTGAATATCGTAATTCATTAATCAGAATAGAGAATACAATATTTGAAGAAATGCAAGAATTATTTATGCTTGTCTATTAGGGAGTGGATAATATGTCAATAGAAAAAATGGGTAGTTTTCGTCCTTGGGTGAAAAAAATTATGCCTACTGTTTATGATGATAGTTTAACGTATTATGAATTAGTATCAAAGGTTATCGCTTACTTAAATCAAGCAATTGCCCAATCAAATGAAATCATCGATGTGGTAGACTATAACAAAACAGATGCAAGCGGACAAATGCAAGGGTTACGAACTGATTTTGAACGTGTAACACTCGAACAGAATCAAACTATTGCATCAAACAATCAAGGGGTACTGTCACAGTTAAATGCATTAAAAATTCAATTTGAAACGGTAAAACTATGGTTAGAAAATGAAGCTATGCCACAAAATATTGAATCTAAACTCGATTCATGGTTTGATTCGGGAAAGCTTGCTCAAATCATTAATACCACTGTTTTTGATATGAAAGCAAATAAAACAGATGTTGACATCGAAAACGCTAAAAATGTTAAAAAGGGTGATTTAGTTTATAACGTAAAAGATTTTGGTGCGGTTGGGGATGCTAACTTTATTAAATTGAATAATGGTGCGGGTAATGACTGGTATTCTGACCAATCTTTCACAAAGTTAGCAACTGATGATACGGTAGCAATCGAAAACGCTATTGCCGAAGCTTTAAAAACGGGTGGAATTGTTTTCTTCCCTCAAGGTGGTTATCGTACAACAAGACCACTTAAAATTGTTAGCGGTGGAATTACTTTCATGAGTAGTCAATCTAAAAATTTTCCAAAGTCGGGTAGAATTGTTTATGATGGTGTTGTGGGGGGAAATGTAATTGAGATTGGTAATTTAATTGATGAAAATACATCTTCATTAGTTAGTCCTGTTAACTTTGTAAACATGAGTTTTTCATCATCCGAAAAAGCGGCTTACATTATTTATTCAAACGGAACAAATTTCAGCAATATTGAAAACTGTGAATTCAGAACATCATTAGGAGCAATATACGCCCCTCATAGTTGGTATATGTCAATCAATAATTGTCGTTTTTTAGGGGAGTATAATTATACAAGTGTGCTACCTAAAATACTAGATTATATTAGTCAAGACATATGGGATAAAATCTCAAAAGGTTATATCTACCTATCCGCTTTTAATTCTGGTTCATTTAAACATAACAATATCAATAATCTATATGTTATAAGAAACGGGGTTAAAGGACATCCGAGAATTATAACTATTGACGGTGGGAATGCTTTTACTATTGATGACCTTTGCATTGAATCTCTTTATTTCTCAAATTCTATTATTAATTTCGGTTATGATGGTGTAACGAAATATGGTCAATATACAGGTTCTATTCATGTTGACGGTTTATATTTAGAAAATGTTTCTAGTACGGCAACTGGTTTAGAAGCAATTTTTCAAATGGGTAAAAATCAATATGCCAACATCGAAATAAGTAATGTTTTTTGTTACAATGTTCATTCATATATGTGGATTAAACATTCAACAAATTATAACTCACATTCAAAAACCGTATTTAAAAATGTTCATTTTACTGATTATTGTAGCTTTCTCAATTTATTTATGGGTGTAAATGGTCATAAAGTTGAATTTGTAGATTGCTTTATGATTACAGGGGTTAAAAAAGAAACTGAAACTGATGTTATTTTTGAGCCATTTGTTGGTGATGTAGATGGTTACGGAAGAAAAACATGGGATACTAAATTAGGTGTTAATGCTGACCCATTGATTATTGATGGTAGAAGTTATGTTCATAGCGGTTTAACTACTATAACAAGTGGTAGTGATTCATCGGGGTTATACATTGATGTTTTAATGGATGGTGAAATAGCATTATTAAACGGAAAACATGTATTAGCAAGTTATAAGAGAAATGGTATTAATGTTAAAGTTAGACTTAGACCTACTTATAGCGGAGTAAGTGAAACAATCTATTATTTATATATGACACAAGCAGGAACGTTAATTTTGAAAACAGCAACTATTCCTTCAACATATGCCATTTATTTAGCAAAAATCACCATTTCAACAAGTGGTGTTGTTACGGTAGATACTACCGTCAGAAAACCTCCACATATTGTTGTTAATGCAAAGGGTGCTATTAATGTTATAGCAAGTTTGTCAGCACAACCAACAACTGGTTTGTGGTCATGGGGTGATATTGTTTACAATAGCCAACCATTAACAGGTGGTAATATTGGATGGATATGTATAGGTGCAGGAACAGGAACACAAGCGGTGTGGAAAAGTTTAGGAACGATTTCATAATGGTTTATGTTAGCAACAAATATTTGAGCATTGAAGAAATGACCGTCAATGCTCAATATATCCTTA
>Ga0065704_10071066_pt1 | contig 13428 bp, 11 predicted proteins | sample SwiRhicommuniRL2_FD_59091 | JGI IMG/M metagenome (GOLD analysis project Ga0065704, IMG submission 59091) | Switchgrass rhizosphere bacterial communities from Rose Lake, Michigan, USA - RL2 v2 (version 2) | ecosystem: Host-associated > Plants > Roots > Rhizosphere > Soil | place: East Lansing, MI
ACCTTCGTCACCCGCAAGATTACCCGCGCCGTGGCGCAGATCAGCCTGGGCGTTCAAGACAAGCTCTTCCTCGGCAACCTCGACGCCAAGCGTGACTGGGGCCATGCCAAGGACTACGTCGAGGCCATGTGGCTGATGCTCCAGCAGGACGAGCCCGGGGACTACGTCATCTCGACCGGAGAGCAGTACTCCGTGCGCCAGTTCGTCGAGACCGCCTTCCGGGAAGTGGAGATTCCCGTCGTCTGGGAGGGCAACGGCATCACCGAGAAGGGCCTCCACGCCGAGACCGGCAAGGTCCTGGTCGAGGTCGATCCCCGCTACTACCGCCCGACGGAGGTGGAGACCCTCCTGGGAGATCCGCGCAAGGCCGTCGACACCCTCGGCTGGACTCCGCGGCATACCTTCCAGCAACTCGTCTACGAGATGGTTCGCGAGGACCTCAAGGAGGCCAAGCGCCTCGCCCTTTGCCAGCGGGAAGGCTTCGACGTCTTCATCAGCCACGAGTAGCCCGTCATCGTCATAGAGGAGTAGACGACGCCATGAACACAGCCATGAAGTTGACCATCATCGGAACGGGCTACGTGGGCCTGGTCTCCGCCATCTGCTTCGCCGAGATGGGAAGCGACGTGATCGGAGTGGACATCGACACGAAGAAGGTCGAGCGGCTCAGCCGCGGGGAGCTGACCATCTTCGAGCCGGGGCTCGAGGTGCTCTTCGAGCGGAACCTGCGTGAGGGGCGCCTCTCCTTCACCACGGATCTCAAGGCCGCGGTCGCCGAGAGCGATATCATCTTCCTGGCCCTTCCCACGCCGCCCGGCAAGGACGGCGCGGCAGACCTCGGCTACGTCCTCGACGTGGCGCGCCAGCTGCCCGCGATGCTCAACGGCTATACCGTCATCGTCAACAAGAGCACGGTTCCCGTGGGCACCGCGGATCAGGTCCGCGGCATCCTCGAAGCGGCGGGCGCCGTGGCGGGCAAGGACTTCGACGTGGTCTCCAACCCGGAGTTCCTGCGCGAAGGCGCGGCCGTCGAAGACTTCATGAAGCCCGACCGGGTCGTGATCGGCTCGTCGAGCCCCCGGGCCGCCACCCTGATGAAGGCGCTCTACGAGCCCTTCGTCCGAAACGGCAACCCCATCTTCCATATGGACGAGCGCTCGGCCGAAATGACCAAGTACGCGTCCAACGCCTTCCTGGCCACCAAGATCACGTTCATGAACGAGATCGCCAACCTCTGCGATCGCCTGGGAGCCAACGTCGACCAGGTTCGCCTGGGCGCGGGAAGCGACCGGCGCATCGGCAAGCAATTCCTCTACGCGGGCATCGGCTACGGAGGCAGCTGCTTCCCCAAGGACGTCCAGGCCCTCTACCAGATGGCCCAAGCGAACGGCTATCCTTTCAAGGTCCTCGAAGCGGTCATGGACGTCAACGATCGGCAGCGCACCATTCTCTTGCCTCGCCTCAAGCAGGTCCTCGGCTCTCTCAAGGGCAAGCGGCTCGCCGTCTGGGGGCTCGCCTTCAAGGCCAATACCGATGACGTCCGCGAATCCGCGTCCCATGCCCTGATCCGGGCCCTCCTCGCGGAGGGCGCGGTGATCACGGCCTTCGACCCCGAGGCCATGCCGGTCACGCACGGGATCTTCGGCGACGCGATCGCCTATGCCCCCGACGCCTACGAGGCTCTCAAGGGGGCGGACGCGCTCGTCATCTGCACGGAGTGGAACGCCTTCCGCAGTCCCGACTTCGAGACGATCAAGCAACTCCTGAAGCGCCCTGCCATCTTCGACGGGCGCAACCTCTACGACCCCGTGCGCATGGCCGAAATGGGCTTCGACTACTTCAGCATCGGCCGACAGCAACCCGACAAGGTCCGTTCGCGGGAGGTGGTGTCATGAGGACCATCCTGATCACCGGAAGCGCCGGCTTCATCGGCTCGCATCTGGTCGAGCGCTTCCTTGCGGAAGGAGACCGCGTCATCGGGGTGGACAACTACCTCAGCGGCCAGCCCTCCAACACCCAGCGCTTCCTCGCGCATCCCCGCTTCTCGTTCATGGAGCAGGACGTGAGCCTCGGGCTGGATTGCCATGACGCGCTCGACTGGGTGCTGCACTTCGCTAGCCCCGCGAGCCCGCCGCATTACCAGACCTACCCCATCGAGACCCTGATGGTCGGGGCGCAAGGGACCCAGCATGCCCTCGAACTGGCTCGGAGGACGGGAGCGCGCTTCATGCTCGCCTCCACCTCCGAGGTCTACGGGGACCCGCTCGTGCACCCCCAACCCGAAAGCTACTGGGGGCACGTCAATCCCAACGGCCTGCGCAGCTGCTACGACGAGGCGAAGCGCTACGCCGAGGCTCTGACCATGGCCTACCGCCGCACGCATGGCCTCGATACCCGGATCATCCGGATCTTCAATACCTACGGGCCTCGGATGCGAGCCGACGACGGCCGGGTGGTCACGAACTTCATCAACCAGGCGCTTTCGGGCGAGCCCCTCACCGTCTACGGGGACGGCAGCCAGACCCGCAGCTTCCAGTTCGTGAGCGATCTGGTCGAGGGCATCAGCCGGCTCATGCAGCTCGACTGCCACGATCCCGTCAACCTCGGCAACCCCGTGGAAGTGCCGATCCTACGCTTCGCCGAGATCGTGAGGGATCTGGTCAATCCCTCCGCCCGGATCGTCCACGCGCCGATGCCGGCGGACGATCCCAAACAGCGCCGACCGGACATCCGCCGAGCCCAGATGCTGCTGAACTGGCAGCCACGGGTCTCGCTCGAGGACGGGCTGAAAGAGACCGTCCGGTACTTCCAGCGCATCGAAATCGAGGTGTGACATGCAGCGCAACTCCAGAATCTACGTCGCCGGCCACCGGGGACTCGTGGGCTCGGCTCTGGTCCGGAGGCTGAAGGCCAATGGCTATACGAACCAGCTCCTCCAGACGAGCCAGGAGCTGGACCTGCGGGATCCCCAAGCGACGATGGCCTTCTTCGAGCGCGAGCAGCCGGAATTCGTCTTCCTGGCTGCCGCCAAGGTCGGCGGCATCCAGGCCAACCATCGGTACCCCGCGGATTTCATCACCGATAACCTCGCGATTCAAAACAACGTCCTCAACGCCGCCACCCGAACCCAGGTCCGCAAGCTGATCTTCCTGGGCTCGTCCTGCATCTACCCCCGGGAGTGCCCGCAGCCCATCTCGGAAGACTACTTGCTCACCGGTCCCTTGGAGGCGACCAACGAGGCCTACGCGATCGCCAAGATCGCGGGCCTCCACGCCTGCTGGGCCTACAACCGCCAGTACGGCACCGACTACCTCGCCGTCATGCCCACCAACCTCTACGGCCCCGGCGACAACTACGACCTCGCCAACTCCCACGTCCTTCCGGCGTTCATTCGCAAGCTCCACGAGGCCAAGTCCCGCAATGCCTCCGAGGTCACGTTCTGGGGCACCGGCACGCCGCGCCGGGAGTTCCTCTACAGCGACGATCTGGCGGATGCCTGCATCTTCCTGATGGAGGGCTTCTCGGCCTCCGAGCTCGGCAAGTTCGTGAACGTCGGGTCCGGCAAGGACCTCAGCATCCGCGAGCTCGCCGAACTCTGCGCGGAGATCGTGGGCTTCAAGGGGCGCATCCTCTGGGATCCCAGCCAGCCGGACGGAACCCCTCGCAAACTCCTCGACGTCAGCCGGATGACGTCGCTCGGGTGGAGCCCCCGCATCGGATTGCGGGACGGGATCGCCATGGCTTACCGCAGCTACCTGGAGACCCTGCCAGCCGAAGTTCGCGCCTAGCAGAGGAGAGTCAACATGAAAGTGACGTCGCAAATTCCCATCTCCGAACCCGATCTCAGCGGTAACGAAGAAAAATACGTCGCAGAAGCGGTGCGCAGCACCTGGATCTCCTCGACCGGACCGTTCGTCGAACGCTTCGAGCGTGAGTTCGCTTCGGCCTGCGAGACGCGAACGGCCATCGGCACCAGCAACGGGACGACCGCGCTCCACCTCGCGCTCATGGCCTTGGGAGTCGGGCCTGGCGACGAGGTCATGGTGCCCTCGCTCACCTATATCGCCACCGCCAACGCCGTTCGCTACGTCGGCGCCGAGCCCGTCTTCGTGGACGTGGATCCCCGGACCTGGTGCCTCGACCCCCGGCAGTTGGAGTGCCGGATCACTCCTCGAACCCGGGGGGTCATCGCCGTCCACCTCTACGGGCATCCCGCCGACATGGATGCCATCAATCATGTGGCCGACCATCATGGCCTCTGGGTGATCGAGGATGCTGCCGAGGCCCACTTCGCCCGATACAAAGGCCGAGTGGTCGGTAGCCTCAGTCAGATGGGCACGTTCTCCTTCTTCGGCAATAAGATCCTGACCTGCGGAGAAGGAGGAGCCCTCACGCTCAACGACCCGGAACTCGAGGCCAAGATCCGCCTGCTGCGCAATCAGGGTGCCGATCCGAATAACCGATACTTTTTTCCCGTGACCGGCTACAACTTCCGGCTGACCAACGTGGCCTGCGCCATCCTCTGCGCGCAGATGGAGCGGCGCAGGGCAATCATCGGGCGGCGCCTACAGATATTCGAGGCCTACGAGGAACTCTTGGGAGACGTCCCGGGAATCGGTTTTCAGCCGGTGGCCCCTTGGGCCACGCGCGCGCCCTGGCTCTTCAGCATCACGGTGGATGAGCGGGAGTACGGCATGTCGCGCGACATGCTCATGGCCGAGCTCGCCAAGGCAGGCTTCGAAACCCGCCCCTTCTTCCACTCCCTGCATCGCTTACCCCCCTTTCAAAAGGAATCCCTCGCGCGCAACGAGCACCTTCCCAATACGGATCGCCTCAGCGCCAGCGGCATGAACCTGCCCTCCTTCCCCGGACTTCGTGATGCCGAGATCGAGCGACTAAGCGAGGTCATCCGCCGTTTGAAGCGATAGCCATGGCGGTGACGATCCTTCGAGATCTCGAGGCCGTCCAGCAGGTCCAAGGCCTTTCGCAGCGAGCTGCGAAAGGCCCAACGCAAATTGGACAGCCTTCCCCATCGCGACGTCGAAGCGAGGAGCGACGATGACCAGCCCCGCTTGGAAACGGCCATCCGTTTCTCGCAAGTGCGCGGGAAGGCAGTCTGATTCGAGGCCCTGCGGGAACTCGCGAGAGCGTCCGACCCTCGGGGGAACTTGCCGCCTATGGCCTTGAAATCGAGGATCGCCGGGGGGACAGGGGAGACGGCTCCATGCTGTGGAAGGATCGCTTCAAAACCGGGCTTTCCGAAACGGTGCGGCTTCACATCGGCTCGTCCCTTCCCAGCAAGGCCTATTTCGGCTGGAAGAACAGGCTCAAACCTCCGTTCTCCGGACTCCTGGGGAGCCCGCCCCATTGAATGCGAAAGGGGGTAAATCCACCATGCACGCCACCATCCTCAAAACCCGAGACGACCTCCGCCCCTTCGAAGCCCTCTGGCAAGACTTGCCCCTCAGCAATCCCTTCTCTAGCTGGACCTTCGCCCAGGCGTGGCTGGAGCGTCCCTCGGTCAAGCCCTTCGTGATTGTCGTGAGGGATGCTGCCGGCCAATTGCTCGCCCTGGCTCCCTGGTGCCTTCAGACCATGCGCGGGGGAATCCGCGTCCTCAAGGGCATCCGGGGCTACGACTCCTGGTACCACGATCCCTGGATCAAGGACCCTGCCCTGAGCCGCCCGATCCACGATCTCCTCGTCGAGACGCTCCTCGAGAGCCGTGGGGATTGGGATGCCCTCGAGCTGATCCTTAACGCGGAGCGAAGCCCGCAGCTCATCGAGCGTCTGGGGAGAATCGGCTATCTCGATCGCCCGAGCGATCGCCAGAACCGAATGGTCGACCTCTCAATCGGCTGGGAGGCCTACTGGAACAGCCGGCCCGCAACGTTTCGTAGCAAGTTGCGCAAGGCGCAACGAAAGCTGGAGGCACTGCCCCATCGCTACTTCCTGGCGGATGCCGAAACCTATCGACCGGTCCTGCAAAGAGCGCTTGAAATCTCGCAGTCCCGCTGGGATCCGGAGCATAACCGAGACGAATGGTACCAAGGCATTCGAGACCTCGCCGACTGGAGCGCTCCGCGTGGCGGGCTCTACGCCTTTGGGCTGGAGATCGACGGGCGCCTGGCCGCGATGCGAATCCTCTTCCGGGCGGGCGATCGCGCATACGGGACCATTCAGGTCTACGACCCGGACTTCTCGGACTACAGCGTCGGCAGCTTGATGACCGTTTGGGCCTTCGAACGCCTCGCGGCTTCCGGCATCCGCGTCTTGGACCTCGGAGACGGGGTCATGGAGTGGAAAGAGCGTATGCGCACGCATCTCGGCGAGACGGTTCTGGTCGAGGTCGGCGGGACTCTCACCGGCAAGGTCCTCATGGGCTGGAAGCGCGTGGTCAAGCCCCAGCTCGCGGGCATCCTGGGGCAATAGGCCCTGTCAGCGATACGAGTGAATGAGGAAGTACGACATGCAAGCGACGATCATGAAGAGCCTGGACGAGATCCGAGCCCTCGAGTCCCAATGGGCGAAACTCACCCCGCCGAGCCCGTTCTCGAGTTGGGACTATGCGTATGACTGGCTTCGCTGTGCTCCTGAGGCGCAGCCCCATGTGATTGCCGTGCACTCCAACGGAGAGTTGGTGGGGGTGGCGCCGTGGTGCCTGTCGCGAGATTACGCCGGAAGCCGTGTCCTGACGGGAATCGGTGGGGAGAGTGCCTGGTATCACGACCCGCTCGTCGTCGCGGGACACGACGCGTCGCGCGTTTTCCGAGCCATCGCGGAGGCCCTTCGCCACCGGAGATGGGATGCCATCGACCTGACCCTTCAGCCTGGGCAGAGCCTTCCCTTGATCACGGAGCTCAAACACCTCGGCATGACCGTCACGGAGAAAGTGAGCGACCGGCAGAGTCACGTCATCGCGCTCGAGGACGACTGGGAGGCGAGCTGGAATCGCTTCCCGGCCAGCTTCCGCAAGGGCGTCCGACGCCATAACCGACATCTGGAGGCGATTTCCCACCGCTACCTGCAGGTCCCGCAAGCAGAGGCGATGGCATGGCTTGAAGAGGTCATCGCGCTCAACCGCACGCGTTGGAACACCGGGGAAAACTGGGAACTGACCTATACCTTCGTGCGGGCTAATGCCCCGACCCTACTCGCCCAGGGGGAGTTCCGCCTCTTCGGGCTCGAAATCGAGGGGCGCATCGCCGCCCTCGCTTACCATATCCGCAAGGGCGATCGCAGCTTCGCGATCTTCGGGAACTACCATCCGGACTTCGCGGAATACTCCCCTTCCAACCTGCTGCTCCACTGGCTACTCACGCAGCTCCACCACGAGGGGGTCCGCTGGGTCGACCTGGGGCCCGGCGAGTACGAGTACAAGAACCGCATTCAATCGGGCGTGGTCGAGACCCTCCGAACCCAGGTGGGCGCGAGCCTCTTGGGGATGGCCCTGGTCGGATGGCGCGGCATGATCAAGCCCCGCCTCCCGAAAGCAATATAACTTCATAAACTTAATTGACGAACGAGAGATCCTGTCCTACGATGACAGGGCCAGCATTGAACGAGGGGATGACGCACGACGATGAAGCTCTCGACGCCCCGGCCCCTTCGGCTGGCTCTCGACCAGCCGGATATCTCTCGGATCCTACGGAATACGGCCTGGCTCTTCGCCGATCGCTTGGTGAGGGCCAGCCTGACCCTTTTGGTGAGTGTCTGGCTGGCCCGGTACCTCGGAGCCGCAGGCTACGGGGTCTACTCCTACGCCTTCGCCATCATCGCCCTTTTCAGCGGGTTGGCGGCGGCGGGCCTGGAAGAGCTGGTCGTGCGGGATCTGGTGAAAATGCCCGAGCGCCGCGGCGAGATCATCGGGACTACCTTCGCCCTCAAGATGAGCTGCGGGATCCTGGCCGGCAGCCTTGCCGTTTTGACGATCTGGGCGTTACGTCCCGATGAGCCCCTGCTCATCGAACTCACGGCGATCATCGCCTCCGGATTTCTCTTCGAGGCCTTCCAGACACTCGCCATCTGGTTCCAATCGCAGACCCAGTCGAAGTACTCCGTCATCGCCAAGAGCAGCATCCTGATCCTGATCAACATGGTCAAGATCGGTCTCTTGCTCAGCTTTGCCTCGATTCATGCCTTCGCCTGGTGCGCGCTTCTCGAATCCATCCTCGTGGCCGTGGCGCTGACCTCCATTTACCGCTTCAAGGGGAACTCGCTTCGTAGTTGGCGCATCAGCCGCAGTTACGCATGGGCGCTTATCCGCGACTGCTGGCCCCTTGCGCTTTCGAGCATGGTGGTGATCGCGTATGCAAGGCTCGCACAACTCATGATCGGAAGCATGATCGGCAACGAGGCCGTCGGCATCTTCTCGGCCGCATCCCGGGTCTCCGAGGCATGGACCTTCATCCCCCTGGCCATCATCAGCTCCACCTTTCCCAGCCTCATCGCCGTGCGAAGCAGTAATCCCGCGCTCTACTACCGCCGATTGCAAACCCTTTGCAACGTCATCTTCATGCTGGGCCTCGCGGTCGCCATCCCCATGACGTTTCTCGCCACTCCCCTGGTCATCGCCCTCTTCGGAAAGGCTTACGCGACGGCTGGCCCCGTCCTGGCCATCAACCTCTGGGGAAGCGTCTTCATGTTCCTCAGCATGGTCCAGTCCGGCTGGTATGTCTCGGAGGGACTGACCCGCATGGCGCTCATTCGAACGCTGATCTGTGGCGCCCTCAACGCCATACTCAACGTGATCCTGATTCCCCGCTTCTCCTATACCGGAGCGGCCTGCGCCACGGCGGTCGCCTACGCCGTCAACGCCTGCGTCCTCAATCTCACCGACGCGCGGACGCGGCCGTTCTTCTACTTGCAACTCAGGGCCTTCGCTTTCCGCACCCCGATCTTCCGATGGTCAACACCCGATCCCACTGGAGGCTAGCATGCAGGTACTATACGACTACCAGGTCTTCTCGTGGCAACGGTACGGGGGGATCTCCCGCTACTTCTACGAACTCATCACCCGCGTCGCACAGGTCCCCGAGAATGCCGTCTCGGTCTTCATGGGGCTGCACATCAACCGCTATGGCCTCGAACGCTACCGGCCCCAGTTCTCGGGCTTCTACGGACGCGAACACCAGCTCTCCCCCGCGCTGACCAAAGCCGTCCGCCTGCTCAATCCCCTCTTGTTCACCTCTTTCGCCAGGCGCAGGCCGATCGACGTCTACCACCAAACCTATTACGCCACCCCCCCGGCTCCCCGCGGGGGAAAGGTGATCCTGACCGTCTACGACATGATCCACGAGCGCTTCCCGGAGCGCTTCGCGAGCCAGGACCCCACCCGCCGTCGCAAACGGCAGGCCGTGGACCGTGCGGACGGGATCATCTGCCTCTCCCAGAGCGGGAAGCAGGATCTGATCGAAATCCTCGGAGTTCCCGAAGAGAAGATCGCCGTCATCCATCTCGCCAACTCCCTCGTTGCCGAGGTCAGCGAGCCCCCGCAGGTCCGAGAGCCTTACGTGCTCTTTGTCGGCCAGCGTGGAGGCTACAAGAATTTCCGAGCATTCGCCGAGGCCTTCGCCTCCCGAGCGGACTTCACTCGCAACTTCAAGCTGATCTGCTTTGGTGGAGGCCCGTTCACTCCCGAAGAAGCACAGGCGCTTCGCACGCTCGGCATCCTCGACAAGGCCAAGGTCCTCGAGGGACCGGATTCGCTGCTTGCGAACCTCTACCGGTACGCCAGCGCCTTCGTCTACCCCAGCCTCTACGAAGGATTCGGCTTCCCCCCGCTCGAGGCCATGCACTATGGCTGCCCCGTGCTCGTGAGCCGCAGCAGCTCGATTCCCGAGGTCGTCGGCGACGCGGGGCAGTACTTCGATCCGACGGATCGCGAGGACATGGCCGAAAAGCTGGCGCGTTTGCTGGAGGACGAGTCCCTGCGCAAGCAACTCGCCGTGCGGGGCCCCCAGCGAGAAAAGGCGTTCAGTTGGGACCTTTGCGCTGAAGAGACCCAGCGCTTCTACCATCACATCCTAGCGCTCTAAAGGAGGACCCCATGGTTCGCATCAGCATCGTCACCCCCTCGTACAACCAAGGGGATTACCTGGAAGAAACCATCGACAGCGTGCTTTCTCAAGGCATCCCGGGCCTTGAGTACATCATCATGGACGGAGGCTCCACGGATCATTCGGTGGAGATCATCCGCAAGTACGAAAAGCACCTCGCCTACTGGCAGAGCCAGCCGGACGGCGGTCAGACCCAGGCCATCCTCGAGGGCTTCCGACGCTCGACCGGCCAGGTGCTCGCCTGGATCAACTCGGACGACCTCTACGAGCCGGGCACCCTGGCCAAGGTCAAGCGGGAGTTCGAGGCCGACTCGAAGCTGCAGTTGCTCTACGGGGATTACTCGCTACTCTACCGGGGCGGACGGAAGGTCGCCAAGCCGAAGATCTCCTTCGACTTCAACATCAGCCTCCATGCGTTCCTCATGATTCCCCAGCCGGCGTCGTTCTGGAGCCGAGACCTTTACGAGGCCGTGGGCGGCGTTAACCCCAAGTTCCAGTACGCCTTCGACTACGACCTCTTCCTTCGCTTCGGCAAGCATCTCGACGATCGTCCCGAAGCCATCCGACACGTCCACGATTACTTCGCCCAGTTCCGGGTCCACGAAGACAGCAAGTCGGTCTCCCTGCAAGAGCGCTTCATGCCGGAATACGAAGCCATTCTCGCCCAGTTCGGCGTTCCGCCGCGCGGCGTCATGCGCGAGATCCGAAAGAACGTCGAGCTCATCCGAGCCCTGCTGCGGTACTACCAGGAGCGCGGCTTCATCCCCATCCGCAAGGAAGCGGGGAAGGCCTGATCAGCGGGCCTGAGCCCGTGAAAGGAGGATCCCCAAGATGCGCGCCACGATCCTGCGCTCGCGGGAAGCGGTTCACGCCATCGCCCCCCAATGGGAAGCGATCAAACCTTTGAGCCCCTTCTCGAGCTGGGATTTCGCATGCGATTGGCTGGCCTGCACTCCCAGTGCCCAACCCTTCGTGATCGCCATTCATGACCGGGAAACGTTGGTGGGAGTCGCGCCATGGTGCTTGATACGGCACCGCGCGGGAAGCACGATTCTCACGGGAATCGGCCGAGAGTCGGCCTGGTATCACGATCCGCTCGTGAGTGACACGGCTGACGCCAAGGAGGTCCTCCACGCGATGGGCCACGCGCTGCGCCCGCGACAGTGGGATGCCATCAACCTGACGCTTCAGGTACGAGCGAGCCTTCCCTTGATCCGGGCGCTGCGTCAACTGGGGCTGGCCGTTGCGGGACGTCCCGACGATCGGCAAAGCCACCTCATGGCTTTCGACGCGGACTGGGCGACGGCCTGGGAACGCTTCCCGGCCTCGTTTCGCAAGAGCCTGAGCCGAAGACGCAAGCGGTTGGAGGTCATGCCTCACCTTTTCCATATGCTCCAAGGTGACCATGCCATGGAAGCGCTCGAGGAGCTGATCCGACTCAACCGGAGCCGCTGGCAGACAGGAGAGAATTGGGAGCCGGCCTACGCGTTCATGCGGCTCAATACCCCTAACTTGCTTGCCCGAGGGGATCTCCGCTTCTCCGCGCTCACGATCGAAGGGCGCCTCGCAGCGCTCGACTACCAGGTCCGCAAAGGGGATCGCAGCTTCATGATCATGGCCAATTTCAATCCGGATTTCGCCGACCTCTCCCCAGGCAACTTACTGATGCAGTGGACGCTCGCGCAGCTGCATCTAGAGGGTATCCGAAAGGTGGACATGGGGCCCGGAGTCTACGAATGGAAGGAAAACCTTCAATCCGAAACGGTGGCGACCATCCGGACCCATGTGGGATCAAGCCTCCTGGGGATGGTGCTCGTGGGATGGCGAGACATCCTCAAGCCCCACCTCAAGCCCCGCCTCAAGCCTGCCACCTGATTCTCGTCCCGGCGCACGGCGTCATGCGCGAGGTCCGAAAGCGCGCGCGCTTTCGGACCTCGCATCGTGATGACCCTGAACCTGGCGCTCCCCGCGGGGAGGCGGGATGCGCCTGTACGTGAGGTAAGAGCTACAGCGTCCGGACCGTTCCGGTCGTGTCCTGCTTGTAGTTCTTCCACTCGGTCCAGGACCGGCGGGCGTTCATCCAGTCCCAGTACTTCCCGGTGGTGCTGGGGACGATGTACGTGTTGTTCTGGAAGCGGTTGTTCTTGGAGTTGAAGAGCGCCTGGTCGGTGCTGGTGTTGTCGGTCCGGATCAGGCCGCTCCAGCCCTGCGCCATGCGGATCGTGTTGTCGTGGACGTTGTTATTGGCCGTGTCCCAATTGCCCCGCGGGCTGTGGAGGATGACGATACCCGTCACGTTGTTCTCGACGGTATTGCCGTAGGTTTCCACGCCGGCCGAGTTCGAGATGACGATACCTGCTCCGTCCACGTCCCAGGCGATCGGGCCCTTGCCGTTTCCGCGAACGGTGTTGTTGCGGATCTTGGCCTCGAAGCTGATCTCGTGGATGATGCCGATGCGCTGGTTGTTCTCCGCGACGTTGTTCTCGAAGGTGGTGTTCCGGTTGTCGATGTCGGTCCAGAGGCCGTGGCCGTAGTTATCGTGGGCCCAGTTCTTCCGGACGATCAGGTTGGTGGTGCTGACCCACTTCGAGCCGCCGGCCTCCCAGCCCGCATCGTAGCCGTTGACGTTGTTGAAGGCGATCTCGTTGCCTTCGACCAGGATGTCCGAGCCGTTGCCCGCGATGCCCAGCTGACCCTGCTGGTGAATCTTGTTGCCGAGGATCTTGGAGCCCTGGCCGACGTGGACGCCCACGCCGTGGTTGAGGCGGACTTCGTTATTCTGGAGCGTCCAGCCCGACTGCCCCCCGTTGCTGATGGCGCCCGTCTGGGCCTTGTTGCCGAACTTCTCGACCACCAGGTTGCGCAGGACCACTCCCGAGCCTCCGCCGTTGAAGGCCTGCGTGGCCAGCGTGGTGTCAATTTGACGACCGCTCGGATTGTCCGCCACGTAGATTCGCGAGCTCGAGTAGTCGAAGTAGAACGTCCCCGCCTTCAGCTTGGAGAGGTTGTCCACCTGCCTGAGGGGCTTATTGTCCAAGAAGACGTCTTCGGCCTTGGCGCAGAGGGGATCGTCAACGTTACAGAGCTGGTAGCCGCCCCCCGAGGCCTCAGGAAGACGCTGGGTCTGGCCGGTGACGTACCATCGGCTTCCGTCTTGGACCCAGCCGGTCAAGGGCTTGGCGCCGCTGATCACCGCTCCGGGGAAACCGAGGAGCTGCTGATTGGCCTTGGGTTTCAGCGCGCTGGTCAAGCGGTGGACGCCGGGCTCCAGGGCGAAGCGGGTGCCGGTAGGCTTCGAATCGAGGAGCGCCTGGGTCAGCGAGCCGGGGGCGACCTTCACGTCGTACGCGGGGGCGTAGTTGGGATCCAC
>Ga0065704_10071067_pt1 | contig 13422 bp, 14 predicted proteins | sample SwiRhicommuniRL2_FD_59091 | JGI IMG/M metagenome (GOLD analysis project Ga0065704, IMG submission 59091) | Switchgrass rhizosphere bacterial communities from Rose Lake, Michigan, USA - RL2 v2 (version 2) | ecosystem: Host-associated > Plants > Roots > Rhizosphere > Soil | place: East Lansing, MI
GTGGTTTTGGTGGGGGAGGCGGCGGCTTCGGTGGGGGCGGCTGGGGTGGTGGCGGTGGCATGTCGGGGGGCGGTGGCGCCTCCGGGAGTTGGTGATGCGCGTTCTCCGCCATCTGTTCGCCCGTTCGGCGCGCCGGGTGTTCCCGGAATCGGCCCTGCACCACATCACCGACGCCATTGCCGAGGGCGAGCGCAGGCACCGCGGCGAGGTGATGTTCGCGGTGGAGTCGGACCTGCCATTGGGTGCGGTACTTTCCGGGGTGGATCCGCGCGAGCGCGCGCACGAGGTGTTCGTGCGGCTGCGCACCTGGGACACGGAAGCCAACAACGGCGTGCTCATCTACCTGCTGCTGGCCGACCACCGCATCGAGATCGTCGCCGACCGTGGCTTGAACGGCCTCGTCAGCGACGCGGCATGGCGCGAGGTCTGCCATCTGATCGAAGTGGGCATGGCGGAGAACCGGGCGGAACAGGCCGTCATCGACGGCATCCGCGCAGTCTCGGACCTGCTGGCGCTGCATTTTCCGCAGTTGGACGGCCATCCGGACGAGGACGAACTGCCCAACCGGCCGCACTTGCTGGACTGATCCGCCGATCGCCGATCAGTTCTGAATCAGCCACGCGCGGGCAGGGTGGGGCAAAATAGCCCATCCCCACCGGCCAAGCCGAGGCGCATGATCTACCTCCACCAGATCGATCCGATCATCCTTTCGCTGGGTCCGCTGAAGCTGCACTGGTACGGCCTGATGTACCTGCTGGCGTTCGTCACCGCCTGGTGGCTGGGACGCATGCGCGCATCGCAGGGGCGACTGCCCGGCGTGGACGCCAACGCGTTCTCCGACCTGATGTTTTACGGCATGCTGGGCGTGGTGCTGGGTGGTCGCATCGGCTATGTGCTGTTCTACGGCTTTGGCACCTTCCTCGAAAATCCCTTGTCGATCTTCAAGGTCTGGGAAGGCGGCATGAGCTTCCATGGCGGCCTGCTGGGCGTGATGGCAGCCGCATGGTGGTGGTCGCGCAAACATCGCCTGCATTTTTTCGACACGATGGATTTCGTTGCGCCTGTGGTCGCTCCCGGGCTTGGCTTTGGCCGCATCGGCAACTTCATCGGCGCCGAACTGTGGGGCAAGCCGACCGGTGCCGACTGGGGCGTGATCTTCCCGACCGATCCCGCGCTGCGCGGCCTGGATGCGGCGCAGTTGCAGGCGCAGTATGCGGCGGGTGCGCTGGATCCGTTCGCGCGCCATCCTTCGCAGCTCTACCAGGCGCTCCTCGAGGGGCTGGTGATGTTCGTGGTGCTGTGGACGGTGTCGCGCAAGCCACGCGCGCGCTACACCATCTCCGGCCTGTTCGCGCTGATGTACGGCGTGTTCCGTTTCGTGGTGGAGTTCGTGCGCGTGCCGGATGCGGACATCGGCTATCTCGCCTTCGGTTGGCTGACGATGGGCCAGGTACTGAGCCTGCCGCTGGTGGCGCTGGGCTTGTTCCTGCTCGCGTTGTCGCGTCGCGCGCCCACCCTGCAGCCCGTCCTGCCCGCGCCCGGCGCCGGCAAGGACATCGCATGAAGCCATTTGCCGGAGGCAAAGAATGAAGCAGTACCTCGACCTGCTGCGACACGTGCTGGAGCAGGGCACCGAAAAGTCCGACCGCACCGGCACCGGCACGCGCAGCGTGTTCGGCTGGCAGATGCGCTTCGACCTCAACGAAGGCTTCCCGCTGGTCACGACGAAGAAGCTGCACCTGCGCTCGATCGTGCACGAACTGCTGTGGTTCCTGAAAGGCGAAACCAACATTGCCTATCTGAAGGACAACAAGGTCAGCATCTGGGACGAATGGGCCGATGCCGAAGGCGAGCTCGGCCCGGTCTACGGCAAGCAGTGGCGTCGCTGGGCCACGGCCGACGGCGGCGAGATCGACCAGATCAGATGGGTCGTCGAGGAGATCAAGCGCAACCCGGACTCGCGCCGGCTGATCGTGTCGGCCTGGAACGTGGCCGACCTGCCGAAGATGGCGCTGATGCCCTGCCACACGATGTTCCAGTTCTACGTGGTGGAGGGAAAGCTCAGCTGCCAGCTCTACCAGCGCAGCGGCGACATCTTCCTGGGCGTGCCGTTCAACATCGCCAGCTATGCGCTGCTGACCCACATGGTGGCGCAGGCCTGCGGATTGGGGGTGGGCGACTTCGTGCACACGCTGGGCGACGCGCACCTGTATTCCAACCACTACGAGCAGGCGCGTGAACAGCTGTCGCGCGCACCCCGCGCGCTGCCGAAGCTGCACCTGAATCCCGACGTCACGGATCTGTTCGCCTTCACCTACGACGACATCGAGATCCATGGCTATGATCCTCATCCCGCGATCAAGGCGCCGGTGGCGGTCTAGGTGCCGATGCGTATTTCCCTGATCGCCGCCCTTGACCGCAACCGCGCCATCGGCCGTGACAACGACCTGCCGTGGCGCCTGCCGGATGACCTGAAGCGCTTCAAGGCGCTGACGCTGGGCAAGCCGGTAGTGATGGGGCGCAGGACGGCCGAGTCGTTGGGGCGGGCGTTGCCCGGCCGGCTCAATCTAGTGATGACGCGCAGCGGCCACGTGCCGTTCGACGGCATGCAGCCGGTGGCCTCGGTCGACGAGGCGGTCCGGATCGCCATGGAGCGGAGAAGCGACGAACTGTGCGTGATCGGCGGCGGCGAGATCTATGCGTTGACGCTGTCCCGCGCCGACGTGCTGCATCTGACCGAGGTCGATACCGTCGTCGAGGACGCGCACGCCTTCTTCCCCGCGTTCGATACCGCGCAATGGTGCGAGATCGCGCGCGAATCGCATCTGGTGGATGCGAAGCATGCGTTGGCTTTTGACTTCGTCGAATATCGGCGTAGCTGAAGGCAGCGATACGTCATCAGCCCAGGCCTGTCATTCCGGCGTTCGCCGTATGACGGGCGGGGTTCGTGCCCGCTGTCTTCCCGTGGGTTTGCGGTGAACGGACGGCCTGCAGAATCTAGCGGGCCCGGCGCTACGGAAGCGCGCCCGGCGTGCGCGCCTCCGGTTGCCGGTAATGTCCGATGATGGCGTGGCGGAACAGGATGTCGTCTTCCTGGGTACCGGCGTTGATGTTGTGCAGGATCATCGGCGTGCCCTCTTGGCTGCGGCGGTCCGACACGATGCCGATATGCAGCAGACCGCTGCTGGTAAGTTTCCAGGCCACGATGTCGCCCGGCGAGAAATCGTCCGCCGAAACGCCTGTGGCCTGCTGCCATCCCTGCCGTTCGAACCAGCGCATCTGGTTGGGGACGCGGCGATGGTCGATGTTGCGGTCGGGTCGGCTCAGGCCCCACTGGCGCGGGTACAGGGCGAAGTGCGCGCGCATGTCCTCGTGGATCGCCTGCTGAAGATCCAGCCCTTGCGTACGCAGCGCGCGGATCACCACGTCCGTGCACACGCCCCGATCGGCCGGCACGTCGCCGCCGGGATAGGACAGGCTGAAGTAGGCCGGGTCGTAGACGCGGACCACGCCGATCTGCGCGCGTGCCGCCGAGACCAGCGACGGAGAAAGGAGGGGCGGCGCGTCCGGCACCGTCGCCGGCGGCGCCGCGGGTTCGAAGGCGACGGGCGTTTCGTTGCGGCATGCCGCGAGCGTCAGCAGCATCAGGCACAGCGATGCGCACCGTGCCAGCCGCATGCTCAGTCCTTCGGCAACTCGCCCTTCGGCGGTGGCGGCACGTCGCGGCCGGCGACCTGCACCAGCCGGATGTCATCCGTATCCAACTGCAGCGCAGTGAGCTTGCCGCCCCACACGGCACCGGTGTCGATGGCATGCACGCCGTGGCCGATCATCAGGCCGAGCGTGGACCAGTGGCCGCACACGATCTTCAGGTCGCGCTCGGCGCGACCGGGGACTTCATACCAGGGGTAGAGGCCTTGGGCCTGCCGGCCGGGCGCGCCCTTTTCCTCTATCGCCATGCGGCCGCGCGGGGTGCAGTAGCGCATGCGCGTCAGCACGTTGATGATGGCGCGCGCGCGGTCGTAGCCGGACAGGTGTGGTGCCCAGTTCGGCTTGTCACCGTACATGTTGCGGAACAGCTTGCGGTAGGCGTTGCCATGCAGCTGCTGCTCGACCTCGCGCGCATGTTTCTCGGCGAGCGTGGTGGTCCATTTCGGAGCGAGACCGGCATGCACCATCATCCATCCGAGTTCGCGGTCCGCATGCACCAGCTTCTGCAGGCGCAGCCAGTCCAGCAGCGTGCGTGCATCGTCGGCCAGCACTACACGCTGGAGGTCGGGATTGACCTTGCGCTGCTCGTCCGGCGACCGCTCGCCGATAGCCAGCAGGGACAGGTCGTGGTTGCCCAGGACCACGGTGCTGTGCTCGCGCAGCGAATGCACCAGGCGCAACGTTTCCAGTGATTGGCCACCGCGGTTGACCAGGTCGCCGCAGAACCACAGGCGGTCCTGCGCCGGATCGAAGCGGATCTTCTCAAGCAGTCGCTGCGTGACGTCGTAGCAGCCCTGGAGGTCGCCGATGGCCCAGACACTCATTGTGCCGTGGCCTCAGTGCAGGGTCCGTGGAACGGACAGGGTGAACGGGGCGATGGGGGCGTCGAACCGGGTGCCGTCGTCGGCCAGCATGTCGTAGCTTCCCTGCATGGTGCCCAGCGCCGTTTCCAGGATGGCGCCGGAGGTATAGCGGAAATCTTCGCCGGGCCTCAGCCAGGGCTGCTCGCCCACGACGCCTTCGCCTTCCACTTCCTCCACCTTGCCGTTGGCATCGGTGATGACCCAGTGCCGGCGCAGCAGCTGCGCAGGCACGCGCCCACGGTTGTGGATGCGGATGGTGTACGCGAACACGTAGCGCCCGTCCTCGGGCGCGGACTGGTCGTCCAGGAAGCGCGTGGCCACGTCCACATCGATGGCATAGTCGGGGGAATTCATCCCCGCAGTGTATTCAAACGCAGGTGAAAGCGGAAACTACCCGCCTCCATCTCAGGCAGTGGCCACCTGATTGGCCAGCCGGATGAAATCTTCCACCGCGATCTGCTCGGCGCGCGCATCCGGGCGCACGCCGGCGGCTTCGATCGACTCGCTGCTGCACACCTCGGACAGCGCATTGCGCAATGTCTTGCGGCGCTGCCCGAAGGCGGCGCGCACGACATGCTCGAAGCGCTTCGGGTCGTGGATGCCGATGGTGGCCGGATCGCGCGGGACCAGGCGCGCGACGGCGGAATCCACCTTGGGCGGTGGACGGAAGGCGCCCGGGGGCACCACGAACAGGGCATCCACCTGGCAGTAGGCCTGGAGCATCACGCTGAGCCGGCCGTAGACCTTGCTGCCCGGCTCGGCAGCCATGCGGTCGACGACTTCCTTCTGCAGCATGAAGACCATGTCGGTGATCGACGGGGCATGTTCGATGGCGTGGAAGAGGATCGGCGAGGACAGGTTGTAGGGAAGGTTGCCTACCAGGCGCAGCGTGTCTCCGCCCGCGAGCTTGCCGAAGTCCACCGACAGCACGTCCTTGTGGATGATGGTCAATCGCCCGATGCCTTCCGATGCTTCCATCAGCGGCGTGATCAGATCGCGGTCGAACTCGATGGCGGTCAGCTCGCCATGCTTCTTCAGAAGCGGGAACGTGATCGCGCCCTGGCCCGGACCGATCTCGACCAGGCGGTCGCCGGGCTGCGGATTCACTGCCCTCACGATCTTGTCGATGTAGCTGCGATCGGTCAGGAAGTGCTGGCCGAGGGACTTCTTGGGGGGAGCCTTGAAATGCGACATGGACGGATTATGCGGGAACGCTCGCGTACTGCGTGGCGTCAAGTGCGGCCCATGATGCGTTGGGAGGCCATCCGTGCGCAGGTGGCGACGGCCGCGAACAGGCTGGAAGGATCCGCGATGCCTTTGCCGGCCAGGTCCAGTGCCGTGCCGTGGTCGACCGCCACGCGCGGGTAGGGGAGCCCCAGGGTCAGGTTCACCGCCTGCTCGAACCCGCTGTACTTGAGCACGGGCAGGCCCTGGTCGTGGTACATCGCCACCACGGAATCAAAGCCGCACAGCTTCTGGGGCAGGAAGGCGGTGTCGGCGGGCAGCGGGCCTTCCAGGCGCATGCCTTCCGCACGCAGGACGGTGAGCACCGGCCCGATCACCTCGATTTCCTCGCGCCCGAGGTGCCCGGCCTCACCCGCATGCGGATTCAGTCCCAGGACGGCGATGACCGGATCTTCGATGCCGAAGTCCCGCCGCAAGGACGCGTGCGTGATGCGCAGGATCTCTTCCAGCAACGCGGGCGTGATCGCTTCCGCGACATCCCGCAACGGCAGGTGGGTGGTCGCCAGTGCGACGCGGACGATGTCGTTGGCGAGCATCATCACGACCCTGCGGCCGGCGTGTTCTGCCAGCAGTTCGGTGGTGCCGCTGTACGCGATTCCGCCGGCGTTGATGGCGGCCTTGTGCACGGGGCCCGTCACCAAGCCATCCAGGGATGCCTGCAGGCATGCATCGGCGGCCTGCGTCAGTGCATCGATGACGGCGCGCGCATTGCGGGGATCGGTAACGCCAAAGGTGTTGGGCGCCGCATTGGGCACCGCCCGCAAGCGCAGGTCACCGGGTTGGACGGCGACGACGGCCTCGTCGAGCAGGCGAAGCGGCAGACCGAGTGCGTCGGCCGCGGCGCGCAGTGTGCTGGGATCCCCGAACGCAAGCAGGGTACAGTCGCTGCGCGGGTGCTGCGCGAGCCGTACGCAGAGTTCGGGGCCAATGCCGCCCGGCTCGCCCGGTACCAGCGCCAGCCGCGGAATCACCTCAGCCGCCCGGCGTGGTCTCGGCGCGGTCACCGCTGCGGAAGCTGACGTAGGCTTCGCCGCGCAACTCCTGCAGGTAGCGGTTGTACTCGTCCTCGGCCTTGCGGCGGCCGATGGTGTCGCGGAGCTGCGCGCGGCGGTTCTGGTCGGTCACGTCGGTCTGGCGGCTGCCCACGCGTTGCACGATGTGCCAGCCGGCATCGGTACGGAACGGTGCGCCTACCTGGCCATCTTGCAGCGCGGTCACCTGCTGGCCGAAGGCCGGACCGAAGGCGTCGGCGGGGAACCAGCCGAGGTCGCCACCGTCATCGCGGCTGTTGGCGTCCTCGGTGGACTCCTTTGCCACGGCAACGAAGTCGGCACCCCCGACGATGCGGGCGCGCAGCGTGTCGATCTTGGCCTTGGCGGCGGCGGCGTCCTGGGTTTCGGTGATCCGCACCAGGATGTGCCGGGCGTTGTACTCGGTCACGCTGCGCTTCTCGGCCTGCGTGGCATCGCGGACTTCCACCAGCTTCAGCAGCTGGAATCCGCTGGGGCCGCGCAACGGGCCGACCGACTGGCCCGGCGACATGCCCTTGAGCATCTCCACGAAGGCGGTGGGGATTTCGTCCAGGCTGCGCCAGCCGAGGTCGCCGCCTTCCAGTGCATTCGGGCTGTCGGAATAGCGGACGGCAGCGGCGGAAAAGTCCAGTTCGCCCTTGTCGATCAACGCCTTGATGCCATCGATCTTGCCTTGGCCGGCGGTGATCTGCTCGGCGGTCGCACCGTCCGGCAGGCTGACGAGGATATGCGCCAGGTGGTACTGCGCGCCGCTGTTGGCCTGCATGGCCAGGGCAGCGTCCACCTCGGCCTCGCTGACCTGCACGCGGCTCTGCGCGAAGCTCTGCTTGAGGCGCTGGATGGTGATTTCATCACGCATCGAGTTGCGGAATTCGGCAAACGACATGCCATCGGCTTCAAGCCGCTGGCGCAGGCCGTCGGGCGTGGTCCCGTTCTGCTGGGCCACGGCGTTGACGGCGTTGTTGAGGTCGGCATCGCTGACACGGACACCCGTCTCCGCGGCTCGTGCCACCTGGAGCTTCACCAGCACCAGGCGCTCCAGCACCTGGCGCTCCAGCACCGCGCGCGGGGGCAACTGGCCGGGCTGGTTGGCGTACTGGGCGAGGACGTTGCTCACGGCACGTTCCAGCTCGCTCTGCAGGACGACGTCTTCGTTGACGACGGCGGCGATCCGGTCCAGCGGCTGCAGTGTCTGCGCTGCCACGGGCGTCGAGGCTGCCGACAGGGCCAGCAGGCCGGCGATCAGGAGGTGGGAAAGAGGCTTGTTCATGGCATCGGATCCGGATCGTAAGTGTTGTCGTCCGGACGCGGCGCGATATTGCTCGGCGGGACGAGATAGAGGTCGTCTCGGTAATAACCGAGGATAGCACGGCGCAGCGTGCGGTCCGTGTTCTGGCCCGCCGAGCCCAGGCCCTTCAGGACGAACTCGACCTGGAAGCCGGTGTTCATGTCGCCCTCGCGATTCCGTACGTATCGACGCACCAGCGCACGCACGGCAAGGCAGCAGCTGTCCCACTGCACGCCTGCCACGCCTTCCAGCAGGCCAGGCTCCTGGTCGGTGGCGGCATCACGGTAGAACGAGTGGTAGTAGCGGCCCACCACGCTCCATGCCGGGGTCACCGGATAGAGGAACGAGAAGTCGGCCTGTTCCAGCAGGTCGCGGCGGCGGCGGTAAGTGATGTTGACCACGCCATCGTCCGGCAGCAGGTAGCGCGCGCGGACGCTGGCCAGGTCCTCGCGACGGAACTTCGGGTCCCACTGGTACGAGGCACCGATGGTCCAGCGATCGGTCGGGGCGTAGTTGGCGTCCACCACCCAGGCCGACTTGCCTTGTTCCAGCGGCGTTTCTGCGGATGAATAGGTGACCAGGCTGTCTTCGAAGTAGCGGATCTGACCGATGCTGGCCGACAGCCGTTCGAAGCCGTCCTTCTGCCGCAGCAGGCGCGTGGTCAGTGCCAGCGTCAGCTGGTTGGCATCGGCCTGGCGGTCGGGGCCCGTGTAGCGGTTGTCGCGGAACAACTGGCCGTAGCTGAAGTTGAACGGACGGGTATCGAAGATCGGCAGTCCTTCCTGCTCGCGGTACGGTGCGTTGAGGTAGAACAGGCGAGGTTCCAGCGTATGCAGGAAGCGGTCGCCCTTGATCTCGGTTTCGCGGTCGAAGTACACGCCGGCATCAAGCGAGCCGATCGGCAGGCTGCGGCTGGGCGAGCGGTCGTAGAATTCAGACATCATCGCGGGCGTCACCTGCGCAGCGGGAACTCCGTACGCCTCGACGGCGCGATTGGTGGCGATCTGCTGCGCCAGATCGGCGTCGAGGCGATATTCGGTATGGCGGTACGCCAGCGTTGGCGTGATGTACCAGGCGGCGCCTTGCAGGGGGAACGAGATGGTTGGCTTGATGTCGAGGCGGCTGCCGCCGGGCTTCTCGTCGTGCTGGAACTTCACCGCTTCCGCGTGCCCACCCACGCTGATCCAGCGGCTCAGAGGCTGGCTCCAGTTGAGGTAGACGCGCGGCAGCCTGTTGTAGGGTAGTGAGGCTTCGCTGCTCAGGTAATCGGAGAGTTGCCAATGGTCGGCCATCACGCCGGCGTTCCAGAACTCTCCGGCGCCGTAGACGCCGGCCGTACTGGTTACCGACGAATACGCCTGACCATACAGTGAACTGCCGAAATCCTCTTGATAGCGCGCGTCGCTCAGCCAGATCAGGTTGGCGCGTGCCTGCCAATTCGTGTTGAAGCGGTGGTTACCTGCGAACGAGAAGAAGCCGCGGCCGTCGTCCGGATCCGGATTGTTCGGATTGAGCGGGTCATAGTCCGCCTCGTTCATCCGGTCCCGGATCAGGTCGTCCTTGTTCATCCAGGAGCCCTGGATCTCGCCGCGGCCCTTCTCGTACAGATAGCGGAATTCCGCGCCCAGCTGGAACCCGCGCTCGCTCATGTAGCGCGGTTCCAGGGTGGCGTCGTAGTTCGGTGCCAGGTTCAGGTAGATCGGCTGCTGGTAGTCGAAGCCGTTGCGGCCGGACAGCCCGACCGCCGGGTACAGCAGGCCCGTGTGGCGCTGGTCGTCGATCGGGAACTTCAGGTAGGGCACGTACAGCACCGGTAGCTTGCCGAGCCGGATCGTCGCGCCGCGCGCCACGCCCCAGCCGTCATCGGTGTTGATGTCGATCCGACGCGAGCGCAGCTCCCAGCGGCGGTCCTCGGGATCGCAGGTGGAGTAGGTGGAATGCAGCAGGCTGCCTTCCGGCCCCTTCATGTCGATACGGTCGGCGCCGCCGTTGCCACGCCGGGAGACCAGCTGGTAGCGGACGTTGTCGATCTGGTGGGCGTCGGCCCCCTGGTCGCCACGGGCGCTGTCGGCGATCAGGCGGATGCCGGCATCCTGGTAACGGATGTGGCCGTCAGCGACGTAGGTGTCCTGCTCCTGGTCGTACTTGAGGTTGTCTGCGCCCAGGAACTGGTCGCCGCGGGTGAGGACGACCTCGCCGCTGTACTGGGGATTGGCCTCGGTGCCGGAGAGCTGGTCGCCCTCGATCGAGGTCGGTTGCTCGGCGCGCTGCTCCCGCGACGCCTGGGCGCTCCCGGGCGCCGGTGGCTGTGGCGCGCCCCCGAATGTCGGAATCACATCCTGGATAGGACACAACGCCCAGCTTTCGGGCTTTTCGTCAGCCGCCAGCGCGGGCAGGCACAGGGCGATGCTGAAGGGCAACGGGAGCAGGCGAAGGGCAGGGCGCACGCGGTGCTGGGCTCGCTGTCGAACGAAAAACGGTCGTTAGCTTGCCCCATCCCATGCATGCGGGCAATGAAGGCCATCGGCCGATGTCGGGCAGGGTTCAGCGACAAGGCTTGCGGGCCTCAGCGCAACGCCTCCACGTGGACCACGGCGCACTCGCGCAGGGCTTCCAGGTCGTAGCCACCCTCGAGCATCGAGACGATCCGTCCTCCCGCATGGCGCTGTGCCAGGGTGCGCAACTGCCGGGTCAGCCACCCGAAGTCTTCGGTCTCCAGCATCAGGTCTGCCAGCGGATCGCGCATGTGCGCGTCGAAACCGGCAGAGACCAGCAGCAACTGGGGCTTGAAGTCGTCCAGCGCAGGCAGCAGTTCGTCCGCCCAGGTGTTCTGGAAGCGGAAACCGCCACTGCCCGGCGGCAGCAGGGCGTTGAACACGTTGCCCACCCCGCGCTCGTAGGGCGCGCCGCTGTGCGGGTAGATGCCCGATTCGTGGCTGCTGAAGTAGGCCACCCGGGGGTCGTCGTAGAAGATCGCCTGGGTGCCGTTGCCGTGGTGCACGTCGAAGTCGATGACTGCCACGCGCTCCAGCCCGTGTTTGTCGCAGGCATACGCGGCCGCCACGGCGACGTTGTTGAACAGGCAGAAGCCCATGGCGGCACTGCTGGTCGCATGGTGGCCGGGGGGCCTCACCGCGCAGAAGGCGGTCAGGTCTTCGCCATTCATCACGGCGTCCACCGCCGCCACGCCGGCACCGGCGGCACGCAGGGCGGCGGCACGGGAGGCCGGGCACATCACCGTGTCCGGATCGAGCATGCGGTAGCCGGACACATCCGCCTCCAGCACCTCGCGCACCAATGCCTCGTCGTGCACCCGGCGCAGGTCGCCCAGCTTCACCATCGGCGCCTCGCGCCAGTCGGCGTCGCCGTGGTGCAGCCGCAGCGCCTCGAGTACCACTTCCAGCCGCGCCGGCCGCTCCGGATGGTCGGGGCCGGGATCGTGCAGCAGGCAGGCGGGGTGGGTGAAGATGATCAAGGTGCCGGCGTTGCCCTCGACGGGGCGGGATCCGCCTCTCCGCTATGGAAGTCCGGCGCCATTCTAAGCGCGGCGCCGGGTGTGCCGGCACTCGACCTTGGGGGAAGGCGCCCGCTCAGGAATGGCGTCGTTCGTGCTTCCACAACACTTCGCCCTGGCCGTCGGCACGCGCGAGCACGCGGGCCAGCACGAACAGCAGGTCCGAAAGCCGGTTGAGGTAGCGGATCGCTTCCGGCCGCACCGCGTCGTGGCGGGCCAGGGTGACGGTCTCGCGTTCGGCGCGGCGCACGATGGTGCGGGCCAGGTGGCAGCGCGAAGCTGCCTCGCCGCCGGCCGGCAGGATGAAGTCTTTCAGCGGCGGCAAGTCGTCGTTGTAGTGGTCCAGCTGCCGTTCCAGCGCATCCACGTCGTCGCCGGTGATCGCGGCATGGCCGGGGATGCACAGTTCGCCGCCCAGGTCGAACAGCTGGTGCTGCACCGTGGTCAGCAGGGCGCGGATGTCGTCCGGCACGCCGGGTACCGCCAGCAGCACGCCGAGCGCCGAGTTGGCTTCGTCCACCGTGCCGTAGGCGGTGACGCGCGCGGAGTCCTTGCCTACGCGCGTGCCGTCGCCGAGGCCGGTGCTGCCATCGTCACCGGTGCGGGTGTAGATCTTCGAGAGCCGGTTGCCCATCGCGAAGTCGGGTCGGTCAGTCGGCGGTACGGCCGTGCGGCCGGGCCAGGCGGACGACCTGTTCGACCACCACGTGCACGATGACGGCCAGGCCCACGTAGATCGCAGCCACGCGCAGGTACGGCAGGTACCAGTCGCTGAAGTTCTTCCACCAGCCGGCCAGCGTCGGTTCGCTGACGACCGGGCTCAGCCAGTAGAAGCTGCCCTGGCTCAGCAGGTGGCAGACGGTGACCGAGGCCAGCAGGCTGCCCACCAGCAGCGCCAGCGTGCGGCCATGGCTCTCGGTCTGGTAGCGGCGCAGCAGCGTGCCGCCCAGCCAGAGCGCGCCGTAGGCCGGCAGCAGGAACCAGTACGCCGGCGACACGCAGTAGTGCGTCCAGAAGTTGATGCCCTGGCCGCTGATGACGATGTAGTCCACCACGACCGCTGCCGCCATGAACAACGGGAACGCCCAGCGCGACCAGGTGCGCAGGTAGTAGCCGCCGATGAAGAAGGCGGCCCAGCTGGCGTCGGGCAACGGGCCAATGTGGCCGAACGTGGTGGGCAGGTGCAGGCGGGTGAGGACCAGCAGGGCGGCGACCAGCGTCAGCACGAGGGCGCGTTGGAAAGTGGTGTTCATCGGCAGGGTTCCGGAGACTCAGCCCCGCATTCTACCGGAGCCTGCGTCCGGCAGGCCGCAGGACGGGGCCTGGAGACCGGGGCGGTATCATGGCCGCATGACAGAACGGCATGACGTGGTGATCGTGGGCGGCGGGCTGGTCGGTGCAAGTCTGGCCATCGCCCTGGACCGGCAGGGACTGGACGTGGGTCTGGTCGAGGCGACGCCTGCGGGCCAGATGCCGGCGGTGTTCGATCAGCGCAACCTGAGCTTCGCGGCAGCCACCGTCAATGCGCTGACCGTGCTCGGCGTGATGCAACAGCTGCGTGCGCCGACCGGCCCGATCCGCCGCATCCACATCAGCCGGCAGGGCGATTTCGGTCGCGTGCGACTCGATGCCGTGGACTATGGCCGCGAGGCTTTCGGGCAAGTGGTCGTGGCGCGCGATTTCGGCGAGGCGCTGGAAGCGCGGCTCGACCAACTGGCGCGGCTGACGCGGTATCGGCCGGCACGCTTTGTCGGGTTCGCGCCGGGCGAC
>Ga0065704_10001606_pt1 | contig 13416 bp, 11 predicted proteins | sample SwiRhicommuniRL2_FD_59091 | JGI IMG/M metagenome (GOLD analysis project Ga0065704, IMG submission 59091) | Switchgrass rhizosphere bacterial communities from Rose Lake, Michigan, USA - RL2 v2 (version 2) | ecosystem: Host-associated > Plants > Roots > Rhizosphere > Soil | place: East Lansing, MI
GGCGGCCATTGCATCGCGGTCGACCCATGGTTCATCGTCCATGGCGACCCGGAAAACAGCCGCCTGATCCGCGCCGCCCGCGAAGTGAATGACGGCAAGACCGATCATGTGGTCGCCAGGGCTTCCGACCTGATCGACGAGTTCCCTCGCGAAGACATCGCCTGCCTCGGCCTGGCCTTCAAGGCGAATATCGACGATTTCCGCGAAAGCCCCGCCGTCAAGGTCGCGGCCCGCCTTGCGCGCCGCTATGGCCGCCGGGTGAAGCTGGTCGAACCCTATGCGCACGACCTGCCCATGGAATTTGCCGGGACGGGCGCGGAATTGACCGATCTCGATACGGCTCTGGAACAATGTGGCGTGTTCGTCATTCTAGTCGATCATGATATGTTCAAATCGGTTCCCGTCGACGAGCGTCTCGACAAGGCGGTCTATGACACGCGCGGCGTATGGCCGGACCAGCCGCGCCGAGAGATCGGCAACGGAAGGGCGGGTCAAGTCGTCCCGGATCAGGCCCGCGTCGCCATCTGAGCCGGGGACGGCGCGCCCACGCGGTTGCCATAGCCCTGTCACGCCGTTAACCCCGCCCCGAACGGCATGGCTTTGGCATGCCGGCTAAAAATCGCGGGGTTTTGAACGGCATGGACCGGTCGATTGACAATCTTTGCCAGATGGCGGCCATGACAGTGGCCTGCGCATTGCTGGGAGCCTGCTCGACCGTGGAGGATGCGCCGGGGGGCAAAGAGGCGTATCTCGCCATTCCGCCAGCGCCTGCCGTGGGGATGGATTATTCGATCTCCCCCGACGACATATTGCGCATTCAGGTCTATCACGAACCCGGCCTGTCGCTGGAAGATGCGCAGGTGACGGCGGCGGGCATGATCCGAATGCCGCTGATCGGCGATGTCTCCGTCGCGGGCCTGTCTGCGGGCGAAGCATCGGACGTCATCGCCGGGCGATTGGGCGAGCGCTATCTGGTTTCGCCGCAGGTCACGGTGTTCGTGAAGAAGGCGGTCGGCCGCCGCGTCGCTATCGATGGCGAAGTGCGCGAACCCGGCCTGTTCCCCATCGAAGGCCGCCTTGGCCTGCAACAGGCGGTGCTGCTCGCCAAAGGGCCAAGCCGCCTCGCCAGTCTGAGCCAGATCGTCGTCGTGCGCATCGCCGATGGCCAGCGTCAGGCCGCGATGTTCGACCTTGCCGCTATCCGAAAGGGGCAAGCGCCGAACCCTGAAATTCTTCCCGGAGACACGATCATCGTCGGACTGTCCCGCGCCAAGGCCATATTGGGCGGCGCGCTGCTCGCGGTTCCGGCGGTGGGCGTCGGTTTCATCGCGCTGGATGGAGGCCGCTGATGGCGCCGGGCCTTTTGATCGAGCCGGACAGCGTAGCCGCCACGGCCGAAGGGCGCGCCGCGCGGCTGGCCGCCATCGCCAATGGCGCATGGACGGCGATCCGCCGTCACCGCATCATCTTGTTCATGACGATGGCTCTGTGCGTGCTGGCCGGGGTGGTCTTCATCCTGTTGTCGACGCCGGATTATCAGGCCACCGCATCGGTCGAGGTGGAAGATGTGCCAGCGGGCGCCGCCGGAGCCTCCGCCGCGCAGAGGCAGGCGACGCCAGCCGACACCGAAGCGCTGATGCAGACGGAGCTGGAAGTACTGCGCAGCCGCGCCCTGGCGGAAGAGGTTGCGCGCGAACTGGCTCTGGTCGGGAGCCGCACTTTCTTCGACGGCATGGATGTGCGTCGTCCCGAACGTGGCGAAGGATCGCTCAGCCAGCGACAGGTCGAAACCGAAGCGGTGGCGCGCCTGCTGCGCGACAATCTGCGAGTGGAGTTGCCGGGTAAGTCGCGGGTGATCCGCATCGGCTTCACCAGCGCTGACCCCGTACTGTCGGCACGTGTCGCGAACAGCTATGCCGACAGCCTGATCCGCGCCGATCTCAAGCGGGGTTTTGAATCCGGGGTGCAGGCGCGGCGTTTCCTGCTGGGCGAACTGGATGGCGCCCGTAAGGATCTGGAGCGGGCGGAACGGGATCTGGCGGTGTATGCGGCTCGCGCCGGTTCGGCCGCTGACACGAGTGGAACGGAAGGGCCCTTGCCCGAAGGTACGTCCGCCACGCGCCTCACTCAGTTGAATGGCTTCCGCGCGCAGGCGACCGCCGATCGCATCGCCGCGCAAAAGCGCTGGGAAAGCGCCCGTCTGTCGAGCGTGGAAACCTTGCCCGAAGTGCTCGATAACGGCGCGATGCAACAGTTGATGGCGCAGCGGGCGCAGGCCCGCGCCGAACTGGTCGAGCAACGCCAGTTCCGCAAGGACGCCCATCCTGAAATGCGCGAGGCCCGCGCGAAGCTGGCCGCGCTGGACGATCAGGCGCAGGCGATGGCGAATAGCATCCGCGCCTCGCTGAAGGAACAATATGCCGTCGCCGTCCATGGTGAAAAGCAGATCGAGTCGGAAATCGGCAAGGTCGAGCGTCAGGCGCTGGCCGAACGTGGGCGCGGCGTCCAGATGAGTATATTGGAGCGGCAGGTCGACACCTATCGCCTGCTGCACGACAGCCTGCTCCAGCGCTATCGCGACATGGCGTCGCAGGCGGGTTTTCAGGCTGGCCGGATCCAGCCGCTGGACCGTGCTGCCGTGCCGTCGCGGCCGTCTTCGCCCAATATCGGCGTCACCATGCTGTTGGCGTCGCTGGGCGGATTGGTGTTGGGGTTGCTCGCGGTGGCGGGGCGGCATTTCTTCGATGACGCCGTGACCTCCGCCGATACGCTGGCGGAGCGGGTGAACCTGCCGCTGCTGGCCGCTGTCCCCGCCGGGGAAAAGGCCGCGCCGGAGATTTTTGCGCCGATGGCCTCCTCGTTGATGCTGGCGTCGGCGGCGGGCCTGCCCCGTTCGATCCTGTTCACCAGCGCACAGGAGGGAGAGGGGAAATCATCCACCCTTCACGCACTGGCCAAGGCGCTGGCCAAGCTCGGCAAGCGGGTGTTGGTGGTGGATGCGGATATGCGCCGTCCGCGCCAACACAGCCTTTTCAACGTAACATCGCCCAGCGGCATCAGCGAGTTGCTGACGGGGCAGGCGAAAATCGACGACGTCATCGTGGACAGCGGCGTTCCCGGCGTGGCGCTGCTTCCCTGTGGCGCGATCCCGCCCAATCCGGCAGAACTGCTGGTGACCCCGGCGATCGACGCGCTGCTCTCCACCGTGCGCGATCGTTACGACACGATCCTGATCGACGGGCCGCCGATATTGGGCCTGCCCGATGCGGGACTGCTAGCGAACAAGGCGCAGGCGGCGCTGCTGGTGGTCGAGTGGGGACGCAATCATCATGGCGGGCTGCGGGTGGCGGTGGACCGACTGCGACGCGCTGGCGGTGCGATCATCGGCGCGGTACTAACGAAGCAGGAGGGGCGCGCTTTTGAATATGACTATCATCGGGGTGGGTAGGCTTTAACCGGAGGGATCAGCTGCGATGAGAACAGGAAAGTTGCGGTTCTACTCACGCCCTTTGTCCCTGCGCTCGCCCAGAATGCGGATTTCAACCTGACCTATCATGTCGAGCGCACGCCCGTTTCGAAACTGAGCATCGACACTTTCGGTCGCATCGCCGCGCTCAAGCAGGCGGCAAAATAGCGGAGCAAAGAAAAAGCGCCGAGCGCTCATAGGGCACGCGGCGCTCTTATATGGGTCATGCCTGTCCGCTAATCAGGCGCGGGCCAGCAATCCCTCGACCAGCCCGTCGAACAGGCGGCGGCCATCGGTCAGGCCATGCGCTGCCTCGATCACGCGTTCCGGGTGNGGCATCATGCCCAGCACATTGCCCGCTTCATTGAGGATGCCGGCGATGTTGCGGGCGGANCCGTTGACGCTCTCCGCATAGCGCAGCGCGACGCGGCCTTCGCCTTCCAGACGGTCCAGCGTGGCGTCGTCGGCAAAATAATTGCCGTCATGATGCGCGACCGGGAAGGTCACTGCTTCATTCGCCGCGTAGCGGCTGGTGAAAGCGCTCTGCGCATTTTCAACCGTCAGGGCGACGTCGCGACAGACGAAATGGCCACCGGCGTTGCGCAGCAGCGCGCCGGGCAGCAGGCCGCTTTCGGTCAGCACCTGAAAACCGTTGCAGATACCCAGCACGAATGCGCCGCGATCCGCTGCCTTCGACACCGCCTGCATCACCGGCGAACGCGCGGCCATCGCGCCGGAACGCAGATAGTCGCCATAGGAAAAGCCGCCGGGTACGCCGATCAGGTCGATGTCGTCGGGCAGTTCCGTGTCGCGGTGCCAGATCATGGCAGGCTTCGCGCCGGTCGCCGCCTCGAACGCCACGGCAAGGTCGCGGTCGCAGTTGCTGCCGGGGAAGACGATGACGGCGCTCTTCATGGCTCAGGCCACCTTTTCGATGCGATAGTTTTCGATCACCGTATTGGCTAGCAGTTTGCGGCACATGGCGTCGATATCCTCGTCGCTGGTGCCATCGGCCAGGTCCAGTTCGATGAGCTTGCCAGCGCGCACGTCATTGACGCCGCCAAAGCCAAGGCCTTCCAGCGCGTGATGGATCGCCTTGCCCTGCGGGTCGAGGACACCGCCCTTGAGGGTGACGAAGATGCGGGCTTTCATGTGGCGGAAACTCCGTAAACGTGCCGTTCGCGCACCCCCTAGTCCCGTGAGCGTCCGCAGGCAAGATATTATGCTCGCGCCGGAGCGGGCTATCAGCGATCGTCATGTCGCTTCATGCAAAAAGCGATTTCCCTGATGCGGTTCCTTGCCTTAATCGCAGGTCATGAACCCCGATCATCTTTATTATCTTTGCGCCATTCTCGCCGTTGTTCTTTCCGGGCTCGCCAAGGGTGGTTTTGCGGGCGTGGGCGCACTGGCCATGCCGATCATGGCGCTCGGCGTCGATCCAGTGCGCGGTGCCGCGATCCTGTTGCCGATCCTGATTTTACAGGACGCCGTCAGTGTCTGGGCGTTCAGGCGCAGTTGGGACCGGCATATTTTGTTCGTTATGCTGCCGGGCATGGCGATCGGTGTCGCAATCGGATATTTTTTCGCCGCTCAGGTGTCTGAAATCGCCGTTCTGGGCGTGCTTGGGCTGATTTCGACGCTGTTCGGGCTGCAACGGCTCTGGGTGGAGCGGGGTGGGTCGATCGTGCTGCCATCGACGTCTCCGGATTGGGTGGGGGTTTTATTCGGCGTCGCGAGCGGCTTTACCAGCCAGATCGCTCATGCCGGGTCGCCGCCGTTCCAGATGTGGGTGCTGCCCAAACGTCTGCCGCGCGATATGCTGGTCGGGACGACGGCCATCGCCTTTGCCACGATGAACTGGATGAAGGTGCCCGCCTATGCCGCGTTGGGTCAATTCACTCGCGCCAATCTGCTGGCGACGGCGATGCTGGTGCCGGTGGCGGTGGTTGCGACTTTCGCTGGCGTCGCGCTGGTGCGCCGGGTGGATGCGGCGCGGTTCTACACGCTGATCTATGTGCTGATGGTGTTGCTGGGGATCAAGCTGATGGCGGATGCGCTGTTGGCCTGAAAAATCCTCCCCACGGCCTGGCATGGGGAGGATCGCACAATCAGTCCTTGCCGCGCTTCTTGCGGTGGGTGTCGAGATCGAGGACGGTCGTGTCCGCGCCTTCGGGCAGCAGCCCCAGACGGCGGGCGACTTCCTGATAGGCCTCGACTTCACCGCCCAGATCGCGACGGAAGCGGTCCTTGTCCAGCTTTTCGCCGGTGTTCATGTCCCACAGACGGCAACCGTCCGGGCTGATTTCGTCGGCCAGGATGATGCGGCTGTAGTCGCCGTCATACAGGCGGCCGAATTCCAGCTTGAAATCGATCAGGCGAATGCCGATCGCCGCGAACAGGCCCGACATGAAATCATTGATGCGGATCGCCATGTCGGCGATGTCGTGCATCTCTTCCTGCGTGGCCCAGCCGAAGCAGGCGATATGCTCTTCGGACACCAGCGGATCGCCCAGCGCGTCGTCCTTGTAGCAATATTCGATCAGCGTGCGGGGCAGTTGCGTGCCTTCTTCGATCCCCAGCTTCTTGCTGAGCGAACCGGCGGCGACGTTGCGCACGATTACTTCGATCGGCACGATTTCCACCTGACGCACCAACTGCTCACGCATGTTGAGGCGGCGGATGAAATGGGTGGGGACGCCGATCTGGCCGAGCAGGGTGAAGATATGCTCGGAAATACGGTTGTTCAGCACGCCCTTGCCGGAGATCGTGCCCTTCTTCTGGGCGTTGAAGGCGGTGGCGTCATCCTTGAAATATTGGATGATCGTGCCCGGTTCGGGGCCTTCGTAAAGGATCTTTGCCTTGCCTTCGTAGATCTGGCGGCGACGGGCCATATGCGGTTCCTGTCTTCCCTTTAGCGTTTTGCNAAGCAGGTGGAATNACCTGCTGGCTTGGAAAACGCAGTGAACAACAACTGGAGCAACTGCTCCAAATGAATCCGCCCCGGCAATCGCGAATCGANAAGGATCAGCGGGTGCCGGGGCTGCTTGGGCTCGCCCTTAGACCAAAAGCNACCANGGCGCAATTATNGCGAANTACAGCACGTCCCCGAACATGAACCAGATGAGCGCCAGCCACGCGACCAGGCCCACGGCGCCCAATATGACGCCCGATCGCGCGCGGATTGCGGCCGCGAATCCGCCGGATTCTTTCCTATCGTCCATGACCGGGGACAGTAGCGGACGTGAAGCGAAACGGAAGCCGCTATTGCGCGGCTAGTGTTTCCGGCTTCGGCTCCTCGTCCCGGCGGACCGCCATCAGACGGCCGGTGAAGCATTGCCGCCACCAGCTTATGTCCTGCTGCTCGACGCTGTCCATCATGGCGCGCCAGCGGCGCTTGCGCTCATCCAGCGGCATGGCGAGCGCGCGGGTGATCGCGTCGGACATCTCCTCCGGGCTGTAGGGGTTGATCAGCAGCGCGTCCTTCAATTGCAGCGCCGCTCCGGCAAAGCGGGACAGGATGAGCACGCCCGGATCATCAGGATCCTGCGCCGCCACATATTCCTTCGCCACCAGATTCATCCCGTCGCGCAACGGCGTGACCAGCCCGATCCGCGCCGCGCGATAAATGCCCGCCAGCTTGTCGCGCGGATAGCCCTGATTGACGTAACGGATCGGCGTCCAGTCAACATCGCTATATTCGCCGTTGATCCGCCCCGCGATGGCGTCCAGCGTGGCGCGGATATGCTGATAGCTTTCGACCTCACCGCGCGAAGGCGGCGCGATCTGCGTCAGCACCACATTGCGATGCTGTTCGGGATGGTCCTTGAGGAAGCGGGCATAGCCGCTGAACCGTTCTTCCAGGCCTTTGCTATAGTCCAGCCGATCGACGCCGACGATCATCGGCCGTTCCTGTAGCGAGCGGCGGACCAGTTCGAACATCTCCTCCGCCGCATCGCTGCGGGAGGCTTTGCTGAACTCCTGCGCGTTGATGCCGATGGGGCAGGCGACCGCCTGTATGGTGCGGTCGCCCAGCGTCACATAGTCGCCATCGACCGTGCCGCCCATTTCCCGCTCCACATAATGACGGAAGGATTCCAGCCATTCTTCGGTGTGGAAGCCGACCACATCATAGGCGAACAGCGTCTGCACCAGCTTGGTATGATGGGGCAGCGACACAAGCAGGCGGGTCGGCGGCCATGGAATGTGGAGGAAAAAGCCCATGCGGTTCTGATGCCCCCGGCCGCGCAGCATCTCGCCCAGGGGGATCATATGATAGTCATGCACCCAGATGACGTCTTCCGGCTCGATCAGGGGGCTGGCCGTGTCCGCGAAGCGCTGGTTCACGCGGTTGTAGCCGCCCTCGAAATCGCGGGCATATTCGGCCAGATCGATACGGAAGTGAAATAGCGGCCACAGCGTCTTGTTGGCATAGCCGTTATAATATTCGTCGATGTCCTGCTCTTCCAGATCGATGGTCGCGGTCTTGACGCCCTCATCCTCCGAAAAGCCGATCTGGCCGGTGAACGTGTCCGTCACCTCGCCCGACCAGCCGACCCAGATGCCCCGGCTTTCGCGCAGCGCCTGCGACAAGGCGACGGCCAGACCGCCCTGATTGCCGCTCTTGTTAGGGCGACTGACGCGGTTGGAAATGACGATCAGGCGGCTCATCGCATCACGCTCCAGGGTTTGCTCAAGAGCACGGCGCAGTTGATGATGCCGACCAGTGAGTAGGTTTGAGGATAATTGCCCCATAATTCCCCGGATATGGGGTCGATGTCTTCCGACAGCAGGCCTGCTGCCGTTCGACGCGACAGCATTTCTTCGAACAGGGCGCGCGCTTCCTCGCCCCGGCCGGTGCGGTGTAGCGCTTCGATCAGCCAGAAGGTGCAGACGTTGAAGGCCGTCACCGGCTCCCCGAAATCGTCGGGCGCGCTATAGCGGAGCATGTCGTTGCCCCGGCGCAAATCCTGCTCCAGCGCCTTGAGCGTGCCGACGAACATCGGATTGTCGGCGGTAAGGAAGCGCAGGTCGATCAATTGCAGCAGCGATGCATCGCGGGCGTCATCCTCGAAATTGGCGGAAATGGCGTTGCTTTCGGTGCGCCATGCGGATTGCAGGATGCGGGCCTTCATATGCTCGGCCCGCTCGCGCCAGTGGACTTCGCGTTCCGGCTTGCCGACGGCAATGGCCGCATGTGCCAGCCGATCGCAAGCTGCCCAGCACATGACCGCGCTATAGCTGTGGACGTGGGCGCGGGTGCGCAATTCCCACAGGCCCGCGTCAGGCTTGTCATAGACCTGCCATGCCCGCTCGCCAACGGCCTCCAGCGCTTCGAAATCGGAAAGGCCCGCCATGCGCAACAGCCGTTGGTCGATGAAGCCCTGAACCGAGGACAGGACGATCTGCCCATAGGCGTCATGCTGGATTTGCGAATAGGCGGCGTTCCCCACCCGCACCGGCCCCATGCCGCGATAGCCGGGCAGGCTGTCGGCTTCCCGCTCCTCCAGCGTGGCGTTGCCGCGCACATCGTAAAGCGGCTGGATATGGCCGCCGCGCGCCCCGTCCACAATATTGCGCAGATAGACGAGATAGCTTTCCAGAACATCGAGCGCGCCCAGCCGGTTCAGCGCCTCGACGGTATAATAGGCGTCGCGTATCCAGCAGTAGCGATAGTCCCAGTTGCGCCCGCTGTCGGCATGTTCGGGGATGGAAGTTGTGAGCGCCGCGACGATGGCGCCGGTTTCCTCATGCTGGCAGAGTTTGAGCGTGATGGCGGATCGGATCACTGCCTCCTGCCACTCCGCCGGGATGGCGAGGCCGCGCACCCAGACCTGCCATTCGTTGATCGTATCGTCCAGCATCCGCTCGACCGCCGGGCGCAGGGCATCGGAAAAGCTCTCATCCGGTCCCATGAAGAAATGCATGTCATGTTCCAGCCGGAACCAGCTTTCCTGGCTGATCAGCCCGATGGGCGCGTTGGTGGACAGCCGCATCGCCATATAGGACAGCACCAGTCGGATATGGTTAGAGCCGTAGCTGATCGGCACCTGTTCCGAATGCCAACTGGTCGTGGGCCGCAATCGCACCCGAACGCGTGGACTGCCGGAGACGGGGCGAACCACGCGGGCAAAGCCGACGGGGCGATACATGCGGCCCTGATGTTTGTGGCGGGGGCAGAAATCATAGGTTTCGACCGCATTGCCCTGCGCGTCGCTTTGCCGCGTGACCAGGACCGGGGTGTTGCGAATATAATGCTGCTCGACCGTTACGCAATTTTCCAGCTCGATGGCCCAAAAGCCACGCGCATCGGGATCGTCCCATCCCTTGTCATCCAGCAGGGCCGAAAAGACGGGGTCGCCGTCCACTCGCGGGACGCACGCCCATATCATGCGCCCGGCCCGGTCGATCAGGGCTGAAGCCTGACAATTGCCGATGGGCCAGAGGTCGAGCGTTCGATCGGGAACGGTCGCATCGTGGTTGCTGCTGTCGCTTTTCGTGCTGATCGGTCTGCCCCCTTGTTCGCTGGTGCTCGCTTGCGAAAACAGGGGACAGCGACCGACGCTTTCAGCCCAGGTCGGCAGCCCCCTGCATGAGATAATGTCTGACGGCGGCAACCTGTTCCAAAGAGAATGATGCGCAAGTGGATCGCGGCGGCCCGACCAATATGCCGGACCCGCCCAGATCGCGCGCGGCGGCGAAGCCTTCCTCGTCCGTCACATCGTCGCCGATGAAGATGGGGATGCCGTTCTGCATGGGCGCCTGTTGCATCAGGGTCTGGACAGCGCTCCCCTTGTCCGCGCCGCCGGGACGCAGTTCGTACAGCATCTTGCCCGGCTGGACCGACAGGCCGAGCCGCTGCGCGAGATCGGCGGCGATGTCGCCTGCCTCTACGCCCCATTGCGGCGCGCCGCGAAAATGCAGGCCTACGCTGATCGTCTTGCGCTCGACCAGAACGCCGGCCTTGTCGGCGGCAAAGGCGTTGAAGGCCGCTTCGGCTTCATCGATGGCGGGAAGGCGGGCGGGGGCGTCCACGGCTCCGCCGGGCTGGGCAAACTCCAGACCGTGCGTGCCGGCCAGAAGGAATTCGTCGAAGCCCAACTCCCGCAGGGTGGCGACAGAACGGCCGCTGACGATGGCCAGTCTGCCGTTCAGCCGGTCGCGCAACAGCCGGAGCAGGTCGAGCAGGCCTTCATCGACCGTCACGCTGTCGGGCGTATCGGCGATCGGCGCCAGCGTGCCGTCGAAATCTAGGAAAAGGGCTGCCCCGCTCAACAGCCGGAATGGCGGAGGGGGCAAGTCGGGTGTGGGGGAGAGGGAATCAGGCACGCGCGCAAAGTGGCGCGGGATCAGGATTGTGCAAGCCCCCTACGCGCCTCTTCGCCGATTTTCCTGCGGCTCATCGGCTGGAATGACGCCACGGCGCCGACCAGTGGATGCGATGGAGCGTGCAGAAGCTCTGCATGATAGCGGCGATCAGGCCAGTCGGCCAACGGCGGTCGTCAGGCAGGGGCATGACGGTGTCCTTATTCCTGTTGTTTGTGAGAAGCAGTCTGGTCTGCAAGGGCCGATATGCGGGGTTTCCGTAACGTCTGGACCTCCTTCATAAGGCTGGCTTATCTAGGATCATGGCATCGCTTCCTCCCCTTGCCGCTATCCGGGCATTCGAAGCCGCCGCCCGGCTGGAAAATTTCACCGCTGCCGCGCAGGAGTTGGGGATGACGCAGGCGGCGGTCAGCTATCAGGTGAAACTATTGGAGGAGCGGCTGGGGCTTAGCCTTTTCCAGCGCACTGGGCGCAAGGTAGCGCTGACCGATAAGGGGCAGGAAATCGCGCCCCTGTTGACCCGCGCCTTCGATCAGATGCGGCAGGGTTTCGCCATGCTGACGCAGGGTCATTCGACGGTTCTGACGGTCAGTTGCTCCAACAGTTTCGCGCATCTCTGGCTGGCGCCGCGCATCGGGGCCTTCCAGATGCTCCAGCCGGAACTGGCGGTGCGGATCGACGCGACCGACCGCGTGGTGGACTTTGCGCGGGACGGCGTGGATGTCGCGGTGCGCGGCGGGCAGGGTGATTGGCCGGGCGTGGAGGCGCAGTTGCTGACCCACAACCGGCTGGCGCCGATGTGCAGCCCCGGCTGGCTGGAAAGGAACGGGCCGATCGCGGGGGCCCAAGCGCTGCACGCCATGCCGCGCCTATCCCCAGACGATATGTGGTGGCATGAATGGTTCGCGGCCATGGGGGTCGAGGGCAATGTGGAAGCGCTGCCGCCTGCGATTGCCCTCGATTCCCAGGTGATGGAGGGGCGGGCGGCCATGGCGGGCCAAGGGATCGCCATCCTGAACCTCTTCATGTGGAAGGCGGAGATCGAGGCCGGGCTGCTGGTGGAGGCCGTGCCCTCCTATGTGCAGGAGCGGGCGAGCTATTGGGTGGCCTATCCGCCGCACACCCGCAACGCGCCCAAGGTGAAGGCCTTCCGCGACTGGATGCGCGCGGAGTTCGCGCGCGAGGTGGCAGCCGATCCTCAGGGGCGCTTCCTGCCGCGCTGAAAAGAGAACAAAAGGGAGTGAAACTCCGTTTCCGTTTTCCCGCCGCGCTGCTATGCCCATGGCGATGACCGATTATCGCGACCCGTTCGACGCTATCAAGGATCACCCGTTCGACGATGCGCTGTCCCAGCGCTATCTCGTCTATGCGCTGTCCACCATTACCGCCCGGTCGCTGCCGGACCTGCGCGACGGGTTGAAGCCGGTGCATCGGCGGCTGCTGTGGGCGATGCGGCTGCTGCGGATGGAGCCGGGCGGAGCATCGCCGGACGTGCTGGTCGCCAATCCGGCGCGCAACACCACCAGTTACAAGAAATGCGCCCGCGTCGTCGGCGACGTGATCGGTAAATATCACCCGCATGGCGATACATCGGTCTATGACGCCATGGTGCGTCTGGCGCAGGATTTTTCGCTGCGGACCCCACTGGTCGATGGGCAGGGCAATTTCGGCAATATCGACGGCGATAATGCGGCGGCGATGCGCTATACCGAAGCGCGGCTGACGCAGGCGGCGGCCGACCTGATGGCGGGGCTGGACGAGGGCACCGTCGATTTTCGCCCGACCTATAATGGCGAAGATGAGGAGCCGGAGGTTTTTCCGGGCCTTTTCCCCAATCTGCTCGCCAACGGCGCCACCGGCATTGCGGTGGGCATGGCGACCAGCATCCCCCCGCATAATGTGGCCGAGCTGATCGATGCGGCGAACCTGCTGATCGACAATCCAGAGGCGGAACATCGCGACCTGATGCAGATCGTGCGTGGGCCGGACTATCCCACCGGCGGTGTGCTGGTGGATAATCAGGCTATTATTTCAGAGGCCTATGCCACGGGTCGGGGATCGTTTCGAACGCGCGCGCGATGGCACAAGGAAGATGGCGGGCGCGGAACTTGGGTGTCCGTGGTCACGCAGATTCCCTATCAGGTGCAGAAATCCAAGCTGATCGAGCAGATCGCGGCGCTCATCAACGACAAGAAACTGCCGATATTGGCGGATGTTCGCGATGAGAGCGATGAACTGATCCGCATCGTCATCGAACCGCGTGCCCGCACTGTCGACCCCGATGTGCTGATGGACAGCCTGTTCCGGCTGACGGATCTGGAAAATCGCTTCCCGCTGAACCTGAACGTGTTGGATGCGACGCGGACGCCACGCGTCCTGGGGTTGAAGCCGCTGCTGATCGAATGGCTCAAGCATCAGATCGACGTGCTGGTCCGGCGGGCGCAGCACAGGCTGGAAAAGATCGCGGCGCGGCTGGACCTGCTGGACGGCTATATCATCGCTTATCTCAATCTGGACCGGGTGATCGAGATCATCCGGACGGAAGACGAGCCCAAAGACGTGATGATGGCGGAGTTCCAGCTTAACGACCGGCAGGTCGAGGCGATCCTGAACATGCGGCTGCGTTC
>Ga0065704_10071069_pt1 | contig 13409 bp, 11 predicted proteins | sample SwiRhicommuniRL2_FD_59091 | JGI IMG/M metagenome (GOLD analysis project Ga0065704, IMG submission 59091) | Switchgrass rhizosphere bacterial communities from Rose Lake, Michigan, USA - RL2 v2 (version 2) | ecosystem: Host-associated > Plants > Roots > Rhizosphere > Soil | place: East Lansing, MI
AGATCAAGATCTCATCATTTACCAAAGAGGGATTATCAAAATAAAACAACAGTTCCTCGATATATTTTTGAATCAAAAAATCATTATTTATTTTTTCGCTTGATTGATTGCTTACTTTATTATTTGATTGAAATATGGGCGGAAGCTCCTTGTCATAAATTCTTTTCAAAATATCCGGATGAAAAGTAACGATCACAATTTCACCTTTTTCAATAGATCTTGTTTCGTGGATCTCTTTTCCGGAGTTTATACAGTTCAGCAACAAAGAATGCTTCGTAGGAATATCAACATGATGGTCATTCGATTGATATTGCATTTCCCCTTCCAACATATACAAAAAACAAGCTTGCTCCGCAACCGGGAAAGTAAAATCAAAAGGCGGTTGCAGTACTACCTTTTGGATAAATTGTTTTCCGAACAAGTCAATTTTTTTATAATCGATGACCATCTGTATTAAAAATTATAATAATGATACTTCACCAATGAATTCTTCCACAACCTCATCAGAAGTGGCCCAGGATGTGATCAGTCGGATTGCAGAATTCTCTTCATCGATCTTTTTCCATATATAGAAATCAAAGTTTTCTGACAGTTTTTCGATTTGCGAATTATTCAAGATCGGGAAGATCTGGTTGGTAAATGTGTCAGACAGAAACTGAAAGCCTTTGTTCTGAAAAGCAGATTTGATCTTCATTGCCTGAACGTTGGAATGCTTTGCTAAATCGAAATAGAGATCATTCTTCATCAATTCCAGAAACTGAATGCCCAACAATCTTCCTTTTGCCAACATTGCACCTTTTTGCTTGATATGAAATCCGAATTCTTCTTTCAGTTTATCATTGGTTATGATAATGGCTTCTCCCAACAAAGCGCCATTTTTTGTTCCTCCCAAATAAAAAACGTCGGTTAAGCTGGCAATATCTTCCAATGTCAAGTCATTGATCTCAGAAGTCAAAGCTTGTCCCAATCTTGCCCCATCCATAAAAAGATATAGATCATTGGCTTTGCAAAATTCGGACAATTCCTGTAATTCTTTCTTAATATAAATCGTTCCGACTTCTGTAGAGTTAGAAACATAAACGAGTTTTTGTTTGACCTGATGAGGCTTATTCGTATGCGTATCTAAAACCGATTGAATATGTTCCGGTGTTAGTTTTCCGTCTTCCGTAACAAGTCCGTGAACCTTGTGTCCAGTTGCTTCTATCGCTCCGGTTTCATTGGTGAAAATATGTCCGGTTTCTGCAGAGACAACACTCTCGTGAGGACGAAGAATTGAAGAAATAACTAAAAGATTAGCCTGAGTTCCGCCACTTATAAAATGAATATCAGCATTTTGATGATTCATTTTTTGTTTGATCAATTCTCTGGCTTGATCGGAATATTCGTCATAACCGTAACCGTTTTGCTGAACAAGATTTGTTTTGATCAATGCTTCTAAAATATTGGGATGACAACCTTCCGAATAATCGTTCTTGAAAGAATATTTCTTCATTATTTCTACTTCTTTTTTAAAGAATCAAAGTTATTGAATTATCGATCAAGATAAAATTAAACACAAGGTTAAAATGTTAGATTCAAGTTTAGTATTATCTAACTTTTTATTAATTTTGACATATGAATTCTTTAACTGAGGAAAATTATCTAAAAGCTCTTTATCATCTTGTGAATGAGAATGATGAAGTTTCCGTGAATGATCTGAGCCGTCAACTCAATATCAAGATGCCGTCTGTAAACAGTATGGTCAAGAAGTTTGCAGATAAAAATTGGGTAAAATATGAATCTTATAAGCCAATCAAACTTACGGAATCCGGAAAAAAAGAAGCATCACTTATTGTAAGGAAACACCGATTAACAGAAATGTTTTTGGTAGAAAAAATGGGATTCGGTTGGGAAAATGTCCACGAGATCGCAGAACAATTGGAACACATCCATTCCGATGTTTTTTTTGACAAAATGGACGAAATCCTGAATTACCCAAAAGTGGACCCACACGGCGAACCAATCCCGGACAAAGATGGGAATGTTATCCAACCTGAACTTAAAAAACTCAGTAAATGCAAAGAGAATGAAACAGTTGAATTAGCTTCCGTAACAACTTCTTCTGAAGAATTCCTGAATTTTCTTAACAAAAGAAATCTTAGTCTAGGAACTATTATCAAGGTTTTACAAAAAGAAGATTTTGACCAATCCATGAAAGTTTTTTATAACAATCAGGAAGAGAACTTTAGTAAGACGGTTTGTGATAGATTGCTTGTAAAATAAAAAAGAGACTTAAAATTAAGTCTCTTTCATTTATACTTAGTTGAACATATCTTTTACTTTGTCAAAGAATGTCTTTTCTTTCCCGGTTGGTTCGGCGTTCATATCACCGTTTTCCATTTGGCTTTTGAAAAATTCTTTTTGTTCTTTCGTCAGCTTTTGAGGTGTCCATACATTGATGTGAACAAACATATCGCCTTTTCCGCCATAACCTTCGATGTTTGGAAGACCTTTTCCGGCCAATCTCAGGATTTTCCCGGATTGCGTTCCTTCATCCACTTTGATCTTCACCTTTCCACCAACTACGTTGATTTCCTTAGTTGTTCCCAAAGCCGCCTCTGCAAAAGATATATATAATTCCTGGTGAAGATTGTCGCCTTCACGCTTGATAGTTTTATCCGCCTCTTCCTCAACCACCACAAGCAGATCGCCTGGCGTTCCACCAAGTGGCGCATCGTTTCCTTTTCCTCTTACATTCAGTTGGATACCGTCTCTAGCTCCAGCAGGTATGTTGATGGTTATTTCTTCTTCTTCTTTGATAAGACCTTGAGCATTAGCTCCGGACGGAATTTTATCTGCAACTTTACCAACACCCTGGCAAGTTCCACAAGTCGTTTGCGTCTGCATCTGGCCGAACATGGTATTCATGACCTTGACCTGAACACCACTACCGTGACAAGTTGGGCAAGTCTTTGAGGTCACACCTGCAGCCAACTTCATTTTCTTGACTTTAACAGTTTTTTGAGTTCCGTTGATCATCTCTTCGAGATTCAGTTTGATACGGATTCTCAGATTAGAACCACGAGATTGCTGTTGTCTTTGGCCACCTCCGCCACCAAATCCACCTCCGAAGATATCGCCGAACTGGCTGAAGATATCCTCCATATTCATTCCGCCGCCAAATCCGCCGAAACCTCCGCCTCCGGCTGCACCGCCTATACCAGCGTGCCCGTATTGGTCATATCTCGCTTTTTTGTTATCATCACTCAGAACTTCATAGGCTTCTGCGGCTTCTTTAAATTTCTCCTCAGCTTCTTTATCACCTGGGTTTTTGTCCGGGTGATATTTGATAGCCATTTTTCTGTAGGCTTTCTTGATTTCGTCAGCGCTTGCTGATTTGGATATTTCTAAAACTTCGTAATAATCTCGCTTACTCATAATTGATGATTGATATATCTTGATTGACCCGCAATCTATTATCTAATATCTTTTCTAAATTTCTAAATTAATTTCCGGTCACAACTTTAGCAAATCTGATCACTTTGTCATGAAGCTGATATCCTGTTTCTATCACATCTACGATTTTCCCTTTCAGTTCCGGTGTAGGTGAAGGGATCTGCGTGATAGCTTCGTGGAAATCTACATTGAAAACATCTCCGGCATTCACTTCGATTGGTTTAAGACCTTTCTCAACCAATTTATTTCTGAATTTTTGATAGATCAATTCAACGCCTTTCAAGTCATCCTCATTACCATTTTTGGAGATTTCTTTGATTGCTCTCTCGAAGTCGTCCAAAACACCTAACATAGATGTCATAAGATCTTTTGATGCATAAAGATAGAACTCATTCTTTTCTTTCAAAGTTCTTTTCTTATAGTTTTCAAATTCTGCATAAAGACGGATATATCTGTCTTTTTCTTCTGCCAAAAGTTCTTCTGGAGTCGGCTGTTGTGACACATTTTCCTGATTTTCTGTTTCTGTCGTTTCAGGTTGTTGTGTTTCGGTATTCAGGTTTTCTTCGTGTATATCTTTGTTTTCGTCCATTATCTAATATTTTACAGGATAGTTTTTTCAATTCCTTTGCCAATTCTGCTTTTTTGACAATTAGGCAGAGTTTGGGTTGGAGATTGACTGAATTTGAGAGATAAGGTTTGCATTTGAAGTTTGCATTCTCGAGTGAGAAAGAAGATCATCCAGAGCAATAAGATAATTATTTTGAATTACTATCATTTTTTGTGATCTGGTCTAATGTTTTAAGGATATTCGGGATTCTAAAACCGCCATACATATCAAGTATCTTTTGGCTGACAATAGATAAATCTATCCCAATCGCAGAAATATACAAAGGATTATTACTTTTGCCCCTTTTTATTTCTGTTACGGTTTCATTATTATTATAGAATGTAGTTTTCGCAACACCGATAATCGGGGTCTTATTTTCTAAAACTTCATAGAGCCTTCCTCCAAGTCCATAATTACGATCATTATCCACATAAATATGACCATCCACAATAATAGCTTCAAGTTGACCAATATCCAATTTCTCTATGATTTTCATTAGACAGGGCAACTCTCTTTTGTAGAATTGACCGGGAATATACTCTTCAACATCATCAATATATTCTATTATAACATCCTGTGGAACTACATCTTCCCAATGAAATAATACACCAACCACTTTCGCTTCTTCTTCTCGGTAGTGTACGTCTAAAGCTAATAGCATTAATAGTTTTTTACATGTTAAATCACTTTGCTTTCCCTACAATAGAATTTCGGAAAGCTATATCATCTAAAACCCATTTCATCATCTTATCTTCTTCGCAGCCAGATAGATCGCCGAAGTTGGGCTCCACCTCTATATTAGGCATCACACCTCTATTATTATTATCGAATTCGATATTCGGGCGGATAAGGAAAAGCCCTATGGGAAGAGCAAGTTTGGAATGGGGCAAGGTTACAGTATTGTTCACTCCAGCTACAGTTCCATCATTCGCGCCGCCTGTTTCTTCACCGATGATCAGTGCTCTTTTTTCATACTTCAACTTGGCAGAAATGATGGACGATGCCGAGAAACTTCCACCATTGACCAAAACGTAGATCTTGCCTCGGAATGCATCTTTTTTAGGTTTCGTAGGCTTGGATGCGAATTCACGGAAGTAATACCGACCTTCTTTTTTGGAAGACAAAAGGTAGTTCCCTGCCAGGAAAAACGGATAACCTACCGCACTGAAAATGGAAGAAAGCACATTCTGTCCTCGAAAATAATTCTGATGAAGACCTGATGTTCTGGAGGTCATCTCGGGGGATTTGATCAGTGTAAATTCTTTATCTGTAAGGTAGGAGTACAAGGTATTGATCTCAGAAAGCGACCCGCCCAGATTATCCCGAATATCCAAGATCAGATAATCTGACTTCGCATCCTTGATCTCCGCAAAAGTCTCTTTATAGAATTTCTTAGCAAGTGTTGCCGAAAAGGTTTTCACTTTGATATATGCTATGCTGCTATCTGTCTTTAGGAATTTTAGATCTCTGTTGTAGGTCTTTGAGCTGGCATCATAATCCTGTACTTTTTGGACAGTGGTTATTTTCGGTTTTACCTTATCTATATCTACTTGTTGATCTGTTTTCTTCTGTCTTTTAATAAAAACATCAGAAATGACATTATCGTATCTCGTCTGTAAGTTAACGCTGTCCAGATAACCTTTTTCCAAGGTGTAATAATTGAAAAAAGAAAGATTCATAAAATACTTTTGAAAGGTCTGGTTCTTCCCGTCCGAGCTATAAAGCTTTTTGTATTTCCTGATCAGGTCAGATACATTTTCGTCATTGATCTTCAGGATTTCTGTCCCTACTTTGATATTCTTAACATTTTCCCTATTCTCTTTCACAAACATCTTGTCACCAACAACCTGGTAATCCATCAATGCAAATAATGGCCTTTTGGTCTTGAACGCCTTTTGCTCTGCTTTGGTATATTTCCTGGGAATAGCTTTCAGCCTAAGATGCCCCTCATTGATGCTTGCAATGACCGGAGAGAACTGAAAATAAAACTCATTGGGCGTCAATGGTTTTGTGAAACTCGTTTTCAAACTGTCAAACTTATGGTCCAGATCAGTCTTTGATATATACCAGTAAAGCTCCGGATGGAATCTCTTAAGTTTATCATAAGTAAAATCGACATCTCTCTTAAGTTGTGACACAGGTATCTTTTTTTCTAAAAACAGATTATTCTTCTTGACAGATTGACAAGACATTAGAATGATAAATAGAAACAGATATTGAGCCTTTCTCATAATTAATAAAATTAAATTTAAGGTTTTTACATTATAAAGAGACAGACACACTCCAACTTTAACATATTCTAACATAAAGTGGTTTTGATTTTGTTATTGAGACATAAATCGAAAAAATTATGAAACATACAATTGTAGCTGCGTCTGTATTTCTGTTGTCTCAGTTGTCATTCGCCCAAACCAAAGATGTAGGTGCTTTTACCTCGTTGAAGGTATTTGATAAAATACCTGTAGAGCTAGTTTCCTCCTCTTCTTACAAAGCGGAACTAAGTGGCTCCAAATCAGATGATATAGAATTTGTAAACTCCGGAAACGAGCTGAAGGTAAGAATGAAAACACTGAAACTTCTGCAAGGTGACGATGTAAAAGTGGTTCTATATTATAAAAACATCAACAATATCCAGGCAAGCCAAGGAGCTGTTATTAATTCTAACGATGCTTTGAAAGCCTCTAAACTCCAGGTAACCTCTAATGAAGGTTCACAGATCAATCTGAATGTAGATGCAAGTGTAGTTGAAGGAAAAGTCAATACCGGAGGTTCATTGAAACTATCTGGTGAAGCAGATTCCCAATCTGTAGTTGTAAATACGGGTGGACAATATGATGGACAAAACCTGAAAACAAATATCACAAGTATCACAACCAACGCAGGCGGTCAAGCTTCTGTTTATGCCTCCGAATCTGTTACAGCCACAACCAGGGCCGGCGGCGTGATTGATGTCTATGGAGATCCAAAAACTAAAAACGATAAAAAAGTGGTTGGGGGAAAAATCAATTACAAATAATTGTCTCTAATAAAAAGTTAAAATAAAAACTCCCAAAATTGGGAGTTTTTATTTTTTTCTGCTAGATGATTGTCTAATATGGAGCGTTGGTGAAAGCACCAGTTTCTTCTCGATGCTGATCCCAGATGAGTTATCTTTTATCCTTTCCAGAAAAACATTTCCGGCTATCTTCCCCATCACAACCGGCGTTTGGTCCACAGAACTGATTGACAATTCCATAAATTGGGTAAATGGCTCATTACTAAAACCGATCACACCAATATCTTCCGGAATCTTAACCTTAAGATTCTTAAATTCCTTACAAGCTCCAAGCGCCGTAAAATCTGAAGCAGAGAAAATAGCATCAGGTTTTATCTTACGTTTCCAGAGGTTTTTCACTGCACTTATTCCTTCTTCAATGGAACTTCCTGTATTAATGATATTTTCTTTAACGACAGGTAGGTCATTAGCTTTAAGCGCATCGATATAACCATTAAGACGGTTCTGATAGATCTCCAGATTCTGATCTCCCGAAAAATGACAAATATTTTTATAACCCTGATTTATAAGATGTTCCGTTGCCATAAAAGCACCCTTGTGGTCATCAATCGTAATTGTACTGATTCCCGGAATATCTTTCTTTCTATCGAAGAATATGATTGGTGTGTTTGTAGTTGCCAGAATTTTCTTGATATACTCCATATCAGAAGTATTTCTGGAAATTGAAATAAAAATACCGTCAACTTGCGTATTCAGCAAAGTATTGAGCTGTTTCTTTTCTATCGCAGCATCTTCATGACTTTGGCATATGATCACATGATACCCGTGTGGAGACAGTTCTTCTTCCAAACCTCTGATGACAGATGAGAAGAAATTGGTATTAATGTAAGGAACAATGACGCCTACGGTTTTTGTCTCACCACTTTTGAGCGCTTTTGCAAGATTATTCTGTTTATAATTCATTTCCCTGGCAGCAGCCATTACCAGCTCTTTGGTTTCCTGACTGATTCTTGGATGATTGTTTAGCGCTCTGGAAACAGTCGCCACACTCACATTCAGTTTTTTGGAAATGTCATATATCGTCGTGTTTTTTTTCGTCATATATCCTTTGATGAATATTTGGTTGTTGTAAATATATAAATAATACCTGTCACAACTGCTTTTGGAATCAAAATCTTTTGATATCTTTTTTTCAGTCTCCGCATTTCATATTTTCTATAAAAAAGCCGCTCCACCGAAATGAAAACGGCTCCTGTATTATGAAAATTTAAATCGTTCTAGTTTTTGATCAGTTTTCCGTTTATCTGCTCAGTGTCATTTTTCAAAGTATAGAAATAAATACCTGATTTCAAATCCGTTGTAGGAATCAATAATTCTTTCTGTCCTGATTTTTCATTCGATTTCTTGATGTTTTTCACAATTCTTCCGTTGACATCATATATGGCAAGTACCACATCAGAATTGGACTTCAGATCATAAGCAATCGTCACTTGGTCAGAGAAAGGATTTGGGTAAACCAAGGTTTTGTTTCCTTTGATATTGTTTACCGCTAAAGTCTCAAAATCGATATTAATAGAAGATTCCGGCATCCAATCGAATAAAAATGACGGGTCTGTATCTTTTTTGAAAACATTTGAAATCGTATAAGGCAAAGATTCCGCTTGCGACAAGACCACTCCTCCATTCGCTCTCTGGGCCAATCTCTCTGGCGTTGCTCCGTCTCCTGTATTTCCGTATTCTACAAAAGTCACAGGAATCACTCCATTGATCGGTGTTGTCCAACCTGTTGGATTGAGCATAGAAGGCGTTTCACATCTTATGAAAGCAGATTTTGGTGTATTCTGCCAAGCTCTTCCAAAGTGGAAATTACTGATCGTTGCACCGTTAAAATCAGCTGTTCCAGCGGCAGGAACTGTCAAATTACAATCCAGGAAAACAAACCCGAATTTGGTCGTCGATTCTGTTGATGGCGCTGTTACAACACTATTATTACGATTGATATAGGTTGTACAATGGTCGAAAACCACAGTCTGTCTTCCGAAAATGAAATCCACATTACCTTCTATATAAGAGTTTTTGAAATAGGCCCTACCAATACTGTTTCCTAAATACGTATCCTGATAACCTAGGATCCTGCAATCGTAGAAAGCCTGGCGGTCACCTTGCGTTTTAAGCGCAACAGCTTGTGTCTGGGAATTGACCTGTGTATTAGCTGTTGAGTTCACAAAAGTATTGGCAATGGTAATTTTTGAAGCTATAAAATCACTTCCGAAAATCGCCATTGTCTGCGAAAGCGATGTTCCGTAGGCCAAACCTGTATCGGGATTGATGTCGCCTGCAGAGATATTATTGGTAATAATTGTTGTGGCAGCATCATCCCCAATTAAGAATACGTTTGATTTTGCAGCCAAAAGTGTCGGCCTTTCCGTATAAGTTCCTGGTTTGATATGGATGATCCATCTGCCCGTATAATTATCCGGAACTGCATCAAAAGCCGCCTGAACCGTTGTATAATCCCCCGACCCATCTTTGGCAATAGTTCTGATGACGTCTGGGTCAGTTGCTTTTGTTGTAACCGTTGCTGTACTACCGTAAGATGTTCCTGCTGAATTGGTTGCAAATGTTCTTACATAATAAAGAGTTGAAGGACTAACACCATAGACGTAAGAAGAAAAAGTCCCCAAGCCAGAACCTGTCGATACTTTGGTTGCATTATCCAGGCTTGGCGCTGTTTCTGTTTTTGACCAGACAATGCCTCTGTCTGTAACATCTGCTCCGCCCCAATCAGTAACATTCCCCGAAACCACAAAAGATTTGTTGGTAACCTGGGATTGCGACGTTGTTGTAACTGCTGGCGCAACAATACTTGCCAAAGTCGTAAAACTTACCTGAGAACCGTAGGATGTTCCTGCTGAATTGGTTGCATAAGCTCGAACGTAATATGTTGTATTTGGCAATAAACTGGTTAAAGAACTTATATAAGAGCCAGAAGTTGCATTCTCGGTAGTTTTCAAATCTGCAATTGTCGGATTCTGATTCGTGCTCCAAACCACTCCACTTTCCGATATTGCTCCACCACCGTTGCTGGAAATAGTTCCGCCGGTTTTAGCTGTTGTTGTTGAGATAGATGAAACTGCAGTAGTAGAAACCATTGCCGGATTGGCAACATCACCTTCCATAGTTCCGGAGATCTTCACATTCCTAAGTGCAAACTGTTTTCCGGTAGTAGCAGATGCCAGATAAGGATAAAATCTGAGGTAGAATTTCTGGCTTCCCGAAATCACTACAGAGGTTGCAAGCGTCACATCCAATGTTTGTGCTTTGCCGCTCGGCGTTAACTGCGTCGCACTTTTGATCTGGACCTTGTCTGAGAAATCTGCATTCAAACTGTAAAATGCCTGATAATACATATTACTTGTTCCAGCACCTCCCACCAAAGCTTCTATTCTGTTAATCGTAAAGGTTCCGCCATTAGTTGCATTGACATCAAACTGTACGTATTTGGTTTCATCGATGACAGTTGTACTTCCTGTTCCAGTCCAGCTATTGCTAGTTCCACTAAATTGATAGAAATCGATATTGCTATCAACTATTCCGTCGCCGGTGAAATCAACTTTAGAATTGACTTCGGTTTTCAATACAGCTGTTGGATAGACCAGACCAGACTCCAGATTACCCTCCAAAGATTTGGTAGTAACATCAGCAATCAATGGCCAATTAACAGAAGCCGGCGTTGCCTCAAAAGGTTTTGAATATTTTTTTGAGAATTCATTTGTCTTTTTGATCTCATTGGTTGATGAAAAGGACGTTACTGGATTCCCATTCGATGAATCTGAAAAAAAAGAAATTCCTTTTCCGATTCCGAAAATCATCACGGCACTGCAAAGTGCGATTGGTAAAATTAGATTTTTTTTCATTAGTAAGTTATTAATTAGTAGTCAGTGAAATAGTTCTATTTGATGATCACTTTTTGAACATAAGAACCATCATCGGTCTTAACTTCAAAAAGCTTCACACCTTTGCCTAGTTTTTTTATTGGAATAGAATTAATGGTATTATTACCCTTCGTTAAAGCTCCTTTGTAAATCACACCTTCCGACTTGCCTGAAAAATCAGTGACGTTAATTGTTACAGGTTTGTTATCAGAATCAGAAAAGACTTTGAAAGAAATATTCTCAGAAGCTGGATTTGGAAAAAAAGAAGCATTAGAAATACTTTTTGAAACTGCTTCGTTAGTTCCTAAAAAAAAACAGTCCGTTGGTTGTAAAAGTACAGCTCCCGCCCCTGCCATTACAGTTTGTTTCACATCCTGAGAAGCAATTTTGGTTAATGAATAAGGTGGTGTAAATGCCGTTCCGGAACCAACCGCCGTCCCGGTCGTCCCAACAAATGTATTATCAACGGATTGAGCCGCGGTGAAATTTCCGGTTTCTAATCTGATCGGATTTTTCACACCATCGAAATAATTGCCCTCAATCAACAAATCTGCTTTGTAACCCGCATAGATGCAGTAATTGCTAACAGAGCTATTGAAGTAATTGTTTACCAAATGTACTTTTCCATACCTCACTCTCGGCATTCTTTCTCTCACGTCGTTTGCCCACCAGCAATATTGCATTGTGATTCTCAGCTTTCCATCGTCCTGTGTATCACTGTCAGATGACCCGAAAAGGTTTGAGAATCTATGATCGTTGCTTCCTCCGGAGCCTCCTGCAATTGGTGGTTTCAGATATTCGAATTTTGTCCACGTTATCGATATCAGATCAGAAGCATTTTTGATATCAAGATTGCCATCCAATGCATCCTGAAAAGTGCAATGGTCTACCCAGACATTGGTGCAATTATCTATCGTCATATTATCGTTACCATCTACATCATAGGCACCAGGCCCTTCAAACGTGATGTTTTTGATAAGAATATTAGAACTGTTTTTCAAGGTTAAAATCCCTGAGCCTCCGGCTGTAAGATCCGTTGACATCAATCTAGCCCCAGCCAATCCTATAATAGATTTGTTCGTTTGATTATTAAGCGTCAATCTTCCCGCACTAGGAAAAGTAATTTGTCCGGAAACATGGATCACTTTTACCGATGTGCTATTGACAGCAGTTCTTAGTTCAGCATACGTTGTAACAACAGTTGGCGTAGCTGTTCCGCCTCCTGTAACGCCATTGGTTGAAGCCCATCCGGAAACAGGACATTGTGCTTTGATCTCAAGGCTTGTAACAATAGCCAAGAAAGCTAATAAAAGTATTTTTTTCATTACGTCGTAATCATAAGTTGTGTTGAAAATTTATATTAGAAGAATCATTAAATAAAACATAATAAATTGATCAATAGACAAATAAATATTATGTTAAATTTTTAAATTGGGTAAAAAAAAGGCTTAATGAAAGCAAGTTTCATCAAACCTTGATTAATGAAAAATTTAATTCCCTATAAATTTTATTGATATTAAATTCCTCTTTCGATTCTCGAATTATTTAATTAAAACCTTTGTAGATTTTACACCCGCATCAGATTTCAGGTTTACGAAATAAACACCTTTGTTATTGATTTCAAAGTTTGTATCTACAGAAGAGCTTGCTGATTTAACCAAAGACCCGTTAGCATTAAAAACACTGATTTGAGTATTTTTTGATTCCAGATTAGAGACATAAACTTTGTTCCCGCTAGAGAAAATGTTCGCTTTCATTTCTTTTTTAACATCACTTACGCCAAGAACAGTTGTTCCTACATTGGTTGCTCTGATTTTATAAATATTGATGGCCTGATCACCATAGATATATAGATCCGTAGCACCACCAACATACTGATAATCTAACACCAAAGGATCTGTAGAGTTTGAAGCAGTTTTAGAAGTAAAAACTGTAGATCCGTTTCCAAGATATAAAGTTCGGTCTCCGCCACCACCATTTTTATACCAGATTTTTACTGCGGAATTACCCGTAACTTTGAAAACAATGTATCTTTTTGTTGGTACAGCATTACTCATACCTGTATCAAAACCACCACCACCAAACTTGAAACGTTTTGTGGCATTAAATTCTTCCGCATCAGGATTACTTGCAAAGTTTGCAGTATTACCTTCCACTACACCAAAGGTTGTAACGTTTTCACCTGGTACCAGCCCAAGATTATTCTTAACAACTGGTGCCGTTACAGCTGCTATATTATCCCATGTTCCGAAATCCCAATTGGTTTGTGCTTTAAAATCGCTCACAGCCGCAACAACAGAAAAAGCTAAAAGAAGTAATGTTTTTTTCATGATAAAGTAATTTATTAATTGTTTGTTTAAATTTTAATGCAATCGATTACACAATTTTGTGTAACTTTTCCATGGTTCTAATATAAAATTATTATTTAATTCCAAGA
>Ga0065704_10071072_pt1 | contig 13407 bp, 11 predicted proteins | sample SwiRhicommuniRL2_FD_59091 | JGI IMG/M metagenome (GOLD analysis project Ga0065704, IMG submission 59091) | Switchgrass rhizosphere bacterial communities from Rose Lake, Michigan, USA - RL2 v2 (version 2) | ecosystem: Host-associated > Plants > Roots > Rhizosphere > Soil | place: East Lansing, MI
ACCGTAGGCACGGATAGCAGACTTCCCATATTGCTGATCGGTTGGAAAGCATAAAAGTCATTTTCCCTTTCTTTTTCCTTCAGACGCATACGGAAACCTGTACGAAGTCTTCCTTTCTGATCTTCAATGACAGAAAAAGGAAAACGTACATTCACTTTTGCCCCAAACTCCTTCTCCTGGGTAAAGCTGTTGGCATCCGAAAGATCACTTAATTTATAGCTTCCTAAATTATCAGCGGCCAGAGGGGTAATGACCGGGTTTTCAGGATCACTCAGATTCTGAGAGAAGTTCATTTTGCTGTTTTCAAATTCTATATAGCGCTGATGAGGTTTATCTTCACTGGCTATGGCATAATTCATAGACCAGTCAAGGTCTACTTTAGATCCGAGCAAATGCTCACCCCGTAAGGCATAATTCTGAACTTTTTGTTTTTCCAGGCGGGTGTTATCATTGCTTGCATCGCCACCTTTGTTCTGTCTGGTAATGCTGCCTTTCCAGTCTGTGATTTCCGTTTCATCGGCATTATACACAGGCTTTATTTTATATCCCAAAGCATAGCGGGTTTCCTTATCATTCCTGAAATTGTACATCGCTGAAGCATAGATCTTATTTTTTGAATTGAATTCATAATCCATATTAAGATCAAAACTATGCCTGATACGATGCTCATTATAGTAACGAACGCCCATTTTGCTGATGTATGCTGTTTGGGCAACGTCATTAGCCAGACTCCATACGGGTTCTATATTATCTGAGCCGAAATTATTGTTGTTATAGGAAAAACTGAATACAGCACCCAGCTTTTTATTTAAAAACCTGTTTCCATATACGAATCCTGCTGTATAATTGCCTTTTTCACGAATCGGGCTATATCCTCCGGCCAGGGTTGCTGAAATTCTCTGTCCGTTAGGGGAAGCCCTTGTGATAAGATTTACAGAACCTCCGATAGCATCAGCATCCATATCGGGAGTTAAGGTTTTATTAACCTCAATGGTAGAGATCATATCCGAAGGAATCAGGTCCATCTGTACATTACGGTTGTCTCCTTCTGCAGAAGGAATCCTGTCTCCGTTTAGGGTAACAGAATTAAGATTTGGGGCAAGACCTCTGATAATAAGATTTCTTGCTTCACCCTGATCATTCTGGATAGTAACTCCCGGAACACGTTTTAATGCATCTCCAATATTGGCATCAGGAAAACGGCCGATCTGATCGGAGGAAATCACATTGGTGATATTGGCATTGTTTTTTTGCTTGTTTAAGGCTCTTGCCTGGTTTTTTAAAGTAGCGCCTGAAACTACAATTTCGGCAATAGAGTTTTCTTTTTTATCAAAAACAATATTTTGACGGGTGTTTTTTTCAGGTTCAACGGTTACATTATACTCATGTACTCCATATCCCAGGTAATCAATCCTCATGGTATAAGTGCCTGGAGGAACATTAAGGAATACAAAATTTCCATGTTCATCAGAGGTTGTATAGATATTTCCGGGATTTAAAGATATCTTGGCGCCCGGTAATGCAATCTTAGTGTCGTCATTAATATTTCCGGAAAGAGAACCGGTTTGTGCATAGAAAAAAATGGAAGCACAAAACAAAACGGATGTAAAAATTTTCTTCACTTTCTTTTATTAGGTTAAAAATTGAAACAAATTTAAACGTCTGTTTGGGGAAAGTGTTGAAGTAAAAATTAAGATTGTTTTAAGATTTGTTAATATAGGAAGCGTGAAGCTCCCTATTTTCCTAGGTTTCAGATCCCAACCCCTTTGCCGAATGATTTCCTTCTAATAAGAAAGTCAATTCATCACATTGTATAATTTTACCATCCTGAATGGTAAATTCTGCCAATACCTTATGCAGAACGGTACTTCCATCTTTTAAAACAGATGTTGCGATGTGTTTGGTAAAAATAGTGTTCCCGTTTTCAGCACTGTTAATAATTTCGAGCTTTTGTTCAGCTACTTTTTCTTTAAGTTTCTTTATGTGCAGGACGAATTCGTTATAATCTAGCTGGGCATGATCTACAAACTGGACATATTGCTTGGAAAAGTACTTTTCAATTGCTGACTGATCAAAAACTGGTTTTTCTAGCACCTCACTGAAAACCTGTCGTATAAAATGTTTCATAATTTTATTATTTGAAACAAAATTACATCCGACATTCTTTGCTGAACGATAACATTTGTAAAGAAATGTGACAAAACGAGATATAGGTTAATAGAAAATTTGTTTTAACCACGAATGTTTTTGCTTCGATACACAGAGTAGTACATTCGCAGCTAAAACAAAATATTGCATAGAGAGGATTGTTTTTGAGACTACCTTCTATTTGCTTTCTATGGAAGGCATATTGGTCATCACCTGCCATTTCCCATTTTCCTGTACACAGGTAATAAGAGAAGAAAACCTTAATACAGAGCTTTCCAGAGAAACCTTAGCGTAAGCAATATTGTTGTTGTGTTCCAGAAAATGATAGGTAATTTTACGTGGTTTTCCACCAAAAATTTTTTCCCGTACCAACCTGATATACTCGTTCTTGGGGATAACGAATATTCCAGGTTGATCAAAAAAACCGTCCTGGATATTCTGATAATCTTTGTGAAGGATCTCTTCTAAAACTTCTGTATCACTGTTGTCGCCTCCTTTAATGAATTTTTCAATGGCTTGTTGTATCTGTTGCATATGCATTGAGTTGTTTTAAAATTTCCGATTGTTGTATGAGTATTTTTTCACCGGTTCTGGACTGATCTACTGTACCATCCAGTGGGAAATAAGAGATTTCAGTGATTCCCATAAGACTTAAAAGCTGAGTGAGGTGGTTTTCCAATGGATTCAATGTTTCAGTACTAATTCCTCCCATTGAAGAAATAATGTAAGCTTTTTTATTTGCAAGCAACCCTTTAGGGATGGAGCTGCCGGCAAATGTTTTTTTTGTTCTGATCACCAGATCAAAGTAAGCCTTCAAAGAAGACGGTATTCCATAGTTGTACATCGGACAGGTGATGAGAATTTCATTACATTGGTAGAGCTCATTGATCAGTTCATCAGATAGCTCAATATTTTCGGAATCCGGAATCTCACTGAAAAATGCATCGATTGTTTCCTGGGTAATATGAGGGATAAGCTTTCTCGTAACATCTCTTTCAATCATAATCCCTTCTGGGTTTTTTGTCTGCCATTGTCGGATAAAATAATCTCCTAAGGTCCTTGAATAGGAGCCTTCAGTTCTAAGACTGCTGTCGATTCTGAGTAATGTGTTCATACTTTTTTCTTTAAAGACACATAGCTTCTTTCAAACGTGACACTTATAGCAGTCTTTTTAATTTTTCTGGATCTACAATAGAATAGATTTCACGGATTAATCCCTTGGGATCAATATCTAAAATATGACAGTTGTAAATACGATCTCCCTGCCAGAAACAAATAGCAGGCTGATGATTAAAAATATGGAATGTATAAGGCCTGTTACCAAGAAATTGCTGCTGTACATAGGCCAGAAGCTGGGCAGTAGCAGATTTTCCAACTTCTACAGCTTTGACCACACGAACCCGTTTTCCACCATCCGCAGAAAGCCTGATATCATCGATGAGAAGTTTTTCAATATGAGGTACATTTCCTTCGCTTAATGCTTGCTGGTATTGATGAAGAATGGCCATATCAGGAGAAATACTGATAGAATCCGGGGTATATTTTATATTTTGCAGCTGTTTACCTGCACGGCTTAGCAGTTTACGGGAATTTTCCACCGAAATATCAAGAGCCTCTGCAATTTCCTGGTGAGAATAGTCGAAAGCTTCCTTGAGAATATAGACTGCACGTTCTCTGGCATTCAGCTTTTCTAAAAGAACAAGAAGAGTATACCGGGCAGTCTGTTCTTTGATGAGTTTATTTTCTGCATTTTCAAAAGAAAGCGGCTCGGGAAGCCATTCTCCATACACCATTTTTTTGCTGTGCCTGTTTTTAAAATTAATAGCATGATTAATGGTGCTTTTGATCAGGAAATTAGTCTCATCCCTGATCTCTGATTTATCTAGTGAAATATATTTTTCTATAACATCCTGTACCAGATCCTGAGAATCCTCATAAGAACCGGTAATATTATAGGCATAGGTGAGGAGTCTGTTGTAATTTTCCTGCATGATATTTCTTTGTAAGACAAACTTAGTGAAGAAAACGTGACGGTTTTCATGAAAAAAGATAAAAAAATATCAGACAACGGATGATCTAGTAGGAGTGGACTTTAGTCCGCTCTCGGTATAAAATATTCCACTGGCTTTAGCCAAAATCTATAATGCATACTATGTTGTTTCCTTATTTTAAAAAAGAAGACTGAAGCAGGTCTTTTAAGATGAGTTTGGATTTTTCTATTAATTCGTTTGATCTATAGAGCTGGCTGGTAAGTATTGAGCTTTCGAAAAGAAGGTAAATATGGGCTGATAAAATATCATTCTTAAGGTCCTTATTGAAGGAATCTCTCAATTTACCCTTGTGATCCCGGATTACATGATGAATTTCTGTCTTATCAACCGGTATTTCGGACATAATATTTAAGAAACTACATCCCCTGAAATCTTCTTTCTCATTCATATAGATCAAAAAATCAAATGATTTCATGAATTTTTCTTCCATGGTCTGGGCATCAGATATAAAGTTTTCCAACTCGGAGACCCAATAGTCAAATCTTTTATTAAAAAATTCGATGCATAGATCGTCTTTAGACTTAAAATGTTGGTAGAAGCTTGCTTTGGATACACTTGCTTCTTCAATAATCTGATTGATACCAGTACTGTTATAGCCTTGTTGATGAAAAAGGACCATAGCTGTACTTACGATTCTTTCGCGAGGTCTGGACATTGATTGTGGCTTTCCTGCAAATGTAAAGAAAATATGAACAGACTGGTGTGTTTGATTGATATCTTACATGCTTTTTTGAACGGAAGGTACTGCTGTTGCACACAAAAAGTAAACCCCAGACGAATTAGGTGCTGATCTAGATAAAGGGAGAGAATCTACTTTAATTAATTTTTAAATAAATCCTCTTGCATAATAAAGCTGAATAATAAAAAACAGTAAAGTAAAGATCCATACTATATACGGATGATAACGGAAGTTTTCTTTTAGGATATAATGCAGGGCTTTGAACAGTTTAAAAAGACCGATAAGTCCTATAATGGTAAATACTAAGAAAACAATAAAAAATGCATAATCCCTGGCTCCATAGGTTTCCAGTTTTTCAAGATGGCCCAGGTAGGCCTGTACATTAACCGTCTGCCCAAGAAACATAGCCGAAAGAATGAGTAAAAAGAATGGAGTAGAGGTATAAACAGTTGTGTAGATGAAAGAAAACAGTAATGTACGAAAAGTAGGTGTATTTACCTTTTCTTTTTTATACCATAATAATATCACACTGAATAATACCGCTGTAAAATTATTGATCAGGAATATAAATAAGGCTTTTTCTACCATACTTAATCCTTTGATCTTGGAAATAAAACTTTGTTCACCACCATAATCCATCAGCAATACAGAAATAATGACAGAGGTATATACCGAAAGTTTGATTGGCGATAAATAATCCTGGAAGCGTTCCGTTTCTTCTTTTTCCATTTCATGTACAGAAAAATCATAGCAACGCCTGGGCTCCTGAAACAATTTAAAAATAGTTACCGGAACCAATAGTATTTCGATAATAATCTGGAGACAGAGTTTCTCGAAGCTATCAATGAGTTTTTCAAACATATAGACCAAATAAAGAATGAGGAAATAGTTTGTCTATGCAATTTAAATAAAATTTTAATTGATATGATGGATAAAAGTGAAATTGTGTATTAAAGAGTAAAGAGTAAAGAGTAAAGAGTAAAGAGTAAAGAGATTTTCAGATATAATACAAAAACAGGCTGAAAGAAGCTTCTTTCAACCTGTTTTTTAATGAGTTTATTACTTATTTTGGCAGTCCTTTTTTTAGGGCTATATGAGCTCTCTCCACAGCCTTTCTTTCTTTCCAGTCCATATATCTCTTTTTATAGCGCCCCTTCATGAAATTATCAAAGTTTCGCTGAACAGTCAGATTCCAAAGAGAATGTGCCTTTACAGCCCAGCTTTTGTCCCATGCACGAAGAGAGATAGAGAAAGATCCATCCAGGTATTTCATCCAGTGCCACCAACCGGTAGGCATGAATAAAGTGTCTCCATGTTCCAGATAACATTCAATTCCTTCAATCCCATCCAGTGCCGGAAATTTTTCAAAATCAGGATTGGCAATATCATAATCTTCCAAAGCATATGTTGCATAAGGGAGCTTATACAAACGGGTCTTCCATTTGTATTCAAAAAGAAGAACATGCTTTCTTCCGTTAAAATGAGTATGGAAAATATGAGGCATGTCTATATCATAATGAAGGAAGGTTACAGAACCTTTTCCTCCAAAGAACATACTTGGATATTTGTCCAAAAATCCTCCCATCAGATTTTTGGGTGGGATATAATCATCCAGTAATTTGGGTGCAAATTTAATAGGGTCAAAAAAGAAAATTCTCAGATCGGTAGGCTCCCGTTGAATCAAATCAATATAGTCTGCGAATTTCATTTTGGTAGTAGGGGTGTTGATGGGGGCTGCAGGATCAGCTTTAGCACTGTCATATAAAGGGACAGTCACATCACCTACGACCTCTTTCATGTACTCCATTGTCCATTTTTGATAGGCAGGCCACTTTTTAGCCATATTCTTGATTACCACTGGCTTACATGGCTTTAGATACTTCTCACGGAAATCTTCTTGTGAAATGTCATCTACTACATCAATTGGTTTAAGGAATAGTCCCATTTGTTTAAAATATTAGGCTAAATTATTAAATATTTATGACAATGGATATAATGAATTTAATTTATTTGGAACTAATATAAATAAACGGAGAATTGGGTGTTTCCTGCTTTGGTAATTTTAGCTTGTTTTTATATTTTGGTTGAGTTTTTTTAGAAAATGAGTAGGGGATATTTTATATTTTTCGTTAAATTTTTTAGAGAAACTTTGGGCTGTATTGAAACCTGTCATATCTGCCATTCCCTGAATACTTTTGTAACGCAGTTTAGGGTGTTTTTGCCATAATTCTGCAGCGTAGTTTAATCGTAAATCATTAAGATATGAAGAGAAGTTCTGCTTTTTATAATGATTGACTACTTTTGACATATAGGATGTATTGGTACCGCATTCTTTAGCCAAATTAGATAATGATGCATTCTTATCCAGATATTTTTTTTCCTTTTCAAAAATTTCAAGAGAGTGAAGGATGTTTTCAACAATTAAAGGATTAATCTCCGTAAGTTCAAAAATATTCTCTTCACTATGTAAGATTGTTTCTGCTCTGTGGAAATTGTTTTGTACTTCTTGTTTTTTTATTTCCTGAAGATAAAGACCCTTATAGTATTTCTTTTTCATATGTGTTGTAAAGACCAGATGCATAAGGCCGGCGAGAATAATCAACGTAGTTACTATCGTTACAGAATATAGTCTCTTTTCCCAGGCATGGGATTGTTTCAGGTTTGAGTTTTCTTTATTTGCTTTTTCCAGTTCCTTATGCCATATTATTTGATCTTGTAAGGGTGGTTTTGTGTGGGTTGCTGATCTACTGTATATGTTTTTATTTTTCTTTTCAAAGGAAGCATATAAGCTCTCAAAAGAGCTTCGCATAAAGCCCTGAAAAGAAATGACCGATAGAAACAAAACGGATAAAAAAACTCTCATGGTGTTGAATTAATTTTTATAAAAGTACAAAATTGATTTGATTTGACAATTGTTTGATTTTTAATTATTTGTAAATTGGTAATATGTTTTTTTACACAAGTATTTTATGTTTTTACTGACTGTATTTATAAATTTGATAGAGTGTGTATACCATAAATTTGGATAGAAACCGAGGTTTATTATAGCTTTATTCAAAACAAAAAGCACAATGAAAACACAAAAATTTAAAAGCATTGCCATACTTGTCCATTATTCTTTTATATGGCAAAAGGACTAAGACCTTTTTTATCTAGTCTTACCTTATTCTTTTACCTATTTCCAGACATAAATCCGGTGAATGTAATAACCCTAATCCGAAAATAAATCTTGTTATGAAACATGGTGAAATTCCTAATAATAGGCATATGGTAATTAAAGCCAAAAATATCGAAACAATATGAGTCAGTTCGGAAGGAAAAGTTGTGATAGGACATAATATACAATCATATCTTTCCTTGAATGCCTACAAAAAAGTACAAATAGTTTCAAACATAAGTACAGATATTCTTACAATACTTATTGAAACTAAAAATTTAGAGCCAGATATTAATTTTAAATTAAATACCACAAATAATATGAAAAGAAACTTTTTTATCACTTTTCTATTGAGCTTCTATTGTTTTTTTATTCAAGCTCATAATATGAGTAGTAAAGCTGTAAATAATGAGGTTAGCTCATCTAAAGCTTTTGCTGAAGTCTGTTTTAATCGCTTACATAACGGTTGGGTAGAGATACTTATCCCAGTAAGTCAGTGGAATGATACTACTGTCAGATTTAAAAGCTACCTTACAAATGGTTCTCTGTATACAAGTCAAGGCTATACTACCCAATCGTTGCCAAAAATAACCTCAAATGGTATACAGTATTACTATCTTAAGGCACAGGGTGGAGGTGATATTAATGGCCAACCAATTTGGAATCAGACGTTGACTTATGAAGTAAGCAGTCCTCAGGATACAGCAATATCAAAGACACTGGATGCCTTACCTCAGGATCAGTGGAATACTGCAGGAACAACAGGTTTTTGTGGTGTTGCTAAAGCTGAAGTTTGCTTTAACCGTTTGCACAATGGCTGGGTAGAAATACTTATCCCTGTGAGTCAATGGAAGGATACTAGTATTAAATTCAAAAGTTATTTTAAAGATGGTACGCTATCTACAAGTCAAGGGTATAGTACCCAATCGCTGCCGAAGATCACATCAAATGGTGTACAATACTATTATTTTAAGGGAAAAGGTGCCGGGGATATTAATGGACAACAAGTTTGGGATCAGCCTTTGACATTTGAGATAGGCAGTTCTCAGGATGTTGCCGTATCAAAAATATTGGATGCTTTACCTCAGGATCAATGGAATACTGCAGGAACAACAGGTTTTTGTGGTGTTGCTAAAGCTAAAGTTTGTTTTAACCGTTTGCATAACGGTTGGGCAGAAATGCTTATTCCTGTGAGCCAGTGGAAAGGAACTGATATTATATTCAAAAGTTATTTTAAAGATGGTACGTTATCTACAAGTCAAGGATATAGTATCCAATCGCTGCCGAAGGTCACGTCAAATGGTGTACAGTATTATTATTTTAAAGGTATAGGTGCTGGGGATATTAATGGACAGCAAGTTTGGGATCAGCCTCTGACATTTGAGATAGGCAGTTCTCAGGATGTACCAGTATCAAAAATATTGGATGCCTTACCTCAAGACCAATGGAATGATTTTGAGAAACAAAAAGGATGTGTGACAAAAGCTGGTGGAATCTGTATAGATCGGAACAAACAGGATTATACTATTTATATCCCAGTTTCTGAATGGAAAGGGACGAATGTAGGGGTAAGATTATTTGATGCTAATGGAGTTTTGATGAGTTTTCAGAATTTTCCAAGCCCTGCCACTATAAATTATAATGGAAGGAACTCTTATAAAATTTCCGGAAATCCAGGTACAGAAGCCAAAATTATTATTGAAGTATCAAGTCCTACCAACGCAGCAGTTCATATGTTGCTAGATACCGTTCAATCATTATGCTATGAAGGCGCCTGCACTGGTAACAATAATTGGAGCCTTAGCGGAAATGCTGATACTGATCCTAGTGCAAATTTTATAGGAACCACAGATAAGCAAAGTTTGGTTTTCAAAACTAATAATGTAGAAAATATGCGTATAGATGCTAATGGCAAGATTGGAATGGGAACAAAGAACCTTTCATGTGCTGATTGTACCAATTATAGACTTTTTGTAAAGGACGGAATTAAAACAGAAAAAGTAAAAGTAGAGGTTGCTTCTGCCAATGGATGGGCAGATCATGTATTCTATCCGAATTATCAACTTCTGAACTTAGAAGAAGTGGAAAGGTATATACTTGATAAAGGGCATCTGCCTAATATTCCTTCTGCTGCTGAAGTTGTGAAAGAAGGAATTGATCTTGCGGAAATGGATGCCAGATTATTAGAAAAAATTGAAGAACTCACACTTTATACTATAGATCTGAATAAAAAGAATATTGAGCTTCATCAAAAGAACGCTGAGCTAGGAGGACATGTAAAGAATAGAGAGAAAGTGATCAAAATTCTTTTGAAAAAAGTAGAAGGTTTGGAAAGAATTGGAAATAAGAAAAGTATTAACTCTAATATCTTAAAATAATGAATAAATATAGTTTTTTAATATGCATAATGTTCTTTCAATATGCATATTCGCAACTAGCACCTATAAAATATTGGAGTGTTAGAGGAAATGCCGGTACCAGTTCTGATGCCCATTTTTTAGGAACTACAGATTCTCAGAGTCTGTTTTTAAAAACAGATGGAGTGGAAGCAATGCAATTGGGAATAGGAGGTACAGCAGGTATCGGATTTTCTAATTTTTCATGTACAGGTTGCTCTGGCTACAGGCTTTTTGTAAAAGGAGGTGTTAAAGCAGAAAAAATAAAATTAAATATTGCCTCCGATAATGATTGGGCAGATTATGTTCTCAGATCCGATTATCAACTTCTAAGATTAGAAGAAGTAGAAAAATATATTCAGGAAAAAGGGAATTTACCAAATATTCCATCTGCGGAAGAAGTGGCAAAAAACGGAATTGAACTTGGAGAGATGAAAGCTAGGCTTCTAGCTAAGATAGAGGAGCTAACACTTTACACAATAGATCTTAACAAGAGGAATGAGGACCTTACTCAACAAAGTTCAGAATTAGATAATCAGATTACCAACCAAAACGAAATCACTGACAAGCTCCAAAAGCGCATAGAAAAACTGGAGCATGATTATCGTTAAATATTTTAAGATATGAAATCAGCAATAACCTATAAATATGGTCTTGGCATTGCCATTTTATTTTTTCAATATTCGAATGTCATAGCTCAAGTAATCGAAAGTAACGATTTTCCTGCAGAAAAGAAAATGGCACTGCAAAATATCATTGCTGTAAAAGAAAAACAATCTGCACAGAGAATATTGGCTATTAACCGCTTAAAAGCTCAGGGTTTTAAAGAAATTATAGTAGAAGGTGAGAACGTTAAACAATTGATTAATGAAGATGAACAAGGGCGTCCAGTGTATTACACAACATTAAATGCCGGTCCTTCCAAACGAATTAAGGCAAATAAGTTCTACCCAGGGCAAGGGTTGGGACTGAATATTTCCGGGCAGGGAATGATTATTGGCCAATGGGATTATTCTAAACCAAGACTTACTCATCAATTATTGGTGGGGAAGATTTCATATAATGCCAGTCAAAATCCAGCTATTTCCCGTCACAGTACTCATATTGCGGGGACACTGATTGGTAATAACACCAGTAACCCAAATGCTACCGGCATTGCTTATGATGCTACTTCTAAAGCCTATGATTGGGTCAACGATACAGAAGAAATGACCATAGAAGCTTTGGATAAAATGCTAATTGCCAATAATAGTTACGGATTTGATCCAATATATCTGCAAACTTATCAGTTCGGAAAGTACAATACTACTGCACAGGAATGGGATAATATCATGTACAATGCTCCTTACTTTCAGATTGTAAAAGCTGCCGGGAATACAAGAAGTATCAATCCTTCCATTGTTTCCCAAGTGACTGTTAAACAGGGGTATGACCTCTTAGAAGGAGGAGGTGTTGCTAAAAATGTTTTAGTCGTCACATCGGTCAATGAAAATATTAATCCTAATGGAGACTCAGACTTTAGTATTTCCTCTTTTAGTAGCTATGGACCTACTGATGATGGAAGAATCAAGCCGGATATTGCTGCTCAGGGAGAAAATGTTTATTCTTCCATAGATACTTATAATTTGGCTTATGGCTATTATAATGGAACCTCTTCTGCCTCTGCTTCTGTTGCAGGAGGAATAACTTTATTACAACAATATTGGAAAACTCTTAATTCTAATTACATGTGGTCTTCTTCAATTAGAGCTGTTTTAGCCCATACAGCAAATGATAAAGGGACTTTTGGACCGGACTATATTTATGGCTGGGGCTTGATGGATACAGAGAGGGCTGCTCAATTGATTTACAGCAATAATAAAAGCACATTGGTGAAAGAAGAAAATCTGGCGAATGGAAAAGAATACAGGCTTTATGTAGTTGCCGGAAAATCAAATCAGCCACTTGTAGCTACTTTGGCCTGGACAGATCCTGCCGGGAATATAGGAAATAGTAATACGGATGATGAAACCTCAGCTCTCATCAATGATCTGGACATCAGTATTATTAAAAAAGATAATTCTGGAAATACCCAGACTTTTTATCCCTGGAAATTAGGAGGAATCCAAAATTATACGGCAGCAGCTACAAGAAATTCTGTTAATTCCGTAGATAATATTGAAAAAGTAGAAGTTGATCATCCGGACGGATTATATCAGGTAGTCATCAGACATAAAGGAAATCTTCAGCAGGGAAACCAGAATTTTTCGCTGATACTTTCCGGGGTCTCTTTCTGTTATTCAGATGATCTTTATGTGTTGGTAAGAGAAAAAGACAATATAGACGCTCCTAATTTTGTAGGTACAGCTAAAAATATCAAAGCGTCTAATGTGATTAAAAATACGGCAGATGTCACTTATAAAGCAGCTCAGTCTGTAGAATTATTACCTGACGCATCAGGAGGCAATAATACGATAGGCTTTGAAACGGAGTCTGGAGCAAAATTCTTCGCTTATATTGATCCCAATTGCGGTGCCGGAGTAGAACTTCCTTTATTGTATCAGGCACAGTCACAGGCAAGAACTAATAAAGCTGCAGCCCTTCCTGTTCCTTCCCAAAAAACAGATGCAGAAAAACGAAATGAACTTGCCGTTTATCCAAATCCGGTACATGATGAACTCAATATCAAATTCAATCTTGAAAAGTCTTCTAAAGTAACCTTTACTTTATATGATGCTTCAGGAAAAGAGGCTCTGCGTCAGGAAAGTACTCAGGATTTCCCTGCTGGTGAATTTATGAAAACCCTATATGTAAAAGGACTGCCCGGTGGAGTATATATTCTGTATATAGAAACGGCAACTCAAAAAACAGGTAAAAAAATAATTATTAAATAAAGGAGCTATGAAGCATTTATATAGAATCATTTTAGTGTCGTTCAGTTCTTTGATGTTCTCACAAAGTCCCGGTGGAGTGGGAGAAGTAAGCCTGTGGCTAAAA
>Ga0065704_10071073_pt1 | contig 13405 bp, 10 predicted proteins | sample SwiRhicommuniRL2_FD_59091 | JGI IMG/M metagenome (GOLD analysis project Ga0065704, IMG submission 59091) | Switchgrass rhizosphere bacterial communities from Rose Lake, Michigan, USA - RL2 v2 (version 2) | ecosystem: Host-associated > Plants > Roots > Rhizosphere > Soil | place: East Lansing, MI
CAATATTAATCCTATATTAATCAAAAGTGAAACAAATCATAATTTATCGAATGTTTCCTATCCTCAAAAATGCCCTAAAATCCATAATATTAACAATATTCAAAAAATTCAACTATAATAAATTTTTAATTTATTTTTTCAATCAAAACAAAACCAATATATTTATTTTTATCAAACAATGAAAGAACGAAGATAGGACGAACATAGGATATAAAAAGGACTTATTAAGCCTACTGAAAAATTTACAAAAATGTTGATTTGAGTTCTTGATAACACTCATCAATCATTCTAAGGGGGAAATTGTCATTTTCTTACATACACATATATTTAACATCTATCCTATTTTTAAAATGAAAATCGTAATTTCGCAACTCAAATTTTCAATTAAAAATGTCAAACAAAAAAATGATCACCGCCGCTTTACCTTATGCAAACGGACCGGTTCATATAGGGCATTTGGCAGGCGTTTACATTCCTGCCGATGTCTATGCAAGATTCCAGAGAAGAACGGGAAAGGATGTCGCCTTTATTTGCGGTTCGGATGAACACGGGATCCCGATTACCATCAGAGCAAAAAAAGAAGGCGTAACGCCGCAGGATATCGTGGACAAATACCACGGGATCATCAAACAATCTTTCTCGGATCTGGGAATCTCTTTTGACGAATACTCCAGAACGACATCCAAAAAGCATTACGATGTAAGTCAGGATTTTTTCAGGACATTATATAATAAAGGAAAATTCACGGAAGAAGTTTCCGAACAATATTTTGATGAGCAGGCCAATGAGTTCTTGGCTGACCGATACATCGTAGGAACTTGTCCGAATTGCGGCAACGAAAATGCCTACGGTGATCAGTGTGAAAGATGCGGTTCCACCCTTTCTCCATCGGAATTGATCAATCCAAAATCGATGTTGAGCGGAAATGTTCCGGTTCTCAAAGAAACCAAAAACTGGTATCTTCCTTTGAATGAATATGAAGATTTTCTTAACGAATGGATCATCGAAGGTCATAAAGACGATTGGAAAACCAATGTTTACGGACAAGTAAAATCCTGGTTGAATGACGGTCTGAAACCTCGTGCAATGACGAGAGATTTGAATTGGGGCGTTCCTGTCCCGCTTCCTAATGCAGAAGGAAAAGTACTTTATGTTTGGTTTGATGCACCAATTGGTTACATATCCTTCACTCAGGAATGGGCGGAGAAAAACGGAAAAGACTGGAAAGATTACTGGCAAAATGAAAACTCTGATTTGATCCATTTCATCGGAAAGGATAATATCGTTTTCCATTGTATCATCTTCCCAAGTATGATGAAAGCCCACGGCGATTACATTATGCCAAAAAACGTTCCCGCTTTCGAATTCCTTAATCTTGAAAACGAAAAAATATCGACTTCAAGAAACTGGGCGGTTTGGGCACACGAATATGTTGAGGATTTCCCTGGGCAACAGGATGTGTTGAGATACGCACTTCTTTCATCTGCTCCGGAAACCAAAGACAACAACTTCACTTGGAAAGATTTTCAGACCAAAAATAATTCTGAATTGGTTGGGATTTTCGGCAACTTCATCAACAGAGTTGCAGTTTTGATTCATAAATATTATAATGGAATTGTTCCGCAAGGAAATAATAACGCTGAAGAACTGAACGAAATCAAAAAAGCAGCAAAAGAAATCGGAACTTTCCTTGATAATTTCGAATTTAGAAATGCTTTGTCAGCGCTGATGAATTTAGCAAGATTCGGGAATCAGTTTCTTCAGACTGAAGAGCCTTGGAAAACGATTAAAGATAATCCAGAGAAAGCAGCAAATTCTCTATTCGTTGGAGCACAAATTGCTGTGGCTTTGGCTCAGTTGTCGGAACCGTTTATGCCTTTCAGCTCAGAAAAATTACTGAATATGTTCAATGTTCAGAAAACGGACTGGAACGATATTGAAACCAAAAACATCCTGATTGAAAGCGGACATCAAATCAATGAGGCATCTCTTCTTTTCTCAAAAATCGAAGATGATGTGATCGAGGCCCAAATCCAAAAATTAGAAAACACCAAACAAAATAACAAGAAAACAAATCCTAACGCCAATCCTATGAAAGACGAAATTCAATTTGATGATTTTGCTAAAATCGACCTTAGAACAGCAACCATTCTTGAAGCTGAAAAAGTGGAGAAAGCAGACAAATTATTGAAGTTCAAAGTAGATACAGGTGTTGATATCAGAACGGTTGTTTCTGGTGTGGCAGAGAGCTTTTCTCCTGAAGAATTGATTGGAAAACAAGTCATGATTTTATTAAATCTTGCGCCAAGAAAAATCCGTGGAATAGAGTCTCAAGGAATGTTCTTATTGACGACAAAACCGGACGGAAAATTATCTTTCGTAACGCCTGACGAAACTGTAGAAAACGGAATCGAGATTGGGTAAAAATTGAAATAACATTATTAATACAAAAATCTTTTAGAAATTATCTAAAAGATTTTTTTTGTGCATAATTTTTGATACCGTTTAAAAAAATCTAACCTATTTATGAGAAAAATATATTTCCTATTTCTTTTCGCAACAATTCTTTCGTGTGGGAAACAAGACAATTATGACAAACTAGAAACAGTTAGTGCTATGTCTGCAGTTAGCGAACCTAGTGAAATGGATGCAAAACTACTTCCTTCTCCCGAATCCGTCCAAGAAAAAGAAATTTCTGACAATTCTCAAAAGATTCCAAAAAAAATAATTAAAACCGGAAGGATAGAAATTGAAGTTGGGGATATCAACAAAGCTCAAAAAATCATTGTTGAAAATCTCAAAAAATTAAATGCTTACAAACAAGGCGAATTTTTCAGTAATAGTGAAGAGCAAGAAATGCTGAAAATGACCATCAGAGTTCCTAATGAGAATTTTGACAATCTTTTACAATCAATGGATGAAGGACTTGGAAATGTCATTTCAAAAAATATAGGTACGGATGATGTTACAGAAGAATACACGGATGTTTCTATAAGACTCGAGAACAAATTAGTCTATCTTGAAAAATACAGAGAGCTTCTGAAAAAAAGTACTAACACAAAGGATATTTTAGAAATTCAAGAGAATATCCGTAATCTGGAAGAGGAAATAGAATCTTCAAAAGGAAGGCTGAAATTCATAGATGACAAAGTAAAATACAGCACAATCGAATTAACTTTAATCAAAAACAAACCGAGAAATTCTGTTACCTCTAAGATTGGTTTTGGTAGTCAGTTTGTAGATTCAGTGGCGCAAGGCTGGAATAATTTCGTAGGTTTCATTTTAGGATTGATATCTTATTGGCCATTCTTATTAATCATTCCAATTCTTATTATTTTATTCAGAAAATGGAGAAATCGAAAAAGAAAATCTAAAGACTAAAATAAAAACCTCGGAGAAATTAACTCCGAGGTTTTTAATTATTTCCTGGTCAGTTTCGCCAGATAAGAATCCTCTTCCTGCAAAACTTTTTCAATTTTAAAGCCATTGTTTTCGGCGGCATTTTTCAAAATATCAAAGTCGAGATATAGCCATTTTATCGGGTCTTCAGATTCGCCTTTGTAATGGACAATATAATCCAACTCACCATAATAACCGTCTGCCGGAATATAAAAACCACCGTCCTCATCTTCGTCAAACATATAAAGAATATCGGTGCTATCAATTAAGATTTGACCTTTTGGATTCAATAAAGAATGAAGTTTTTTGAGGTAAATATCGATAACATTCAGGCTTTGGAAAATCCCAGTTCCGTTCATCAATAAAAGAATTGTATCGAAAGTTTTTTCTGAAAAATGAAGCATATTTTCAGCAATAGCATTTTTGATTCCTCTCAGTTTACAAACCTCAATTGACTTTGGGGAAATATCCAATGCTGTAACTTCAAGATTCCTTTCATTCTGAAGATATAACGAATGCGATCCCGCTCCTGCGCCAATATCCAGAACTTTTCCATTGGATAATTTCAAAGCTTTTTGCTCGATTTTATTCATATTCTCAAAATCTCGAAAAAGATAATTCACGGGAAGTTCATCCAATTCAGAGATCGAAGTTTCGGTTTGCAGATCTTCCGGCTTGTCATTGTGATAATAATCCCAAATTGCGCGTCCCATTAGGTCTTTCATAGTGGTAATTGTGGATGCAAAGATAAAGTTTAAAATTTTTATTGATAAATATGAATTAACAAAATCCTTCGACTCCGCTCAGGATGACATTTCTAATACTAAAATGTTTTATTTACCATTGTCAAGCTGAGCGGAGTCGAAGCTCTATTAAAAAAGTATTAAATCTTTTTTTGTTTAATTTAATAATCATTACCATTACTTTTTTCTATACTCTTACGGTTCAGATTTTGCTAATAATGCCTAAATTGTATCTCCAATTTGAAATCAATCTATGATAGATAAAAATAAAAACTTCCAGACGGGATTCACGTTCAGTAAGCATATTCCGGAAGAGGTTTCACATTTCGACAGGGTATTTGGCATTTTCAAAGATTTGCTCATCCACACTTCGGGAGATTTGGACGAGGCCTTTGACTGGCTGGATATGCTCGATAAGGAATACGACATTTTCAATGAAGAATATGGTTTGGACGATTTCATCGAAGACCTCAAAAAACGAGGTTACATCAAAGAAGAAGTTAAAACAGAAGATGGCAATTCCGGTTCCGGAAATGGTAAAAATATTCTGACAGCAAAACTGGAAGCAGCTTTGCGGGATTATGCACTGGACCAGATCTTTGGAAAGCTGAGAAAAAGCGGTGTCGGAAATCACAGGATCAACAAAAGCGGTGTCGGTGACGAGAAAGACGGCGAAAACCGAAACTTTCAATTTGGCGATGACCTTGCAATGGTGAACCTAACCGAAAGTATCAAAAACGCACAAATCAACAACGGCATTTCTGATCTGAGACTGACGGAAAACGATCTCATTGTAGAAGAGACCAAACATAAAGCTCAAATGAGTACGGTTTTGATGATTGACATTAGCCACTCGATGATTTTGTATGGCGAAGACCGGATCACACCTGCAAAAAAAGTAGCAATGGCTCTGGTAGAACTCATTAAAAGAAAATATCCGAAAGATTCCATCGATATTATTGTTTTCGGAAACGATGCATGGCCAATTCAGATCAAAGACTTGCCTTATCTGCAAGTAGGCCCTTATCACACGAATACCGTTGCCGGATTGGAATTGGCGATGGATATTCTCCGAAGAAAAAGAAATACCAACAAGCAAATCTTTATGATTACCGATGGGAAACCAAGCTGTCTGAAACTCCCGACCGGCGAATATTATATGAATAGTGTGGGTCTGGATGAGAAAATCGTCTCCGAGTGTCTCAACAGAGCGGCACAAGCCAGAAAGCTGAAAATCCCAATCACCACTTTTATGATTGCACAAGACCCTTATTTGAGACAATTTGTAAAAGCATTTACGGCTCAAAACAAAGGAAAAGCTTTCTTAACAGGACTTTCAGGTTTGGGGCAAATGATTTTTGAAGATTACGAAAAGAATAGGATTAAAAGAATTTAAGAAAAAACAAATTTTTTCTCGCTGATTTTACTAATTGTGCAGATTGATTTTAAACTAAATAATTTGCATAATCCGCCAAATCTGCGAGAATTAAAAACATTATTAATTAGTAAAAAATGAAGAACGATACAACATTCAAAGAATTAAAAAAATCGGGATACACAGATAAAACAATCAATCAGGAAATCCAGGCAAATCTGATTGCAAAAATAAAAGCCAAAGAACCAGTTTTCGAAGGGCTTTGGGGCTACGAAGACACGGTGATTCCACAATTAAAAAAAGCAATACTGGCTGGACATCACATCAATCTTTTAGGATTACGTGGACAAGCAAAAACCAGAATTGCCAGAAGTATGGTCAATCTTCTGGATGAATATATGCCAATTGTAAAAGGTTCCGAAATCAATGACAGTCCTTTCAATCCGATTTCAAAATATGCAAGAGATCTGATTGCTGAACTAGGAGACGAAATACCAATTTCCTGGGTTCATCGTTCGGAAAGATTCTTCGAAAAACTGGCAACACCTGATGTGAACGTTGCGGATCTGATCGGCGATATCGACCCGATCAAAGCAGCGACCTTGAAACTGCCTTATTCGGACGAACGCGTTTTACATTACGGAATGATCCCGAGAGCTAACCGTTCGATTTTTGTGCTGAACGAATTGCCGGATCTACAGGCGAGAATTCAGGTTTCATTGTTTAATATTTTGCAGGAAGGCGATGTGCAGATCCGAGGTTTTCAGTTGAGAATGCCTTTGGATATTCAGTTTGTGTTTACAGCCAATCCTGAAGATTATACCAACAGAGGAAGTATTGTAACACCTTTGAAAGACAGAATCGGTTCTCAGATTTTCACGCATTATCCAAAAACGATAGCCTTAGCAAGACAGATTACCGAGCAGGAAGCTTTGGTTTCTGAAGATGATAAAGCAAAAATCCAGATTTCGGATTTGGCAAGAAATCTTTTGGAAGAGGTCGCTTTTGCAGCGAGAGAAAGTGAGTATGTGGATGCCAAAAGCGGTGTGAGTGCGAGATTGACCATCAGCGCAATGGAAAATCTAATAGCCGCTGCAAAATTGAGATTATTAGAATCAGATTCAGAAAAGACGAATATCCGACTTATTGATTTTATGTCGATTGTTCCTTCCATCACCGGAAAAATCGAATTGGTCTATGAAGGTGAACAGGAAGGCGCAGATTATGTCGCCAAAATCCTGATTGATGATGCTGTGATGACGCAATTTGAAAGCCTTTTCCCAAGAATCCCAAAACTTGAAAAAGAAGGATTGAAAACGCCATACACCGACATCATCCAATGGTTTAACAACAATCATCTGGAACTGAATTATTCTGATAACGATAAAGATTTCTACAGCAAATTGGACAGCATAAAACCTCTGACAACTTTGATCGAAGAAAACGTTCCTGAATTAGATAAAAATGATAAGAACTTCTGCAAAGAATTGGTTTTATGGGCTTTGACAATCAGTAAAAAATTGGACAAGTCAGAAAATGCCTCTACTTTCAATTTTGAATCGGCTGGGATTGGGCAGTTTTTTAGGAGTTGACGCTTAAAGATTTATAATATCAAGGAAACATAAATTCTCAATAATTTGAGTAATTTGTGTTTCTTTTTTCATTGGATATTCAGCATTTTTTACATTAAGCTTTCATTCTAAATTGTATATTTGTTAAGACTAAAAAACACAATTTTGGAATTACAGGAACTTTTTGAACGCTTATCGATACTCTGCATTTCGATTTTCACACTCTATTATTTTTCAAACAGAAACCGAAACATCAGACTACATCCACTTTTGGGATTGATCAGTATTTGTACGTTTTTTATGTGTCTGGTTTTCACAAAGGCAGAATACAGTTTGGGAGTTGGCTTTGGATTGTTTGCCATATTTTCGATTCTGCGTTTCAGGACGGAAACATTTACTATTCAGACGATTGTCTTTCTTTTTGTTTCAATCACACTTTCCCTATTAGACGGGCTTTTGCCTATTAATAATATCAAAATTCTTTTGGGGATCAATCTTACAATTGTTATTATTTATCTCATCCTAAACTACTTCGAGAAAAAATCACCCATTGTTTCTGAGAAAAGCTCGATTGAGGTTATCTCATCTCTAGATTTTCTTCAGCTTGAGGAAGCGGAACGTAAAAAAGTTTTGGCTGAAAAAACTAAATTGAAAAACTTCAGTTATAATATAAAAACTATTAATCTGAATGATAATATTGTTATTTTAAAAGTTTCACATTAAGATCTCATTAATCCATATAAGCTCTTGCCTGTTTTATGTAAAGCTGTTTTTTATCGCCCAGATATTTGAATTCGATGTCTAAAGGATAAGTTCGTTTTACCATTTTCCGTTTCTGCCAAAGGTTATTAAGCTTCCTTTCCAAAGTTGGAGACAGATCAAAAAGTGTCTTGATCTCCGTTTCATTGAGAATCGGTTTCCCATTATTAAGACTTGAAGTGGAACGATAATCTACCACAAATGAACCAAATCCGTTGAAATTATGACCATAAAATTCGTCGCAGGTTACATTAGGTTCAGGCTTCACGACTGACTCTTCGCCCAATTGGACATTCACAGTAATCCCTGCATATCTGTCACGGTACATATTTCTTGTAATCAAGACCCCGTTGGCTTTCTCATCCGGAAATGAGCGATGGACCAAAACTCCCATAGCACAACTCTCATGATTGATTCCGAACAAATCTCTTTCCTGAAACGCACGGAAATTCCAGAAACTCGACCAAACATCCAGAATGGCCTTTTCCACGGTCTTAACTGAATCGCCGATGACTGCCGTTTTAGAATCATAAAGTCCTGCTCCATTGAAACCTTCCATATCTTCCGCATTGGTAGAAGAACGGAATCTGAAATTTTTGAAATCACTTTGAGCATTTAGTTTTTCTTCGACTTTCTTTAGAAGTTCGGGATTCACTTTTGAATTTTTGACTGTTTTTCTAAACGCTTTCAATTCTTTTTCCAAAAGCTTTACAGAATCTTTCGGGATGGCATACAGCGCGTTGATTTTGTTTTGAAGGTCGTTTTCCTTGATATGTTCATTAAAATAATAAAACGGAATCGCAAAAGCATATTCGGGTGTTTTGAAAGATCTCATTTCTTTCTGGATCTGTTTTAAAAGTCCCAGATTAGTTGCCTTTGAACCGATTGAATTAACGATATTTACTGGAGTTTCTGTTTCCAGATCAACCAAATCTGTCACAGAAAAATCCCTCTTCAGAACTATTTCTTTGACAGCTTTTTTTGCCGGAATTGGTTTCTGTGAAGCTTTCAGTGAATAAGAACTTTCCTTCGTAATCAATTCCACTTTCTTCCCTAAAAGATTATTGACAGATTGCTTATCCCAAACTTTTGTATCCACGTACACCGGAATATTTCTGTTTTTCGCTAATAGGACCAAATGGCTCAAAGGTGTCTGAAGCTCTGTAATAATAATTCCTCTTACAGAGGGGATGAATTCCGGAGTCGTATTGATGATAATAATTTCGTTAGACTTTGGATTAAAATCCTCCTTTTTCTGCAAATCATATTTTTTGAGAATCCCAATACCGGAAGCATTTTCAATAGATTGTTGCGTAATTCTTTTGAAAATAAAATCAGAAAGAACAGTTGGGATTTTCAGTTCTTTTTTTGAATTAAGGAGAATGACGTGTGGCGAATTTAAATAAAACTTAAGTTTATCTTTGAAGTAGACATTCTTATTGACCTCATTAAAAAAGAAATTGATCAGTCCGGCATTCATCTCATCAGATGCAGCAAGCTCCATTATCCAATCATCAGAATTTTCAAGATAATTGATATTCGCAAGAAGATAAGTCCGCTTATTGGTCTCATTATATGATTGCTTGTTGAACTCACCTATATCTTCATTAAAACCTAAAACCTGCGAACAGAAATCGTAATGATAAGTATATCTCGTACTATTGAAAAAATATAATTTTTTTGCAGCATAATCATACACCACTTTCACAGATTTCATATTGGTAAACTTATCTGTGAGCGGTTTTCCTGAAAGATTCAGAAACTGTTGTTTTTTTGTAATTGAATTGACATAATTGTCCTGCGAATAAGACAGAACAGACAAACACAGAAATAAGAATAGTACGATTTTTTTCATAATTTGTGAAGATTACCTCACAAATGTAGCAATCTATCCCGAATGATGACAAGTTCCAAAATGAAAACCTCAGAGAAAATTTCTCTGAGGTTTTCATTTTTAGCCCCGATAGTAACGGTTACCCCACAGCAAGCCTTGGAAATGGCGGCTGTGCGAGGAGTAATAGTGGATAGCGGGATCAAGCTCCTAAATATTTTATTGCCCCGAATTACTTGCCAGCTACGACATAAACTTCCTCATAAGGTTGGATGAGCACCCAGCCATTGCCCGAGAATTTCATCTGGAATTCTTCTCCGCTTCCTCTTCCAATAAGGCTTTTCAGGGAAACGTTGGTTTTCAGTTCCGGTGTCAGGTTTCCGGACCAGGCAACTGTCGCATTTGGGTCTGTGAAAACCGGTGCGTCTGGTGTTACCAAAAGTGTCAATGGATGCCCGTGGGTTGTGATTGCGATGTGACCGGTTCCGCTGAGTTTCACTTGGAAAAGTCCGCCCGCCATAACGCCTGCGATGCTTTTCAGCATTTTGATGTCGCTTTTGATGCTTTGATCGTGGGCAAGAACGTCATTTCCGTTGACTGAGATAGACTCATTGTTAAGGTGCAGGATTCTTACTTTTTTGCCATTATCAGCCACGTAAAGCCTTCCTGAACCTTCGGCTTTCATCAGCTTGGTTCCTTCGCCGGAAATTGCTTTTTTCAGAAGGTTTCCAAGTCCGCCAGAAAGCATCCCTTGTCTTTCAAAATTGATGTTACCAACATAACCGACCATACTGCCAGCCTTGGTCCAAACAGCCTGATTGTTCAGATTAATTTCCAGAAGTTCTGGTTTTTCGAGTTCGAAATAGTCTTTTTCCTGTGGATTTTCTTTTGTTTCGTTTACAAAAGATTCGATTGAAAATTTGCTCATACTTTATTTTTTTAGTTTTACCAAACTACTGATTTTTTTGATAAGATCTATATTAAATAAAAGAAAAACCTAACAAGAATGTCAGGTTTTAAATATAATAAGTAAAAATTTAGTGTTTAAAACTGTCCGCCACCAAGCGCTCGGTAAAATTCGGTAACAGCTTGAAGTTGTTGAAGTTTATCATTAACGCCGGCTAATTTCGCTGCCAACAATGACTGTTCGGAAGTTAAAACATTCACGTAATTTGTATTAGATGAATAGGTTAACAACTCTTTGTTGTACTCCACTGCTTTTTCCAAAGACTGGATCTGAAGCTGTCTTGTTGATTCTTTTTCTTTCGCTTTCTGGTAAGATAATAGTGAATTAGAAACCTCGGAACCTGCTGTCAACAGAGTCTTTTCGAATGTATAATAAGCCTGCATTTTACGAGCTTCCATTATTCTGACTTGCGCTTTTCTGCTTCCCATTTGGAAAATATTCTGCGTCAAAGTTCCTGCTGCAGTGTAGAATAAAGAATTGGTAAAGAAATTTTCCAAAGTTCTGGATGACAATCCCAAAGTCCCCGTGATACTCAACGTAGGATAAACCTGCGCCATTGCCATGTTTTTGTTTTCGAATGCCTGGCGGAAAGTGAGTTCAGCCGCCTGAACATCGGGGCGGTTTTTCAATAACGAAACAGGTACGCCTGTTTTAAGGTCAGTATAAATTACCTGAGAATCAATAGAGTTTCGCTCAATAGATTGCGGATTGTCATTCATTAAAATACTTAAGGAATTTTCCGCTTGTTGAATCTGTAACTCCAAATCCGGAACCGACAACTGTGCCGAATAAAGATTAGCCTTGCTTTGTTCCAAATCCGCACCGGTAAGATAAGCCGCGTCCATCAATGCCTGCACCGTCTCAACATCTTTCTTGCGAAGTTCAATGGTTTGTTTTGTAATTTCTAATTGTTTATCCAAAGAAATCAACTGATAATACAAAGTCGCAGCTTGTGCTACCATTTGTGTCTGAACAGCACGTTTAGCCGCATCGGTCTGAAGAAATCCTGCATAAGCAGACCTTTTCAGAGATTTGATTCTTCCCCAGATATCCACTTCCCAACCTGTAGAAAGCCCCAACCTGTAAACTAACAGATCCGGCATTACAAAATTACCGCCTTGTGCTGCAGCACTATTTTTTGTCTCAGTCGCCGAAGCAGTCACATCCAGACTTGGAAGATTTTGTAATTCTGATTGTTTGAAAACCGCACTGGCTTCTTGAATTCTTGCAATAGCAACTTTTAAATCAAGGTTATTCTGAATGGTTTTATTAATTATATTCTGTAATTTCTCATCCGTAAAAATCTGATTCCAAGCTAGATTAGCCACAGACGTACTGTCGTTATTTGTTTTCTGGCGGAAAAGATTGTCTTGCCTGCTTTGTTCTATGTCAGGATTCTGATATGTATCTGTTACTTTACAAGAGTAAAAGAAACCGGCGATACCAGCCAATAGAACTAAATTTATGATTTTAATTTTCATTGTTACTTTTAATTTAGGTTATTCGCTAAGCTCTCCTTCATATTTTTCAAGGTCTTTTTTACCACTCACTTTTTCCTGCAGATACATAAATACCGCAAATAAAATCGGAATAAAGAACACGCCGAAAATCGTTCCGAATAACATTCCCCCAATTGCACCAATACCAATCGATTGGTTCCCGACAGCTCCAGCTCCGGTTGAGATCGCTAATGGAATCAATCCAAAAATGAACGCGAACGATGTCATCAAAATCGGACGAAGTCTTTGTTTCGCTCCACTGATCGCTGAGTGTGCAATTGTGTAACCTTTCTTCCTCGCATCCAGGGCAAATTCTACGATCAAAATCGCATTCTTCGCCAAGAGTCCAATTAACATAATGAGGGAAATCTGCGTATAAATATTATTAGAACCACCAATCCACGCACTAAACATCATTACCCCAGCCAAACCAACCGGCAACGATAACATTACTGCAAATGGTAAAATGTAACTCTCATACTGTGCTGCCAAAAGGAAATAAACGAAGACGCAACATAAAATAAAGATGTAAACAGTTTGTCCTCCTGCAGTAACTTCCTCTCTCGTCAAACCGGAAAATTCGTAACCGTAACCTTGTGGTAAGGTTTCTTTCGCCACTCTTTCAACCGTATTAATAGCATCTCCGGAAGAGAAGCCAGGATTTGGTGTTCCGTTAAGAGAAATTGCTGTAAATAAGTTGAAACGGCCAATTGCTTGTGGTCCGTACACTCTTTTTGCTGTGATAAATCTATTCAACGGTGCCATTTCTCCATTAGAATTTCGAATCTGAATCGTATTGAAACTTTCCAGATTTTCTCTATTTTCAAATGGCGCTTGGTAAATCACACGGTATTGTTTTCCGAACAAATTGACATTCGAAGAATAAACTCCACCATAATAACCCTGCATTGTTCCCAAGATATCTGAGACAGAGAATCCAGCAGCCTTTGCAGCAGGAATATCAATATCAATCATATATTGAGGATAATTCGGGTTGAATGATGTGAAAGTTCTCTGGATATCCGGCTGCTGATTCATTTTATCTATGAAATCATTTGTCACTTTGGTCAAATCGGCAATGCTTCCACCTTTCTGGTCCTGAATCTGCATCTCGAAACCTGCAGCATTACCAAAACCTTGCAAAGTTGGCCTTCCGAAGAATGTCATTTTTGCATCTTTGATATCGGCAGTCAATTTGTACATTTTTGCCACAAAAGATTGCAGATCCTCGCCTTTTTTGGTTCTGTCTTTCCAGTCTTTC
>Ga0065704_10001088_pt1 | contig 13402 bp, 9 predicted proteins | sample SwiRhicommuniRL2_FD_59091 | JGI IMG/M metagenome (GOLD analysis project Ga0065704, IMG submission 59091) | Switchgrass rhizosphere bacterial communities from Rose Lake, Michigan, USA - RL2 v2 (version 2) | ecosystem: Host-associated > Plants > Roots > Rhizosphere > Soil | place: East Lansing, MI
GGCGCAGCGGACGGGACTCGAACCCGCGACCCCCGGCGTGACAGGCCGGTATTCTAACCGACTGAACTACCGCTGCGCGTCGGTGGAGGCTTTTGACAGCTTCCGTCTTGCTTTCGCAAAACTCTCGTAAAACATGGTGGGTGATGACGGGATCGAACCGCCGACATTCTGCTTGTAAGGCAGACGCTCTCCCAGCTGAGCTAATCACCCTTTGCTTCGTTGAGGCCGCGAAATTTACGCAGGTACCGAAGCTAAGTCAATAGCAGGGTTGAAGTTTTTTCAAAACAGTTTCAAACGGCACCCGCAACCGCACTTACGTATAAATCATTTTCTTGGTCATGCCGCCGTCCACCACGAACTCCTGCCCCGTGACAAAACCGGCATTGCGCGACAACAGCCACGCCACCATCGCCGCCACATCCTCTACCGTGCCTACCCTGCCCGCTGGATGCTGGGCGTGATCGGCGTCGGTCAGCGGCTGTGCACGACGCTGGGAGGGATCGCGCGCGTCGATCCAGCCAGGACTGACGGCGTTGACCCGGATCTCCGGCCCGAGGCTGATGGCCAGGGCATGAGTCAGGGCCAGCAAGCCGCCCTTGCTCGCCGCATAGGCTTCGGTGTCGGGTTCCGATTGCGCAGCGCGGGTCGAGGCCAGGTTGACGATGGCGCCGTTGTGAGCGCGCAGATACGGCGCGCAGTGCTTGGCCAACAGCATCGGCCCACCCAGGTTCACCGCCAGGACCCGATTCCAATAAGCCAGGTCCAGGCTTTCCAGGGTGATGTTGTGCGGGTCGGCGATGGCCGCGTTGCACACCAGCGCGTCGAGCCGCCCGAATTGCCCGAGCACCTCGGCGATACCGGTGGCGACCTGTGCCTCGTCCGCCACGTCCATGGCGATAAACCAGGCATTGTCGCCCAGGGTCTTCGCCACCTTGGAACCGCGCTCGCGGTCCAGGTCGGTCAGCACCACCTGCCAGCCTTCACAGATCAACCAGGCAGCGATACCCAGGCCGATGCCCCGTGCGGCGCCCGTAACCAGTGCAACCCGGCCATGAGTGCCGCTCGGCGGCGTAGCCAGCTCGATCACAAGGCCGCCAACCCGCGGGCCAGGTCGACTTGCAGGTCAGCCACGTCTTCCAGGCCGACCGCAACGCGGATCAGGCTGTCACGAATACCCGCCGATTCACGCTCCTGGGGCGACAGGCGACCGTGGGACGTGGTGCTCGGGTGGGTGATGGTGGTCTTGGTGTCACCCAGGTTGGCGGTGATGGAAATCAACCGGGTCGCGTCGATGAAGCGCCAGGCGCCCTCCTTGCCCCCCTTGACCTCAAAGCTCACCACCGCGCCGAAACCACGTTGCTGACGCAAGGCCAGGTCATGTTGTGGATGGCTCTTGAGGCCGGCGTAATGCACTTTCTCGATGCCATCCTGCTGCTCCAGCCACTCAGCCAAGGCCTGGGCATTGGCGCAATGGGCTTTCATGCGCAGGCCGAGGGTTTCCAGGCCCTTGAGGAAAATCCAGGCGTTGAACGGGCTGAGGGTGGGGCCTGCGGTGCGCAAAAAGCCCACCACTTCCTTCATCTGCTCGCTACGACCGGCCACCACGCCACCCATGCAACGGCCCTGGCCGTCGATGAACTTGGTTGCCGAATGCACCACCACGTCCGCGCCCAACTTCAGCGGTTGTTGCAGCGCCGGGGTGCAGAAGCAGTTATCGACCACCAGCATGGCGCCCTTGGCGTGGGCGATTTCCGCCAGCGCGGCGATGTCCACCAGCTCGGCCAGGGGGTTGGAAGGCGACTCGACGAACAGCAGCTTGGTATTGGCCTTGATTGCCGCATCCCAAGCGGACAGGTCCGCCAGGGGCACGTAATCGACTTCCACGCCAAAGCGCTTGAAGTACTTTTCGAACAGGCTGATGGTCGAGCCGAAGACGCTGCGCGACACCAGCACGTGGTCGCCAGCGCTGCACAGGCTCATCACCACGGCCATGATCGCGGCCATGCCGGTGGCAGTGGCCACGGCTTGCTCGGCGCCTTCCAGGGCGGCGATGCGCTCCTCGAAAGCCCGCACGGTCGGGTTGGTGTAGCGCGAGTAGACGTTGCCCGGCACTTCGCCAGCAAACCGTGCGGCTGCATCGGCAGCGGTGCGGAACACGTAGCTGGAGGTGAAAAACATCGGATCGCCATGTTCGGCTTCCGGTGTACGGTGCTGACCCGCGCGAACCGCCAGGGTATCGAACGCTACGCCCTCAAGGTCGCTGTCCAGCCGACCGGCATCCCAATCCTGACTCATGCTGTCACTCCTGAAATCGGTTTAAACGCAAACCGGCCCCTCAGGGCCGGTTGGTTAATCAATTGTTGTACAGATCGATGATCGCGCTGACCGCCTGAGTCTTGGCCTTGGACGCATCGTTACGTGCGTTCTCGATCTTGTTCAGGTAGGCCTCGTCGATGTCGCCGGTGACGTACTTGCCGTCGAATACCGCGCAATCGAAGTGCTCGATCTTGATCTTGCCGCCACCGACCGCTTCGATCAGGTCCGGCAGGTCCTGGTAGATCAACCAGTCGGCACCGATCAGGTCGGCCACGTCCTGGGTGGTACGGTTATGAGCGATCAGCTCATGGGCACTCGGCATGTCGATGCCGTAGACGTTAGGGTAGCGCACAGCCGGGGCCGCAGAGCAGAAATACACGTTCTTGGCACCGGCTTCACGGGCCATCTGGATGATCTGCTTGCACGTGGTGCCACGCACGATGGAGTCGTCCACCAGCATCACGTTCTTGCCGCGGAATTCCAGTTCGATGGCGTTGAGCTTCTGGCGTACGGACTTTTTCCGTGCAGCCTGGCCCGGCATGATGAAGGTCCGGCCGATGTAGCGGTTCTTCACGAAACCTTCGCGGAACTTGACGCCCAGGTGGTTCGCCAGCTCCAGGGCCGCGGTGCGGCTGGTGTCCGGGATCGGGATGACCACGTCGATGTCATGGTCCGGACGCTCGCGCAGGATCTTGTCGGCCAGTTTTTCACCCATGCGCAGGCGGGCCTTGTAGACCGAGACGCCATCGATGATCGAGTCCGGACGCGCCAGGTAGACGTGTTCGAAGATGCACGGGGTCAAGGACGGGTTGGTCGCGCACTGACGGGTGTGCAGCTTGCCGTCTTCAGTGATGTAGACCGCTTCGCCCGGGGCCAGGTCGCGAATCAGGGTGAAGCCCAGCACGTCCAGGGACACGCTTTCGGAGGCGATCATGTATTCGACGCCTTCGTCGGTGTGACGCTGGCCGAACACGATCGGGCGGATACCGTGGGGATCGCGGAAACCGACGATGCCGTAGCCGGTGATCATCGCCACCACCGCATAGCCGCCGACGCAACGGTTGTGCACGTCGGTCACGGCGGCGAACACGTCTTCTTCGGTAGGCTGCAGCTTGCCGCGCTGGGCCAGCTCGTGAGCGAACACGTTGAGCATCACTTCCGAGTCGGAATTGGTGTTGACGTGGCGCAAGTCAGATTCGTAGATCTCCTTGGCCAGTTGTTCGACGTTGGTCAGGTTGCCGTTGTGCGCCAGGGTGATGCCGTACGGCGAGTTGACGTAGAACGGCTGGGCTTCAGCCGACGTCGAGCTGCCCGCGGTCGGGTAGCGCACGTGGCCGATACCCATGTGACCGACCAGGCGCTGCATGTGGCGCTGGTGGAACACATCACGCACCAGGCCGTTGTCCTTGCGCAGGAATAACCGGCCGTCATGGCTGGTCACGATACCGGCAGCGTCCTGGCCGCGGTGCTGGAGCACGGTTAGCGCGTCATACAGCGCCTGATTGACGTTCGACTTACCGACGATACCGACGATGCCACACATGCGACGCAACCCCTACTTAATGGATCTGAACTGAACAACACTTACTGCGGCGTTTTGGCCATCGGCAAGAGGTGTTCCTTGAACGGTATTTCAGCGGGTACGCTGATACCGCTGGCAAGCCACTGACTGCTCCAACCCAGGATCAGGTTTTTGGACCAGTCTGCGACCAATAGAAATTGTGGCACGAGCCGGGACTCCTGCCACCACGTATCCTGCTGTACCGGCCCCAGGCTCAAGAGCCCGACGGCCACGACCACCAGCAACGCGCCACGCGCGGCGCCAAAGGCCATGCCCAGGAACCGGTCCGTCCCGGAAAGCCCGGTGACGCGAATCAGTTCGCCGATCAGATAATTGATCATTGCGCCAACCAGCAAGGTGGCGATAAACAAGATGGCACAGCCCGCGATCACGCGAGCCGACGGAGTTTCGATGTATCCGGCGAGGTACTGGGACAGCGAACCACCAAACATCCAGGCTACGACTCCCGCGATGATCCAGGTCAGCAGCGAGAGGGCTTCCTTGACGAAGCCGCGGCTCAGACTGATCAATGCGGAGATGGCGACGATCGCAACGATCGCCCAGTCAACCCAGGTAAATGGCACGGTGCAGCCTACAGACGGATAAGGCGGCGCATTTTAGCAGAGCGCAGGGCTGTCGGTAAGCTGCACGATTCAAATCAGCTAAATCGCTGTCAGCCGCGCTCTGGCTGGAAGCGCACCACAAAACCCTTGAGGTTCTGCTGGCGGCTGAGCAGATCACGCAGGCGGTCGGCTTCGGCACGCTCGATCAGCGGGCCGACAAACACCCGATTCTTGCCATCGGCGGAACGGATGTAGGCGTTGTAGCCCTGGCTGCGCAGGGTTTTCTGCAAGTTCTCGGCACTTTCGCGACTGGTCAGGCTGGCCAGTTGCACCGACCAACTGACCGACAGGCCATTGGCATCCACGCGACTTTGCGTGGTGTCCGGCTTGGTCGTGGCGGCAGTAATCGGCTGGCTTGGGGCCGGCTTGACCGCTGGAGCGGCCGGAACGGGGGCTGGAGCCGGAGCGACTGACGGCTTGTTCGGTGCGGCAGGCGCAGGCGTTGCGGGTGCAGGTGCAGGCGCAATCGGCATCGACGGCGCCGACTGCTCGGCCAGCTCCTCGTCGCTCGGGACAGGTTCCTGAGGCAATGCCTGGGGCTCGGGCACCGCCACCGGTTCAACCTGCACAGGCGGTACCGAAGGCGCCTGGGGCGCGGCTGGCGCGTCAACCGTGACCTGGCGTTGCTCGTCCTGACGGGAAAACAGCATCGGCAGGAAAATCACCGCCAAGGCCACCAACACCAGGGCCCCGACCATGCGCTGCTTGTACGCCTTATCCAGCAATGCCATCTGCAGCCTCCTCCGTGGAGCGCCGGGCCAACCATTGAAGGGCCTCGGCAACACAAAAAAATGATCCGAACAGCAGGATTTCATCATCGGCCGTCGCCAGGGCGCACTGCCCTTCCAAGGCATCGGCCACGCTAGCGTAGGCTTGCACTGAAGCGCCATGGCGCTGCAAGGCTTCCTGCAACTGCGCCGCGGTACGCGAGCGCGGCGAATCCAGTGGCGTCACCGCCCAATGCTGGACACTAGCACCCAACGCCTCGACAACGCCATCCAGATCCTTGTCGGACAGCAGCCCGAACACCGCCAGGCGCCGCCCCACCACGGGCCGCCGTGCCAGGCGCTCGGCCAGGTACTGCGCCGCGTGGGGGTTATGGCCGACATCCAGCAACAGGTTCAGACGCTTGCCTTGCCAATCGAACCGACGACGATCGAGGCGCCCGACCACACGGGTCGCCTGCAGCGCCTGGACGATTTGCCCGGCATCCCATGGCAAGCCCAGCAACAGGTAGGCCTGGAGCGCCAGGGCGGCGTTTTCCATCGGCAGGTCCAGCAAGGGCAGATCGTGCAATTCCACCGGATTGCCCTGCAGGTCGCTGCCGCGCCATTGCCAGTGCTGCTCGGTCATCGCCAGGTCGAAATCCCGCCCGCGCAGAAAGAACGGGCAGTTCAATTCGCGAACCTTGTCCAGCAACGGCTGGGGAGGATTGAGATCGCCGCAGAGCGCAGGCGCGCCCTGGCGAAAGATGCCGGCCTTCTCGAAGGCCACGGATTCGCGGGTATCGCCCAGGTAATCGGCATGGTCCACGCCAATGCTGGTGACCAGTGCAATGTCTGCGTCCACCAGGTTGACCGTATCCAACCGTCCGCCCAGGCCGACTTCCAGCACGACCGCATCGAGACCGGCACGGGCAAACAACCAGAACGCCGCCAGGGTGCCCATCTCGAAATACGTGAGGGTTGTATCGCCTCGCCCGGCTTCCACCGCGGCAAAGGCTTCGCACAGCTGGGCGTCAGTGGCTTCGACGCCGTTCACTTGCACCCGCTCGTTGTAGCGCAGCAGGTGCGGCGAGCTGTAGACACCGACGCTCAGCCCCTGGGCCCGCAGCAACGAGGCCACGAAGGCGCAGGTCGACCCCTTGCCGTTGGTGCCGGTGACGGTAATGACCCGGGGCGCCGGCTTGGCCAGTCCCATGCGGGACGCTACCGTTTGCGAGCGCTCCAGCCCCATGTCGATGGCCGATGGATGCAACTGCTCGAGGTAGGCAAGCCAGTCGCCCAGGGTGCGTTGGGTCATAGCCCGGCAGGCACTGGCGGAACCACGATCGGCTCGATCGGTGCGGCGACGAATTTCGGCGTCGGCAGACCCATCAATTGTGCCAGCAGGTTGCCCAGGCGCGGACGCAGCTCCTGGCGATGGATGATCATGTCGATGGCACCGTGCTCCAGCAGGAACTCGCTGCGCTGGAAGCCTTCCGGCAGTTTTTCACGCACGGTCTGCTCGATCACGCGCGGGCCGGCAAAGCCGATCAGGGCTTTCGGCTCACCGACGATCACGTCGCCCAGCATCGCCAGGCTGGCGGAAACACCACCGTAGACCGGGTCGGTCAGCACCGAGATGAACGGAATGCCTTCTTCGCGCAGACGCGCCAGCACCGCGGAGGTCTTGGCCATTTGCATCAGGGAGATCAGCGCTTCCTGCATCCGCGCACCGCCGGAAGCGGCGAAGCAGATCATCGGGCAACGGTTTTCCAGAGCGTAGTTGGCGGCACGAACGAAGCGCTCACCGACGATGGCGCCCATGGAACCGCCCATGAAGGAAAATTCGAAGGCCGAGACCACCACCGGCATGCCCAGCAGGGTGCCGCTCATGGATATCAGCGCATCTTTTTCGCCGGTCTGCTTCTGGGCAGCGGTCAGGCGGTCCTTGTATTTCTTGCCATCGCGGAATTTCAGGCGATCCACTGGCTCCAGGTCGGCACCCAGCTCAACACGGCCTTCGGCATCGAGGAAAATGTCGATACGGGCACGCGCGCCGATGCGCATGTGGTGGTTGCACTTGGGGCAAACGTCCAGGGTCTTTTCCAGTTCGGGACGGTACAGCACCGCCTCGCAGGATGGACATTTGTGCCACAGACCTTCAGGCACCGAGCTTTTCTTCACCTCGGAACGCATGATCGAAGGGATCAGTTTGTCTACCAACCAGTTGCTCATGCTTTCTTTCTCCAGTACCGGCGGCCCGAACGCTTTGGTTCGCGGCCCCGCGTATGCCCTTGAGCTAAATTCATTGTGCGGCGAGTCGAGGGGCCGCCACGGTCAGTGCAAAACATGACCTGCGTGCAACCCAACCTTCCTCAGCCATCCCGGCAACCGCACGGCGGCTACCACTTCGCTATCGGCCCACCCGGAGGCGGCACCTGCCTGCTTTGTACAGTGCTGGTATGGACGGCGGCAGTCTGCCAGCCGTCACATTGACGACTGGCTACTGCGCACAGCGGCCATGAATGCACGAATCTTTGCAGGGTCCTTGATGCCCTTGCTCTGCTCCACACCTCCGCTCACGTCCACCGCGTAAGGGCGAACCTGGCGAATGGCCTGAGCCACGTTGTCCACGGTCAGGCCACCGGCCAGGATAATCGGTTTGTCCAGGCCTTGGGGCACCAGCGACCAATCGAACGCTTCACCGGTCCCTCCGGGAACGCCTTCCACATAGGTGTCCAGCAAAATGCCGCTGGCACCGGCGAAAGCTGCGCAACTGGCGGCAATGTCATCCCCGGCCTTGACCCGCAACGCCTTGATGTATGGGCGATGCCAGCCCTCGCAATCGGCCGGGGCCTCGTCGCCATGGAACTGCAACAAACCCAGCGGCACCGCATCGAGTATTTCGCCCAACTCGCAACGACTGGCATTGACGAACAGGCCCACCGAGGTCACGAACGGCGGCAGGGCCTCGATGATCGCCCTCGCCTGCTGCACCGTCACCGCGCGCGGGCTCTTGGCGTAAAACACCAGCCCGATGGCATCGGCCCCGGCCTCGACCGCCGCCAACGCGTCCTCGACGCGGGTGATCCCGCAAATCTTGCTGCGAACGACCGGCATGGTGGGTAAAACCTCAGGCAAATCCGTGAAAGTCCCGGATGGTAGCAAATGCTGCGGAGGGCGTCAGCCGTCGAGTTCCGAGAAGCCCGTGAGGAAATGTGGCCCGATGTAACGCTCCGGCAGCTCGAATTCATCGCGATATTCGACCTGTACCAGGTACAAGCCAAACGGGTGCGCCGTGACGCCACCGGAGCGCCGGATGCGACTGTCGAGCACTTCCTTGATCCACTCCACCGGCCGTTCGCCAGCACCAATGGTCATCAGCACGCCGGCAATGTTGCGCACCATGTGATGCAGGAACGCGCTGGCGCGGATGTCGAGCACGATCATCTTGCCGTGACGGGTTACGCGCAGGTGATGCAACTCTTTGATCGGCGACTTGGCCTGGCACTGGCCGGCACGGAAGGCGCTGAAATCATGGACGCCGACCAGGTATTGCGCGGCCTCGGCCATGCGCTCGACGTCCAGCGGGCGGTGATTCCAGGTGATTTCTTCGTTCAGGTGCGCCGGGCGGATCTGATCGTTGTAGATCACGTAGCGATACCGCCGGGCGATGGCCTTGAAGCGTGCATGGAAGTGCGCCGGCATCACCTTGGCCCAACTGACGCTGACATCGTGGGGCAAGTTGATGTTGGCGCCCATCACCCAGGCCTTCATCGAGCGCTCGACCTGGGTGTCGAAATGCACCACTTGGCCGCAGGCATGCACACCAGCATCGGTACGACCGGCGCAATGCAGCGACACGGGCGAGTCGGCGACTTTGGACAGGGCGTTTTCAAGGGTTTCCTGCACAGTCAATACACCGGAAGCCTGGCGCTGCCAGCCACGATAGCGCGAGCCTTTGTATTCAACGCCCAAGGCGATCCGGAAAAAGCCGTCGGCCGCCATTTCGGCGGCCGGGTTGTCTATGTTTGCCAAGGAATTACAGCCTGCTGAGGTACGCAAAGGCGGGCATTATAAGGCCGATGGCTTGGGATGCCAGTCCGACGGGTGATCCTGTGTTGAATGAGCCGACGCTATCGCGAGCAAGCTTTGCTCCCACCACAACCCCCTGTGGGAGCCGAGCTTGCTCGCGATAGCGGTGGGTCAGCTTGCATTGATGTTGAATGTACCTTGGTCATCGAGAGCAAGCTTTGCTCCCACCGCAAATCCCCTGTGGGAGCGAGCCTGCTCGCGATGACGCCAGTCCAAACACCCGCAAATCCCGCCGCAAACAAAAACGGCAGCCTCACCGGCTGCCGTTCTTGTATAACCACTGACTCAAGCCAAACGCGACAACATCTCCTGCGCTTCGCTCTTCTGGGTGGCGTCGCCTTCGCTGAGGACTTCGCCGAGGATGTCGCGGGCGCCGTCGTTGTCGCCCATGTCGATGTAGGCCTGGGCCAGATCGAGCTTGGTCGCCACTTCGTCGGTACCGCTAAGGAAGTCGAAGTCCGGTTCGTCTTCAGCACCGACCAGGGCATCTTCGGCGGTAAACGTCGGCTGGCCCAGGCTGTCGGACAGGCGATCCAGCTCGGCGTTTACATCATCCAGCTCGGACTCGAAGGCATCCTTGGGCGCATCGTGCGCGTCCATTTCGTCAGACAGGGACAGATCGAAGTCCGCCGGCAGTTCGAGATCGTCGGCTGGGGTGTCAGCCAAGGCTGGCGCTTCAGTCGCAGGCAAATCCAGGCCCTTGAGATCGTCGTCCAGGTCCAGCAGGAAGTCTTCGTCGTCGAGCGCCGGGATCGGGGTCGGCGCATCGGCGCCCAGGTCCAGGTCGAATTCCGACAGGTCATCCAGGCTTTCGTTGGCTTCAGTCTGCTGCTTGAGCACCGACTCGAAACTCAGGTCGTCGTCTTCCGGGAACGCGTCCAGCTCAGCGACAGGCTCTGGCGTCGGCGCAGCCGGGGTCGTTTCCAGGTCATCCAGGCTCAGGTCGAAGGCGCTGTCCAGCTCTTCGTCGGTCGGTGTCTTGTCTTCCAACAGCTCCTTGACGTACTGCGCGTCCAGCTCTGCTGCCACTGTCGCGGCGGCCAAGCCAGCGGCGGAGGCGATCACCATGGCCGGGAAACGGCTTTTCAGCTGTTCGACCTGGGCGAAGTTTTCGCCATTGGCCACCAACTGGCGTTCCTGGGCGACGAAAGCGTCGCGGTCGCCCTGCTGACCGTAGACTTCCATCAGTTTCAGGCGCAGGTCGCTGCGCTGGGGCTCGGCCTTGATGCCTTGTTCAAGCAGGTCGGCGGCCTGGTTCAAGCGGCCGCGATCGATATGGGACTGGGCCTGGGGCAGCACGTCGTCGGAGCGCTCGGCAGCCGGAGCCACCAATGGCGCCGCGATAGGCGGTGTGACCACCACAGGCGCAACCACTGGAGCCGGCTTGGGGACTGGCGCAGGGGCAGGCACGGGTTTTGGCTCAAGTTTTACGCTTGGCGGCGGAACATCAATGCCCTCGAAGCTGCTCGGGGGCAGATCGAGCTCCGGGGAGAAGTCAGCCTCCTCCTCGAGGGCTCGGGCCATGCGCAAGTGCTTTTCCGCTTCCTGTTGAGCCTTGCGGCGACGGGCGAGCAACAACAGCAACAACAGCAGGAGCAGCGCGCCGCCGCCAATCAATCCCAGCAGGATCGGATTGGTCAGCAGGTCGTTGTATTTTTGCTCGTTGGACGCGGCAGGCGTCGGCTCGACCGCAGTGGCAGGCGGCGTCGCTTCCGGGGCTGCCTCTGGCGCAGGTGCAGCCGCCGGGGCCTGTGCCGCTGGCGCAGGGGTCAGCTCTGCGGACATTGCAGGAGGTGCCTCGCCAGCAGGAGGAACGGCGGCACCTTCGGCCTGCATCTTGGCCAGTTGGTTGTTCTTCAGCTCGATCAGGCGCTGCAGTTTGTCCAGTTGGCTCTGCAGATCCGCCATGCGGCTTTTCAGTTCTTCGTTATCCCGGCGAGCCGAGTCGAGGCTTTCCTGGGTGACTGCAAGCTTGTTGGTGAGCGCCTGGGCATCGCCGGCAGCGCCCTTGCCCTTGCCGCCCGCCTTCGCTGAGTCAGCCGACACCAGGCTCAAGTTGTCGCGGCCGGCAGCCTGTGCCGGCGCGCCTTCACCACGGCCACGCTTGGTAGCATCCAATTGCTGCTTGCCAGCACCCGCCACGCTACGACGACCCGAGCGCCAGGCGGCGTTCTGCGCAGCCACTTCAGCGATGGCCTGGGGTTGCGGCAATGCAGTGCTTTGCACCGGGTCCGGCAGGCGCAATACCTGGCCGGTCTTGAGCAGGTTGATGTTGCCGTTGATGAATGCGTTCGGGTTCAACGCCTGGATTGCCAGCATGGTTTGCTGGACCGATCCACCGTTACGCACCTTGGCGGCGATTTCCCACAGGGTATCGCGCGGCGTGGTGGTGTATTGCGAAGGCTTGGTCGCCCCGGTGACCGGCGTGGACACGACCTGGGGCGGTTTCGCCCGGGCGGCGTCGGCGGCCTGTGGCGAGAATTTGGAAGGATCGAGCAATACGCTGTAGTCGCGCAGCAGACGGCCGTTGGGCCACATCACCTGCACCAGGAACTTGACCATCGGTTCAGACAGCGGCCGGCTGGACGTTACCCGCAGGACGCTCTTGCCATTGGCGTTGATCACCGGGGTGAAGCTCAGGTCATTGAGAAAGGCCTGGCGGTCGACGCCGGCCTTGGCGAAGTCATCGGGCGAGGCCAGGCTCGGCACGACTTCGGCAGCGGTCAGTTGCTGGACGTCGAGCAACTCGATCTCGGCGACCAGGGGCTGGTTCGGCGTCGACTTCAGGGTCAATTCCCCGAGCCCGAGCGCTTGCGCCATACCGGAGGACAGCGCCGAGGCGGCCGCTATTGCTAACACCAGTTTGCGAACTTGAACCATAGCCTCTTCCTTTGTTTGAACATTCCTCGGCCAGCGAGAAGGTATTGATGCCGCTGCCGTAAGGCATTGCGCGCAGCCCCGAAGCGACGGTGCGCGCGATCATTTCACTCATGCCCCGGGAAAGTCCCCCAGAGGGATGTTCGCCTTCAGCATTCCGACCAAGCATAGCGCCCAGCTAGAATCATTCGACAAATTGATGCCAAGTATCTTTTACAGCAAGTCTTTTATCAACAACTCAGCCACCTGCACCGCATTGAGCGCCGCGCCCTTGCGCACGTTATCTGACGTCAGCCACATATTTAGTTCCGCCGGATCATCGATCCCACCGCGCACACGACCAACGTAGACCACATCCTGCCCCACCGCATCGCCCACCGCCGTCGGGTAATCGCCCGCATCCACCAGCTCGATACCGGGTGCCGCTTCCAACGCCGCGTTGACCTTGGCCAGGTCGATGGGACTGGCAGACTGCACAGTCACGCTAAAGCTATCGCCAAAAAACACCGGGGCTTGAATGCAAGTTACGGAAATCTTTAACAAAGGCTGATTCAGCACCTGGCGCAACTCGCGGACCAGGCGCTTTTCCAGCTGCGTATGGCCCTGCTCGTCCGGGATGCCGACCTGGGCCAGCAGGTTGAACGCCATCTGCCGATCAAAGAATTTCGGCTCCAGCGGACGGGCGTTGAGCAGCTCGGCGGTCTGGCGCGCCAATTCGCTCACGGCCACGCGGCCCTGGGCCGACACAGCGAGGCTGGCGGTCAGGCTGATGCGCTGCAAGTCCAGGCATTCGCGCAGCGGCGCCAGCACGACCGCCAAGGCCGTGGCCGAGGCGCTGGGGCTACCGACCTGCAACGGCTTGCTCAAACCGGCGAGCACCTGGGCGTTGGCTTCCGGCACGATCTGCGGCGCCTGTTCGGGCGGCAAGGCGCCGGACAGGTCAATCAGCGCACAACCGGCCGCCGTGGCCCGCGGGGCGAAACTCAGGGTCACCGCCGGGCCGGCGGCGAAGAACACCAGTTGGACTTTGCTGAAATCGAACTCGTCGACTTCGCGCACCCGCACGTTTTTGCCGCGGAACATCACCGAGCTGCCTGCCGATTCGCTGCTGGCCAGCAGGTGCAGGTTGCCGACCGGGAAGTCCCGCTCTTCGAGAATCTGGACGAGGGTTTCGCCGACAGTACCGGTGGCGCCGATCACGGCAATATCAAAGGACTGGCTCATGG
>Ga0065704_10002190_pt1 | contig 13398 bp, 10 predicted proteins | sample SwiRhicommuniRL2_FD_59091 | JGI IMG/M metagenome (GOLD analysis project Ga0065704, IMG submission 59091) | Switchgrass rhizosphere bacterial communities from Rose Lake, Michigan, USA - RL2 v2 (version 2) | ecosystem: Host-associated > Plants > Roots > Rhizosphere > Soil | place: East Lansing, MI
CTGAAAACGGCGAAGGCATGATGAAAAAGTGCGCTACAGGCTGCTGTAGCGCGCTTTATGCCGCTTTTATCACCACTTGATTGGTCGGGGTAAGAAAGTGATTGACGCGTAATATCGTCAGCAGTAAGATGCGCCCCGCATCGGCGAGTAGCGCAGCTTGGTAGCGCAACTGGTTTGGGACCAGTGGGTCGGAGGTTCGAATCCTCTCTCGCCGACCACATTTGAAAAACCTGCTTTTTAAAGCAGGTTTTTTTTCGTCTGTAGTTTGCCCGACTACGGCTGTTCTTCCTGAGCCATTATTTTCCCTGACGCCTCGCAAAGTGCCTGCCAGTTGTCTGGCGGTTCACCGCTTTTCAACATCTTGCGAAACATCCGGTATGCGTCTGTTTTGCTTTCGTAGGCGCGTAATTCTTTATCATCATTCACCCAGGCGTAAATAATGATCCGGCTTTTCAGGTTGTAGCGGAAAAACAAACGGTACTGCTGGAAGAATTTTGCCCTGAACCAGTGTGAGAATTCCCCGCCTAACGTATCGCCCTGACGGAATTCAACACGCGCCGGATCCTGCGGGATAACGTCAAACATCAGCTTATTGATCGCAGCCAGCCGTTTGGTGGCATTTTTACTTTTATAGCCCGCCGGATCTTTGCGGCGCAGTAAAACAACCTGATCAGTGAGTGCCTGTATTTGTTGCAGGATCAGAGGATGAGCGAGAAGGGTCCATCCGTTAATCTCCATGGCCTGATTGTGCATAATCCTTTACTCGTCATCGTCAGAAAGCGGGCTCTCAAGATCGATAGCCATCCCGGCGGTCAGTACATTGATTTTTTTCATGCAGGGATAATGTTACCGGCTGCATATTTTCCGGGTTATTGAGCATATCTTTTGCCACAAAACCGAGAAAAGCACTGATAACAGGGTCTTCCGCTTCTTCGAGTTGCCTCGAAATAACCACCTGCCCGTCTGGCAAAATCTTGTACTGGATCCGATCATTTTCGGTGAGATTTAATGCCTTACGGATAGTGGCCGGAATGGTGGTCTGGAAGCGGCGGGTGACTTTGGATTCGGCTTCGAATTTTATTCCCCATAGTGCCGAGGCTGACATAATGAGACTCCATAATGATGCTTATTTGAGCAATTTTGTCAGCGTAATGCATTTGCATTGCCAATGCAAATGCATTGCTTTTTACTTCATCATCTTCAAATCGCCTTTGCGGTGATTTTTATGATCCTGATAGAAATTCTCATGCGAATCCAGGCTCAGAAGATACAGTTCAATTTTCTCTTCACGCCAGCAATAACCCAGCAAAGCCTGCTGCTTTTCCAGCGGAAATTTATGCACCCTCAGGTAACTGAGATCGCCTTTCTTGAGTTCCCTGAGCCGCGAGAATAGACGTTGTCACATACGTAAGAAAGGGGCATTTTCGCGGGATTTTCATTCCTGCGAGGCATCACGTAAAAATGTCCGGCACGCCGTTTTTCCTGCAATCAACCCTGCGCACCGTCCCGCAAAGATTCACCCAACAACGGGGCTAAAAAACCTAAATCCTCCTGCTCCTCAAGCCGGTTGAGCTGACGAAAAAGGTCGCTGGCGTTGCTCATCGTGGTGCAACAATCAGTGAATTTTCGCAGTCTGTCGGCGTCACTGAACGGCTCGCTGTTGCTGCCTTTCGCCAGTTTGCGGCCTGCCTGTAACGTGCGGCCATCGCGCAGGGTAAGCGTTACTTCATGTGTCAGGCGATCGCCCGGCGGTGTTTCTGCTTCCTGTTCCGGCGTATAGCAGCGCAGGGATATGCGCGCCAGACGAGCCGGTTCAGTGAGTTCTGCGACCCGCGCTGGCGTGAAATCAGCGACGCTCAGCGAGCCGTTGCGCAGCCAGGTATCGACGCAGTATTGCATCGAAAAGCGCGCCTGCATTTCATTGACCGGCAGCGGATACGCCAGATTGCGCAGATTGGCGATGCCAACCAGCGTATCAACGGTCAGCACGTCATCATCACTGAAATCATGCTGCGCACGCAGGTCGTCCAGGGCGTCGATAATCATGTGCGTCGAGCCGCAGCACGGGTGACGTTTGGGCATCACGCCGGTGGTTTCTATGACGTGAAAATGGGTGCCCAAAATAGCCGGAATATTCCAGCCCGGCGGCGTCAGGCCGCCAAACATTTCCAGAAAGCCCTGCGGCGCGTCCAGAATATCAATGCGTCCCTGCATGTGTTGCCGGGCAAAATTCGCCGCGTCAACTGCATTACGGGCAGCCCATCCTGCGTGCAGCGGTTTGATCGGCGTGCCGAACTGACCTTTGGTGCCGGAGGCAAAACTGACGGCATTGCTTAACGCTCTGGCGATACCTGCCTGATCTAATCCCATCAGCCAGGCGACACCTGCCGCACTGCCGATGCAGCCGACGGTCGAGGTGCCGTGCCAGCCCGCAGTGTAATGCGAAGGCGCGACGCCGGAACCGACAAACGCCTGCGCCTGCAAACCGATCAGATAGGCTTTCACCAGTTGTTCGCCACTGGCATGGATATCATCAGCGACTGCCAGTAATGCAGGTACCAGCACCGCAGACGCATGGCTCATGCCCGGCGCGAAGTTGTCGTCATAATCGATGGCGTGCGCGGCCGTGCCGTTGACCATCGCGGCGATGGCCGCAGGTGCGCGTCCGCCACCGGCTAAACGGCAACGGGCTTGCGGGGTAAAATAGCTTTCGCTGGCGGCACGCACGGCACGACTGGAGAAATCATCCTGTCCGGCGTACAGGCAGGCCAGCGTATCGGTGATCGCTTCCCGGGCCTTGCGGCGCGCAGTGGTGCTGAAATCAGGCTGGCTGCAACACCAGCGGGCAATGGCTTCAATCACATTCATGATGTTTCCTTCAACGGCTTCAGTGGCGGCTGGCAGCAAGAAATTGTTGGGTATAAGGCTCGCGGGCCGCGCCGCTGCGGATTTCGGCGGCGGTCAGTTCTTCCAGCAGTTTTCCCTGATGCATGATGGCGACGCGGTCGCACAGGTGCGCGACCACCGCCAGATCNTGCGTCACCATCAGATAGGTCAGNTTGCGTTCGCGGCGCAGTTTTTTCAGCAGATTGAGGATTTCCGCCTGCACTGACACATCCAGTGCGGANGTAGGTTCNTCNAGCAGCAGCACCTGCGGTTCAATGATCAGCGCCCGTGCCAGTGCCACACGCTGGCGCTGACCGCCCGAAAGCTGATGCGGATAGCGGTAACGAAAGGCATCGCTCAGGCCAAGCGCATTCAGCACGTCGCTGATGCGTGCCTCCCGCCGGTCCATGCCGTGGATCACCAGCGGTTCCAGCAGCGTGTGGTAGACCATTTTGCGCGGATGCAGCGAGGCATACGGATCCTGAAACACCATTTGTACCTGCCGGTAATAGTCTTTATTGCGCACCGGATGTTGTTCGCGGTTCTGATACAAAATCGCGCCGCTGTAACGGGTGTTCTGGCCGGTCAGCGTGCGCAGAATGGTCGATTTTCCGCAGCCGGACTCGCCAATCAGCCCGTAACTTTCGCCTCTGGCGATGTGCATTGTGACGCTATCGACCACGGTTTTGCTGTGAGTGCCTTTGCCGAAAGCGATGCTCAGATCGACGGTTTCGAGCATCCGGTCAGCGGTCAGCGGCGGCGTGGGATTCATGAAAGTGGTCATCAGCAGGCTTCTCCGTAGCGGTATACCGGGCCGGTCAGCCACGCCGGGTCGCGTGCCGGAATAGCGAGCATGTCCACCGGATGCTGTAAATCCGGCTGACTGGCGAGCAGGGCGCGGGTGTAAGGATGTCTGGCGTTATGCAGCTGATCTGCCGAAATTTCTTCGAGAATACGTCCGGCGTACATCACCAGTGCGCGGTCGCAGAAACTCGACACCAGCCCGAGATCGTGAGTAATAAACAGCAGGCCGGTTTTGCGCCGTGCCAGCAACGCGTCCAGTACGCTCAGCACCTGCTGACGCACCGTGACGTCCAGCGCCGACGTGGGTTCGTCGGCGATAATCAAATCGGGTTCAGGGATCAGCATCATGGCGATCATGATGCGCTGCCCCATGCCGCCGGAAATCTCGTGCGGATACAGGTCAAACACCCGTTCCGGATCGCGGATATTCACCGCTTCCAGCATCGCCAGTGCTTTCACGCGGGCTTCTTTTTCACTGACATGAAAGTGAATGCGGTATGCCTCATTAATCTGATGACCGACGCGCATCAGCGGATTCAGCGAGAATTTCGGGTCCTGCATAATCATGGAAATCCGTTTGCCGCGGATTTTGCGCATCTGGCGCTCGCCGGTACTGAGCAGGTCGATATCGCCAAACTGCATGCGGTCGGCGCTGACGCTGGCACCCTGCGGCGTCAGTTTCAGCAGTGAACGGCCGGTGAGCGATTTACCGGAACCGGATTCGCCGACAATCGCCACTTTTTCACGGCCAACTGAGAAGGAGATACCGCGCACCGCGTGGTTTTCCTGCCGGTGGCCTTTGAACGTAATGTTCAGGTTTTGCACATCAAGCAATGTTTCAGTCATGGCGCAGATCCAGTACGTCGCGCAGGCCGTCACCGAACAGGTTGAACGCCAGGCTGGTGAAAAGAATCGACAGGCCGGGAATGGCGGCAATCGTCCAGTGAGTCATCATGAACTGGCGGCCGGAAGAGAGCATCGCGCCCCATTCCGGACTGGGTGCCTGTGCCCCGAGGCCGAGAAATCCGAGGCCGGAGGCGGTCAGGATAATCCCCGCCATATTCAGCGTCAGGCGCACCACCACCGAAGGCAGACACATCGGAATGATGTGGCGCAGGATGATGCGCATCTGCGATGCACCCTGCAAACGCACGGCGGCGACGTAATCCATTTTGCGGATAGACAAAGCTTCGGCGCGAGCCAGACGGGCAATCGGCGGCCAGGCGGAAAGTGAAATCGCGATAATCGCATTCTCGATACCCGGGCCGAGTGCGGCGACAAAACCCAGCGCCAGAATCAGGCTCGGGAACGCCAGAAAGATATCGACGATGCGCATCAGAATGGTGTCCGTCCAGCCGCCAACGGTGCCCGCCAGCGTGCCGACCAGTAATCCGAGCGGACCGACAATCAGCGCCGTCAGGCCGGTGATGTAGAGCGTGATACGCGCGCCATAAATCAGGCGGCTGTAAATATCGCGCCCGAGTTCGTCGGTCCCCAGCCAGTATTCGCGGCTCACCGGTGCCAGACGCAGTTGCAGGTTTTGCGCGTAAATATCGTGTGTCGCCAGCCACGGCGCGAAAATCGCCACTGTGACGATAAACAGAATGACGATCAGCCCGAACAGCGCCGAGGTATTCCGGCGAAAGCGCCGCCACTGGTTCAGGCTTTGCTGGACACGCGCCTGCCACGGTGTGGCCGGAACCGGCGCGTCGAGCCATGCCCGCAGGGAAAACGCCGGGCGCGCTGTGAGATGAGGTTTAGCGGAGTCGGTCATGATTGCTCCTGACGGGTTCGCGGATCAAAGATGCGGTAAAGCAGGTCGCAGATAAGGTTCAGTGCCACAAAAATCACGCCGATCAGTAACGAGCAACCCACCACGGCGTTCATGTCGCCCGCCAGCATGGCGTTGGTGAGATAGCGGCCAAAACCCGGCCAGGCGAATACCGTTTCGGTCAGCACCGCGCCTTCGAGTAAAAAGGCGTAAGACAGCGCGACGACCGTCACCACCTGCACCGCCACATTACGAAAGGCGTGGATCCACACACTGCGTGCCCATGACAACCCTTTCACCCGGGCGGTGATCACATATTCCTGTCCGAGTTGTTCAATCATAAAGCTGCGGGTCATGCGGCTGATGTACGACAGCCCGCTGAGGCCAAGAATCGATGCCGGTAAAATCAGGTGGCTGAAAACGTTGCGAAACGCCTCCCAGTTTCCGGTCAGTGCGGTGTCGATGAGATAAAATCCGGTGACTTTCTGCACGTCGAATTCATACATAAAGTCGATACGNCCCGGCCCGCCGATCCAGCCGAGTCCGGCGTAAAACAATACCAGCCCCATCAGACCCAGCCAGAAATTCGGCGCNGAATGGCCGAGCAGGCCGATAAAGCGGATGCAGTGATCAAACCAGGTATTGCGGTACATTGCCGATAACACGCCTGCCGGAATGCCCAGACAGGTGGCGATCAGTGCCGCCAGCGTCGCCAGTTCCAGCGTGGCCGGAAACACGCGGGCAATGTCGGTGGTGACCGGATTGCCGGTGGTCAGTGCGTTACCGAAATCCAGCATCGCGACGTTTTTCAGGTAGATCAGAAACTGTTCCCACAGCGGTTTGTCCAGCCCGAGCAGGTGATACATCTTCTGATAGGCTTCCTGACTGGCGTTATCGCCGAGCACTGATACCACCGGGTCAATCGGCAGCAAGCGCCCGATAAAAAAGGTCAGCGCCGCCAGCCCCAGTAACGTGCAGAACACGGAAACCAGCAATTTACTCAGCCGGGCGGCGCTTTCGCGCAGCCGCAGCCAGAGAGGTTCAGCAGGCGCTATGCCTGCTGTGGTCGGATCGAGGTGCGACATCGGGCGCTCCTTGGTTTTTTATGGAAGGCTTATTTGGATGCCAGTGCGTAATAAACGCGGAAGCCGTTCCACGTCCAGTCTTTGACCTGTCTGGTCAGCCCGGCGGTGTTGTACATCTGGAACATGATCGCCATCGGGCCTTGCTGCATCTGCTCTTCCTGCAAGGTGTGATAGAGGGCAATACGTTTTTGCTCATCGGGTTCGAGCAGCGCTTCGGTGACTTTTTTATTCATCGCCGGATCGAAATACGAAGCACGCCAGCTCGGATACTGGGTTTTCTTGGCTTCTTTGCTGTTGTCCGGGTTGTAGACCAGACGCGAGGCGTTACCGTGCGCATCCGGCACCGAGGTCTGCCATGCCATCATGGCGCTCTGGAATTCACGCCCGCGCACGCGGCTGAATAACTGGGCATTGGCCATGCTTTCGATGGAGAGTTTTACGCCGATTTTCGAGGCATTTTCCTGCGTGCTCTGGGCGATAGGCGCCGAGTGCGGCAGGGTGCCGATGATCAGTTTGGCGGAGAAACCGTCGGGATAACCGGCTTCGGTCAGCAACTGTTTGGCTTTCGCCAGATCCAGTTTGAACGGCTGTCCGGCATCTTTATCCAGCGCACCAAAGGCGCCGAGCTGGGCGAAACTGGCGCGCGGTACACCGAGATACGGCATCACGGTGGAAGCCAGCCCCTGATAATCAATCAGATAACGCATCGCGAGGCGCACTTTCGGGTTTTTGAAAATCGGGTCTTCGCTGTTAAAGGTCCAGAAGAACAATTGCGGCTTGAGGACTTTCTCCACCTTCACCTGACCGCCTTTGTCCAGATCACGTAAATCGTCCGGCGCCAGGTCACGGGCGATATCCACATCACCCTGTGTCAGCAACAGGCGCTGCGTGCCGGTTTCCGCAACGTGGCGGATCAGGATGCGTTGCAGTTTCGGTTTCTCGCCCCAGTAATCTTTATTCGCCTGCAACACCACGCCTTCACCGGCATTCCAGCGCATCAGCTGATAGGCACCGACGCAGGCGGTGTGCGTGGTCAGGTATTTGTTGCCCATGTCGTCGCCAACGGCATTTTTCTCCACCAGCGCCTGATCCAGCGTGGTCGACACGTTATTGGCGGCGATAGCCTGTAAGACCAGATTGGTCGGGTACGGCTGGTCGAATTTCATCACCAGCGTGTTGTCGTCGGGCGCGGTAATGCGTTCTTTGACGTTATCTTTGGTAAAGCCATATTCAGTCAGGGTGGCGGAATTGCCGAAACCGAGCAGCACCACGCGCTGCAACGACCAGGCGACGTCTTTCGCNGTGGCTTTATTGCCGGACGGGAANGTCATGCCGGTATTGAGATGGAAGGTGATTTGTTTGCGATCNGGCGNGATATCCCAGCTTTTTGCCAGGCGCGGAATAACGCGGGATTCGTCTTTNGGATCGAAATCCACCAGCGTGTCGCAGGTGTTTTTGATGATTTCATTAGTGACCACTTCGCCAATCTGCGCCGGGTCAAAGGTGCTGATTGCGTCAATATTCCATGCCATCACCAGCGAATCCGCAGGCGTCGCGGCCTGTGCAGCCGTACTTCCCCATGTGAGACCAATCATTGTGGCGAGGATTTTTGTTCTGGTGTTGAGCATAAATCGGGTTCCTTTGATTAAAAAAAACGAGCGTAAAATAGTGAATCTCTGTCAGCCCCTTTCGCAGAAAGAGAAGGCGTATTCGGTCAACTCCCTCCCCTGCGAAGGGGAGGGTTGGGGTGGGGTATTAATGGCGTCGCCGGAGTTGCCTGCTAAACCCCCTCCCGGCCTCCCCCTTCGCAGGGGGAGGAGCAAAGACTCGATCGGCTCCCTCCCCTGCGAAGGGGAGGGTTGGGGTGGGGTATTAATGGCATCACCGGAGTTGCCTGCTAAACCCCCTCCCGGCCTCCCCCTTCGCAGGGGGAGGAGCAGACCCACTCCCTGTCATCAGAGAGGGTGCTTCAAACTTTTATTCAGGACGTGGCTGAACCGGCGGTTTGACTTCCGGCGGGATCGGGCACACATAAGGGGTTTCAGCGGTCAGTTCCTGATGCGCCTGTTTGGCGGCTGCCATCAGTGCGCTGTCGGTCAGGGTGTCGATGGCGGTGGCGGCCATGATTTTGGCGACGTAAGCCAGCCCTTTATGCGCGGCAGGCATTTTCCCCTGCGCAGTGAGCTGCCACGAGTGACCCGGTGTCCCGATGGCGTAAGTCGGGACATGCGCCTGCACGGTCGGCATTTTCCAGCTGATATCACCGACGTCCGTTGAACCCAGCATCAGTTCGCCGGAGGTTTCCAGCGGGACAATGAATTCACATAACGGTGAGGCGTCCTGCGGTTTTTTGAGGCCGATGCGGCGGTAGGCGCTTTGCAAATCCTGCGGGCTGAGCGTGGCCTGAATTTCAGCGGCAAAGGCTTTGTCAGCCGCGTCGAATTCCAGCGGACCGAGCAGTTCGAAGTTACGCTGCATGGCTTCTTCCAGCGGGCGGTTGCCCAGCAGGTTGGCCACGGCGCTCATGATGCTGATATCGACGGTGGTTTCGGTCATCAGCGCCGCGCCCTGTGCGACTTTTTTCACGCGCTCGTTGAGTTCAAACATGGCATGTACGTCGCGTGAACGGATGGCATAACGCACGGCGGCACGCGCCTGCACCACGTTCGGCGCGATGCCGCCGGAATCGAGCATCGCATAGTGAATGCGGGAATCCTGCGGTACGTGTTCGCGCAGGTAGTTAACGCCGACGTTCATCAGTTCAACGGCGTCCAGCGCACTGCGTCCAAGATGCGGCGAGGCGGCGGCGTGCGAGGAGCGGCCATGGAAGACGAAATCCATGCGGGTATTGGCCAGCGATTCGGCGCGGGCAACTTCAGTAAAGGCATTCGGGTGCCAGGTGATGGCGATATCCACGCCGTCAAACGCCCCGGCGCGCGCCATAAAGGATTTGGCGGCGCCCCCTTCTTCCGCCGGACAGCCGTAATAGCGCACGCGCCCCGGCGTGCCGGTTTGTGCCAGCCAGTCTTTCAGCGCCGTAGCTGCCAGCATGGCGGCAGAACCCAGCAGATTGTGCCCGCAGCCATGCCCCTGACCGTTGCCCGGTAAAGGTTCAGGGCGGGCAATCCCGGCTACCTGGCTCAGCCCCGGCAGCGCATCGTATTCGCCNAGAATNGCNATGATCGGGCCGCCTTCACCGGCTTCGCCCATCACGGCCGTCGGAATGTCGGCGACATTTTCAGTGACGCGAAAACCCTGTTCTTTCAGCATCGCCGTGTGTTCGGCNACGGAACGGTATTCGGTATAGCAAATTTCCGGCATNCCCCAGACGCGATCGCTCAGGGCGGTGAACAGGGCTTTTTTGGCGTCGACCAGGCTCCAGACGGTTTCTTTATTCTGCGCAGATGCGTTATTCAACGGAGACTCCTTGTGCCAGTGGCTACGGTTTTATGAGGTCAGTGTGTCGGAGGAACCTGTTCAGAATGTGTGCAGAAAAGGCAAAGATCCAATGAGTCTTTCAGCTGACCCATTCCAAAACCGCATAGATATTTTGAGATATGCGAAAACAGAATAGTCAGCGTGACTCTCTGAATAGAAAGGAGAAATTACAGGTTGCGGGGAGCCTCACGCGGGAGCCAGGCGTGGAAAGGGAACATTTTTATCGCCGGAACCGGTCAGGCGACGGCGCGGGTCTGGTGCAACTGGCTGGCTTTATTCCACAGCCGTTCAGCCTGTGGTGTACGAAATTTTTCCAGCCGGTAAAGACGGATGCTGGCCTGAATATCCCAGCTTCGTTCTCCGGCGCGGATAAGCGATCCGTTCGCCAGTTCCTCGCAGATCAGGCTGGTGGGCAACCACGACACGCCGCAGCCGGAAATGGTCATCGCTTTCAGGCCGCTGCACATCGGATTTTCATACACCGGCTTCAGCGGCAGCGGGCGCGACGCAAACAGGGCACTCAGCGCGTGGGCAAAAAAGGACCGATTGCCGTAACTGAGATAAGGAAGCTGGACGCGGGTGCCGCCAAAGGGGCTCAGCGGGAACAGGGGCTTGCCGTCATCGTCTGGTGCACAGACGGCCAGCGCATTCTCTTTTCCCAGTTCGATATAGGGAAAGCGTTCGAGCTGTTTCATCAGCGGAACGGAATCATGGGCGTAGGTCAGCAGAAAATCCGTTTCGCCATCCAGCAGCAGGGAAATATTGCCGCTGAATGACGGCTGCTGATCGCACAAACGAATGTAGCCGTACTGATGCGACGGGTCGATCTGGTTGATCCAGTCGGGGAAAAAGGTCAGGGAGAGCGTATTGAGCGCGGCAAAATGCACGATGGCGTGCTTCTGCGCATGGCGCTCACGCAGGTCGCTGCGCAGTTGTGTCATGGAAAACACCAGATCTGCCGCAGTATGCAGGAAGTCCTGGCCTTCCGGCGTCAGGCGTATCGGGTAGGTTTTGCGGTCAAAAAGGGGCACGCCAAGCCATTCTTCCAGTTGCTTAATTCGTCGGCTCAGCGCGGACTGGGTGATGTTTCTTTCACTGGCGGCTCGCGTAAAGCTATAGCACTGAGACACACTGAGAAAATCTTCAAACCACTTCAGTTCCATCAGAAAACCTCTGGCGGGTAATAAGCCCGTAATAACAAGCAATAAATGCGCCAGAGTTTAAAAACTGCTTAACATATTGGTTTCAATCCATGTCCGCCCGCAACCCGGCTTGTGCCGGAAAAACAGACAACATCAGTACGCTAAATCACCTGCACCACCAGCGTGCAATTGCGCTATTTTGGGGTATTTTGCGGGTGCCAGCGCAAACGCTTTCGCTGATGAGTCGACGCCGTTTGCTNCACTTGTCAGCATTTTCCGCTGGTTTCCACCCCTATCTCAAAAATAACCGTTCATATATTCATCATTTAGCCAGAAATTTTTAGGGATTTAAAATGGGCGAAACCCCCAGGAATATTCTTTTACAAAGGGGATTGTCTGGTTATTCACTGCGCAAACTGAACATTCATCCTGATTTGGTTAACAAAATGTTTTTTTATGTTTGTTTGTTGTAACTCACAGTCTGTGTAAATGCCTGATGGTTATATTGACGTCAAGGAAAGGAGTTGCCAAATTGATAGCCCCAAGGAAGACCAGTGATTATTTCCGGTAAGATTTTGTAAAGACAGCTTTACAGATCGAAGGAAAAAAATGGCAGTTCACCATGCTCTGGTTGGACTTATTGCAGCACACGAGCAAACACAGTCACCCGCAAATAAAAATAAAGGGTGACGTGAGCTGTATACACAACACACACATCCACATCACCATTAATCGATGGAGCAGAAGCGATGACAATCTCTTTAGGTAAGTCGGGGCTACTGAAATTCAGTATGGGCCTGATTGCGCTGACCGTTGCGGCCAGTGTCCAGGCAAAAACGTTAGTGTATTGCTCTGAAGGTTCACCTGAAGGCTTCAACCCTCAGTTGTTCACCTCTGGCACCACGTATGACGCAAGCTCCGTGCCTATCTACAACCGTCTGGTTGAATTCAAGATCGGGACCACTGAAATCCAGCCGGGTCTGGCTGAGAAGTGGGACGTGTCTGCTGATGGCAAAACCTACACTTTCCATCTGCGCAAAGGCGTGAAGTGGCAGGACAACAAGGAATTCAAACCGACCCGTGATTTCAACGCGGACGACGTNNTNTATTCCTTCGAACGTCAGCTGGACAAAAATAACCCTTACCACGGCGTTTCCGGCGGCAGCTACGAATACTTCGAAGGCATGGGNATGGGCGATCTGATTAACAAGATCGTGAAAGTGGACGACAACACCGTGCAGTTCGTNCTGAACCGCCCGGAGTCTCCGTTCCTGGCTGACCTCGCGATGGACTTCGCTTCCATCCTGTCTGCGGAATACGCTGACAACATGCTGAAAGCGAAAACCCCTGAGAAAGTCGACCTGGATCCGATCGGTACCGGTCCGTTCCAGCTTCTGCAATACCAGAAAGATTCACGCATTCTCTACAAAGCCTTCCCAGGCTACTGGGGCACCAAGCCGCAGATCGACCGTTTAGTCTTCTCCATCACGCCTGACGCTTCCGTGCGTTACGCGAAACTGCAGAAAAACGAATGCCAGGTGATGCCATACCCGAACCCGGCTGACATCGCGGCAATGAAGAAAGATAAATCCATCAACCTGATGCAACAGCCTGGCCTGAACGTAGGTTATCTGTCCTTCAACGTTGAGAAGAAACCACTGGATGAAGTGAAAGTGCGTCAGGCACTGACCATGGCTGTGAACAAAAAAGCCATCATCGATGCGGTTTATCAGGGTGCTGGCCAGCCGGCTAAAAACCTGATCCCACCAACCATGTGGGGCTACAACAAAGACGTTGTGGATTACGAATACAATCCTGAGAAAGCCAAAGAGCTGCTGAAAGAAGCCGGTCACGCAGACGGTTTTGCTATCGACCTGTGGGCGATGCCGGTACAGCGTCCGTACAACCCGAACGCACGCCGTATGGCTGAAATGATCCAGGCTGACTGGGCGAAAATTGGCGTGAAAGCCAACATCGTGACTTACGAGTGGGGCGAATACCTCAAGCGTGCGAAAAACGGTGAGCACCAGTCTGTGATGATGGGCTGGACCGGCGACAATGGGGACCCGGATAACTTCTTCGCCACCCTGTTCAGCTGTGCAGCGGCGAAAGACGGTTCCAACTACTCCCGCTGGTGCTACAAGCCGTTTGAAGATTTGATCCAGCCAGCCCGTGCTGAATCTGATCACGCCAAACGTGCCGCGCTGTATCAGCAGGCTCAGGTTGTGATGCATGACCAGGCACCTGCGCTGATCATCGCTCACTCCACCGT
>Ga0065704_10000882_pt1 | contig 13371 bp, 12 predicted proteins | sample SwiRhicommuniRL2_FD_59091 | JGI IMG/M metagenome (GOLD analysis project Ga0065704, IMG submission 59091) | Switchgrass rhizosphere bacterial communities from Rose Lake, Michigan, USA - RL2 v2 (version 2) | ecosystem: Host-associated > Plants > Roots > Rhizosphere > Soil | place: East Lansing, MI
GGTAGCGCTCGGTTACTGGAACGACCCGGCGAAGACGGCCGAACGCTTCAAGCCCGCACCGGCCCAGCCGACGGAGCTGTGCCTGACCGAGATGGCGGTCTGGTCCGGCGACACGGTGAAGAAGGACAAGGACGGGTTCCTCTACTTCATCGGCCGCAAGGACGAGATGATCAAGACCTCGGGTTATCGCGTGAGCCCGACCGAGGTCGAGGAAGTGGCCTACGCCTCCGGACTCGTCGGTGACGCGGTTGCGGTGGCGGCACCGCACGCGGACCTCGGCCAGGGCATCGTACTCGTCTGCTCTCCCTCTCTCACCTCTCCCACCCCCGTGGGAGAGGTCTTGTCCCCCGCGCCCGCGTCAGCGGGAGAGGGCCGGGGTGAGGGTCTTATGACATTCATGAAATCCCGACTGCCGACCTTCATGGTGCCGCACCACATCGCGTGGCTGCCGGAGCTGCCGCGAAACCCGAACGGCAAGTTCGATCGGCCGGCGCTTGCCGCGCAGTTTCGCGACGCGCTGCGCCCCGTCGTCGCCGAGGTGAAGTGACCCCGTGTCGTTCGGTGCGCTGAGACGCGAGCTTGGCCTGCTCGACGCGGCGCTCTACGCGATCGCCCGCGCACTGGGCGGCATCACGCGCGGTCGTGCCCGGCTCGTGAAGTACTACATCACGATGCAACCTGTGGCAGAAACGGAGCTGACACCGGCACGACGCGGCCGCCAGATCGAAGTGCGCGAGGCGAGCCCCGCCGAGGCGCTCGCGCTGCCGGTCGAGCGACCACGCACGGTCATCGAGGCGCGACTCCGGCACGGCGGCCGGTGCCTGACGGCCCGCAAGGCCGGCCAGCTGGTCGGCTTCCAGTGGTTCACGCTCGAGGATTACCCGGAAGACGACGTGCGCTGCCTGTTCCGCCTCGCCGCAAGCGACCGCTGCGCGTGGGACTACGACATTTTCGTGGTGCCCGAATTCCGGACCCAGCCGGTGTTCTCGCGTCTCTGGGATCACTGCAATGGGTTGCTGCGTCAGGCTGGCGCGTGCTGGTCGCTGAGCCGTATAAACGCGTTCAACCCGGGCTCGCGCAAGGCGCACGAACGCCTGGGCGCGAAGGTCATCGCCTCGGCCTGCTTCCTGCGGGTCGGCCGGCTGCAGGTCTCCGCGTTCACCAGCGCGCCGTACCTGCACGTCGGGTTCCGGGAGACGCAGCGGCCCATACTCCACGTGTCGCGCCTGGCCTCGAAGGCCGCGAGTATCCCCACAGGACGTTTCGCAGCATGAGCCTGAGCTTTCCCCTGCACGCCCCGACCCCGTATTTCGCGGTACGCGACGGCCACCTCGTCGTCGCCGACCGTACTGTCGACGAACTCGCGCAGGCCGTCGGCCGCACGCCGTTCTACGTCTACGATCGCGCGGTGATGACGCGCAAGGTGCAGGAACTGCGCGCAGTCCTGCCACGGGAGATCGAGGTGCACTACGCCATGAAGGCGAACCCGATGCCGGCGGTGGTCAAGCACTTCGCCGGCATCGTCGACGGCATCGACCTCGCCTCGGCCGCGGAAATGGACGTCGCCATTGCAGCCGGAATGGCGCCGGGGCTGCTGTCATTCGCGGGCCCTGGCAAGCGGCTCGAGGAACTCGAGCGCGCCGTCGCGGCCGGTGTCGTCATCAACATGGAATCGTTTCGCGAGATGCAGCGCATCGCCGAGATCGCGCGCCGCACCGGCACGCGACCCAAGGTCGCCGTGCGCGTGAACCCGGACTTCGAGCTGAAGAACTCCGGCATGAAAATGGCGGGCGGCCCGAAGCAGTTCGGCGTCGATGCCGAACAGGTGCCGCAGCTGCTGCAGGAACTGCGCGACCTGCCGCTCGAGTTCTGGGGCTTCCACATCTACAGCGGCTCGCAGAACCTGCGGCCGGAGGTGCTGGTCGACGCACAGCGCAAGACGGCGGCACTCGCGATCGAGCTGAGCCGTCACGCGCCTTCGCCCGTGCGTTCGCTCAACCTCGGCGGTGGACTCGGCATTCCGTACTTCCCCGGCGAAAAGCCGCTCGACCTCGCACCGATCGGCGCCAACCTGCACGAGCTGCTGCCGGAGATCCGGCAGGCCCTGCCCGAGGCCAGCGTCGCGCTCGAACTCGGGCGGTTCCTGGTCGGAGAAGCCGGCGTCTACGTCTGCCGTGTGATCGATCGCAAGGTCTCGCGCGGCCAGGTGTTCCTCGTCACCGACGGCGGCTTGCACCATCACCTCGCCGCGTCCGGCAATTTCGGCCAGGTCATTCGCAAGAACTATCCCGTGGCGATCGCCAACCGGATGGGTGCGACGGACACCGAGACGGCCTCGGTGGTCGGGCCGCTCTGCACGCCCCTCGACCTGCTGGGCGATCGCATGGAACTGCCCGTCGCGGACGTCGGCGACTTCGTCGCCGTGTTCCAGTCCGGGGCGTATGGCTACACCGCGAGCCCGCTCGGGTTCCTGAGCCACCCTCACCCGGCACAAGTAACTGTCTGAACCTCAGCGGCGTGCACACTGGGTTTCGAGGTAAATCAGCTCTATGGACCTGACGACTTATCGGCAATCCGATCTCGAACGAGAACGAGTTCATGAGTTGCTCGAGATGGTGCCGCACGACTCTGAAACGGCCCTGGATGTCGGGGCAAGAGACGGTTTTATATCGATACGCCTTTCGGAACTGGTACCGGAAATTACCGCCCTGGACTTGACCACCCCCAACATCACTCACCCTTCAATTACGACTGTGGCGGGAGACGCGACAGCGTTACCTTTTCCAGACAACCATTTCGACTTGGTACTTTGCTCCGAAGTCCTGGAACACATTCCACGACCCGGCCTGGATGCGGCCTGTTTGGAGATTGCACGTGTCACCCGAAAATACGCGCTGATCGGTGTGCCATTTAATCAAGACACGCGAGTCGCGCGGACAACGTGCATTGCATGTGGAGCAAAGAATCCACCCTGGGGGCACGTCAATACTTTCGTCGAAAGAGATCTGTTGCGCCTCTTTTCCACAATGCAGCCATTGCGCACCGGCTTCGTTGGCCTGAATTTCGATCAAACCAATTTCGTGTCCACGATCTTGAATGACTGGGCCGGAAATCCCTGGGGGACATACGAGCAGGATGAGCCGTGTGTCGCATGCGGGGCCAAACTCGTTGCACCGAAAGTCCGAAGCTTCTCTTCTCGTGTTTTATCGCGACTCGCTTACACGATTAATCGGGCGCAGCGTGCGATCCAGCCCGGCCGTCCTAACTGGATACATGTGCTTTTCATCAAATCCAACGGTCAAGAAGGCACTTAAGCATGACGGCGCCGCTAGTCAGCATAGTCATACCGTGTTTCAACGCGGAGAAGTACATCAGCGACGCCGTCAGGAGCGCACTTGCTCAGGACGTCGAACACCTGGAAGTAATTGTCGTAGACGATGGCTCTGTGGACCGGACCGTCGAAGTCGCAGAAGGCTTCGGCCGTGGCATCAGGATTGTGCGGCAGCCCAACCAAGGTGCAGCGTCCGCACGTAATGCAGGAATCAGAGAGTCGCGCGGCCAGTTTGTCGCATTTCTGGATTCAGACGATTGGTGGCATCCCCGAAAACTGTCAACCCAACTAGCCCATCTGCAGGCATGCAACAAATGCGGCGCGGTCTTCGCGACATGGCTCGAGGCATGCAGTCCTACCGACCCTCACTGGACCGCCGTTCTCGCGGCCGACCTCGCCAATTCACACTTGGAACTGGCTGACGAACACTCGGGCTGGCTCTACTCTGAATTGTTACTGGATTCCGTGATCCACACGTCCTCGATCCTGATCAGGCGATCGATCGTCGATCAAGTTGGACTCTTTGACACAGGCTTATTGCGGGGCCAAGACCTGGACTACTGGCTGCGCATATCGCGCGCCACAGAAATCCATAAACTGCGCGCCACGCTGTCCGCGTATCGGCTGTACGAAGGAAGCGCCACAACGCGCCCTACCTCAGCGAACTATCGCGCGCTGGTGATCGAACAGGCGCTGTCTCGTTGGGGACTCTCCGATTCCACCGGCAGAGCGGCCAAGCTACAGGATGTACACAAGATCCTAGCCGCCTCTTGGAAGCAGTTTGGGTATATGCACTTTCGAAAGGGCTCACCGAAAATAGCGTACGAAAGTTTTAGGCGAGCCCAATCCTATGGCATCAGTTCTGCCCGATTGTCGACCCTGAAGCTGGCTGCGTCGTTGAAGAACTTAATTTCCCGATCACCCGACGATCTGGATACGCGACATTCACCAAACTCTGGGTGACGGATATTGAGGCTGCGGCCGCCTCGCAGCACGACTCCCGACATAACCTATTCTGTCCGGACCCCTGGTGCTTCAGAAGCAGCGCCGACCTCGGCCTCGACGACAGCATTTTCAACTCGGTCGTCGGGTCTGGAATCTCTCGGACAATGCCTGGATGATGTAGCGCTCCGCCCCGTCCGGTCGTCCGGACACCCACCAAAGACCTGCGATTGACAAGCCATACACCAGGACGCCCGACGAAACCTTTATCAGCAAGATGGCAAGGTTCGACGTTGACGACGCCAAAGTGGCCGCAGCAACCACACTTGCGACCATCGGCACTGAGGCGAGAATCGGTCGCCAGCAATTAAAGACCAGCTCCCTGATCTGGAACGCCGATGTTGCTCCCTTGGCTAGAGCAAGCATCAGCAGCAAGGCTAAGGCGGCGACAAGCAACCTGGATTGTGCGATCTGTATGGCATTTGCATCCGGAACTACCATGAACAAGAGCGTCGCCAGCCCGACACATTGCCCTCCGTAAAAGATCGCCAATGTGCGCACTTTTCCGAGCGCGAGCAGCATGTAATGGCTGCTATGGGTCAGAACGGTAAATACACCTGCCAACCCAAGCATTTGAACCAGTGGAACCGAGGCATTCCATTGATCTCCAAGGAGCAGAGGAACGGCCTGCTGCGCCACCAGTGCAACACCCAAACCCGCAGGAATTCCGACAACAGCCTGGACAGAAAACGCCAATAAGAAGAGCCGCTTGAATTCAGCAGAATTCGACTTGACTCGAACGAACGCCGGGAACATGACCCGGCCCAGGGGAGCCAGAAGTTCGCTGGTCGGCAGGCTCGCCACCTCGTCGGCAAGCGTATACATTCCCATCGCCCCAGCGTTCTCTCGCCTACCCAGAACGAACTTGTCAAGCCTGGTGCTTGCATACGCTGCCGCATTCATAACCAGATTCCATTGCGAGAACGCCCAGATACTGCGGAATCTGCGAAATGACACACGCGGCCGAAAGCCGTGCATCCAATAGCTCAACGCAACTCCAATGGTCCGCCCCACAAGAGACCCGAGCACCAGCGCCCAGTAGGAACGCAATGTCAGCGCCAACGCGATTGTCACGATCGTCGTCATTACGCGCTTGGTCACGAAAAACTTGAAATCGAGACCGAAGGCCATGTCCTTCTGAAAGGACACGATGCCAATGTTCTCGAATCCGGCGATTGCGATGGACACGGCGACCATTCGCATGACGCTCGTCACGCGAGGATCGCTGTAGTAGTCCGCGCAGTACGGAGCCAAGACGGTCAGAATTGCCGCTGCGCAGCACGCTTGTGCGGCCCGCATCGTCCATGCGGAATCAAAATCGTGGCGGTCGGCGTTGCCTTTTTGTATCAGTGCCGATGCCACCCCCAAGTCCAGCAGGACGTCCACAAGGCCGACGACGATCATCGCCATCGCAACGAGCCCAAAGTCTCCGGGTGATAGCAACCGCGCAAGAATTAACGTGCTGACCAGCCCGAGCAGGCGGTCTGCCCAACGCATGGCAACGGTGAAGATTCCACCCTTGAATGCCGACATTCCCGGACTGGCCGTCAAGGAGTCGTCGCGGCGGCTACTTGTCAACGAAAACCTCGGAACCAGACGTGGACTTATCAATAAGCATCATCTGATGCATAGCCATCAGGATGGCGATGAACCAGAATCGCACCTCGAGTTTCGGATACTGCACAAATAGATCGGCGACGAAGATCGCGCCTAGAATTCCCGCTACGGCGGGATACACCGTTGGAAGGAAGCCATCGGTGCGGCGATAGAAATTTTCCAGTTCACGCAGGCGTGAATAGATAAACCAGGCCAGTGCGATGTAGAAAATCGCCCCGGGCACGCCATGATCGACAAGCATCGTCATGAATGTGTTGTGAGATGCACGCCCCCCTTCGGTGAGAGCATCAGGCAGATATATCGGGCTGAGATACGTCGTGCACATATGGCCGCATCCAAGCGGGTGCAGTTCAAACATCCGCCATTGCTGACGAATGATCTCCAGACGGCCGGCGCCCGTCTCTACTCCTTCGACTTCTTGACCACGGTACTTAATTGTCTGAATGCGGTTCCAATAGGACGCATCGGTAAGCATCACTAGCAGCACGACACCCACTACTGAGAGGGTCACAACTCGCCTTCTCAGTTTAGTAGGTGTGAAGAAGTTGAATATCAGCCCCCCGATCGTAAATGCGAGGAATCCGCTGCGACTGATTGTTGTCGCAAGCGCGTTTACGATGAAGGGCATCGCACCAACCACGAACGCTTTTCCCCATTTCCCAGAGGCAAGGAAAAGCGCGGCGGCAACCAGAATGCCCGTGACGATCTGAAGCGCACCAGCGTTCGCTTCACTGATGCCGGGACTACCAAACCCTTCGAATCGCCCGCCAGCCGCGGTGGTAAACGCGACGTAGCCGAGATACAGGCAGCCCGCAACGTGCGTATACAAGAAAATGCGGAGGTTCCGCACCGAATCCACGCACGAGTAGATGAGGTACATTGCGATGAGGAACTTCAAGTAGTAGGAAATCAGTTCTCGATGCGAAACGATATCGAGCGCCCAAAACGACTGCACGAGCGCCCAGGCAATGAACAGCAAAAAGCCCACTACAAATTTCTGCCTAAAAAATGAAGTGCGGCCCTCCTGCTTCTCGCGCCGGAGCCAGATCGCCAGCAAGGTGACCCCGGCTGCGATCAGCGACCACCTGACGTTGAGAAGTATCCCCTGGCCCCACCATCGTGCCGGCGGATGAATGTAGAAGACGCCGATATATGCCACCAGCCCGAATATCGGCCCCCTCACGAAGGCAAGCACGCTGGCGGTGATGAAGAACGACAGGAACGCAATTGCACTCAGCATACAGATCCCGAAATTTCCCCGGCGCTCGTCGCCGACCCGGTCGTTGACACCGCGCACCGCATAGCTTCACTGTAACGATCGCGTGCCATTTGGCCGTCCGCTACTTTACAGAATCCGAGAAACAATAATCGTGGCAAGGACAGTGCTGACCCGAGCGCTCGCTGCCTTCGGCGCAGTGACAGCTTCGCTCCTCATTCTGATCCAGCTTGCGCTCGCAACGGACTTGTTCAGGTTCGAAATAGCTCCGCTGCTTTCGATGCTCGGGTTGCGTGGCCTGCTCTTTCTTCTCGCTCTGAACGCGGGCCTCGCGCTTTTCGTCTTCTTGAGCGCGCGCATGGCGACCGGGCGTCGTCGACGGATCGGCAAAGTGTCAGCCGCAACTCTTCTGATTTCCGGTGTCGCACTTCTGTGGTTGCTTGAGTGGGTATTCGTAGAGAAGCCGCTCACGACCCGACTCATCGCCCGATCCGGCCAGGCGCAGCCGGCAAGTTCCCCCGGATTTGGCGATTCCGACTTTGCGCGGTTCTCCCTGGCCAAGGACGCCATCAGCCCCCAAGCGAGGCACTCGCTGAGGGTCGCGTACGATCGCATTCTGATCAACAACACAGACGTGTTTGAACGTCATCCGCTCGGTGCAACCATCGATCATTACGCCGAAAAGTATGCAATAGATGCGGCGCTGCTTTTCACGATCGGCTACCTCGACAGCTTTTATGGGGAGGCCACCTCCGGCCCCGTTCCCTTCTTGCGGAACATGACGAGCGAGACGATACGCGATGTAACCCAAATTCATGTGCCCGGGTGGTATGTCGAAAGCACGGCACGCCAGAAGCTCATATCGTCGGACCTTCTGAACAAGCTGGCCGGCGACCAGCTCGGAATGAAACTGCGGTACGCGCTGCAGAAGGCCAATCTCGACGTTTCGGCCCAACCCTACTCGTCGAGCACTTACTCGGTTACGTTCCTCGTCATGCAACTCTACCCGTCGGAGTTCGCAGACATACTTGACGGATCAAACAACTCCGCGCTTGCCGTTGCATTGCGGGAAGCATTCATCCAACTGCGTGGCACCGCCTTGATCCTGCCATGCGAGTCAACGGCCGGAGTGGCTCCTTACACCAACGCCTACTATTCCTCCAATCGAGCGGCAATCAAGCAGTTTGCCCGAGCAGCGTATTACCTCTCCGTCTCCGACTTTGACTTCGCTACGAGGGTCCAGTCGCTGATACTGCGGCATCGAAGCGAGTATTACGAAGCCAGTCTGGGCAGTGAAACCTGGCGTGGCCTGCCTGGCTGGCAGAAGAACGCCATGCTGACGATGGTCCAGGACATCTATAAACCGAATATCGGTCGGCTCGCATACAACCTGTACACCGTTCCGGAGCTGACCTGCGCCGCGCTCGCGTTCGTCGCCGACTCCGCCCAGACCGATGTCGCGAGCCTGACGGGCAGCGTCGACCGACTCTGGCGGCCTCGAGAATTCGAGGCACTCTGGGGCGGTGCGGGCTACCAGATGGCCGTCCTTAACGAGATTGGGACGCTGATCGGGAGACCCGTTCCCGGAGTTCCGGAGGCCGACACTCTCGATTACGCGCGTGAGATCGTCTCCCTGAATCGCTCGCGGCGCTAGCCTGGCTCGGCAACCACTCGTGACGGCCCGTCCGCATAGTGCTGTTCGATCCAGTTCTTGTAAGCACCGCTTGTCACGCTGGCCGCCCAGTCATCGTTCCGCAGGTACCAGTCGACGGTCTTGACTAGACCGGCGTCGAAGGACTGCGCGGGCTTCCAGCCCAGCTCGCCAGCAATCTTGGAGCAGTCGATCGCATATCGCTTGTCGTGCCCCGGACGATCACGAACGAACGTAATGAGATCGGCGTACGGGCGACCATTCGCCCTCGACTTCATGTCATCCAGAATTCCGCAGAGCTGCCTGACGACATCGATATTTCGTCGTTCCGAGTTTCCGCCGATGTTGTACGTCTCCCCTACCTTTCCACGTGCCAGGACTTCCCGGATTGCGGCGCAATGGTCCGAAACGTACAGCCAGTCCCGGACGTTCGTGCCGTCTCCGTAGATTGGAAGCGGCTTTTCCGCCAACGCGTTCAGGATCACGAGCGGGATGAACTTTTCGGGAAACTGGTACGGCCCGTAGTTGTTGGAGCAGTTCGTCGTTACAACAGGTAATCCATAGGTGTGGTGATACGCTCTGACGAGATGATCGGATGCTGCCTTCGATGCGGCATAGGGGCTGTTCGGTGCGTATGCCGTGCGCTCGCTGAATGGCGGATCCNTCGGACCCAATGTTCCATANACCTCATCCGTGGACACGTGCAGGAATCNGAATGTGGACTGGCTNGAAGCGGGCAACGCACGCCAGTAGGCGAGGACTTCATCNAGCAAATTGAAGGTGCCGACGATGTTTGTATTGACGAACTCGCCCGGACCGTGAATCGAACGGTCAACATGACTCTCCGCAGCGAAGTTCAGCACGGCCCTGGGCTGGTGCTCGGCGAGCAACCGCGCAACGAGACTGCGATCGCCGATGTCACCGCGTGCCAGCCTGTACCTGTCATCAGCCGCCAGATCGACCAGATTTGCCGGGTTTCCGGCATAGGTGAGTTTGTCGACATTGACGACCGCTCCACCTCCGGCCGCAATCCAGTCCAGTATGAAGTTCGAGCCGATAAATCCGGCTCCGCCGGTGACAAGTATCACGTGGGTTCTCCAAATCGCTCGGTCACGTTGCCCTTACGGCACGGCATTATGTTGTGCGAAGCCAGGCCAACCAAGCCGAACCGGGCCGGCGTCGGCGCAGGCCGAGGCAAAGGTCACAATATTTGGCCAAGCTGCCAGTATGATTCTAGTATTCACGATCGATCGTATGGACATCCCGGGACGCGACGGTCCTGGCACCGCTTGGGAAGCATAAAACAATGAAAGGCGTGATATTGGCTGGTGGCCGCGGCAGCCGCCTCGACCCGTTGACCGAGATCACCAACAAGCACCTGCTGCCGGTCGGCCGCGAGCCGATGGTGTGGCACCCGGTGCGCCAGTTGGTCGGGGCGGGCATCGAGGAGATCATGGTGATCACCTCTACGCATCACATGGGCGATGTAGTCAACTCACTGGGTTCAGGCAAACGCTTCGGATGCCAGTTCACGTATCGCGTCCAGGAAGAAGCCGGCGGTATCGCGCATGCCCTCGCGCTTGCGGAGCGATTCGTCGGCGGCGATCGCGTCACTGTTCTGCTCGGCGACAACGTGTTCGAACACGCCATACGGCCGCACGTCATGGCGTTCAACGAGCAGAAGAATGGCGCGAGAGTGCTGTTGAAGGAGGTTGGCGACCCCGAGCGCTTCGGCATTGCCGCGCTTGACGAGCATCAGGTCGTATCCATCGAGGAAAAGCCCTCCAACCCGAAGAGCAACTACGCCGTCGTCGGCTGCTACATGTACGACAACAAGGTCTTTGACCTGATCCGTGACACAGTGCCGTCGGCACGGGGCGAACTGGAGATCACTTCGGTCAACAACCTGTACGTCAAGCTGGGCTGGCTTCGGTACGGATTCGTCCGCGGCCGATGGACCGACGCCGGCACGTTCGAATCACTCGTCGAGGCCAATCAGTTGATGCTATCGATGGGCAACAGGATTCTCGAGGAATAGGCTACGGCCGGGGTCTGACGCATGAGGGATGCGGCGATAAGGAAGCGGCGATTTTCGATCGTCGTTCCGGTCTATTACAACGAGCTCAACCTGCACGACACGGTCCCGCAGTTGCTGGCCCTGCAATCGCAGTTGCCGGAATACGAACTCGAGTTGGTGTTCGTGGACGATGGATCGGGCGATGGGTCCCTGCGCATCCTGAAGGAATTCCAGTCGCAGCACGGCCAATCGATCAAGGTCGTCAAACTGGCGCGCAACTTTGGTTCGATGGCTGCCATCCAGGCCGGGTTCGCTCAAGCGACCGGTGACTGCGTCGGCATGATCGCCGCGGATCTGCAGGATCCGCCGGAACTCTTCCTCAGCATGGTCCGCCACTGGGAAAGCGGCGTGAAAGCCGTTTTCGCCGTGCGGTCGGATCGGGAGGAGTCCGTAACGCAAAAGCTGTTCTCCAGCCTCTATTACCGCCTCATCAGGCGGTTTGCCATCCCGAACTACCCGCCGGGCGGCTTCGACTTTTTCCTGATCGATCGCCAAATCGTCGACGAGATTGATCGAATCCGGGAAAAGAACACCAACATCATGTCGCTGGTCTTCTGGCTCGGCTTTCAGTACGTCTCGATCCCGTACGTCCGTCGACGACGCGAGAAGGGCGTTTCGCGTTGGACCCTGTCGAAGAAGATCAAGCTGGTCATCGATTCGTTTGTCGCGTTCTCCTACGTGCCGATCCGGTTCCTTTCGGTCGTTGGACTGGTCTTCGCAGCGGCCGCGTTCATCTATGCGGGCGTCGTGCTTTACGAGTGGTTCCATCAAGGCGCCGTCGTCCAGGGTTGGACGGCTTTGATGATCGTCCTCGCCTTTACTGCCGGACTGCAGATGATGATGCTCGGCATCCTCGGGGAGTATCTCTGGCGAACCCTCGACGAGTCGCGTCGTCGCCCGCTCTACGTCGTCGACGAGGTCGTTGCAGGCCCGCCGACATGACCCTGTTCATCCGCTATGGGCTGAATGGGCTTTTCAACACCGCAGTCACCTATGCGTTGTACCTGGTCCTTATTCGCCATATCGGATATCAAGTCAGCATCGTAATTTGCTACGCGGTCGGCATTGTTTTCTCGTTCGCCGTCAATCGCGCCTTGGTGTTTCGCGCAACTGGCCGATTCGCTCGCTTCGTCCTCGTCTATGTCGCCCTGCTCCTCGTGAATATCGCAGTCACAACGGCACTCGTGGAAGCCGCCGGACTCGGCAAGGCACTTGCACAGCTGCCGGCGATCGGTGTCGTATTCGTTCTTGGGTTCATCATCAACCGTTCATTCGTCTTTTCCCAGCGTCCCTAGGGCGGTAATTCAGCCGTGAGCTACTTCAAACATCCGGCAGCGATCGTCGAGTCGACGGAGATCGGCGACGGCACTCGCATCTGGGCCAATGCGCACGTGCTCCCTGGAGCTCGGATCGGAGCGGACTGCAACATCTGCGACCAGACCTTCATAGAAAACAAGGTCGTGATTGGAGACCGGGTGACGGTCAAGTGCGGTGTTCAACTATGGGACGGCACCGTGCTGGAAGACGACGTGTTCGTCGGGCCGAACGCAACATTCACCAACGATAAGCATCCCCGCAGCAGGCAGTGGCCGGCCAACGGTTTTCCGACGACAAAGGTATGCAGGGGAGCCTCTATTGGCGCTAACGCAACGATCCTGCCCGGCATAACCATCGGTGCGGGCGCCATGGTCGGCGCCGGCTCGGTGGTGACTCGGGACGTCGCCCCGCACACAACCGTGGCAGGAAATCCTGCGCGGCTGCGAGGAATCATTCCGCACCGTTCAGCAGCGACGTCGACGAAGAGCCCAGGCGCCGGAGTCGCGCCAGCTCCCGAAATCGGCGTCCCTGGCGTCCGTGCCGTGCGTCTTCCCGAGCGTAAAGATCCTCGCGGATCCCTGGTCTTTGGCCAGGTGGACGACACCTTGCCGTTCCTGCCCAAGCGTTTCTTTGCGATATATGCCTGCAATCCAGAGACTGTGCGCGGCGCTCACGCGCACCTGGAATGCCATCAGTTCCTCGTCTGCCTGCATGGGTCAGTCCGGCTCGCGGTGGACGATGGGCAGTTCCGCGATGAAGTCGCGCTGAACGATCCCACCCTGGGGGTTCACATACCCCCGATGACCTGGACGACCATTTTCGGGCTTTCGCCGGATGCCGTCCTGCTGGTACTGGCCTCAGACACCTTTCTCGAGTCTGACTACATTCGCTCGTACGAGAAGTTCATCGGCAAGGCGACCATTAAGTGACAGACATCACTCTCCCCTTCCTGGACCTTCGGTCTCCGTATCTCGAACTTCGGGCCGAACTCGACGAAGCATATCGACGGGTGATGGAGTCGGGTTGGTACATCAATGGACAGGAGGTCAGCGCGTTCGAAAGCGAGTTCGCCTCGTATTGCGGCGTGGAGCACTGCGTCGGCGTCGGCAATGGCCTCGAGGCAATGCACCTGGTGTTACGGGCGTGGGGAATCGGCAGTG
>Ga0065704_10003868_pt1 | contig 13357 bp, 11 predicted proteins | sample SwiRhicommuniRL2_FD_59091 | JGI IMG/M metagenome (GOLD analysis project Ga0065704, IMG submission 59091) | Switchgrass rhizosphere bacterial communities from Rose Lake, Michigan, USA - RL2 v2 (version 2) | ecosystem: Host-associated > Plants > Roots > Rhizosphere > Soil | place: East Lansing, MI
GATCATCGACCAGTGCTGCTCGCTTCCAAATTCGGATCGCCAGGACCAAAGCCTGCGCGTCAGCGGATGAAGCCCATATTCATGCGTGAAGCCGATCGCGCCATGCGCCTGATGCGCCACCGCCGTGCCAATCCCTGCGGCGATGTTCGTCCGGATTTTGGCCGCGGCGACTTCATAATCGAAATCGCCGCGATCGAGCGCTTGCGCGACGGCGGTTGCCGCGATGTTCGCGGCGGCGGCCTCGCACGCGAAGACCGCGAGCGCCTGCTGCACGGCTTGCAGCTTGCCGAGCGGCCGACCGAACTGCTTGCGATCATTGACATAACCGACCGCTAGAGCGAGCGCGGCGTCGAGCGCACCCGCAGCCTGCATGGACCGGGCCGCCGCCCCGAGCGCGAACAGGTCAACGGNCAAGGTTGCCGCGGCCGCGNCTGAAAAATGCANTATGTCGCGCGGCTCACCGGCAGGATTTTCGCGCTCTTCCACCTTTGCNTCGCCCACGGAGAGAAGCATCGCACCGCCACCGGGCGCCGGCGCGGCCACGAATGCCGCGTTCCTGCCCCATGCCGCACCGCGCACGTCCCCCGTGAAGCGTCCCTGCTCGAACTGCCCTTCCGCTTTCTCCGCGATCGTGCCGAAGCCATGCTGCGCGAAGCCGGCATCGTTCGCCAGGCGCGCGGCGACCACCGCCTCGACCAGCGGCAGCGANAGGGCATGATAGCCCGCCAGGCGGAACAGGATGGCNGCNTCCGCCCATCCGCCCCCGAAACCGCCNGATTCCTCGTCCAGGAGAAGGCCGGTAAAGCCCATGTCCTCGATCCGCCCCCAATCCGCCGTGATCGTCGCGCCGTGCGACAGGTCGGCGAAGAGGGCGCTGGCCATGTCGGCCAGCATGGTCTGCTGTTCATTCATCTCAAGCCTAGCCCCCGAGCCACGATGCCGCGCAGGATTTCGCGCGTCCCGCCGCGCAGCGAGAAGCTGGGCGAAACTTGCAGCAGTTGCGCCGCAAGCAGCGCCAGCGGATCGTCCGACGACAGATCAAGGTCGACTACCTGCTGCACCAGTTGAGGAACGGCCTGCTCGAAGCTGTTGCCAAGGTCCTTGACGATCGTGGCTTCCAGCGCCGGGTCCTCCCCCATGGCCATCCGCCCCGCCACGGCCAAGGACATCTGGCGTAGGGTCCAGGCTTCGCTGGCAAAGCGGCCCGCCAGCGCGATCGCGGCGGGATCGCCGCTCTTGGCGGCATGGCGGACGAGTTCCGTGACGAGCACCATGCTGGACAGATAGCGTTCCGGGCCCGAGCGCTCCAGGGAGAGTTCCGCCGTGGCCTGCGCCCACCCTCGCCCCTCTTCACCGATCAACGCATCGGCGGGGAGCTTCACGTCGTCGAAAAAGACCTCGTTGAAGTCATGTTCGCCCGTGAGATTGATGATCGGGCGGATGGTGATGCCGGGGGTGTCCAGCGGGATGAGGAACTGGCTAAGTCCGGCATTGCGCTCGGACCCCTCCTCGCTGCGGAAGAGGCCGATCATGATGTGCGCGATATGGGCGTTGGTGGTCCAGATCTTCTGGCCGTTCAACACCCAGCCATCACTATCGCGCCGGGCCGAAGAACGGACGGATGCCAGATCGGAGCCGGCATTGGGTTCGCTAAGGCCGATGCAGCCATAGACTTCGCCTGCGGCGATGCCCGGTATCCAGCGACGGCGCTGTTCTTCGGTGCCGTAGCGCAGCAGCAAAGGTGCAGTCTGGCGATCCGCGATCCAATGGGCACCCACCGGGGCGCCGACCGAGAGCAGCTCCTCCAGGACGATGTATCGTTCCAGCGCGCTACGGTCGTGGCCGCCATATTGCCTGGGCAGCGACAGGCCTATCAGACCCGCCTTGCCGAGGGCGCGGCTGAAATCGGGATCATTGACCTGCCAGCAATTGGCGCGGCGGGCGATGTCGCCATCGGTCATATTGTCGCGAATAAAGGCACGCACCTGCTCGCGCAGCGCCGCCGCATTGGCAGGCATGTCAAACGGCTTGAACGTGAAAGTCTGCACTAAGCCATCCCTGTTGGCGGGGTTGCCGGCATGCCCGAATGGCATGCGTCTGAAACCGGCCGCTCAGATGGCCGATGCGGAGTCACTCTACCAGAAGAAGGCGCAACCAATCGCAGATGCGATGAGTGCGATGCGGATCTTTCGGAAAGACAATGGTGCGATTGATTCTGTATGGGTTGACGTAGATCAGGCATCCGGTCGCGAGCGCGGGGCGCCGGCTGCGCCCGAACTCATGAAGGTGCCGGGCCGCGAGATTTGAGGAGTACGGGAATGAGCTATATCGTTTACGAGGTGCGCGACCGCGTCGCTCTCGTCACCATAAATCGGCCTGATGCAGGGAACGCCCAGAACGCGGCTCTCCTTGAAGAGCTTGACGGCCGCTTCTCGCAAGCGGTGTCGGATGAAGATGTACGGGTCATCGTTCTCCGTACGGAAGGCAAGCATTTCTCCACCGGCCACGACATCGCTCCTGCCGTGCTGGAGCAGGAGCCGTGGAAGAGCATGTTCGACGACGTCTCCCAGACCGGCCTGCTGCGCATGTACGACTGGGAGTCCCAGCATTATTTCGGCTATTCGCGTCGCTGGCGCGACATTCCCAAGCCCACCATCGCCTCAGTCCAGGGCGCCTGCGTGGCGGCGGGCCTGATGCTGTGCTGGCCGATGGACCTGATCGTCGCCGCCGACGATGCCCGCTTCTGCGATCCTGTCGCCCGGATGGGCATTGGCGGGGTCGAATATCAGGGCCACGCATGGGAATGGGGCGCTCGCAAGGCCAAGGAAATGCTGTTCACCGCCGGATGGATGGGCGCGGAGGAAGCGCATCGTCTGGGCATGATCAACCGCATCGTTCCTCGCGCCGAACTGGACGAAGCGACCTTTGCCCTCGCCAGCCAGATCGCGCAAATGCCGCCCCATGCCATGCGCATGGCCAAACGCGCCGTCAACGCGACGCTGGACGCCCAAGGCATGCATTCCGCCCTCGATTTCGCCTTCCAGACCCATTCACTCGGCCATGCAAACGCATGGGCCACCCATGGACAGGTCACGACCGCCGGCCTGGCCGAAATGACACAGGCCAACCGCAAAGGCGAATAGAAGGTGGAGCGAGAAGGAGGCGCGTCGGCATTCCGAATGAAGTCCGGCCGGCTGGCGCCGAAGGGGTTACGGCAATAGGCGCCACATAGGAGATCGTCTCGGCAAAGCTCGGAACAACCAATTCATTCTGTGTCGGAGATGGCTCCTTTCAACAATGTCACCATCCATTCAGGCAAATGTTCCGAACGACGAATTTCTGTGTTGAAATATACTATGGTGCTATCTGATTTTGCACAAATGACCTCGTCCTGATAAAGTACTTGTTCTAAAGTTATTGATGATCTGCCAACTTTACTGATTTTTGAAATAATTTTCACATATCCTGGGAAATTTATTTCTTTTAAAAAGATGACACCATATTGCGCTAAAACAAAACTTCGGTTTTCAACGGACATTAATTCGAATTTGTCTCGTAATATGGTGTCGCGACCTATCTCGAAATAAGTGGAAATGTTGGAGTTGTTGACGTGTCCGTGCATATCCGTGTCAGAAAATCTGACATTTATCGTAGTTTCCGCATAAAATTTCTCTGGTACTGATTCTTTATACATAAATAGAAACCCTGAATTTTTAAAAATTCGTATTCAACTTCTGCTATCTTATATGACGCACCTCATATAGCAGAGGTTCTCGTAACCATCTTTAGCTTTCAGCGGCAATTGGCCAAAGTCGGGACTGCGATTTGCGGCAACATCCTACCTGTGATGCTTGCCCTGTCGAACTGGCTTTTGCTTTATCGCCATGATGATCCTCGCCTCCTTTGGAAGGACGGTTCCTGCAATGACCCCTCGCCCACGTCCCCTTGTCGATCCCGTGAACCAGTTCTTCTGGCAAGCCGGCAGGGCAGGGCAGCTGCAGATCTTGCGCTGCCAGGCATGTGGGACATGGCTGCATCCACCTCGTCCGATTTGTGCGAAATGTCTGAGCGAGGAGGTGGCGCCGGAAACGGTTTCGGGTACCGGCACCGTGTACAGCGTCACCGTGAACCATCAGCCGTGGGTGCCTGGTCTGAAGGTGCCCTATGTCATCGCCCGCGTTTCGCTGGATGGCGTGGACGATGTTCTGCTCACGACCAATATCGTTGGCGAGCGGGCGCTGGAAAGCAGGATCGGCGACGCCGTGCGCGTGACGTTCGAGGAGCAGGACGGGCTCTGGTTCCCCCTATTCACGCATTCGCGATAAGGCGCGGCCGATGCATTGGCAGGGCCGGATCGGAAAGACGTTCGCCGAGCCTCCGATCGCGCACCGCGCGCTTGAACCAAGGATGAAACATGTCCAGCAAATCTGACCCGATAATTTCAGGCGTTGGTCAATCCGCCGTCGGCAAATTCGTCGACCGCTTGCCGCTACTTCTCACCATCGATGCCATCAAAGATGCCCTGGACAATGCNGGCCTGAGAGTTGCGGACATCGACGGGGTCGCGACCTGGCCCGGNCGAGTAGAGACGATGCTCGACATGGGGCCGGTCGGCTGCGACGCGGTCATCGACGCCTTGGGCATCAAGGCCACCTGGTATAATGGGGCGTTTGAAAGCGCTGCGCAGTACGGCCCGATTGCAGGCGCCGTTGCTGCCGTCCAACAAGGCTGGGCGCGCCATGTCGTCGTGTTTCGCACGGTTTGCCAGGGCTCCGCCCGCAGGAAACCGGAACTCTTTCCCTCGGTCCAGCCCGCGGGGCTGTCTGGGGGCATGGAGCACATCATCCCCTATCATGCCTATTCCGCCGCGAACTGGACGGCGCAGATGGCGTCGCGCCACTTCCACGATTATGGAACGACGCGCGAGCAGCTGGGCCAGGTCGCGATCAACGCGCGGCGCAACGGCGCCCTCAATCCGAGAGCGATTTTCCGCGATCCGATCACGATGGAGGATTATCTGTCGGCCCGGATGATCTCCTCGCCGTTATGCCTGTTTGATTGCGACACGCTGTCCGACGCTTCCACGGCCATCATCGTGTCGGCAGCGGAAACCGGCGCCGACCTTAAGAATGTCCCGATCCGCATCGATGCCATCGCGCAGAGCCTGCCGGGCCGGTACAGCTGGGACCAGCCCGTCGAGGCGGCCTGCTATCCCACAGGCAAGCGCCTTTGGGAATTGAGCGACTTCACGGTGGAGGACGTCGATATCGGCCAGCTCTACGACGGATTCAGCTTCCTGACGCTACAGTGGATCGAGGCGCTGGGCTTTTGCCCCGTCGGCGAAGGCGGCCGCTATCTGGAAGGCGGCCATCGCATCGCGCGGGATGGCGTATTCCCCATCAACACCAATGGCGGGCAGATCGCCGCCGGNCGCACCCACGCGTTTGGCTATGTCCGCGAAGCCGTGCGGCANCTNCGGGGCCANGCGGAAGAGACGCAGNTCGATCGCGACCTGAAGCTCGCGGTGACCGGCGCTGGCGGCGGACCGCTGGCGATGGCCATGCTGCTCGCCCGCGACTGAACAACCAGTCCCGGGCTGGTCCGTGTCAAGCCGCCCGGCAGGATTACAGGCCGTTTCCACTCAGTATGTTTATCCAAGGGCGCGTTCAGGCCTCTATGGCATCTATCAGGCCCCATTTCAAAGCGGTGCGTGCACTGATCCGTGCGCCGGTCAGCATCATCCAAGCTGCCGCCTGTCTGCCGATCCTGCGCGTGACGCTGACGCACCCACCCGCACCGGGGATCAGTCCCATCGAAATTTCGGGCAAGCGCAGGAAGGTTGTGGGCGTGGCCGAGACAAAGCCTCCGAACGCAGCGATCTCCACGCCCGCTCCCACGCATGCGCCTTTAAGGTGGAAGTGGTATCTCTGGCCATGATCGGCCAGCATGCGGGCGGGCAGGCGCACGGTGCGGATGACGTGCCCTGATGCTCCGTTGTCGACCTTTCCGAAGTCGCCGAGCGCCCCACCTATGCTGAAGCTGTCGCCGGCGCCCCGTACGTGCACACGCTCCAGCTCCTGCTCCATCGCTGCCAGGGAAAATGCATCGAATAGCGCGTCACGCATCTCGGTATCAATCGCGTTGCGGTTTTCCGGCCTGTTGAGAATGATCGTGAGTTCCCGACCGCGTCGCTCTGTTAGAACCGGCGGCGCATCTGTCGCAACGGGGTGCGGTTGGCAGGGGGGGACAGGTCGAGCGCGCAGCCATCTTTTGAATTCATCTCCCTGTTGTAAGGTGGCGAATGCGAGAGATTCGATGACCAAACCGCGTTGGGGCGGGACAATTTCGATAATTCTCAAGGCTTGCATCAATATGGTGGAAGCAACAGGATTTGCTTCGACGATGGCGGTCAGGCGCTCAGCTTCCTCAAGGGTCGAAACGCAAAGATCAAAGCCGCGGAGTTTTGTGGGCATGGGCATCAGCGCAATGGACGGACAGGGCAGTCGCAGCAGCCAATCTTCGACCATCGCCGCCAAACTGATGGCGTCTCCGTCAAATCCATTGAAATCGACGAGCACCGCCTCGCCTGGCTCGATGCCCAGCGAAAGAGGGTCGTAGGCAGCGAATCCTGTGGCCAGGCCAGCGGCGTCTATCTTCATTTTGGGACCATGGCATCGACCTGGCGGCGCGGCCATCCCCCATATGATGTCATCGATGCGTAGATGGCGGTCGCGTTCGCGGTGTGATGAAACAAGGTTGGAAGGAAGGGCGTCAGCATGGATATGAAGGGTGCATCAGCGCTGATCGTCGGCGGTGCCGGCGGCTTTGGTGCCGCGACGACGCGCCGGCTTGCGCAAGCCGGCGCGCAGGTCGTGATCGCCGACATGGCGGAGGAGAAGGGCGCCGCTCTCGCCCGGGAACTGGGAGGCGGCGCACGATTCTGCAAAATGGATGTGCTGAGCGAGGGCTCCGTTTCCTCAGCCGTTGCGGTCGCGGCTGGGCTCGGCCCGCTGCGTGCGGCGGTGGTCGTCCATGGCGGTCCCGCTGCTGGTGCCCGGATCATCGGGCGCGACGGCAAGCGTTATCCGTTCGCNACATTCCGTCGCACGGTCGACATATTCCTGAANGGCACCTTCAATGTCCTCAGCATCGCGGCCGAGGCGATGGCGGCGAANGATCCGCTGGCCGACAATCAGCGCGGCGTCGTGATCACCACGGCATCGATCGCCGGCTTTGAAGGTCAGGCGGGCCAGAGCGATTACTCGGCGGCCAAGGGTGGCGTGATCGGCCTGACGCTCACGGCGGCGCGCGACCTGGCCCCCCTTGGCATTCGCGTCATGTGCATCGCGCCCGGCACGTTTCTGACGCCGGCTTTCGGAGACGCGGATCCAGCCGAGATTCAGGCTCAGTGGGGGCCCGGTGTTCCCAATCCCAAGCGGATGGGTGACCCCGACGAATATGCCCGCCTTGCCACTCATATCGTCGAAAATGACTTTCTGAACGGCACGACGATCCGAATCGACGGCGCCCAGCGCTTCGGGATCAAGTGAACACTGTTTTGTCGTGGCATCACGACCGACCCAGAGCGATTATTGGTTTTACGCGATTTCCGAGCCATCAGATGATTCGATCTGATTGGAAATCGCTCTAGGAGCGATGGTTAAACTTCATGACCTCTTCGCTTGAGCCCTTGTGGCGGGAGTTTCGGCCCGGCCAGACCATCTATCTGCCCGGAGCGTCGGGCGAGTCTCTGGCGCTCGCGAAGGTGCTNCGCGACGATCCGGGGCCTGTGGCGGGGGTGAACATCCTGAGCTGCCTCGTGCCGGGAATGAACGAGGCNGCGGACTANGGCTCGCTCGCCGCGCAGGTGACGACGTTCATGCTGCCGTCCTGCATGCGCGGCAGNTTCATGCAAGGCCGCGTAAGCCTGATCCCCAACACCTATTGGGGCATTGCGCGCCAATTGCTGGCGACGCCATGCGATGTCGCGCTGGCGCATGTCGCCCCCGCCGACGGGCAAGGACTTTGCTCGCTGGGGATCGCGAGCGACTTTGCGACGCTTGTCTGACGCTTGACGGCCCCCTCGTGGAGGCGGCCCCGGCGGCGCCGAACGCGGAAGCCGAAGCGATCGCGGCCAAGGTCGCGGCTCTGGTCCCCGATGGCGCCCATATCCAGACCGGCATCGGCGGCGCGCCCGGCGCTGTGTGGAAATATCTGCGCGACCATCGCGATATTGTCCTGCGTTCAGGCATGGCGAATGACTGGCTAAGGGATCTGGCGGAGGCCGGCGCTCTATCCCTGGGCGGGGGGCACATGGCGGGCATCGCCTACGGATCGGCGGCATTCTACGACTATCTGGCAAGGTCGGACCTTGTGGGTTTCGCAACGACGCTGGAAACGCACGGATTGCTGGCGCTTGCGGATGTTCCTCGCCTCACGAGCGTCAACGGCGCCCTGGAAGTGGACCTGTTCGGGCAGGTCAATGTCGAATGGCAGGGTAACAAATTGTCGAGCGGGGTAGGGGGCGGCGCCGATTTCATGCGGGCGGCGGCTTCATCGCCTGGCGGGCGTTCCATCATCGCGCTGCCAGCCACGGCGAAGGGCGGAGCTTTGTCCCGCATCGTTTGTCGGCTGGATAAGCCGAGCATCGGGATCGCGCGATCGGACATCGATACGGTCGTGACGGAATTCGGGGTCGCTGAACTGCGTAACAGGAGCCTGGACGCGCGCGCCNAGGCGTTGATCGGCATTGCAGCGCCCGGATTTCGAGATCAACTNGCGAACGACTGGGCCCGGATGCGNGCGAACTTCGGCTGAACAGCGCATTCCGCAAAGGGTTGCAGGTGGCCAGGGCCTTCGCCTTCATCATTGACTCCGGCCCGTCTTCTGTATGATCAGCGTCCCGCCAGAAGGGGGAAGCGAAATCAGTACGCGTTTCAACAAGCAGGGACAGGCGTTGGGGCGGAAGGGCGAGGAGAGCCGCCGACGACTGCTTGACGCGACAAGGGAATTGTTGGCCAAGGGATCGATCCACAAACTCAGCGCCAGCGCCATCGCACGCGCCGCGTCGATGGCCTCACAAAGCTTCTATCTCTATTTCAAGGATATCGAGGAAGTCATCTTCGCCTTGTCCAGCGACGCCGCCAGGGACATGGAGCAGATCGTGACGCTGATCCGGCAAGCCCCGCCCGGCTCCGCCCCCGAACTGCTGAGCCAGACCGTGGTCGATGCCTTCAGCGCATATTGGGATCGNAACCGACCNATCCTCAACGCGCGCAATTATATCGCGGACAGCGGCAACATGGAATTNCTGCGACTGCGCCAGGAAGCCACCATGCCCATGTTGATCGCGATCGCCGACAGGATAAAGGTCGCCGCATCGCCGTCTTTGACCCGGGGCCAGGCGATTTCCCGTGCGGTCATTGTCTATCTCGCCATGGAGCGGCTTGCAGCGCGAAGCGGCGCGCCGCAATATGAACCGACGGGCTACGAAGATGTCGATCTGCGGGAGGCCGAGATCGACATTCTGACGCTGCTTTTCACCCCCAAAGAAGGGTGAGATTTCGAATCCGCTGCGAAACCAGTCACGTTGCCTGAGCCAATCCCGCGTCCGACACGCCCAACCAGAACGTCTCTCTGTCAAGCTCGGTAAAATTCCCGGCGAGCGCCCGGCGCCAATGAAGCACGCTCCCGTAGTCATCCCTCCAGGCCATCAGGCGGCGGGTGCGGGAGTTCAGAGCATATTCGAGGCTGAAGCCCATTGCGCCGTGAACCTGGTGTGCGATCGTGATGGTTGCATCGACCGCATCGCCGAGCCGAGACCGCGACGCGGCGACGAGCCCGGGCGATTGTCCCTCCGCCGCCGCTTCCGTGATACTGGAACTTGCCAGCAAATGCGCGGCGAGTTCCGCCAGCATCTGCTGGACGGCTTGAAATTTGCCGATCTCTCGGCCGAACTGCTTGCGCTCACCGGCATATTCCACGGTCCGGCGGAACGACCACTCGATGGCGCCCAGAATTTGCGCACCGCGCAGGACGCCGGCAGTTCGAAGCAGAGCGTCATAGTTCGGGAGCGACGCGGACCTGATCGGGATCGAGGCGGCGGACAGATTGTCGCGTGGTTCGCCCGCGGCATCGGCCAGCGGGGCGGCAGCCCAATCGCCGGCGTTCGTGACGATCAAACGGGCGGCGTCCCCTTCGCGCGCGATGACGAGGATATGGTCCACCGCCTGCGCCCAGGGCACATCATAAAGTGCCGCCTCGTCCCACTGCGTGGCGTTCGCAGCAGGCAGCGCCACAGTCTCGGCGAAGACGAGGCTGACGAGCCGATCGGCCAGGTCGAAGCCTGCATCGGCCAGCAGCTTCTGGCCGAGCATGGTTTCGAGGATGGGACCGGGCGCAGCGGCATCGCCGATCAGTCGTAAAATCGCCGCCGCGTCGCCCAGGCTCGCGCCGATGCCGCCCTGTTCCTCGGGCACCAGCATCAAGGTGATGCCGTTTTCGACCAGCGCATCGTGCAGCGCGGCAGGCAAAAGACGTTTTTCCTCGGCCAGGTCGATATCGGCCTTGTCCAGCGTATCCGTCAGGATCCGCTCGACAGTGTCGCGAAAGAAGCTCCTGTTTTCGCTCATCTCAAGCCGATCCCTCTGGCGATGATGCCACGCAGAATTTCATTGGTGCCCCCCCGGATGGTGAAGGCGGGCGCATATTGCTGCGCATGGATGAGGAGGGCGCGAAGCCGTTCGGCCCGTCCGTTGGCGATCAGGTCTTCGGCGCTGACGATATTGCGCACGACGCGAACGGCCTCCTGCTCGAACTTGGTTCCCAGATCCTTGACGATCGAGGCTTCCATGTTGGGAGACTTGCCCTGCTGTAGCATGCTGGCCACCGACATGGACAGCTGGCGCAGCGAAAGCAGGTGCGAGATCAGGCGGCCCAGCTCTTCAAGGCTGGACGGCCGGACATCGGGGCCGAGCACGTCGACCAGCTCGCTGATCAGACGGAAGCTGGAAAGCCAGCGTTCAGGTCCGGACCGCTCAAAGGCGAGTTCAGCCGAGACCTGGTTCCACCCATTGCCTTCCTTGCCGATCAGCCCATCGTCGCCAACGAAGACGTCCTCGAACAGCACCTCGTTGAAGTCATGCTCGTGCGCCATGGAGACGATCGGGCTGATGCTGATTCCCGGCGACGTCATGTCGACGATCAGCTGGCTCAGCCCTTCATGGCGCGAACCTTCCGCCACCGATGTGCGCGCCAACACGATGATATATTGGGCGTGATGCGCGTTGGTCGTCCAGATCTTGCGCCCGTTGAGCCGCCAGCCGCCGTCGACCTTCTCGGCCCGGGCCTTCAGGGACGCCAGGTCGGAGCCGGATTCCGGCTCGCTCATGCCGATCGAGAACGTCAGTTCACCGGCAGCGATGCGCGGGAGATAGAAGCGGCGCTGTGCGTCGGTGCCGAACTTCAGCAGGACCGGGCCGGACTGACGGTCGGCCACCCAGTGCGCGCCGACCGGCACCGCGGCGGCGAGCAGTTCTTCGTTGAGCACGTAGCGTTCCAGCGCGCTCCGCTCCTGACCGCCATATTGTTTCGGCCAGGTGAGGCCGATCCAGCCCTTTTGCGCAATGCGCCGGCTCATGTCCTTGTCAAAGCCCAGGCCGATGCGGCGAGGGGGCGGAAGCCGGCCGGATGACCGCTCTTCGGCGATGAAGGCGCGAACCTCCTGGCGCAACGCTTCAGCCTTGGGCGTGAGTGTCGGCAGCTCCAGATGCAGGTTGGCAGCTTTCATGGACGCCTCCGGCTGTCCGGGGCGGGGCGATCTGTCATTATCGTTCCTAGAGTATCACCGAAGTCGGGACAGCGTTAGGATTACGAAGGAAGACTGTCTAACGGCGCTTGATCATCCATCACATTCATGATGCAGCAGCAGCCGACAATTATTAACATAAAAATTTCGATTTTTCTAAATTTAAGTTACTTAAGATCAATTAAAATACAAATATATCAAACCATAACCATGTAAAATTTACGAAAATTATAAATATTATCAGTATATTGGCAATTTTAACATGCGTTTAAACGGAGGCGATTAACATTTTATGTTATTAAAACGCGCCTGCACCGGNTATGTATTTTATNAATTATGGATANTAAAANAATAATATTGTAAGCAAGCTAGGATGCCAAGTAATTTTGTGTCGCAAAGAGGACGGGTTCCGGGAGATTCAGGGGTCTTTCGTCGCGAACGGACATTGGACATCAGATGGGTGATGGTGCTAGGAAAACCCAACAATCATAAGCGGAATTCGGAGCAGGATCATGACAAGGCGCAAAACCGCATCGAGGGAACGGATCATCGCGAAGCTGCCCGTTGAGAACAATCTGGTCAAATCCGCTGGCCGCGTTCTTGAGATTCTGGAATATTTTGACGATCTGCAACGCCACTCCTCCGTGATGGAGATTGCCGACGCTTTGGGATTCCCCCAGTCCAGCACGTCCGCGCTGCTGCGCAGCCTCGTCAGTACGGGATATCTCAACTACGATGCGCGCAATCGCACCTATATCACGTCCAGTCGCGTGGCGCTGCTTGGCAGCTGGGTGAATTCGCCTTTCTTTGCGGAAGGCGCCATCATCTCGATGATGAAGGAGTTGAACGAGCAGACGCATGACACCGTCGTGCTCGGTATGCGCAACGGCCAGCACATCCAGTACATCCATGTGATACAGGCGACCAGCCCGGCTCGCCTTCACATGACCTTGGGAACTGTCCGGCCGATTGCGGCGTCCGGGTCAGGCTATGCGGTCCTGGCTACTCTGAGGGATGCCGAAATCACGCGCATCGTGATGCGCGCGAACGCAGAAGCGGAAGAGGGCACGCCGCTGCTCAAGGCGCGTGAGGTCATGGATCAGATCGCCGAGGTGCGGCGGAAGGGCTATGCTTTCACCTGCGACATGGTGACTCCGGGGGGAGGGATGATTGCCGCGCCACTGCCGAAAATGGCCGGTCAGCCGCAGATGGTCCTGGGNATCGGNGGCATCAGTGAAGTCATGCGTCAGCGCGAGGAATTTCTGGCGAGCGCCTTGATTAAGCAGATCGAGCAGCGCTTTGGCCCACAGGCGCCCTATCTGGAGGCGAAGATGGAGGCAGTGACTGATCCTCTGCCTTTGGCCATCATGCGGGCTCGAATGCAGGCTGCGCTATAATCCCTGCATTGCGGCGCAGCCGGCGGCGATGCATCTACAAGATACCGAACGTCGTGAAATGCAGCATCGATCACACCGGCCGGTCGGCTATGCCACACTGTGGCAAGCCAGTTGAGCGCGTGGGATGACGGCGACGCAGTCCATGTTGATCCGC
>Ga0065704_10071077_pt1 | contig 13351 bp, 10 predicted proteins | sample SwiRhicommuniRL2_FD_59091 | JGI IMG/M metagenome (GOLD analysis project Ga0065704, IMG submission 59091) | Switchgrass rhizosphere bacterial communities from Rose Lake, Michigan, USA - RL2 v2 (version 2) | ecosystem: Host-associated > Plants > Roots > Rhizosphere > Soil | place: East Lansing, MI
CCATCATTCCAGAGATTGGTCTCAATATGAACTTCAATAATCTGAAATCATTATTAAGTGGTTCAAAAGATAATATATATATGTCTTTGGCAGGAAGAAACCAAAATGATGTGGATTGGAATGAATTGACACCATACACACAAGTATCGTTCAATTATAAATCCGACAGATTGAATATGAACCTCACATTACCTGTCAATTTCTACAGCATCAAGTATCAAGATAATCTTTATAACCAATTGGCCGATAAAACAAAGACCGCATTGGAACCGACTTTCTTTGTAAGTTATGACTTTGCTTCATTCTTCAAATATTGGGTGTTTGCCAGCCAGAGTTATGATTTTGGAAGTTTTGGGTTTTTATATGGAGGGAATGTCTTGACTTCCGCCGGGAATTTGTCACAAAGATATGTAAGTGACCTTAGCAACTCCAAAATGCCGGAATATCTTAACAGAAATGTGGGAACAAGATTAGAATACAGAAATCCTCTTAATAATTTATTTTTCAATGTTCGTTACAATTATGGAACAATGAAAAGGAATATTGTGGAAACGTTTGCCACAACAGGTGGAATCGGCGGGTCAATAGGAATCGAAGCTAGAGAGAACTCTACAAAATCTCAAAGCGAAAGTGCTGAAATTGGAAAATATTTTCCTAAATTCAAAAGTAATATATCTACAAGTTTCACGAATTCGGATTCCAACTCTTTCAGTTTCTTTAATGAAAACTTTATAGAAAGTAAAAATAACGTTCAGACTTGGTCGGCAAAATTCAATAACACATACTTCAGCTGGTTAAGTATAGATTACAATATCAGTATGAACTGGCGAAATAACGAAAACGCAACTAGGGCAACATCTCAAAAAAGTTCCGGATGGAGCCATAATCTTGCGGCATATATTTATCCATCAGATAATCATACATTTGGGTTCAATTGGGATAACAGTGTAACCTCAACTCAAGGCAATACCTATAAAAATCCGTTTTATGATTTGTCTTACCAATATACTTGGGTCAAGAAAAAAATTGACTTCGAACTCAAATGGTTGAATATCACAAATCAAAAAATTTATGAAACTGTAGCTGTAAATATTGAGCAAGGGAATACTGTTACACAAAGCTATAAAATCCGTCCAAGCCAATTCATGTTCACCGTAAAATTCAATTTCAAGTAACACACTATTTATTATAACCGAAAAGGCAGCGCATCTTTTTTGTCTGCCTTTTTATTTTTCTTAATTTTTAATCACTAAATTTTTAGGTATGAAATCGTTTTAACGATTCCATATTTCCATTAAAAAACAAATTTTTTACTTATGAAAAGAACACTATCTATTTTAAGTATTTTCCTTGGCGTCCTGTCATTCGCTCAAGGAACAAGGATCATGTATGAGTACAAGTTTGCGTCAAATATCGACAAGAAAGACTCTCTCGATACAGAACTGATGTATCTGGATATCAAAAAAGATGGAAGCAAATTCTACAGCCGACAGAAGTTTGTAAGTGATTCTACAAGAGACGCTTACTTTAAAAAACAAATTGCAACAGGTTCTACAAATTTTAACTACCAAGGTGGAAACGGCGGAAAAATAGGATATTCGGTTTCCAAATCTTATCCGGACTTCACCATCGTTTTACATACGGGCATCGGAAATTCCAGATTCAGCGTTAAAAATGAAAATCCGTTGAACTGGAAAATATTACCAGACAAAAAAAAGATTGATAAATTCGAAGTCCAGAAAGCAACACTTGACTTTGGCGGAAGAACCTGGACAGCTTGGTTTTCTCAGGATTTTCCGTTTCAGGACGGACCATATAAGTTTTCAGGATTACCTGGTTTGATTTTGGAAATGGAAGACTCCACAGGGACGCATATTTTCAAATTTGCAGGAAGTAAAAAGTTTGATGAGGTTGAGAAAATTGAAAAAGAAGAAATAGGAAGTACACGTGGAGGGATTGTTGTGAAAACATTCGGTGTTCCTGGTGGAAAAGAAATTGAAGTTTCCGAGGAACAGTTCAAAAAACAATGGAAAGAATACAAAAATGATCCCGTGAAAGATACTCGCCAAATACTATCACAAGGCAATATGAAGTTAACTCTGAATATCGATGGCAAAATATTATCAGATCCTTCAGAAGTGCTTCGGGCCATGGAAAAAAACCAGAGAGAAGAGATCAAAAATGATAACAACAAAATAGAACCTGCACTTTATCCTTAGTTTCCGTATAAAACACTATTTTTATAGTCCTCTTTCCAGGGGACTTTTTTATGTCAATTTTAAAAAATTAAAATGAGTTATTTGCCAAAACTTAAAAATATAAAAGCCTTCGTTTTCGATGTCGATGGTGTTTTCACAGACGGAAGCGTTTACCTTTTGCCAGACCAGAACATGTCCCGGGTGATGAGCGTTCTGGATGGTTATGCCGTTGTTCAGTCTTTGAAGCAGGGATACAAAATCGGAATCATCACGGGCGGGAATGACCCGATGGTAAAAAACAGGATGGAATATCTCGGAATCAAAGATTATTATGCCAAATCTTCCCACAAAATTTCTGATTATGAAGATTTCAAATCGAAATATAATTTACAAGATTCCGAGATCCTGATGATGGGCGATGATATTCCGGATATTGGTATTATGAGATTGGCAGAGATCTCTGCTTGTCCTGCCAACGCAGTTCCGGAAGTGAAAGCGATCTCCGATTATATTTCTCCAGTGTTTGGAGGCAAAGGTGCTGTTCGTGATGTGATAGAACAAGTGATGAAGGTCCAGGGAAAATGGAATCTGGACGAAGAAACGAAATCGGCTTAATTTATTGATAATGAGACGATTTATCGTTCCATTTGACCGTTAAAAAAATTAAAAATTAAGCAAATGAAATTACTACTAGCTTCCAATTCACCCAGAAGGAAAGAGTTGTTATCGCAATTGGGCTATGAATTTGATATTGTTAAAATTGATGTTGACGAATCTTACCCTTCAGACTTATTGCCAGAAAATATTGCCGAATATGTTTCAAACAAAAAAGCAAAAGCTTTCAATATAAGTTCCGGCGAAATTCTTTTGACTTCAGACACCATTGTTGCATCAGGACAAAAAATTCTCCTCAAACCGAAAAATGAAGACGAAGCTTTTGAAATGATCAAAAACCTTTCAGGGAAAACGCATCAGGTTTATACGGCATTTACAATCAAAACAACGGATTCTGAGATCAGTAAAACAAGCAAGACCGATGTCACGTTTTCTGAAATCAGTGATGATGAGATCAAATTTTATATTGAGAATTATAAACCTTTTGACAAAGCTGGATCATACGGGATACAAGAGTGGCTGGGAATGTCCAAGATCAAAAATATCTCTGGTTCTTTCTATTCTGTAATGGGTTTTCCTGTCGATCTGGTTTATGAGGAACTCAAAAAACTGAATTGTTTTCCAAGCAATTTTCAAAACTAACAGCTTTAAATAATTTTCCTTACAAAATTTCGTTATTTTTACAGATTGTTACTCAGATCTCCTATTTGAAATTAATTAGATGAGAAAATATTTATTAATTATACTTGCCGTTGTAAGCATAATTGCCTGTAATCCACGCCATAAAAAGAAAAAAACGAAGAGTGGTCCTGTCAACAGGTTTATGACCTATTACAATACTTTGTTCAATAGTAAGGAAGCTTTCAATGCCGAAATGGAAAGCAGAGATAAGGCCCATGTGGATAATTTCTATGACCCTTACATCTCAGTTTATACCACAGAGGATGATGTAAACGCTTTACAAAGTGGAAGCTCGATTTCGTCAGGCTCTAACGACCCGGATGCACCTCCGCCATTAAGAGGCGCAAGACCCTCATCCGTCAATGATGTGAATGATAGAGCAGGAGGAATGATCGGTGCTAATAATAACAATAAAAAAGGAGCGTCGATTCTGCAAATTACTGAAGCTAAGGCCCAGAAGGCGATAACAAAATATTCGGTACTTGTCAACGGGGTAGAGAAGAACAAAAAGATTTTCGATGCTTATATTTTGTTGGCAAAAGCCAGAATGTATCAAGGAAAATACCTGGAATCTCTGGATGCATTGGGCTATATCTTCAACAACATGAGCAAGGACAAAAGACTTCCTCTTGCAAGGATCTATCAAGCTGTAAATTACACAAAACTGAAAGAGTATTACCGTGCTGATGAGGTTTTCATAGACCTGGAAGAAAATCCGAAAATTAAACTGACCAAAGAACACAAAAGGATCCTGAAAGTTTATCAGGCTGATAATTTCCTGAAATGGGGAAAAAAAGAATTGGCAGCGGAAGTCTTGGAAGATGCTTTTGCATACAACAAAAACAGGAAGACCAAAAGCAGAATAGCATTTTTAAGAGGACAGATTCTTTCTTATCTTAATAGAAAAAGTGAAGCAAGAGAATCTTTCGCAGCGGCTTACAAATACGCGAACAGCTACGAATTCGAAGTTAAATCTCAAATCGAGATTGCAAAAACTTTTGACGGAAAAGCCGATAGTTATGAAGAAGCAATGGCTTATCTTGAGAAGATTGCCAAAAAGGGAACTTATGCTTCTCGTAAAAACGAATTATATTACGCCAGCGGATTGATCGCAACTTCTGCAACAAAAGATTCTATAGCTGATTCCTATTTCAGAAAAGCATTGAAAGAAAAACAATCTGATCCGCAGATCCGTGGCCTTACTTATGCTGAAATTGCTAAAAAATATTTTGCAAAAGACGATTATTTGACGGCAGGAGTCTATTATGACAGTGCTTTGGCCGTAATGACATACCAGCCTGAAAAAGAACGATTGACAAGCCTTACTGCCAATATCAAAAAACTGTCCAAGAATTACTACGTCGTTAAAAAGAATGACAGTATTCTGGCTTTGACCAAAATGACCGATGACGAAAAAAGAGACTATTTTGCAAAATACATAGAGAAGATAAAAGCTAAAGAAGCTGTTGAAGAATTGGAAAAGAAAAGAGCCGAAAGAAACAAAGGTTTTGATAATTCTGATTACAATGCAAATTCCATCTTTGCCAATAATTCCTCTGACAGCAATAGTTTCCAGAATTTTGGAATTTCCGGTGGATCGACTTTCTATTTTGCTAACTCCAGCAATATCCCAAGAGGTGAAAGTGCCTTCAAACAAACTTGGGGAAACAGAACATTAATGGACAACTGGAGATATTCCGCAAAGACCACGACGATAGAGGACATGAAGAACGAAGCTTTGGGATTGGCCAATGCTCCGGATCCAAGGAGACTGGAGCCAGAATTCTATATAGAAAAGATCCCGACATCCAAAGTAGAACTTGACAAACTGAAAAAAGACAGAGACACTGCAAGTCTGGGAATGGGAAGTATGTACGAAACATATTTTGGCAATACAAAATTAGCTACGAAAACATTGTTTGACCTGGTTGAAAATAAGCCGAATGAAGAAACAGACCTGTTGGCCCTATACAATATTTTTGTTTTCAATTATGAGAAAAACCCGTCCGAAGCTGAAAAAGCAAAAACTTTGATCCTGGAAAAATATCCATATACTTCTTACGCAGAATTTGTTAAAAATCCTAAGAGTAAAGATTTTAACAAAACAACAGCTGATGTAGAAAAGTTATATGCCGATGCCTATAAACTCTATGAAACTGGGAAATTTGCAGAATCGTCTGCCATTATAGACAAAGCTATTGCTGACAATCCAAAAGATGCACTTGTTCCTAAATTCTATCTGTTAAATGCCTATAATGCCGGGAAAACAGCTGGAAAAGAGATTATGATCTTGCAACTGGAGCAGATCGTTCTTAATTATAAAAAGACACCCGAAGGGAAAAAGGCACAAGACCTTTTGAAATACCTTAAGAGCGATGCTAAACTTGAACTTACTGATGACCAGGGAAATTCTGTCAAAGAGAAACCGCAACCTGCCATCAACAAAGAAGAGGAAGCAAAACAAAAACTTAAAGAAGAATTGGATGCCAATGAAAGGGGCTCTTCTGGTCCGGGAAGACCTGGAGCAATGAATGATAGCAATTCTACATTCCCGAAACAATCAATACAAGTAAATAAAACTTCTAATGCTGAGCAGAAATCAGAAATGAAAAGAAAATAAAAAAGAGAGCAATTTGCTCTCTTTTCTGTTTATGCTTTATCCAATTGAACCGTAAAGTGTCTTAAGATCTCCGGTTCACGTTTTATCTTATAGCCTTTGGCGATTTCTTCACGTCTTTCAAAAACATTGACGACTGCTGCCGCAACATAATCCATATGGTTATTTGTGTAGGTTCTTCTTGGGATTGCCAGCCTTAATAATTCAAGTTTCGGGTAACGATTTTCTCTCGTTTCCGGATCTCTGTCGGCAAGCAATGTTCCAATCTCCACTCCTCGGATCCCTGCTTCTTTATATAGCTCGATAGCTAATGTCTGAGCAGGGAATTCTTCTCGTTTGATGTTTGGTAAGAAGTTAAGTGCGTCTATAAAAACAGCATGACCACCGATTGGTTTCTGAACAGGGATTCCGGCCTCCATCAATTTATTGCCAAGATATTCAACCTGAGAGATCCTGCTTTCCAGATAAGGAAATTCTGTAGCCTCATCCAATCCAGTTGCCAGCGCAGACATATCTCTTCCTGCCATTCCGCCATAGGTGATGAAGCCCTCATAGATGATTGTGAAGTTCGAAGCTTTTTCAAAGATTTCTCTATTCTTCAATGCAATGAATCCTCCGATGTTTACCAGACCATCCTTCTTGGAACTCATTGTCATTCCATCTCCGTAAGAGAATAATTCTTTACAGATTTCCTTGATCGATTTATTCTCTTGTCCCTTTTCTCTTTTTTTGATGAAGTAAGCATTCTCGGCAAACCTCGCCGAGTCAAACAGGATAGGGATCCCATGTCTGTCAGACAATTCTTTTACGGCCTTGATGTTTTCCAAAGACACAGGCTGCCCACCGGAAGAGTTGCAGGTGATCGTGATCAAACAAAACGGGATTTGCCCTTTCGGGTGAGATCTATAGACCGTTTCTAATTTTTCTAAGTCAATGTTTCCTTTGAATGGGTGGAGATCATTGATGTCAAAAGCTTCGTCAATTGTACAATCAATGGCGTGAGCTTTTCGGATTTCTATATGCCCCTTGGTTGTATCGAAATGAGAATTCCCCGGAACGATATCACCCTCTTTTACCATTACCGAAAACAAAACATTTTCTGCCGCTCTTCCTTGATGCGTCGGTAACAAGTAAGGAAAACCCGTGATCTTTTCAACAGTACTTTGCAAAGCTTCAAAAGATCTTGAGCCTGCATAACTCTCATCGCCAATCATCAGCGCCCCCCATTGTTTATCACTCATTGCACCCGTTCCACTGTCTGTCAGCAAATCGATGTAAACGTGGGAACTTCTGAGGTTGAATAAGTTATAATCGGCATTTTTCAGCCATTCTTCGCGTTGTTCTTGAGTAGATTGATATATTTCTTCAACCATTTTGATTCTAAATGGTTCTGCGTAAGGAAGTTTCATAATGAATAATTTTAAGATTAATAATTAAGATCTTGAAAAGACTGAATAATGCACATCAAATTAGACATTCATTATTCATTTTTGATTATTAATTAAAAACTATTCCGGTGCTTTGAAAACGTTATCGTCTGAATGGAATCCGGCAACACCGCCACTCACAGCAAATTTCATTGCTTCAGCGGAGCTCATTCCGGTCACTTCTTTTATATTATTGAATTTGGTGATGATCACCCAGCCGGAAACAGCATAAGAATGAGGCAGATAAACAGCGATCATTTGATCCATATTAACGGCAGACATATCGGTCTGTGTCAGAAATCCGATTCTCCATATTTCAGGATCCTCATTGGTTTTAACCCAAACCGGATGGTTGAATTTCTTCTTGTCACCAACAAAAGAACCCAGGACATCTTTCAGAGAAGTATAAATGAACTTTATTCCCGGAATGTGCTCCAGGACATAATCCACACCATCAACAATCAGTCTTCCTATAATGAACTTGTTCCCAAAAAAACCAATGAATGTTGTTCCAAAAATAACCGTTATAAAAGTCAGTCCCGGAAATTTCTCAGAAACAGACGGAACCAAATTGTCGATGCTGAAAACGATGTACCAAATGATCCAAACCGTAATTGCGAATGGACCAATAATGATCAATCCCTGGAGAAAAGACCTTAGAAAAAGTCGAAGGTAATCGTTGAGGCTTCTATTCATTTAGCCGTGGATGGTTTCTTTGTTACCGTAGGATTGGATTACTGTGGCTTCATATTCCAGCCATTCTTCCCAGCGTTTGTTAACCTTTTCCGGGTCACCAATTTGTCTTGCAAATCCAATGAATGTTGTATAATGATTGGCTTCTGAAACCATCAGGTCGTTATAGAATTTTTTCAGTTCCTCATCCTTGATGTTCTCTGTCAAAACCTTGAAACGCTCACAACTTCTGGCTTCTATCATTGCAGCAAAAAGCATTTTGTCCACCAAAAGGTCTTTTCGGTCACCACCTTTCACTATGAATTTTACCAGATCGTTCACATAGTCATCCTTACGTGTTCGTCCGAGAACGCCTCCTCTCTTTTTAATGATCTCATGAACTTGATCAAAATGATCCAATTCTTCCTGAGCAATTGCTAAAAGTTCTGTTACCATCTCCGTATGTTCGGGAACCATTGTGATAAGACCTATGGCGTTGGTTGCTGCTTTTTGCTCACACCAGGCGTGATCGGTAAGGATCTCTTCCAGATTATCTTCTGCAATATTGGCCCAACGTGGATCTGTAGGAAGTTTTAGACGAAACATTATGATGAATTTTGTGTAAAAATAAAAAATTAAAACTCAAGGGAAAAGGCTTTTAGAGAATAGTTTTTCAATTTCTGGTCCAGTCGATAAAAAAAGCAAGCTTGTTGTTATGTAAAAGCAAGCTTGTCGTTGAGCAACCACAAGCTTGTCTTTTGTCCACCGGAAGCCTATAGTTTTAATATGTAAAAGCAAACGGTCTATCTCGTGGCAGTTTTCTCTCTCAAAAATTCCAAAACCTTCCAGCCGATATCATCTACTTTTTTTAAGCCTTTGGAAATAATTAATGCTAATAAAATATTGATTGGGTATATGATCAAAACCAATAACCACCAACTCATAGAATCTTTCAGCGGAACAACGAGGAAATAAACGATTGATGAACTCATTCCCTGTGCGAAATAAAAGAAGATAGCATTCTGTCCAACATTGGTAAAGAAATTTGGTTTCTCGATTTTCAATCGGTTATAGAAAACGAATAATGTGACCAATGAAAACAATGTCCAAATGATGTAAGGGACCTTGGGAGGAAACTTCTGTTTGTTGAGCTTATAGAAGATATCACCGCCGTAATTCCAGAACATCCAGGCCAAAGCGATCGCAACTGATCCGTACAAAACGGGAATTATTTTGGTCGGGATCTTCTTACCCTTCATTCTATTGGCCACTAAGAAAACAGCCATATAAAAAGCGACATAACCAACCTGTCCGCTTGGATAATATTGAGGAAATATATTGAATATCAATGTCAGTACAATGCAAATTCCTATGAACCAATTGATGTGCTTGGGGAAAAATCTGAGAATCAAAACACCTAGAACCGTTAGGATATAATAGACCTTCAAGTACCAGAAACTTCCCATCACAACAGGAAATGTATCACAGTTGGAATACTGATGCAGATACCAGTTCCCAAGAATATCCCATTGCGGTACAGATGAAATGCTTGTCGGAACATACTTGCTCCCGAAGGTGGAATAGAAATCTTTCAGCCATTCAAAAGAGAAAAAAGTCAATCCGAAAACCTTGAAAAAATAATCCAGAAAGAACAGAAACGTCACGAAGATCATATACGTGATCTGCAACTTCAACAGGCGATAAAGCGTCTTTTCGATATTGTTTCCGGAAGTGATCCCACTCAAAGCATAAAACAATGCAACATCAAAAACCAAAGAAAAAACCCGGGCTTCAACCGGCATATAAAACTGTCCGCTCCAGAAAGCTGTGTGGATAAAGATAATGGAAATCGTGGCAAAGCCTTTGGCAAAATCTATGTAGAGATCTCTTTTCATTGATTGTGATAAATTATCTGAAATTCAAAAATATCATAAATTTCTCAACTAATTATTGAAAATCATCGCAAAGGCACAAATCATTTTTATATTCAACACTTTTAAAAGTCGCAAAGAAATGAAACCCCTCAATTTTCATTTTAGACAATATTAACTTTGCGACTTGAAAGCTTTATAGATCGTTTAAGTTTTTGCGCCTTTGCGATAAACCTTTTTTACAATTATTTAACTTTTGCCCCTCGATTCTTATCCTTATTTTTGAAAGTTCAATTGTAAAGATGTCAGATATCATTCAACTTTTACCGGATCACGTTGCCAATCAGATCGCTGCAGGAGAAGTCGTGCAGAGGCCGGCTTCTATCGTGAAGGAACTTTTGGAAAATGCTGTGGATGCAGGAGCGGACAAGATCCAGTTGATCGTTCGCGATGCGGGGAAAAACCTGATCCAGGTTGTGGATAACGGAATCGGAATGTCCGAGACCGATGCAAGATTGGCTTTTGAACGCCACGCTACATCCAAGATCCGTTCGACCGAAGATATTTTTAAAATTGCAACCAAAGGTTTCCGTGGCGAAGCTTTGGCATCGATCGCTGCTGTTGCTCAGGTCGAACTGAAAACAAAACAGAAAGAAACACCTGTTGGAACCAATATTTATATAGAAGGCGGGCAATTCCAATTTCAGGAACCGGTTCAAACCGTTGAAGGTTCTAATTTTTCTGTCAAAAATCTTTTTTACAATGTTCCTGCGAGACGCAAGTTCCTTAAGAATGACAATGTGGAATTCCGCCATATCATAGATGAATTCCAAAGAGTTGCATTAGCTCATGAAAACATCGAGTTTGAATTATTCCATAACGACGAACCGATTTTCAAGCTGAGAAAAGGTGGGCAAATGCAACGTATCGTAGATGTTTTCGGAAGGAAACTGCAGCCGCTTTTGATTCCTATCAAGGAAGACCTCGGTTGGGTAGACCTGCATGGTTATGTGGCAAAACCTGAAGGAGCTAAGAAAGTAAGGGGTGAACAATTTTTCTTCGTCAACGGAAGATATTTCAAAAGTGCTTATCTGAGCAAAGCGGTTCAAGAGGCTTTTGAAGGATTACTGCAACCAGGTTATATTCCTTCGTTCTTTCTTTATTTGCAATTGGATCCGGAGAAGATCGATGTCAATATCCATCCTCAGAAAACGGAAGTCAAATTTGAAGATGAAGCTCTGATATTTGCATTGATGCGCTCTACGATCAAACGTTCTTTGGGAATCTATAATGTTGCGCCGAGTCTGGATTTTGAAAAAGACCCGAAAATGGAAGCATTCTTCTCTCCAACTCCAAGCAAAAGCAATATAAGTTCACCAATACCTTCTGCAATTAATGTTGACAGGGATTTCAATCCGTTTTCTGTAGAGAAGACAACTGCAGAAGAAAGAATCAATCTTGCCGAACTATACCAAGCTACTGAAGCCGCGCCCTCAAAGATCAATCTTTTTGAAGATGATGACCTGGACGAAGACCTTTTCCGATTGCCCAATGGTTATTGGCTTCTGAATAAAGACGGACAAACCTACATGCTGGATCTGGGAAGAATGCATCGCGTGCTAATGTCTTCTCATCAAGAAAATCTGCCAACCAAAAAAGCGGGGCAAAGCCTGTTGTTCTCTTTAGAATATCATTTGAATGAGATTGAGAAAAACAAATACAAATCCATAAAAAAATACTTGCCGGATTTTGGTTTCGAAATGACTTTGGCTCAGGATAATGTCCTTAGAATAGAAACCGTTCCGGAGGCTTTGAAAGAATCTCAGGTCATCAAATTCCTGGAGAAGATATTCGAAGTTCTGGAGTACAGGACGGAGGAGGATTTCTATAAATATTTTGAATACCAATGGATCAAACTCAAAACAAAATCAAAATTCGATTTCATTTATAAGACCGAGGTCGAGCAATTGGTAAAGGACTTCATCGACCTTGGGTTTCCACAGTATACTGTGAATGGAAAAAAATGTTGGCTGGAAGTTCCTTTCGATGATTTTAAAAATAAATTTTAAACTATGTTCCCTCAACTCACACCAGTTACCAGAAATATCATCATTCTTAATGTGATTTTTTTCGCTGTAACCTATCTACTTCCGAACCTCAATCTGGATTCTTTATTAGCAGGGTATTTTCCATTGTCTCCAAACTTCCAGTCCTGGCAGATCATTACACATATGTTTATGCATGGAAGTGTTATGCATATTGTTTTTAACATGTTGACTCTCTATAGTTTCGGACCTGTTTTAGAACAGGTTTTGGGACAGAGAAAATTCATTATTCTGTATTTTGCCTCAGGTTTAGGCGGATTTTTATTATATAATCTTTGGAATTATTACGAAGTAAGTCAATTGACGGGCTTTTTATCAAGCAACAATTTTGATGTTCATGAAATCTATAAATATGCCAGCTTTAATTATACCGGTGAAAGACCTATTAATTCTAACAATCCTGAGGTCATAGATGCTGCGAAAAAATTGTTTTTAATCCTTTCTACACCAATGGTGGGAGCGTCGGGCGCCATTTTCGGAGTGATCGCTGCATTTTCAACATTGTTTCCTGATGCCAAACTGATGTTTATGTTCATTCCTTTTCCTATCAAGGCAAAATATCTGACGCCCGTTATTATTGTTATTTCATTATTTTTAGGATTTGGACAATTCAGCGGTGATAATATTGCCCACTTTGCACATCTTGGTGGTGCCCTGATCGGGTTTCTTTATATCTGGAACTGGAAAAAATACAGAGATAGAATCCAATAGATGGGAATTTTAAGATCTATATTAACAGCCTTACACCTTGCCGTAATTGTTCTTTTATTCGGAACGATAATGAACGCTTACATCCCACCAAGAGTTTTTGGGTTTCTGAACCTTTTATCTCTGGGATTTCCTTTATTGATAATTGCCGACGTTTTATTATTGATCTTTTGGATTTTTAGCTGGAGAAAAAGAGCAGTTGTTTTTTTGATACTGTCATTATTTTTCATTATCCCGACAAGACGCTGGATCAACTATACACCAACGAAAAAAGAAGTTTCTAATCTTAGATTGATTTCGTTCAATGGAAAATTTGGAAAGTTTGGTGACGATGAGATCTATGATTATCTCAACCAACAGAAGCCTGACGTTGTTTTCTTCCAAGAGTATGATAACAAAAAGCCTTTGGATGGTTTCGGGTATTTTGAAAACAGCAAACCCATCACTAAGATCCAGT
>Ga0065704_10000716_pt1 | contig 13341 bp, 13 predicted proteins | sample SwiRhicommuniRL2_FD_59091 | JGI IMG/M metagenome (GOLD analysis project Ga0065704, IMG submission 59091) | Switchgrass rhizosphere bacterial communities from Rose Lake, Michigan, USA - RL2 v2 (version 2) | ecosystem: Host-associated > Plants > Roots > Rhizosphere > Soil | place: East Lansing, MI
GGGAAGTGGAGAAGAAGACCGGGCGGATGGCGTCAAAATCGCGCTCTTCAACCATGCGTTGCATGAGAACAGAGCCGACCATACCGCGCCAGCCGATAAAACCAACGTTTTTCATAGCATTTTTTTCCTGCAGAGGGTGTGTGCTGATTGTGCAAACCAGTATTCAACTGGGATATGCTTCACATTACAAAATGCTGCCAAAGTCGCAAGCGAAATTAATCGATGATGGCCCGCCAATCAGAAATAGCGCTAATCATCATAATAACCATAGAGAGTTTCAGGGATAATTTTAATGAGTGAAATCATATCCGCGGCGGTTTTATTGATCCTGATAATGGATCCTCTGGGCAACCTGCCTATCTTCATGTCGGTGCTGAAGCACACCGAACCCAAACGCCGTCGGGCGATCATGATCCGCGAGCTGCTTATCGCGCTGCTGGTGATGTTCATCTTCCTGTTTGCCGGTGAGAAAATCCTCGCCTTCCTGAATCTGCGTGCCGAAACGGTTTCGATTTCCGGTGGGATTATCCTGTTCCTGATAGCGATTAAGATGATTTTCCCGAGCGCCGAAGGCAGCAGCAGCGGCCTGCCCGCGGGGGAAGAGCCGTTTATTGTGCCGCTGGCGATTCCCCTTGTCGCCGGACCGACGATTCTGGCAACGCTGATGCTGCTGTCGCATCAGTACCCTAATCAGATGAGCCATCTGGTGATTGCCTTGCTGATTGCCTGGGGCGGGACGTTTATCATTCTGCTGCAGTCGTCGTTGTTCCTGCGCCTGCTGGGTGAGAAAGGCGTAAACGCGCTGGAGCGCCTGATGGGGTTGATTCTGGTGATGATGGCGACGCAGATGTTCCTGGACGGGATCCGCGCGTGGATGAAGGGCTAAGTAAAAACAAAAAAGGACAACTCACGTTGTCCTTTTGCTTTTAGCCGGGTTTAACTCAGCAGCGTAAACGCAATCATCCCGACAATGGCACCCGTCGTGCCGAGGATGGTTTCCATCAGCGTCCAGGTTTTCAGGGTTTGCGCTTCGGTCGCACCGGTAAATTTACCGAACAGCCAGAAGCCGGCGTCGTTGACGTGTGACACCACAATCGAACCGCCCGCAATACAGATTGAGAGCGCGGCCATCTGGGCACCGGAGTAGTTAAGCTGTTCAATCACCGGCATCACCAGACCCACGGCGGTTAAACATGCCACCGTCGCAGAGCCCTGGATGATACGCACCGCCGCAGCCAGTACGAAACAGGTCACTGCAATGGGCAACCCCATGCCGGTCAGGGCTTCGCCCAGCGCCGGACCCACGCCGGAATCCACCAGCACCTGTTTGAACACGCCGCCGGCACCGATCACCAGCAGAATGATACCCGCCGGCTGCAGCGCATGGCCGCAGATTTCCATCACTTTGTCTTTCGGCATGCCCTGGCGCATCGCCAGGCCGTACATCGCCACCAGACACGCCACCAGGATCGCGGTGAACGGGTGGCCGATAAACTCAAACCATTCGTACGCGGTAGACCCTACCGGCACGAAACGCGCGGCGATGGTTTTCAGCCCCACCAGCACCAGCGGCAGCAGGATCAGCGCCAGGCTGAAGCCGAAGGACGGCATTTTGCCTTCGCCAAGGTGCGGCTCGGTGACGTCATCCGGAATGTGAAGCTCAACGTAACGGCTGATGAAGTTGCCCCACAGCGGGCCGGCAATAATCATTCCCGGGATCGCTGCACACAGGCCGATCAGTATCATCCAGCCAAAATCGGCGTGCATCTGAGAAGCCAGCAGCATCGGCGCAGGCCCAGGCAGCAGGAACGCCGCCGCAGCCGCCACGCCCGCAAACAGCGGAATCACCAGCTTCACGAGGTTAGTGCCGGTATGGCGCGCCATCGAGAACGCCACGCTAATCAGCAGCACCACGGCCACTTCGAAGAACAGCGGCAGCGCACAAATCAGACCGGCGAGGCCAATCGCGTAGTGCGCACGGCTGTGTCCGAAGGATTTGAGCATTTTGACGGCAATCTGGTCGACTGCGCCCGTCTCATGCAGGATCTTGCCAAACATCGCGCCCAGCGCGACCACAATGGCCAGGAAACCCAGCGTGCCTCCCATCCCTTTTTCCATCGTCGCTGCGATCTTATCGAGCGGCATACCGGAAAAGAGACCTGCACCAATAGACACCACCATTAAGGCAACGAAAGCATGCATACGCGCTTTCATCACTAAAAACAGCAGCAGCAATACGGAACCAACTGCTGTTAAAACTAGCGTTAATGTACTCAAAACTTACTGCCTTTTATTAATGACCTCGATGGTGCTGGCAACAACACCCTCCAGTGACTGATCGATATCAACCACTAAGACGTCTTTCTCATCGTCACCCGGCTCCTGCAACGCTTCGAACTGCGTCACCAGCATCTGGGTTTTGAAGAAGTGGCCTTTACGCGCCTTCAGACGGCTCTCAATCACCTCGAAATCGCCTTTCAGGTAGATGAAAGAGAGGTTCGGGTTGCCGTCACGCAGCAGGTCGCGGTAGGTTTTTTTCAGCGCGGAGCAGACGATCAGGGAGACCTTGTTGGTACGCTGCATCGCGAACGCGGCGTCATTCAGCGCCTGCAACCACGGTTTGCGGTCGTCATCGTTCAGCGGCTCGCCGGAGGCCATTTTCATGATATTGCTGCGCGGATGGAGGAAGTCGCCATCAAGAAACGCCGCATGAAGTTGATGCGCCACTTCGCTGGCCACGGCAGATTTACCGCTACCGGAAACGCCCATCAGGACGTAAACGTGGTGATCATGATTAGTCGTGCTCAAAGGGTGTCCCTCAGTCAATTGTTACGGGTAACAGTTATCGGTAACATTGTCCTGCCGGGGCAAAAGAGAAGCAATATCCAAACGTGCGCGAAGTGAATAAGTGTGACCCACTTCAAATTTGTCAGCTTAAATAGATCCACCCGGTGACAAGGTGAAACCTAAATCTAACATTTTCGGCGTCACCGTCTCGCCACGTATGCGCGCCAGCAGGCGTTCTGCGCCAATACGGCCCATACGTTCACGCGGTGTCAGGACGCTCGCCAGACGGGGTTCCATCACCTGGCCGATGTCGTGGCCGTGGAAACCGGCAATCGCCATGTCTTCGGGGATCTTCAGCCCCAGACGCTGGCATTCGAACGCTGCACCGACCGCAAGGTCATCGTTGGTACAGAAAATACCGTCCAGTTGCGGATACTCGCGTCGTGCCTGACGCATCAGCTCAATACCCGACGTATAGGATGACGACTGCTCAACCATCACGCTGTACGGTGTTAAACCGGCGTCGAGCATTGCCTGCTCGTATCCCTTCTGTTTGATGATAGTACGTTCATCCAGACGTGCACCCAGGTAGGCAATATGCCGATGGCCGCGGGCGATGATGGCCGCCGTCATCTGGCGCGCCGCTTCGAAGTTATCAAAGCCCACCGCAATATCGAGACACGGCGACTGGCTGTCCATCAGCTCCACCACCGGAATGCCTGCCACTTCAATCATTTTTAGCGTACGGGGGGTGTGAGTACGTTCGGTTAAAATCAGACCGTCGATGTTCCAGGAGAGCATGGACTCAAGACGTTCTTCTTCCAGTTCCGGCTTGTACCCATAGTGGGCGAGCATGGTCTGATAGCCAAAGGCATCGGTCACGCTTTCAATGCCGCGCAACACTTCGGCAAAAACCTGGTTGGTTAAGGAAGGCAGGAGGACGCCAACCGCGCGGCTGGTCGCATTCGAAAGAATATCGGGGGCGCGGTTAGGGATATACCCCAGTTCATCGAGGGCAGCGGCAATCTTGCCACGCAACGCCACGGAAACCTGTTCCGGGTTACGTAAAAACCGGCTGACCGTCATTTTGGTCACACCGACGCGATCGGCTACATCCTGAAGTACGGGGCGTTTCTTTTTCATCGTCCTGAGAAATCGTAAGTGATAGATTTGCTCAGTTTATCACGGACAAAGCCCATCCTTCCCCTGTCAAAGGGAAGGATGGGCATTTATTTATGATTTATTACACCGGTGGCAGATCAAACAGCAGAATTTCGCTTTCACTGTCGGCATGCACGGACAGTGCCTGCTCATCCCAGATTGCCAGACCATCCGCCGTGGTGGCTTTCGTGCCGTTAATAGACACCTCGCCTTTCACCACCTGGATCCAGACGCGGCGGTTAGCGGCAATCTGATGGACAGACTGTTCGTCTTTTGCCAGCGCCCAGCGGTACAGTTCCATATCCTGGTGCACTTTCAGCGAACCGTCACGCGCATCCGGAGAGAGCACCAGCTGTTTGCCCTGTTTAGCATCAAAGCGGCGCTGTTCGTAGCGCGGGGTGATGCCGGTTTCTTCCGGAATGATCCAGATTTGATACAGGTGCAGTTTTTCCGTTTTGCTTGGGTTGTATTCAGAGTGACGCACCCCGGTACCCGCACTCATAATCTGGAACTCGCCCGCCGGAACCTGCTCTTTGTTGCCCATGCTGTCCTGGTGCTCAACCGCCCCTTCCAGCACATACGTCAGGATTTCCATGTCTTTGTGCGGGTGAGTACCGAAGCCCTGGCCTGCATCAATCACGTCATCGTTAATGACGCGCAGTGCGGAGAAGCCCATAAAGTTCGGGTCGTAGTAGTCAGCAAACGAGAATGAATGCCATGAGTCCAGCCAGCCATGATTCGCGTGACCACGTTCGTTTGCTTTGCGTAAGTAGATCATTGTTTCACCCTCAGTTCGTTTCGATGGAGTAAGTGTGGACGCAAACGGCCTGGGATCATAGAGGGTGAAAATTGACTCCTCTGTTCAAAAATTTAGAACAAGCAAAGAGGAGTCATGTTTTCTTATCTGGCGAGGGTTATCGTGGCAGGAGAGGCCTGTTCGAAGGCCCGTTCAAGGAGTTCGAGATTGGTCATAACTTCAGATTCCTTGACGTAATTGGGCGCACCGATAGTCAGGGTCTCATACAGCGCATCATAAACGCGGCCATAGTCACCCGCTTCGGGTTTCACGTCCTCTTTAACGGTGATGCCCTCTGCGTTGACGTACTCCAGCACGCCCACGGAGTCATCCGCCGCAAACCCCGGGTCGCCGGGCATAATGTTCGCCTTCAGGCTGGTCTCCTGCTGGTCGATACCGTACTTGATAAACGAGCCTCTGGTGCCATGCACAATAAATTTCGGGTAGTCAATTTTCACCAGATGGCTGGTTTTGACGATGGCTTTCAGGTCGCCGTAAAACAGCTGGGCTTCGAAGGTGTCATCCGGATTGGCTTTGTTGCGCAGGCTGCGGATGTCGTACGCCATGTGGTCCGGTCGGCCAAACAGAGAGATGATTTGATCGAGCGTATGCACGCCCAGACCATAGAATGAGCCATCCTGCGGCAGGCCGGGATGCGTTTCGGCCACCGGGCGGTAGTAATCAAAGTGGCTTTCAATCTCGACGATGTCACCCAGTTTACCGCTCTCAATCACTTTTTTTACCGTCAGGAAGCAGCTGTCAAAGCGGCGGTTTTGGTACGGCGTGACGGTCAGCCCTTTGCGCTTCGCCAGGTCAAACAACGTTTTCGCCTCTGCCATTGTCGGGGTAAACGGCTTTTCCACCAGCACGTTTTTGCCCGCCTCCAGCGCGCGTTTTGCGTACTCGAAATGGCTGTCAGCGTGGGTACAGACAATCACCAGCTTGACCTGCGGATCGTTGAGGACCTCATCAAGATCGCTGGTGAAATGAATATGGGAGTACTGGGGAGACTGCTCTTCCGGCTTCGCGCGACGCCGGTAGATATGGGCAACGTGCCAGCTGTCTTTGCGGTTGAGAACATACGGAAGGTGGTAACGCGTGGTGCTTTTGCCAAATCCAATAAATGCGCAATGTAATGTCATGGCTCAGTCCTTTTTAAGGTTACTGAGTGCAACCATAGCGCAAGTTTTGCCCTTACCCCAGCCCTCTTCCACGGGGAGCGGGCGAAAAAAGACAAAAAAAAGCCAGCGAAAAGCTGGCTAAAGTAATACTGGAAGCAATGTGAGCAATGTCGTGCTTTCAGGTTCCCGTAGGGGTCTTCCTGAACGCAGAGCAATAATAATCATTCTCATTCGCACTTGTCCAATCTTTTTTGCAAAAATTAGCAGTTGACTCAAATTTTAATCTCACTGATGTTGGAATGGACGTTTAACTGACTGAGGATGAAGGAATGAGTGAGATTGTGATACGCCATATCGAAGCCCGCGATGCAGAAGCGTTACGTGACATTATGTCGCATCCTGGGGTGTATCACGACACGCTACAACTTCCCCATCCCTCAATGGATATGTGGCATGACCGGGTCGCGACGAAACCGGGAAGACGGCATCTCGTCGCCTGTCTTGACCAGCGAGTGGTTGGCCATATGGCACTCGATGTGATGGAAAATCCCCGCCGCAGCCACGTTGCAACGTTCGGCATTAGCGTGGCCGCTGATGTACAGGGACGCGGTGTGGGTCGTGCGCTCATGCGCGAAATGGTCAATCTCTGCGACAACTGGTTGCGCATTGAACGCATTGAGCTCACGGTTTTTGCGGATAACCCTGCGGCACTGGCGCTGTATAAGAAGTTTGGGTTTGAAATCGAAGGGACCGGCAGGAACTTCGCCCTGCGTAACGGCGACTATGTGGACGCGTATTACATGGCGCGGCTGAAGTGATAAATTGCCCGGTAGCGCGACGCTTACCGGGCAATAAAATCAGAACCCCGCCGTCAAATCATCCACCGAACGCGGATCCGAGGCCCCAAACAGCGTGCCGTCCGGGCCGACCATAATGCTCTGGGTGCTGCCCATTGCCTCTTTCAGCGCCACCTTCTGTCCGCGCTGCTCCAGCAGTTTTAAGGTGTCCGGGCTAAAGCCCTTCTCAACACGCAGCTCGTCCGGCAGCCACTGATGGTGGAAACGCGGTGCGTTCGTCGCTTCGGCGACATTCATTCCAAAGTCAATGCTGTTCACCACCATCTGCAGCACCGTGGTGATAATACGGCTGCCGCCAGGGCTGCCTGTCACCAGCCAGGTTTTACCGTCTTTGACCACGATGGTAGGCGACATGGACGACAGCGGACGCTTCTTCGGCCCGACCGCATTCGCATCCCCGCCTACCAGTCCGTAGACGTTCGGCACGCCCGGTTTGGCCGAGAAGTCATCCATCTCGTTATTGAGCAGAATCCCGCTGTTGCCTGCCACGATGCCTGTACCAAAGGTGGTGTTGAGGGTATAGGTCACCGCCACCGCGTTACCGTCTTTATCCACCACCGAGAAGTGGGTGGTCTGGTTGCTCTCATACGGTGCCAGCTTGCCCGGGCGGATCTCGCTCGACGGTTTGGCCTTGTTGATGTCAATCTCATCAGCAATCGATTTGGCATAGGCTTTATTGGTCAGCGCCTGCCACGGCACCTTCACGAAGTCCGGGTCGCCCAGGTATTCTGAACGGTCGGCGTAGGCGCGTTTTTCCGCCTCTGCCATCACCTGCATGGCATCCGCACTGCCGAAGCCGAACTTGTGCATATCGAAGTTTTCAAGAATGTTGAGGATCTGCACGATGTGAATGCCGCCGGAAGACGGAGGTGGCATCGAGAAAACGTCATAGCCGCGATAGCTTCCGTGAATCGGCTCACGCTCGACGGCCTTGTACTCCGCGAGATCCGCTTTGGTGATAAGCCCACCGTTCTTTTGCATCTCTTCGGCAATCTGGTCGGCAATCGCCCCTTTGTAGAACGCATCCGGGCCGTGCTCCGCAATCAGCTCCAGACTTTTTGCCAGGTTCTTCTGCACCAGCTTATCGCCCTTCTTCAGCGGTTCACCGTCTTTCCAGAAGATAGCCTTGCTGTTTTCGTGAGTCGGAATCACTTCGCTGCCATAGGTTTTAAGATCGTCAGCCAGGGCGTCATTCACCACAAAACCTTCGCGGGCGAGCTTAATCGCAGGCTGTACCACTTTGTTGAGCGGCAGGGTGCCATATTTTTCCAGCGCCAGGGAGAAGCCTGCGACGGTGCCCGGCGTACCGGAGGCGAGATGCGAGGTCAGGGATTTTTTGCTGTCCGGGTTGCCTTGATCGTCAAGGAACATATCACGGGAAGCCTGTCCTGGGGCCATCTCACGGAAGTCGATGGCGGTGGTTTTGCCGTCTTTGGTCCGCAGCATCATAAAGCCGCCGCCGCCCAGGTTCCCCGCCTGCGGATGCGTCACCGCCAGCGCATAGCCCACCGCGACTGCCGCATCCACCGCATTACCGCCCTGCCGGAGAATATCGACGCCCACTTTCGTTGCCAGCGCATCCACCGACGCCACCATACCCTGCGTTGCCCGCACGGGATGAAAAACATCTTCCTCCACGCCGTACGAAACTGGCGGAGCCGCTGGCGGGTTGGCCGCCACGCTAAATGTGCCGCCTGCCATCAGCGCGGCGATCGCTATCCAGCGCAAAAACGTTGGTTTCATCATTATTGTTCTCCAGGTGAAGAGGGCCATATTCCCCGCTTAAGCCTGGTTCACAACTCCTAAAAAATCATCGTCATGGTGAAATCAGGGTAAACTTAAGAGAAGCCTCAAAAGAAGGGAGATGACAATGAAACGCTTACTGATTCTTACGGCGCTGCTTCCGTTTGCCGCGCTCGCACAGCCACTCAATACGATGAACAACCCGAACCAGCAGGGCTACGTCATTCCAAGCCAGCAGCGTATGCAAACGGAGATGATGAGCCAGCAGCAACAGCAGAAAGGGATGCTAAACCAGCAGTTGAAAACGCAGACCCAGATGCAGCAGCAAAGCCTGCAAAACCAGATGAACACCAACACCCAGCGCATACAGCAGGGTCAGGTGCGTGAGCAGCCGCTGCCTAACCCNAACGGCGGNATGCTGGGCGGNATGACCTCGTCGGGCAGCGGACAGCAGCATATGCTGCCGTCNCAGTCACCGTCGAATGGCGGGATGCTTAATTCTTCGCAGAACTAAAGTTCGGGCCGATCACGTCAATCGCATCGGTACAGATACTGTCCACCCCCCAGCGCAGCAGCTCCGCCGCACGCTGGGGTTTGTTGACGGTATAGACCAGGATATGCAGCCCCGCCGCTTTCAACATTTTTACCCGTGCCTCATCCAGCAGCGCGTGGTTCAGGTGAATCGACACACACCCTAAACGGCTGGTCAGCTCACGCCAGTCATCACGCCACGTGTCGAGCAGCAGTCCGCGCGGCAACGCCGGAACGGACGCCTGCGCCGCCTCCAGGGCATCAATGTCAAACGACGACAGCAGGGGTGGCGTCATGCCCTCCCACAGCTCACGCGCGGCCAGCGCAATGACTTTACCTGTGAGCGGCCCGGTGCCGGTGGTTGGTTTGATTTCGATATTGGCCATCATGCCGTGCAGGCGACAGCGGTCGGCCACTTCCGCCAGCAGCGGCAGCGGCTCGCCTTTGAACTCGCTGCTGTACCAGCTTCCGGCGTCGACGTTCAGCAGATCGCGCCACGGCAGGTCTCCCGCCACGCCCCAGCCATTGCTGGTGCGTTCGAGGTTGTCATCATGCAGAAGGAAAATCTCGCCGTCTTTCGATAGCTTGGCATCGAACTCGATCATCGTGTGACCGTAATGCGCGCCCATATCGATAGCCGCCAGCGTGTTTTCCGGCGCCAGTTTACCGCCGCCCCGGTGGGCGACGATGTGGGGATAAGGCCAGTTACTCATATACGTTGTCCTGTTTCACCGTCGAATACGTGCAGGTGATTTTCCGGCAGATGCAGCCACAGCGTGCTGCCTGCTTTAGGGCGCTCCTGATGGGCCAGACGCACCACCATTTTTTGTTCACCCCAACGTCCGTGCGCCAGGTTGTCAGCCCCCAGCATCTCCAGCGTGTCCATGACCAGCGGCACGCCGCCTTCCGCCTGTGAGGTTAACCCAATATGTTCCGGGCGGATACCAAGCGTCATCTTACGCCCGGCATAGCCACGATAGTACCCGTTTACGGGCAGCGCCATCCCACTTTCCAGCTCAAAGTGCGTACCGGCGCTGCTGATCCGCCCTTCCAGCAGGTTCATCGCCGGACTGCCAATAAAGCTCGCCACAAAGCGGGAGGCCGGTTTCTCGTATACCTCCACCGGGGTGCCAATCTGTTCGGCGACGCCTTTGTTCATCACCATCACGCGCTGGGCGAGGGTCATCGCTTCCACCTGATCGTGCGTCACATACAGGGAGGTGGTTTTCAGACGACGGTGCAGCTGCTGCAGCTCAAGGCGCATCTGCACGCGCAGCTTGGCATCAAGGTTTGAGAGCGGCTCGTCGAACAGGAACACCGCAGGGTCACGCACAATGGCGCGCCCCATCGCCACGCGCTGGCGCTGTCCGCCGGACAGTTCACGCGGACGACGCTTGAGCAGGCCATCCAGCTCCAGAATACGCGCCGCCTCTTTCACGCGCTCATCGATATGGCTTTTGCCCATCCCGCGGATTTTCAGCCCCCAGGCCATGTTCTCTTCCACGCTCATGTGCGGATAAAGGGCGTAGTTCTGAAACACCATCGCGATGCCCCGGTCCTTCGGCTCCATCTCGGTCACGCGCTGGCGATCGATCCAGATATCGCCGCTGGTCACACGTTCAAGCCCGGCAACCATGCGCAGCAGCGTCGATTTTCCGCAGCCTGACGGGCCAACCATCACGATAAATTCCCCGTCCGCCACGTCGAGCGTTAACGGCTGAATGACCTGGGTTTTGTTGTCCCAGCTTTTGGTCACTGCCTGTAATTTTAAACCTGCCATCTTATTTCTCACTGTCCACTAAACCACGCACGAACGCACGCTGCATGGCTAAAACGATAACGACCGGGGGGATAAGGGTGAGCAGCATCGCCGCCATCACCTGATTCCAGAGCGTGGTGCCTTCACCGGTGGCGATCATGCCTTTGATGCCCGCCACGGCGGTGCCAAGATTGACGTCCTGAATAATCAGCAGCGGCCACAGATACTGGTTCCAGCCGTAGATAAAGGTGATGACAAACAGCGCCGCAAGGTTGGTTTTCGACAGCGGCAGCACGATGTCACGGAAGAAGCGCATCGGCGAGGCTCCGTCAATACGCGCGGCCTCAATCAGCTCGTCCGGCAGGGTCATAAAGAACTGGCGGAACAGGAAGGTGGCGGTGGCCGAGGCCATCAGCGGCAGGGTTAAACCTGCGTAGCTGTCCAGCATCTTCAGGTTGGCGATCACTTCCACCGTCGGGAAGATGCGCACTTCGACCGGCAGCATCAGGGTGATGAAGATCATCCAGAAGAACAGGTTACGCAGGGGAAAGCGGAACCAGACGATGGCGAAAGCCGAGAGCATCGACACCGTGATTTTGCCCACCGTAATACCGAACGCCATGATGAAGCTGTTCAGCATCATCAGCCAGAATGGCGCGCTGTTAGCGCCCACGCCCTGGGTCCAGATGGTTTTCATGTTTTCGAAAAGATGCCCGCCTGGGATCAACGTCATCGGCGTATCAAACACCGCTTTGGTGTCCAGCGTGGCGGCAACGAAGGCCACGTACAGCGGGAACAGAATAACGATGATGCCCAAAATCAGCATGGTGTGGCTGAACATCGTCAGCCCGCGACGGTTCTCGATCATTGGTAGCGCACCTTACTTTCGACATAACGGAACTGCACTACCGTGAGAAGGATGACGAGGAACATCAGCACGACCGACTGGGCGGCGGATGCCGAGAGATCCAGACCGGCAAAGCCTTCGCGATAGATCTTATAGATAAGCGTCGTCGTGGCCTGTACCGGGCCACCGGCCGTAGCGGCGTCGATCACCGGGAAGGTGTCGAAGAAGGCGTAAACCAGGTTGACCACCAGCAGGAAGAAACTCACTGGGGCAATCAGCGGCAGCGACAGCCTAAAGAAACGACGGACCGGCCCTGCACCATCAATCGCCGCGGCTTCAACCAGCGAGCGCGGAATAGACTGCAGCGCAGCAAAGAAGAACAGGAAGTTGTAGCTGATCTGTTTCCACACCGACGCGAAGACCACCAGGAACATCGCCTGACCGCTGTTCTGGGCGTGGTTCCAGTCGTAGCCGAACTCTGCCAGGAAATGGGTAATCAGCCCGCGCCCTGGGTTAAACAGGAAGATCCACAGCACGGCGGCGACGGCAGGTGCCACGGCGTAAGGTAGCAGCATCAGCGTCTGATACAGACGGCTGCCGCGCACCACGTAATCCACCAGCGCCGCGAAAAAGAGCGATGCGACAAGACCGCTGACAGTGACCAGCGCGCTGAACTTCATGGTCGTCCAGAAGGCGTCGAGGTAATAGCTGTCGTGGAACAGCGCGGTAAAGTTATCCAGCCCGACAAACTGGCTGGAAAGCCCAAACGGATCGACGCTTTGTACCGAGTACCAGAGCGCCTCGCCCGCAGGCCAGATAAAGAAGATAACGGTGATGACCAGCTGCGGCGCGACCAGCAAATACGGCAGCCAGCGCGAACGGAACACCGGACGGGATGAGGACATAGTTTAGCTCAGCGTAGGTAGCCCTCATCCCAGCCCTTCCCACAGGGAGAGGGACAGGATGAGGGTAAAATGATTAAGACTTTGTTGATTGCTCAAAGCGGCGCAGCAGCTGATTACCGCGCTCTACCGCAGAATCCAGCGCCTGCTGTGGGGTTTTCTTCCCGGTCCACACGCTTTCCAGCTCTTCATCTACGATGGTACGGATCTGCGGCATGTTCCCCAGACGCAGGCCTTTGGTGAACGGCAATGGCGGCTTGTTGAGCATCTGACGCGTCGCGATATCCGCGCCCGGGTTTTTGCTGTAGAAGCCCTGCTCGCGGGTCAGGTCATACGCAGCCGTGGTGATAGGCAGGTAGCCGGTTTTCTGATGCCATTCGGCGGCATTCTCTGGCTTCGCCAGGAAGTCGAGGAACTCGGCCACGCCCTTGTAGGTGCCCTTGTCTTTGCCCTGCATGACCCACAGGCTCGCCCCACCGATGATGGCGTTCTGCGGTGCGCCTTTCACGTCAGCGTCGTAAGGCATCATGCCTACGCCGTAGTTGAATTTTGCGTAATGACGGATATCCGCCAGAGAGCCGGAAGAGGCGGTCGTAATCGCGCAGTCACCGTTGTAGAACTTCTCGGTGGATTCGTCTTTACGCCCGAAGTAGCTGAAATCGCCCTTCTTGTTGAGATCGGCAAGCAGAGCGATGTGCTTCACCTGCTCTGGCTTGTTGAACTCCAGTACCGCGTCGGTGCCGTCGAAGCCGTTGTTTTTGGTGGCCACCGGCAGGCCGTGCCAGGCGCTGAAGTTTTCAATCTGGATCCAGCCCTGCCAGCCGCTGGCGTAGCCGC
>Ga0065704_10071078_pt1 | contig 13339 bp, 12 predicted proteins | sample SwiRhicommuniRL2_FD_59091 | JGI IMG/M metagenome (GOLD analysis project Ga0065704, IMG submission 59091) | Switchgrass rhizosphere bacterial communities from Rose Lake, Michigan, USA - RL2 v2 (version 2) | ecosystem: Host-associated > Plants > Roots > Rhizosphere > Soil | place: East Lansing, MI
CGCGCGCGCGTCGACGAGATCGGCTGGCGTCGGACGTCCACGGGCGCCGGCATGCGCGCCGAAACCCCACGCGGCCACCAGGGGCGACACGGTCGGGTCGAAGGTTCCTTCGCTGGCGGCCGCGATCTCGAGTGCTGCCGTCAGCACGTGCAGGAAGTCGTCCTGCAGCGTGAACCATTCTCCCGCCCTGCCACGGTTGAAGCGCATGATGTCCGTGTCCACATGCCACGTGCTCATCTGTGCCACGACCTGGTCCAGGCGCGCCTGCACCGCGTCATGCAGTGTGTGCAGATCGAGGCGCGTCGTGCTCGAGCATTGCACCGACCAGGTGGTGCCCATGGTCTGCCCGTGCACGGCCTGTACGGGCGATGGAGGAGCAGAGAGCGCGGAGAGGGAGACGTTCATTCGATTGCGCGCCGCCGGATGCCTGTCCGGCGGCGCCATGCGGGATTACTGCGGCAGCACTTCGAGCGTCGCCACGTAGCTCAAGCGACGCTGCTTGGCCTGCGGTACCGACGTCTTGTCATCCTGCGTACCGGTTTCAAGCCAGTACATGCCGGCTTCCGGCCAGGTCACGCTGAACTCGCCGCTCGCGTCGGTGGTGACCTTGATCTCTTCCTGCGCATTGCGATAGCGCGTGCCGCCGCGCGTGATCTCGAATTCCAGGCCGGCAGCGGGCTTGCCGTCGACCAGCATCCGGAACTTCGCCACTTCACCTGCGAACAGGTCATTCGGGTGCGTCACCGGCACCAGTTCCAGGCCTTCGCCCGAGCTCTTCAACGCCGTGTCATTGGGCGAGCCGTTGGTCACGAACGTCTCGATGCGGCCGATGGACTGCGATACCTGCAGGTTCTTCGCATCCTTCGGCACCTTGGTGGCGAGGTCTTCCGGCTTGGCGCCACGCAGTCCGCCCGGCTTGCCGTCAGCACTTTCCCAGCGGACCATCAACCCCTTGTTGACGGTCGCGATGCGGTACGTGCCCTGCTGTTTCAGTTCGACATCGAACACGGTGCGGTACTTGCCGGTAGCCAGATTCTGCGCTTCCACCGTGCTGCCGTCCGGCGCGGTGATGGCCAGGCCCTCGGTGCGCAGCGGCACGTGGTTGAAGTAGAACAGGTCGTTCGACACGGCGGCGTCGACCGTGATCCACGGATTGGTGCCGGCAATGACCGTCTGCGACGGCATCATCCAGGCCTTGTGCGCCAGGGCGGTGGCGGGAATGGTGGCGGCCAGGGCGATGGCGACGGCAAGGGAACGCTTCATGGAAGTCTCCAGCAAGTAAAAGGGAAGGGCGATCAGGGCTTCACGGACAGGGTCACGGCACCGAGTTCGGTACTGCCCTGCGCCTTGCCGGTCTGCGCAGGCTTCTTCGCCGGCCAGCTGAAGGGGATCTTCAGCAGTTCGCGACCACCGACTTCGCGCGCAGCTTCGACCACCAGCGTGTACTCGCCCGGCGCCAGCCTGGCCAGTTGGGGCTGCTTGTCGGTGAAACTCAGCGCATGCTTGCCCACCGGCTTGGTCGGGCCGGTCACGCCGTCCACGGGCACCTTCAGGCTGCGTCCGGACTTGCGCCACCACTGGCGCATGTCGGGTAACCATTTGGTGCCATGGCCTTCGGCGTTGCTCGTCTGCTGGTACCAGACCGAGAGATTGGCGGCGACCTTCTGGTCCGCGCCTTCGATCCAGATGGCCACGTAGGGGCGGTGGTACTCGGCTACGTTGAGCTTGGGGATCTCGACGTTGATGTCCAACGTGGCGGCATACGCCGGCGTGGCCAGCAGGCCGCTGAGCGCGATGGTCAGCGTGGTGTGGACGGCGATCTTCGACATGCGGTCACTCGTGGGTTCGTGGAAGGGAATCAGTGGATGAAGAGCAGGGCGATCAGCAGCGGCACCAGCAGGCCCAGGCCGACCATCGGCCAGGTCATGCGGCGCTGCCGACCGTGCAGGTAGAGCAGGAACAGGCCGGTGATGCAGAACACCAGGCAGGCCACGGCGAAGATGTCGAGGAACCAGCCCCATGCCGGCCCGGCATTGCGACCCTTGTGCAGGTCATTGAAGTAGGAGATCCAGCCACGGTGCGTGCGTTCGTATTCCACCGCGCCGGTTTCCCGGTCGATGCTCAGCCATGCATCCGTACCGGGGCCCGGCATCGAGAGGTAAAGCTCCAGGTCGGACCATTCCGCTGGCCGCTGGCCGACGGATACCGACAGTTCCTTGTCCAGCCAATCGGAAACGCTGGCAGGCAGCGGTGCATTGCCTTCCTGCCGGTCACCCAGCGTGGCGAGCAAGGGGGCGGGAAGCGTGGCGGTGAGGTTGGTGACCTCGGGCGAGGCCTCGATCCTGGATGCGTGGTTCAGCGTGATCCCCGTGATGGAGAACAGCAGCATGCCGATCAGGCAGACCGCCGAACTGATCCAGTGCCACTGGTGCAACGTGCGCAGCCAGAAGCCGCGGCGTTGTTGCTGGAGGGCGGGGGACGCGGAAGAGGACAACGGCAGTCTCGACGCAGGATGGAGCGGGACGCCATTACATCACAGATGAGAATGGCTCTCAATTAAGGAGCGCGCTCCCCTCCCGCGTGGAGAGGGGAGCGCGCGTTCGCGTCAGAAGTTGACGTTGAGGCTCAGCCACAGGTTCCGCGACTTGTCCTTGTTGTTGTAGTCGTCCAAGTACGCCACCTCGTTGGAGGTGTAGGCGCCATCGTTGTTGAGGTCGGTGAAGACCGTCTGGAAGGTGGTGAAGTCTTCGTCCAGCAGGTTGTTGATGCGACCCGACACCGAGACATGCTCGTTGAAGCGGTACTGCGCGCCCAGATGCAGCACGGTGTAGTCCTGGTAGTCGCGGCGCACGCCATTGATGGTGTCGCGATAGCGCTTGGAACGGGCTTCCGCCAACAGCTGCAGGCTGAAATTCTCGGTGGCCTGCCAGTTGAGGCTGGTGTTCGCCATGTGCCGGGCTGTATTGGTCAGCGGAAGGCCCTTCTGCGCACCACTCAGCTGCTCGCTGTCGGTGAAGGTGTAGTTGGCGCGCAGTGAGAGGGTTTCGGTGATGCCCCAACGGCCCGCGATCTCTGCACCCTGGATGCGGACTTCGTCGATGTTGATGTTCTGCGCGTAGGTCGTGTAACCCAGCAGCGCGTAGTCGCCCAGATTGGCGCACGGGCGTACGCCACCCGTCTGCTCGCAGCTCAGGCTGGTCTCGCCGCGCGCGATCTTGTCGTCGAAGTCGTTGCGGAACACCGTAAGGTTGAAGTTGTGCGCGTCGTCCGGTGACGTCCAGTAGAGCGCGATCTCGCTGTTGACGCTGGTCTCGGGCTGCAGGTCCGGGTTGCCGACGAAGGGCGTGGTGCCCTGGCCGCCGAAACCGGTGATGCCGTCGTACAGATCCGTGGTCTTGGGCGTCTTGAAGCCGGTGCTCACGCCACCCTTCAGCGTCCATGCCTCGCTGACATCCCAGACCGCATAGGCACGCGGACTGAGCTGACTGCCGAAGACATTGTGGTCGTCGTGCCGCAGGCCCAACGTGATGGTCAGCGCCTCGACCGGATTCCAGTTGTCCTCCGCGAACAGCGACCACATCTTGTGTTCCTGCACGGTGCCGCCGCCATCGCCGCCGCCTTCCATGCCGAACACGCCGTCTTCCAGCTCGCCATCGATGAGCTGTCCGCCGACCACGACGTGGTGGGCCTGGCCGATCGCGAAGTCGAGCTTCGCATCGAGTGTGTACTGGCTGCTCTCCATGGTGCGCTTGGGGCGCGGCAGGAAGGTGTCGACGGCCAGCTGCTGGCGCTGCGCGCGGGTCTGTCCGGCGTAGGGGCCCGTGGCGCAGGTCGCCGCGTTGTTGCAATAGATGTCCCGATGCAGCAGTCGCTCGGCGACCGTGAAGGGAAGCGTGCGGCCGTGGTTGCCGGTATCGATGTGGGCCAGCGAGATGAAACTGTTGCCGAAAGCCCACTGGCCGTTGTGCGTGACCGACCACTGGTCCCGGGTGAATTCCTGGTCGGCGGCGTATCCCACCTGCGGCGCCGCGCGCCAGATGCCGGCCAGCCCGTCCACCGTGCCCAGCGGATAGGTTTCGGAGCCGAGATTGTTGATGTACGGCGTGTTGTCGTACACCTGCTTCGACGTGTCGTAGTCGAAGACGACGCTCTGGTTGTCCGTCGGTGTCCAGCTCAGCGTGACGCCTGCGCTCTTGTTGGTGTTGTCCACCGTCTTGCCGCCGCCTCCGAAGCCCAGTGCCCGCTCGAACACGCTGCCGTCAGGCGCCGTGATGGCTTCATATTCCGGCGTGGATGCATTGCGCTCGTACCAGGAGCCGCGTACGCCCAGGCCCAGGCGGTCCTTCATCAGCGGCCCCATCAGCATGAAGTCGAAGGTGCTGTCGCTGCCGAAGTCGCTGTTCTCCTGGATACCGTGGCCCAGCGTGGCCGAGCCCTGCCAGCGGTCCGAAACCTTGCGGGTGATGATGTTGATGACGCCGCCCAGCGCATCCGCACCGTACAGCGTGGAGGCCGGGCCGCGGATCACCTCGATGCGCTGGATCATGTCCAGCGGCGGAATGTGGTTGAACTGGTTGCCGCCGAACGCGTTCGGATAGATGTCGCCGTGGTTGTTCTGGCGCTTGCCGTCGATGAGGATCAACGTGTAGTCCGGCCCCATGCCCCGGATGCTGATGGTCTTCTGGCCGGTCTTGTCCGACGTCTCGCCGACGTCCACGCCTTCCAGGTCGCGCACGGCGTCGATCAGCGTGATGTAGGGGCGCTGGCGCAGTTCTTCCGCCGTGATCACGCTGATGCTGGCCGGTGCATCGGTGATCTTCTGCTCGAAGCCGGCGGCGGTGACCACGACGGTGTCGAGGTCGGTGGCATCGGTGGCGCCATCGGGCACCGGCTGGGCGAGTGCAGGCGCGGACACGACGGCGATAAGGGCGATGGCAAGACGGGTGCGGCGCAGCGGCGCCTGCAGGGAGCTGCAAGAGTTCTTCATGAGGTTCATCGAAGTGGGGACAGGGTAGGGAGGCACGCGCCTGACCGCGGTTGCGTCGGGTGGCGTGCGGTCATGCAGGCCCGCGCGGTGCGGGCGAAAAAGCCGTCAGGCCGTTTGCGGCGGCGCTTGGCCGGGATGCAGGCGGAGGGACGGACAGGCACGGCCAGGGGGCACCGCGTCGTGGGACGCACGGCGCTGCGAGTGCAGATCGCAACTTCCGGGGGCGTCAGAATCGCGGGAAGCAAACACGGCCGGCGTAGTGACCGGCGACGCGAGAGTGAAGATCTGCAGTGCGCTGAGGCGCGGTTTCTTCAGGTGATGCGCGCGGTGTCGAACGTCGTCCGGCGGGTCGCCATCATGGACATGGGCCGACACATGCCCGGTGTAGGAGACGGCATGGACACTGGAGGCATCGGGGTGCGGCAGACCGGCAGCGGCGAGGCCCAACAGGATCAGCACGCCCCACACCACGGTGGCCACCATGCCCGCACGCCAAGACGACGCGAGTCGACGGGACGCGCGGACTGGGCTGACAGCGGTGGGACGGATGCGGATCAAGCGGTTCCCCGGCGACGTGCCAAGAGCGGCATGTCGAACGGGGGTCATTTTAAATGAGAATACTTATCAAGTGCAAACAAGAACGGATCTTGGCCGTGTCGCGGGCCGCGGGATCAGGTCTCGGCCCACTGCCTGAGCAGGTTGTGATACACGCCGGTCAACTGGACCAGTGCGGGATGGTCGGGGACGTCGGCGGTCAGGCGGCGGATCGAGACGTCCAGTTCGAACATCAGTCGCCGGTGGCCATCGTCGCGCACCATGCTCTGCATCCAGAAGAACGACGCCACGCGCGCGCCCCGCGTCACCGGGGTGACCTTGTGCAGGCTGGTGCCGGGATACAGCACCATGTGCCCGGCCGGCAGCTTCACGCTCTGCGTGCCGAAGGTGTCTTCGATGATCAGTTCGCCGCCGTCGTATTCGTCCGGCGCACTGAGGAAGAGCGTGGCCGATACGTCGGTCCGTACGGGATCCACGCCGCCGCGGCTGCGGTCGTAGCGGATCGCGTTGTCGACGTGGTAGCCGAACGACTGGCCGCCGGCATAGCGGTTGAACAGGGGCGGATAAATGCGCTTCGGCAGCGCTGCGGAAAAGAAGGTGCTGTTGCGGGAAAGGGCGTCAAGGATCAGCGCGCCGACCTCGCGTGCGGCCGGCGAATCCTCCGGCAGCTGCGCGTTGTCCTTGGCCTTGGCCGACTGGTAGCCGGCGGTGATGCGGCCGTCGGCCCAGTCGGCGGCGTCGAGCATCGCACGGGCCTGCGCGACCTGGGTCGGTGTCAGTACGTCGGCAATGGGCAGCAGCATCGTCAGTCGCCTTTGAACGGAAAACCCCGCCCATTCTGCATGGGCGGGGCAAGTGGGGCCTAGCGCATCCTGCGGATCAGAACTTGAAGGTGGCTGTCAGCACCGCGGAGCGGGCCGCACCCGGCGTCGCCCAGCCGTTGTTGCGCACGCGGGTGAAATACGCCTTGTCGAACAGGTTGTCGATGTTCAGCTGCAGTCCGAAGCGCGCATTGAACTGGTAACCCGCCATCGCCCGGTGCATGGTGTAGCTCTTCACGCGCGGGGCATTCGCCGTGCTCGCGGTATAGAAGTCGCCCTGGTAGGTGACGCCGTAACCGAACGTCCAGCCCTGGAGCGCATAGGTGGTCCAAGCGCTGGCCGAATGCTCCGGCGTATTCGGCAGCGGATTGCCTGCCTGGGCATCGATGCCGGTGGTCTCGCGCACATGGTCAGACACGCTCTGCAGGACTTCGCTGTCCAGGTAGGTGTAGTTGGCGAAGATCGACCACGCACGAGTGATGTTGCCGGCCACGCCCAGCGCGATGCCATCCACGCGTGCCTTGCCATCCAACTGTTGCGTGCCGGACGGATTATCCGGGTTGTTGGGATCGGCCACCTTGTAGTTCTGGCGCTCGTTACGGAACACGGCTGCCGTCACTGCCAGTCTATCTTCCAGCAGATTCCACTTGGTACCCAGTTCGATATTGACTGCGGTCTCCGGATCGACTTCGCAAGTCTGCGCAGTGCAGGCCCCGTTCACCGACGCCTTCGATGGTGTTTTCGAGTTTGCGTATGACAGATAGATGCTGCCATTGTCCGCCGGCTTGAAAAGCAAGCCTGCGCGGTAGGAGAACAGGTCATCCTCATTCCCGAGGGTGGGACCAACGGTGATGGCGCCGCCTGCGGCGGGCGTGGCATAGGTCAGTGTGCGCGTGTCGCCCTCGTTGTGTTCGTATCGCGCGCCCAGTGCGAGTTCCCATCTTGGACTGAACTTCAGGGTGTCGAACGCATAGAACGCCTGGTTGTCCAGCGTACCGTCCGTGTGCCCTGCGCGGATGTAATTGACCGGCCCCGTGTACACGTTGTTCGGGTTGTGGATGTCCATCACAGGATAGACAGGAGCCGTGCCGTCGGCGTTGCGCTGGGTATTGCCGTTGTCCAGTTCGTAGGTTTCGTGCATGAACGAGACACCGGCAACCAGTGCATGCTCAACGCTGCCGGTGCTGAACCGCGTGGTCAGATCGGTCTGGCTGAGTGCCAGGCCGTTCGTCGTGTCGCGGGTGGTTCCACGCGGGCCACTGGGCTGGTAGGTTCCCGGTGCACCACAGGGCTGACCGTTGGCGGGATTGATGCCGCTGTCGAGGCACCACGTGCCCTGGGTCGGGTTCACCAGCACGTATTGATCGACTTTCTGGTAACGGGCCAAGCTGCGCAGGGACGTCGTTTCGCTGAAATCATGTTCGAACACGCCCGTGAGCACGTCCACATCGATTTCCTGCGTGTCCATGTTGCGGTAGCCGAAGTAGGTGTCGCGGCTGATCCCGGGCAGCAGACCGCCATAAGCGACGAAGTAGGGCAAGCCGTACTCCGGAACGTTCTCGTCATGCTGGTGCACGTAGCTGAGCGTGAAGCGGGTATCCGAACCAAGACCGATCGCGAACGAAGGCGCTATGCCCCAGCGCTTGTATTCCTCGACATCGCGATCGGGCACGTCGTTGCGATGGACCATCGCATTCACGCGTAGCGCCTGGCCCTTGCCGAGGTCGGTATTGCTGTCCACGGTTGCCCGACCGAAGCTGTCCGTGCCGGCACCCAGCGTGAAGGTATTGAAGCTGCCCTCCCTTGCCATCTTGCTGACCAGGTTGATGTTGCCGCCCACCGAGCCCGCGCCCGACATGGCCGAATTGGCACCGTTGATCAATTCGATCGATTCGAGATTGAAGTTGTCCGTGCGGGTGTACTGGGCACTGTCGCGCACGCCGTCCACGGTAATGTCGGTGGTGGCGTTGAAGCCACGCAGGTTGATGCTGTCGCCGTAGCCGCCGCCGCCTTCACCGGCGCCGAAGGTGATGCCGGGCAGCGTGCTGAGCACGTCCCTCAGTCCGAGAAGGTTCTGTTGTGCCATCACTTCGCTGGTCACCACGGTGATGGTCTGCGGCGTGTCGACCAGCGCTTCCGTGTACTTCGGTGAGCTTGCCTTCTGCACACGTTCGCCGTGCACTTCGACGGCGTCGAGTTCCTTGGCCTGGCCTGCGGCATCGGCGGGCACGTCCCCGGTCGGTGCGGCGAGCGCGGGGGCAGTGATGGCGAGCAACAGGGCGGCGGCAAGCGGGGATGGACGCAGGTTCATGAGAATCCTCAGGTGCGGAGAAGAAACACCCGGTGGCGGAAGGCTGGCGGGAGTGGAGTGAAGACTGGGGCGGCGGATCTGCGCCTTTGCGGGAGCTGGATCCGGCAAGCAGCGGTATCACCGGCAGGTGCGGTGCACGCGGCTCAGGCGACCGGCGGCCCGCGACCGGGATGACGGATATGGCGCGAGGGGGCGCTGTTGGAATGGCTGGCGGTCGCATCATGCGCCCGCGACCCTGCCCGCGCGGAATGGGCGCGGGCGTCCGCGTCGTCGCCTTCGGACTCAGCCGGCGTGGACAGACCTTCAATCGCCTGCTCCGCCAGCGACGCCGAGGCGTAGCGGAGCTCATCCCGGGAGTGGTTCCCGGCATCGCGATGCAACGACGTGTCCGAAGAACCTGCTGGCGGGAAGATTCCCGTGGAAGCCAGCGCGGCGCAGCCCATGATCACGAGCAGGCACGCCAGCACCAGGCGGGCGAACGCGGTCATGATTGAGCTGGCATCACGCAGCACCGGGGCCTCGGGCGGGTTAGGCTGCGGCAATCCGCCGCAGGGGTGCGACAGGATAATGAGAATGATTTGCGATTACAACAGAATATTCACATTCCCGGCTCAGTCCCGGTCGTCGCGTGTCCAGACGCCACCGTGCTCCGTCTTCGTCGGGAATTTCACCACGGGCGAGTAGGCCGGCGCGCACAGGGCGCGGCCATCGCGGATGTCGAAACGTGCGCCGTGCAGCACGCATTCGATGCTGGCTTCCCCGGCATCGAAACTGCCGGAGGACAGTTCGAAGTCCTCGTGGCTGCATTTGTCTTCCAGCGCATACAGGTCGCCATCATGGTTGAAGATGACGATGGGCGTGCCCGTGACCTCGTCGAAGACCATCTTCATCTCGCCCGGCAGCAACTCGCCGGTGGCACAGACGAAGGTCCATGTCCCGCTCATGCCGCGTCCCCCGGCAGCGGTTTCTCCAGGACTTCGAAACGCAGGTCGTCACGCCTGGGGATGCCGTAGCGCGCATCGCCATAGGGGAACGGCTTCTTGATCCCGGTACGCGCATAGCCGCGCCGCTCATAGAAAGCGATCAGTTCATCGCGCAGGTCGATCACGGTCATCCGCATCGCAGGCAGTTGCCACTCGACGGACGCAACGCGCTCCGCCTCCGCCAGCATGGCCTTCCCCACGCCTGCGCCCTGCAGGTCGGGACGCACCGAGAACATGCCGAAGTAACCGGCACCGTCGTCATCCGCCACGTGTGCGCAGGCGAGCGGGTCCCCGTCTCGTTCGGCGATGATGATCCGGCTGCGCGGCCGTTCGATGTCGCGGCGAAGCGCGTCGGCGTCGATGCGCTGGCCGTCCAGAAGGTCGGCTTCGGTGGTCCAGCCCTGCCTGCTGACGTCGCCCCGGTAGGCGGACGTCACCAGGGCGACGAGTTCGGGGATGTCAGCCTCGGTGGCCGTGCGGAATGTCAGGGTATCCATGGCCGGATTTTACGGAAATCCGGCAACCTGTAGGAGCGACGTCAGTCGCGACCGCGATCCCGCCATGCCCCGACAGGTTCTGCAGCAGGAGAATGCGCGGTCGCGACCGGCATCGCACCTGCAGAACGCAGTCGTTACGCCAGCAGGCTACGCGCCTTCTTCAGGGCGGCAATGAAGCGCTCCACTTCCTCGTGCGTGTTGTAGAACGCGAACGACGCCCGCAGCGTGGCCGCCACCCCGTAGAACTGCAGCAGCGGGTGCGCGCAGTGCTGGCCGGAACGGACCGCGACGCCCTCCAGGTCCAGCAGCGTGGCCAGGTCGTGTGCGTGCGCGCCTTCGATCAGGAACGAGATCACTGCCGCCTTGTCCGGCGCGCGGCCGAAGATGCGCAGGCCGTCGATCCTGTCCAGTTCCTCGGTGGCGTGCGCCAGCAAGTCTGCTTCGCGTGCTTCGACGCTCGCCATGCCCAATGCATCGAGGTAGTCGACTGCGGCACCCAGGCCGATGAAGCCTGCGATGTTGGGCGTACCGGCTTCGAACTTGTGCGGCGCGTCGTTGAAGACGGTGCCGTCGAAGCTGACTTCCTTGATCATCTCGCCGCCGCCGATGAAGGGCGGCATGGTCTGCAGGTGTTCCTTGCGTGCCCACAGTGCACCGGTGCCGGTGGGGCCGCACATCTTGTGGCCGGTCAGGGCGTAGAAGTCGCAACCGATGGCCGCCACGTCCAACGCACGATGCGGAACGGCCTGCGAGCCGTCCACAACGGTGACGATGCCGCGCTTGCGCGCCTCGCGGCAGATGTCGCGGACGGGATTCACCGTGCCCAGCACGTTGGAGGTGTGGGCGATGGCCAGCAGCTTCACGTCGCCGGTCATGGCGGCGTGCAGCGCATCCAGGTCCAGGGTGCCGTCCTCGCGGATTTCCGCGACCTTCACCGTCGCCCCGGTGCGCTCGGCGACGAGTTGCCATGGCACGATGTTGGCGTGGTGCTCCATGCGCGAGACCAGGATCGTGTCGCCGGCCTTCAGGCGCGGCAATGCCCACGAGTAGGCAACCAGATTGATCGCGAACGTGGTGCCACTACACAGCACCAGTTCGTCCGGGCGCACGTTGAGGAAGCGCGCAAGTTTCTTGCGCGCGCCTTCGTAGGCCTCGGTGGCCTCGGTGCCGAGCGTGTGCACGGCGCGGCTGACGTTCGCATTGTGCTGACGGTAGAACGCGTCGACGGTCTCGATGACCGATGACGGCTTCTGGCCGGTGTTGGCGCTGTCCAGGTAAATCAGCGGCTTGCCGTTGATCTGGCGCGTCAGCAAGGGGAAATCGGCGCGGACCTGATCCCAGTCGACGCCGGTTTCCGCTGCAGGCGCCTGGACGGTCTCGCGGTTCATGCCGCGCCCAAGTTTGCGAGCGCCGCATCGACGCGCGCCACCAACAGGTCACGCAGGCCCGCATCCTCGATGACCGACAGCGGTTCGCGGCAGAACGCGGCCGTCAGCAGCTGCTGCGCCTCCGGCGCGGAGAGGCCGCGGGAGCGAAGGTAGAACAGCGCATTGGCTTCCAGTTGGCCGACAGTGGCGCCATGTGCCGCCTTCACTTCGTCCGCATGGATCTCGAGCACCGGCTGGGTGTCGATCTCCGCGTTGTCGGAGAGCAGCAGGTTCTTGTTCGACAGCGCCGCGTCGGTACCGTCCGCGCCCTCGCGGATCAGGATGCCGCCATGGAAAACGGCGCGGCCGCGGCCGGTACCCAGGCCGCGCCACGTCAGCTCGCAGGCGGTGTCGCGGGCAATGTGGTCGATGCCCAGGCGGGTATCCACGTGGCGGCGACCGTGCGCCAGCAGCACGCCGTTGGCGATCAGGCGTGCGCTGTCGCCTTCGAGGCGAACGTTCAGTTCATGGCGCGACAGGCCGCCATCGAGCTCCAGGTCCACGCGACGGTACTCGGTGTCGCGGGTCAGCACGGCGTCGGTGCGCAGCAGCGTGGTGGCGCGCGCGCTGTCGGCTTCGACGCGTGCATGGGTGAGGCGTGCGCCCTGCGCCAGGTGCACATGGCTCAGGGCGTTGATGAGGTGCGCGTGCGCGCCGATGGCGACATGGTGCTCGACCACGGTCAGGGCAGCGCCGGCACGCAGCTCGATCAGGTTGCGCAGATGCCAGGCTCGCTCCGCGCCATCCTCGGCACCGATGAAGACCAGGTGCAAGGGCTGATCGCTGCTGGCATCCGCTTCAGCACGCAGGAGAATGCCTTCGGTGGCCAGCGCTGCGTTGAGACGGGCGAACACTTCGTCGCCGCGCTCGAAGCGGCGCTGCAGGAAACGCGCGGCGTCACCGCCCTCGGCGAGGGCTTCGGACAGCAGCTGCAGGCTGACGCCGTCGGGCAGGTCGGCGGTCAGCGACAGCGCGACGGAATAGCGGCCGTTGACGAACACCGCACGCGGTGCGGGGATGTCGGCCAGCACCATCGGGTCCACGGCGGGCACGGCGTCCACGCTGGCGAAGCTGCGGCGCTCCAACTGGCGCAACGAGGTGTACTTCCACGCTTCCGTGCGCGGGCCGGGCAGGCCGTCGCGCAGGGCTTCGTCCAGTACCGCGCGACGCGATGCGTCGCCATTGAAGCCGGCCGACAGGGAATCCAGCAGCGCGCTCATCAGGCGACCTTCTCCGGTGCCACGCGGTCCTTGATCCACGCGTAACCGTGCTCTTCGAGTTCCAGTGCCAGTTCCGGGCCCCCGGATTCGACGATGCGCCCGTTTGCGAGCACATGCACGACATCGGGCTTGATGTAGTCGAGTAGGCGCTGGTAGTGGGTGATCACCAGGAAGGCGCGGTCGGGTGAACGCAACGCATTGACGCCCTCGGCGACGCTCTTCAGCGCGTCGATGTCCAGGCCGCTGTCGGTCTCGTCGAGGATCGCGAGCTTGGGTTCGAGCACGGCCAGCTGGAATATCTCGTTGCGCTTCTTCTCGCCACCGCTGAAGCCTTCGTTGACACCCCGGTGCAGCAGTTCGTCCTTCAGGTGCAGCACGGCCAGTTTCTCGCGCACCAGCTTGAGGAACTGCATGGAATCCAGTTCGGCTTCTCCACGCGCCTTGCGCTGGGCGTTGAGTGCGGCGCGCAGGAAATAGGTGTTGTTGACGCCGGGGATTTCCACCGGGTACTGGAAGGCGAGGAACACGCCGGCGGCGG
>Ga0065704_10071079_pt1 | contig 13338 bp, 16 predicted proteins | sample SwiRhicommuniRL2_FD_59091 | JGI IMG/M metagenome (GOLD analysis project Ga0065704, IMG submission 59091) | Switchgrass rhizosphere bacterial communities from Rose Lake, Michigan, USA - RL2 v2 (version 2) | ecosystem: Host-associated > Plants > Roots > Rhizosphere > Soil | place: East Lansing, MI
AAAAGTACAATATTCGGAAATATTAAAAACAAAAAAAGAGATAGAATAATTTCCGCATTTTACACACTCGAAAATACGCACAGAAATAAAAAAAACACTGATTATCAATATTACTAAATTGTAAAATACACATTTAAGTAAATATAAGAAGATTGACTTACATTAATAATTTCACAAATTATGAATGGTGTGTTTTGCTTCGACCTACGAACCTTCTCTATTATTGCACTCGATTCATAAACTTGATATCCATGAAAAAGCTCCGATATCAATTCTCTTATTATTAAAAACAAATAATATAAAAACACAAATGATCAAAAAAAATTCGAAGGTACTTCCTTTTCTTACAAGAAGGATGCACCTTCTTTTTTTGGTCTTCTTTCTTTTGATTTCTGTGATGTCAAAGGCGATTTGCAAGCCGGAAGATGTATGTTACAATGACACCAACAAACAAGAAAAACAAGGAACGATCTATGTCTCAGAAGGTACTACATTGTTTGTCGCAGAGGGCACAATCACATCCCTGCAAGTACGTGTACATAATGATAAGGTAAGCAAGGTCCAACTAAAGGCCATTAAAAGAAAGAATGCAGAAAAACCAAAAGCCATTAAAAGACGGACAATAAAAGTTAAGCATCACCCTTCTTTACCATCTGTTGAGACTATTTCACCAACCATACCCAAACATAGCTGGGACCACTGGAGAATCATAAGCAAACAGGTGTCCACAACTTCCAATATCAGCTTCAAATACGTTGCTGCTGTACCAGATGCTACATTCATTAATGTGATATTAATATTATAGCCATATTGACAGTGGTCTATCAGAGACATATTCTCAAAACATTACTTCTAGGAACTAATTTTCAGCGCCCTCCACCTTCAGTAGCGTAACTATGTATTGACAAGATTCTGCTCTGCCCTACTTATGATCTAATGACCAAGCCTCTGTCATATCATGTGACATAAGGCATTGCATGAATACCGTACAGAAAGAACTCCGCGACGGAGTAAAAAACACAATTACAAATATAAACGCTATAAAATGATCAAACAAATATATACCGGAACAGCACTCATCATATGCGGTGCCGTTTTCGCCCAAGTAGGCATCAATACCGATACACCTTCCGCTACCCTGGATGTAATGGGAAAACCTACGGAAGTCTCTACTATGGATGGAATTATTGCCCCAAGGATAGAAGGAGCACAGTTAAGGGCCAAGACCTATACCCCTGAGCAAACAGGAGCACTGGTATATGTCACAGCGGCTGACACGGCTCCAGCAGGACAAACCGTCGATGTTACATCAATAGGCTACTACTACTTCAATGGAACAAAATGGGTAAGTATTGGGGCAGGTTCAGGGGCAGGAACAGACACGAGCATTTATAATTCCGATGGCTTGCTTACCGGTCCGGGAGGATCTCGCACGCTTACGTTGAATGGAAAATCCTTAAATTTTGTGGGTGCAGAACGAAATACTTACTGGGACACAGCCGGAAGAATACACCAGCAAACTACCAATCCCTCAAATGATGCTGCCATGGGCTTCCATGGGGGAAGTGCCAATCTATGGATACAGCAATGGTATAATGCCAGTTCTGAGATAACAGCATCAGGAAACTCTTCCGGGCTGGGATTGGCTACACACTTTACCAACGACCCGGCACCTATCATTCTATCGACAAGCCCCGGAAGCAATACTACCGGGGTAGAAAGAATGCGTATCACAGGGGAAGGAAACATCGGCATCAATACCGAAGATCCTACTGAAAAATTTGACAACGGCGGTATCACCAGGCTCAGGACATTACCGTTAAATGGTACTACCAATGCTATCAACACCGATAGTGCCGGTAATACATCTGCAAGCCAGGACCAAACCTTCACAGCCACCAGAACCGTAGTGGCAGATGCCAACGGCGTATTGGGATCCGTGGCAGGTTTACCTGTAAACCCTGTGAACATCTACAATGCCAACGGTTTCCTTACAAGCGCACGTACATTAACGAATAGTGGTTTTGCTCTTACTTTTTTAGGGAGCAACCAGTCTACAACATTTTCAAGTGCAGGGGGTATTCGGCAATTTGGTACGGCAGGAATCAAAAGAGCTGATATAGTATTGACAGCAAATGACAATAATGGAGATGCGGCAAATTCTACCATGAGTATATATCAGGATGCCGAGAGCGCTGGACAAATCATTGTCGGAAGTGATTCCCGTGGGTTAACCATAGGCTCGAGATTTACAACTCAATCAGCACCAATAAAATTTGAAACGAGCGCAGGAGGAGGTGCTAACAGCATCGAAAAAATGCGGATAACAGGGGAAGGAAATATAGGCGTAGCAACAGGTACGCCAACGGAAAAACTCGATAACAACGGTATCACAAGACTGAGAAATCTTCCGCAGAACGGGACAGCTAATGCCATCTATACCATGCCGGGAGGTGCGGCCTCTACTAACCAGGATCAGACCTTCACAGCTACCAGAACCGTGGTGGCAGACGCCAATGGGGTGCTGGGATATGTAAATACCCTTCCCTCTGATGCAGGAACCACCAAAGTCATCGTAAATGTAAGTGTACCAGGAACCCAAAATCTGATGAATGCATTTAGTCCTCCCGTTACCGGACAATTTACCAATGAAAGCATAGACACCTATAATGCCTGGACCAACAATATCTTTACAGTTCCTGCCAATCTAACTGGTCTTTATAGTGTTGTAATGCAAAACTCAAGTTCACATACAAGTACCGGAACTGCAACTCCCACATGGTCCACAATCGCCTTTTACGAAAAAAGTACTGATGGCGGAACAAACTGGAGCGAGTTAATGAGGCATACCTATTCTAATCTTGCGGGTACAATAGTAGATAACGGTAATACCGTGTATTGGACAGGTTTTCTGAATGCAGGAGATCAGCTTAGGGTTCGCCTCAACTGCAATTCGACCACCGACAACATTATAAAGAATGGCGGTATTACCATCACAAAAATTGCCCAATAAACATTATAAAAACACTGATCAATAATCAACAGATAAAAACACACTATGTCAATCATATCATCTATAAAATAATTTTTCTTAAAAGAAAAGAACCCTGCACAGCCAAATCCGATAAAATTATTGGCCACAAGCTGGTTCAAGAAAGTTTAGATATCGTAGGAAGTGAAGCAATACCCATAATGCGACATAGCGCAAGAGCACAATATTAATAAATATAACCTGCCGGCAATCATACTGGCAGGTTTTAAAACACAACGCAACTGATGAAAAATAACGACCGAAAAATGAGGCAGTACCATATATGACCGTAGACCACAGACGTGCAATGCACCGTCATCTGGGTTCTCTCTCCGTTATCTGATGCTGGAAAACAGCCTTTATACAGCTTAATTTTAGCCCATTACTTGCAAAATTGCTTCTTATCTATCGGCAAAAGTATAGCCGAAATGAGAAATGATGCAGCATCACCAAACTACTTATCTGGATGATACATATTGTCATGTCTAAAATACACAAGTCGCCGTAGGCAAAACTGAGGTTTCCAACCCCTCTGTCTCTCTAGAGTTTGCCGATATGGAGAACAAAGGTCTCATACTGCCCTATGTAGAAATCAAAACAGGCATCACAGAGGACGGATCGACCATCTATGCCACTACAAACCACAAGGTAGAATATCTGAAGTACGGAAACTGGTTTGACCTTTCGGTAGATACAACGGGACAAGCAGTCCTGTCCATACAAATGACACCACAAAAAAGCAAGTGGTCGTCTATAACGGAACAGTATGGAGCTTCTGGAAACCATAAGATATCACAATGCCGTTTTACTACACTAAAGCCTAATAGTAAAACGGTATTTTCTTACACCTAAAAAGTATTATAAATATGAAAATCACAAAACAAGTAATGGAAGATCCCCATCAACTCATAGGAAAGACCAAAGAAGAAATATACGCTCTTCTGGGGACACCAGATTATTCGGAATTTGAAGGCACACAACTTATCTATATTACAAGGAGCTGGAGCTGGTTCAGAAGAAATGCTCTGATACTCGAATTGGATCCGGACGAGATGATCGTCGAAAGTACGGAAACGGTCTATGGTATCGAAATACCTAAAGCGGAATAATGCCTAAAGACCTCAAACTCTAAAGAACTTACAAAATGGATAGACCAACAGACTACACCAAAAAATAATGATCATAACAGATCTTATCTGCGAATTGTAAAATGAATTGCCCAACATAGCATATCCCCGAGGAAAAAGCCACAGGGACCAAAGCTTATCTTGACAAAGACAAGATGGACCATCATTCTATGCAAGTGATCATCGACATCTTGGTATCAATCCCCTAAGTCAATAGATCTAATAAACCTGATCTACTCCGACTCTCTATTCACAAGCTCCATAGAAAAAGCAGGGAGACAGATCGCGATATACTCGCAAGGTTCATAAAACGGATTGGAATAACGAACACGGGCTCCTTTCTCTATCAGGATGCTTTGCCCTTTTTCAAGAATCACAGAATTCCCATCGATCTCAAAATGCTTTTTACCGGAAAGAATGATAGTAAACTCATCAAACTCCGGTGTCTGGTGAGGCTCACTCCAATCTGGCGGTGCAACCATATGTGCAATGGAGATATCTGATGTTCTGGTGGAATTCCCCCAGTGTTCTTCAATCAGCTTCCCATCTGTTGTCGGGACCACAAATGGTCTAGCCTGTACTCTGTACTTTTTCATTTTTTATAGTTTATTAATTTCAAAAACAATATTCAGTTTTTCCGGTTCTCCGTAATAGGCAACATTGACCTCATCCACTTTCTTTGCACCCAGTTTTTCCATGGCCTTTTGAGAGCGGATGTTATCCTTCCCAACGTGAAAATTGACCTTATCCACATACTGGAAAATATAATCCAGCATTAATTTTTTGACCTGAGGATTCAGCTTTGATCCCCAGAATTTTCTGCCATAGAATGTATATCCAATGAAGATTGAATTGTCATCAGCATTATAATCATAGAATCTTGTGCTTCCTGCGGTTTCATTTGATTCTTTATCAATGATTTTAAAAGCGCCCTTACTTTCCATCGCACCTTGGAAGAAGTTCTCAAAAACTTCTTTTTTGTATCGGTCTTTGTTCGGATGCTGTTCCCAAATCTTTGGGTCTGATGCAACTGCAAATAGCTCCTCTAAATCGTTTTGCTTCAAAGGAATGAGTTTGACGTTTTCGTTTTCTAATGTGGGTTGGATGTTCATAATTTTTAGACTAATAGATGATAGACAGATAGAGGAAAATAGACTAATGAATAATTATTGCCTGTACGGTGTCAGGCTGAGGTGAAGTTTATCCTGAGCTTGACGAAGGGAAGTCTTTCTTGATTCTTTGTTCTTTTATCTTGTTTCTCTTTCAACCGTGATAGACTCTTGAGAAAACGATCTTCCCATCTTTGATCTCCAACACTTCTCCGATCTCCATATCCTCCTCTCCTTCTACTTTTCTGGTGTATTCCATAAAAATCTGTCGGGAATCGGCGGTCAATTTATTCACTTGATATTTTAAAGTTGGTAATCTTTCGAAGCAGTCTTTCCACCAGTTTCTCAGCGTCTCTTTACCTTTGATCAAACCATTGGTTTGGGGCTCTCTGGCTTTAAGTTTCGGGCTGTAATGTTGTGCTGATCCATCATATAGATCTAGCAGATCATCCAAGTTCTGTTCATTAAATGCTTTGAACCAAAGGTTGGCTATATTTTTTAATTCTTCTGATGTCATAGTTTTCATTTTAAAGTACCGGTGATTTGGCAAATTAAGCGGATTTTTAATAAACCTGCAAAATCAACTTAATCTGCGAGATATTATGTTTCAGGCAAAGGTTCTCTACACCTATTTTTTTAACTACCCCGTCTTTCGAACAAGTTCGAAATCCACCCCTTCAGAGAAGGGGAATTTAGAAAAGGATCGCTTTCTCCAATTCCAATAGTTTCTGTTTTCGCCAGATCCCACCGCCGTAACCGGTCAAAGTTCCATTGGTTCCAATGACCCTGTGACACGGGATGATGATTGATATTTTATTAAGCCCATTCGCATTGGCTACCGCTCTTACAGCTTTTGGATTCCCTAGAATATCGGCTTGTTGCTGGTAACTTCTTGTTGTTCCGTAAGGGATAGTTCTCAGGATTTCCCAAACATTCTTTTGAAAGTCCGTACCAACAGGTGCAAGCGGAACGGTGAAATCCAATCTTTTGCCTTGGAAATATTCTTCCAATTCTTTTTCTAATATTTTAAAATATGGATTCTCTCCCTGAATAATATTGGCTTTGAAATATTTTGAAATGTCGTCCAGTTCTTTCGAAAGTGATTTTCTGTCGGAGAATTCCAGCATACAGATTCCGTTTTCGTTGGCACAGGCAATCATAGTTCCGAGTGGTGTTTCAATTCTTTTGAGGTCAACTATCTTTTCCAATTTCGAATTCTTTGGAGAAGCTCCGATAATCGATTTGAAACTGTCATTGAAACCACTCAAACTCTCGTAACCGTTTTCCAAAGCCACATCCAAAACATTTTCGCCTTGCTGAAGTTTCTTGAAGGCCGAATTGATCTTGAACGTTCTCTGAAACGCGTGAAACGTCATCCCATGGTATTTCAGAAACCAACGTCTTACAGTCGCAGGCTCCATTCCTCGGTCTATCAAATCAATATCTTTGAATTTAAGTTCCGGATTTTCTGACAATTCATCCATCAGTTTTTGAATTTCGACAGGTGTTTCATCCGGATTTTCCAATGGCTTACAAACTTTGCACGGGCGATAACCTTTCTGTATCGCATCTTTTTTATTATCAAAAAACTCCACATTTTCAGGTTTCGGTTTTCTCGCCGTACAAGTTGGTCGACAGAAAATCCCCGTCGTTTTCACACCCATCCAGAAAACCCCTTCAAATTCGGGGTTTTTCTCAAATGATGCCTGATACATTATTTCGTTGCTCAATTCCATAATTGATTGTCTTGAATGATACAAATTTAGATGTTTTCAGATGCAATCAACAACCGAAAACTGAACAAGTATTTTTTCTTTGCTAAGATTGGAGGAAAATATTTATCTTCCAAAACACAAAATCAACAGTTTTATGGATAAGAGAAAACTTCGTGAATCTATTTTCAGACATTTGGACGGTATTGTTACAGCGCCAGTCATTTCGGCTTTATCAAAGAAAAAAATCTTAGATTTCATTTTGACTAATGACAATCTGGAACTTTCCGAGATCAATGAAAAATTTGATTCTAACGAGGGTTATCTGAATGTTGCCCTAAGAGTTTTGGCTTCCCAAGGTTTCTTGAATTATAAATTAGACAATCGATCTGATATTATCAAAATCTCCGTTAATTCTAAAACCAAAGAAGCTTTTTCCCATCAGAACATCTATTGTGATCTAGCAGAATTTTTAGCAGACTTCGATGTCATTAATTCTAAAGAACTGACTGAAAATCTCTGCAAAAAATGGATCCTGCTTTTTGAGAAATACAAATCTTTTCTGAATGAAAACGCAGACGAATTTTCTCTGAATTACCAAATCCAGAAACATATCGAAGGAGCTCTTGTTGGACCAATTATCATCAAACTCGGAATGAGCGGAATGTTCCATAAATATTTTATGGAAGCCAGTTTCAGTGCAGAAGAATTCCATAAAAACCCTGAATATTTTGGGAAAATCCTCGATTATCTTTCCGAGCTAGGTTGGTTTTCGAAAAAAGGAAAAAACTTCCAATTCACCGAAACAGGATTGTTCTTCGCAAGACGTGCAACAGCTTACGGCGTAACAGTTTCTTATCTTCCGATGTTTTCAAAACTGGATCAATTGATCTTTGGGAAAGCTTCTGAAATCCGAGAAATTGAAGATGGCGAAGACGAGATCCATGTGAACAGAGAAATGAATGTCTGGGGAAGCGGCGGCGCACATTTGACTTACTTCAAGGTGATCGATGAATTTATTATTGATATTTTCAACCGTCCTCTGAGCGAACAGCCAAAAGGAATTCTGGATATGGGTTGCGGAAATGGCGCTCTTTTGCAACATCTTTACGAAGTCATCGAAAGGCAGACCTTGCGAGGAAAACATCTCGAAGAAAATCCATTATTTTTGGTCGGTGCAGACTACAATCAGGCGGCGTTGAAAGTGACAAGGGCCAATCTTATCAAAAATGATATTTGGGCAAAGGTAATTTGGGGCGACATTGGAGATCCTCAAAAATTAGCCGAGGATCTACAATCCGATTATAACATTGAATTAGGAGATTTGCTCAACATCCGAACTTTCCTTGACCATAACAGGATTTGGGAAGATGTTTTGAAAATTAATTCTGATAGAACAAGTACATCAACCGGAGCATTTGTTTTCCGGGGAAAACGATTGTCCAACAAAGATGTGGAAGAAAACCTCCTGAATCATCTTAAAAAATGGACGCCTTATGTTGAGAAATTTGGATTATTGTTGATTGAACTTCATACGCTTCCGCCAGAGATCACTTCTAAAAACTTGGGATTAACGGCTGCAACTGCCTACGACGCAACCCACGGATTTTCTGACCAATATATTGTAGAAGTCGGTGTTTTCCACAGGATCTGCAAAGAATCCGGTTTGGAGCCGGACATAAATTTATTTAAGAAATTTCCGGATTCTGAATTGGCAACTGTGAGTATTAATCTTTTGAAGCGTTAATTTTGTATCTTGAAGCAACAAAAATCGTATGAAAAGCACTCTAACACTCATTGCTATTTTGATGGCTTCACTATTTGCTCTTGGGCAGAATATCAGCTTGCCAGATTACATAGAAACGAAAATTGAAAGTGGAAGCACGTTCAAAAAATATAAAAATGGAAAACTGGACAGCATTGTCGTAGCAATGTACGCCGTCAATTATGGCAATGCTCTGATCTTTGCCAAACTGGACAACGAAATCAGAATTACAAATGCTGATGATGAAAATTCTGTCATCAAAATCGAATTAAAAAACAACAAACAAGTCCGAACTTTTTTCTATAAAAATAAACCCGCCATTGTTGTGGAATCTATTGATTTTGATATCAATCAATTACCGAAAAATATAACTATCACTCGCTCTCTGTCAAATAATGTCATTCAAAATATGAGCATCAAAACCAATTACGAAGTTTTTGGTGATGATAATCCGGATAAAACTTTCAAACTTTTTTATGGACTGAATATCCATACGGATTTGGATAATCTGGATTCGATCTTTGAAAATATTGGAGCGTTTTTCAGTGAAGAAGATGCCCTTTTGAAATTGTTTTACGGAAGTTATGCTGAAAAATTTGCGCCTCAAGCTTTGGCTTATCTAAAAACCAATGAATCGGGAATTATCACTGATGGAATTATTTTAGACTATCAACATAAAAACGCCAAGGAAATGAATTCTTACAACATCTACAAAAACGGAAAAATCATTAAATCCGGAAAAGAAAACTTGGCCAATTTTCAAAAAACTTACCAAGATCATATTATCAAATTACAAGAATAATCAATCGATTTAGTTAAATCTAAATACTTTTCAGAATATTTTCAGCTTGTTTGATATGTCTCAAATTGTGATAAATCACAAAGCGGAAAGTATCGCCTAATTTCAGTTTAATGCGTTTTGAAATACTGATTGAAGTTTTAGTTTTTTCCAGATCAACCGTTTCTGCTTTTTCCAAAAGTTCGAGTATTTTGTTCTCTTGGCGGATAAATTCTTCAATTACAGATCTGTCTAAAAGTTTATAAATCGGATTGGAAATTTTAAGCGTTTTCAACTTATTGGGCTTCAATTTTGGAAGCATCATCTTGGCAAAATAGTTTCCTAAAAGCCCGCTTTTAAAATCGGATCTAGCTGCTTGAAATCGGCTTTCATTAATTCGATTTTCAATTTCCGGAAGATAGAATTTTCCATAAAAATTAAGATGTTCCAGACATTCCAAAATGTTCCAGCTGTCTTCCGATGTTCGGAAATTCAAAGTTTCGTTAATTTGGTCGAGTAACGATTGGGCGAACTCAATATTATTTTCCGTGATGATTCTAAGTTCGTTAAGTAGTTGATTGGTTGGAATTTTCATCGTCAAAAATTTTCACAAAGATCTGAAACTTCATTATTAAAAAGATTGATCGAAGTCAAGATTTTTTCAGTCTAGATAATGTTTCCGGTGACATCCTGAGATAGTTCGCAATATACTTGTTCGGGATTTCCTGAAACAGTTGTGCGCTTCGTTTCAGAACCCTTTCGTAGCGGATTTTCGGAGAACTATAAAGTAAATCCTTTTCACGTTCAATCTGTTGCAAAACCAAATCCTCCAAAATAGAATTCCATAATTTCAGATTCTCATTACTTGAATTAATGAATTCATAAAGATCTTTTTTGGAAGCCATTTTTACCGTTGAAACTTTGATCGCCTGAATGTAAAACTCTGAAGTTTTGCCTGATAAAAATGAATCTAACGAAACAATGATATTTCCTTTATATCCAAACCGAATGATCCGTTCTTCACTTTCATCTTCTATAAAAATCCTGACACTTCCCTCTTCTACAAAATAGATGTTTGTATCGATAGTTCCGGACGTTTTGAGAAATTCATTCCGTTTCAATTTTCTTGTTTTCCAAAAAAGTTCCTTCTGTAAAAAATCTAGTATCATAAATGTTCAAGAAAATTTAAATTGAGTCTAAATGTATAGGTAATTTTATTACATTTGAGGATAACAACTATGGAAACCTCAACAAAATGTTCAAAAAAATCACTTTCGCTATATCCGCTATTCTATTTTCAAATTTAATCAATGCTCAGGAAACGATTCCTTTCCGGATTACAAAATACAATAATATCATTGTAAAAACTTTGGTCAATGACAAAGATTCCCTAAATCTGATGTTTCAAATCGCAATGGAAGATGCTTCGATTTCTCCCGAGAGATCCAGGCCTGCAAAAAGTATCGTTTTCAAAGATGAGATCAGTGAAAATAATACGGTAAAAATTGGGAAACTGGAATTTAAAAATGTAAAATTCTATGACAACGAACTGACCGGCCGAGAGGCTGATGGGAAAATCGGAACCGGAATTTTTAAAGGAAAAACATATCAAATCGATTATGATAACAATCAATTTGTAATATATGAAAAATTACCTGATATCACGGGATACAGGGAAGTCTCTTATATATCCAACAAAGAAGGTCAGATCTTCTTATCCTGCGACAATATAATGGAAAATGAGAATTATGAAGCCAATTTTCTGCTACAATCGGGTTATTCCGGAGGTTTACTTTATAGCAATACATTTGCGGACGGAAAAGACCTGGACACAAAATTGAAGATCACTGGAGAAAAGACACTGAAAAATTCTGCTGGAAAAAGTGTAACAACCAAACAGGGGATTTTGCCATCCTTAATAGTCACTGATGTTACTATGAAAGATGTATCGGCAGGATTCTTCACAGGAGATATTAAAAATCAGAAAACCAATTACTTTGGTGCAGATCTGATCAGACGATTTAATTGGATTTTTGATGCGGAAACGGAGCGTATTTACATTACACCGAGCAAATATTTTAATGAGCCTTATTTCAAGGTCAATTAAACAGTTTCCTAAATTCCATTGGGCTTTGATTGGTTTTTGTCTTAAAAAGCTTACTGAAACTTTGCGAATGCTCAAAACCTAATTCATAAGCGATTTCGCTAATAGACAATTCTGTAGTTGAAAGTTTTTCTTTGGCTTTTTCTATGAGTTTTTCATGAATATGCTGTTGTGTGGTCTGACCTGTCAATTGTTTCAGAAGACTTCCCAAATATTTTACTGATATATGAAGAGATTCTGCTACAAATTGTACACTCGGCAAACCTCTGTTGGCCAAATCGTCATCATCAAAGTAATCATTTAAAAGCTCTTCCATCTGTTCAAGAACCTTATGTGTACTCTTTTTTCTGGTCAAAAACTGCCGTTGATAAAATCTTTCCGAATAATTGAGCAATGTCTCCAAATGCGAAATCATAATATCTTGACTGAATTTGTCAATATTAGACCTATACTCATTCTGAATGGTCTGTACAATTCCGTTGACTATATTTTTTTCCTTATCAGAAAGAAACAAAGCTTCGTTCACAGCATAATCAAAAAATTCATATTTCTTGATATTTTTTGCTAAAGAAGTCCCCCATAAAAAATCGGGATGTATCAGCATGACCCAGCCAGAAAGATCATCATCAGGTTCTGGCCCCGCTCCTCGTAAAATCTGATTGGGTGCGACAAAATACATCATCCCATCATCAAAATCATAAGTCTGCTGACCGTAAAAAAGTTTATTGGTAAATCCTCTCTTCAAAGAAATATAATAGAAATCAAACAATGCACTGATCTCATCTACATTCTCCGGCACTTGCAGATCAGAGTAGTTTAGGATACTGATCAACGGATGTTCCGGGCTTGGCAATCCAAATGCACGATGCGCTTCTGTAATGGTCTTGAAACGGATTGGTTTTGCATTTTGCATAAAAGTCAGTTTTTAAAAGGATACTTAAGCCAGATCATTATCAATGGAATCATCAGAAAAGGGATTTCCATCAGAACCATTTTTACGTTTCCAGCTCTCATTGCCAAAGTCATAATCAAAACGATTGACATTGCATTAAGGACATTTCCTAAGAAAAAAGTTCTAGGAATAAGTAACAAAATGGCAATCAAGATAATTGAAACACCGAGAACAGGAATATACGTTTCGCTGATTCCCAACTCGTTCATCATCTTGAGAGATTGTGGATCGCTTTTATAATTGAAACTTTCCCAGCCGTGTTTCAGATTCAGAAAGACAGAAATTATCAGTAATATCAAAGAAATTATACTTTTAATCATTGTATTTTTATTTTAGGATAAATTTAAAAAATAAATAATTGATTGCGAATCCGACAGGAATTCCTATCAACGCTGACCTCAAGGCTTGTTTTGCTTTCTTGGGAAAAGAATTTCTGTGTCTGAAATATAAAATAATACCCAATGGAGGCAACATTTGAGATAATATAGTCCAATGTGTTGCCAGTTTTTCGTTATTGCCCATTTTTAATTTTTTTAAATATTACCGGATTCTTCTGAATTTCATCGTTTTCCCGAGAAGGGAAACTCCCATATATCCTCTGAACTGCAGATTATTGATGTCGGTAAGTTTCGCTTTCAGGCTATAAGAATTTCCATCAGTGGGATTGTACAGTTTTCCGCCGGAATATTCACCATCATCAAATGTTAGATTGGTGATGTTAATAATATTTTGACGGGAACGGTTTCTTAATTTTACATCG
>Ga0065704_10071076_pt1 | contig 13330 bp, 9 predicted proteins | sample SwiRhicommuniRL2_FD_59091 | JGI IMG/M metagenome (GOLD analysis project Ga0065704, IMG submission 59091) | Switchgrass rhizosphere bacterial communities from Rose Lake, Michigan, USA - RL2 v2 (version 2) | ecosystem: Host-associated > Plants > Roots > Rhizosphere > Soil | place: East Lansing, MI
CGAATCCCCTTACGGCAACTTCTCCAACTTCTCCCGCGCAAATCCCTATTACCGCAAAAGGAATCCGGACGGCAGCATCCCCAGGATACTCGAAACATCCTATACCAGAACAGGCACTCTCAACTATATCGTGAACAATCCTTTATGGGATGCCATGCTGCCCAACAGTGACGTAACAAAGAACTTTAACGTGATCAATAATTTTCAGGCAGAATGGGCTATCCGCTATGATCTCCGTTTCAGGGCAAGGTTTGGTGTGAACCGCACTACAGAGAAAAGAGAAGATTTCACTTCTGCCCTGCATTCCAGATACATCCTTACCCCACTGCTGGAACGGGGCGCTTATAACAACAACAGCAAAGAGAACCTCCGTTTGGATGGAGACATCAGTTTCACTTTTGGCCGGGTATTCGCAGAAAAACATATGGTGAATACAGTGGCCGGATGGTCTTTCAGCGATGCACAAACTACAGCAGAAGGTTACTCAGCAGTAGGTTTCCCGGACTACATCACTTCTCCTGCATTTGCCGCTTCTTATGCCCCCAATGGCAAACCCCTTTCTTCTGAAGCCACCGCACGCAGCACCAGCTTCTTTCTGCAAGGTGGTTATAGTTACAACAACCGTTTTCTGCTTGATTACAGTTACAGGTTAGATGGTGCATCCAATTATGGCGTAAACAAACTGTTCACAAATACCTGGTCACTGGGGGCCGCCTGGAACCTGCATGAGGAAAACTTCCTCGGCAAAGGCCTTTTTAACCTGCTCAAAATCAGGGCCAGCATTGGCAACCCCGGTAATGAGAACGGCATTGCTTACCAGTCTTTCACCACTTTCAATTATAATACCGCTAATCAAAACTACTTCGGCATAGGCGCCAATATTGCCTCCTTCGGAAACCCTGACCTGGACTGGCAAAAGACGATCAAGAAAACCATTGGTGTAGATGGGGTGCTGAAGGAACGTTTGCGTTTCAACTTTGATTATGTGATCCAGAATGCAGACCCGCTGGTAGCAGTGATCAGCCTGCCTGCATCTGTAGGTTCTTCTGTTTATACCACTAATATCGGGGCACAGACCAGCAAGGGCTTCAACTTCATTGTATCCTTCTCTCCCATTTACCTTCCCAAAGAAGGTATCAACTGGAGTGTGAGCGTAAGTGGCAAACAGGAAAGGGCACACTATGAAAACATCGGCAACAAGCTGGATGTGATGAACAAACTGAACCAATCCAAAAACCTGGACCGCTATTATGATATGGGCAGCCCCACGGCGTTATGGGCTGTAAGATCACAAGGCATTGATCCCGGCAGCGGAAGGGAAGTATTTGTAAAAAAGGATGGCAGCCTCACTTTTCAATATGATTATGCAGACGAAGTAGTGGTAGGAGATTCCCGCCCTGACCTGGATGGCGTATTGGGCACTACACTGTATTACAAAGGATTTAACCTGGGTGGTTATATCCGTTACCGGATGGGCGGAGATGAATTCAATACCGCCTTGTATAATAAAGTAGAGAATATCAATATAGAAGGATTAAAGATCAACCAGGATAAACGCGCTTTATACGATCGCTGGAAAAAAGCAGGAGACCAGGCCCGCTTCAAAGGGATCAGCCTGCTGGATCAGACAAACATCAGCTCCCGTTTTGTACAGGAAGAGAACACCTTCGCCGGAGAATCCATCAACCTTGGTTATGAGTTCCCTAACCGCCTTATTCAAAAATGGCGCCTTTCCTATGTAAAGATCACCGGTTATATGAACGACATCTTCCGTATTTCTTCCATCAAAAGGGAAAGGGGTATTGATTATCCCTTCGCGAATATGCTGTCTCTCTCCTTATCTGTAGGGTTCTAATCATCAATCTGAAAAAAATGAAAAAATATCTTCTTTATACGGTTATCATACTCTCTGCTGTATCCTGCAAAAAATGGCTGAGTGTACAACCGCGGGATAAGGTTTCCGAACAGAAACTATTTGATACAGAACAGGGCTTCTATAATGCGCTGAACTCCGTTTACCTGGATATGAACCTTAAAGATACCTATGGGGGCCAGATGAGCATGGAAATGATAGAGGTCATGGGGCAACAGTTCAATATATTAACAGACCATAAGCTCCAGGCCATCAACAACTACAACTTCACGCATGATTCTGCCAAAGCCCGGATCACCATGGCATGGCGCGGAAGCTATACCCGCATCGCCAATGTGAACAAAGTGCTGTCTGTAATTGATTCCCGCAAACATATATTCAGCAACACAGATAATTACAGTAATGTAAAAGGCGAATCCTTTGCGTTACGCGCTTTCCTCCACTTCGATCTATTACGGCTCTTCGGCCCTGTTTATGCAGTGGATTCACTCCAAAAAAGCATTCCATACATTGACGGTTTCACCTCTCAGTACCAGCCATTACTGCCGGCCAATGAAGCGATAGACAAAGTGCTCAAAGACCTGGATTCAGCAGAATATTACCTCCGCAAAGATCCTATCATCGCCAACGGCCCTCTCTTCTCCGCCAACCCGGATGGCGGTTCTCTATACTGGCGCTTCCGTACCCTGCGGATGAATTATTATGCCACTATCGCCATGAAGGCAAGGGTACAATTGTACCGCAGGAATAAAACAGCCGCCCTGGAAAGTGCTAAAGCCGTAATTGCGGCACAGGAAGGAAGGTTCCCCTGGATCAATAAAGATTACATCCTCACCAACAAAATCAATCCCAACAGAGTTTTTCACACGGAAATACTCTTTGGTTTACATGATATCAAACTTGCGGATAAACAACGGAACTACTTCGATCCCGTTCTGGAAGCCAGAAGTATACTGGCTCCGCTGCCGGCGAGATTAAATGCTACCTACGAAAATAACAACACGGCCGATTACCGGAACAATGTAGCCATATGGGCTATCCCCGGGAACGGTATCAAAGACTATCGCTGCTTCTTTAAATACTCGGACATAGAACATAAAGATTCTCTGTATCGCAATATCATTCCATTGATCCGCATCAGTGAAGTGTATTACATCGCCGCAGAGGCGGAAACAGATAAAACACTGGCTTTCGGATACCTCAACACCGTTCGCAAGAATCGTGGATTGTTAGATCTGCCGCTCACCGCAGTGATCGCTACAGAAATACGGAATGAATACAAACGGGAATTCTATGGTGAAGGGCAACTCTTCTTTTACTACAAACGTCTGAACACCACTTCCATTCCCGCCGGCAACAGCAGCACGGCCAATGTTACCATGTCCGCAGGTAAATACTGCCCGCCTTTGCCGGACGATGAGATCCGTTACAGAGATTAATTTTTCCCAAAATCAATGGTATGAAAAAAAATATTCTTTACATCCTCCTTTTTTTAACAGCTTCCTGCCAAAGGTCAGAAATACCGCATTACAGCGGCACTGCCGGTATTTACTTTGAAGTATACAAGGAAATAGTGCCGGGTACCGTATGGCGTACAGATACATCCATTGTTACTTTCGCTTACCATCCCACTAAAACAGACTCCGTTATTACCCTCTCCATCAGGGTGAAAGGAGATACTATGCCTAAAGACAGGCAGTACCAGATTAAAGTGATAGATACCGCAGCCAATGCAGCCAAACCCGGCATCCATTATGAAGCCTTGGCCACCACTACTCTGGTACCTGCCGGAAAATCGCAGGTATTGCTGCCTGTAAAATTTCTGAAACATCCGGATATGCAGATCAAAACATTTTCCCTCAGCATACAGCTGCTGGAAAATGAAAACTTCAAAACAGATCTGCCACAGCTCTATGTGCCGGAATCAAAAAAATACATCAGTGCAACCATACACACCATTCTGGTAGACGATGCCCTTGCCAGGCCCAAGTACTGGCTGGATGGTTACCTGGGGCCTTACTCCCGGAAAAAATACATCCTGCTTTGCCAGCTGCTGGATATCCCGGTAACTACTTTGAATAATAACATCTCTGTAGGTACAGTCAAATACTACGGCAACTTCATGAAAACCTGGCTCGCAGATGAAGCCGCAGCAGGCAGGATCGTATATGAAGATGATGGATCTGTGATGAAAATGGGAGACGGGCTTTAATCATTTTAAAAAACAAACCATGAAAAAAATAAAACCGGTCTTTTTATTTCTGGCCACCATCATCATGGCTGGTTGCTATAAAGACCTTGGGAATTATACCTATAAGGAGATCAACGATATTGCCATCAGTAATATCGCTCCCCAATATACCATGATGTTTAAGGATACGCTTCGCATCAAACCAAAGCTTGATTTTTTACTGGACAAAGGAGATACCGGTAAATATTCCTACGAATGGACCATTTTTTTCCTCGACGACATTAATGAAACAAATAATAAATTGATCGCAACCACAAGGGACCTGGAATATGAAGTCACCGCCAAAGTGGGTAAATATAAAGCATGGCTGCGGGTAAGAGACAATGCTACCGGTGTACAGTACCAGCAGGAATTTAAGCTTACCATACAATCCAAGGTTTATGAAGGCTGGCTCGTTTTAAGTGATGTAAATGGTATGGCGCGGCTGGATATGGTAAGCGTATTACCTGCACCCATCGGAGAAACCATGATCACAGACCTGCTCACATTCACCAATTCCGGCCTTATACCTCAAAAAGGCCCGCGCGCTATCAAACTGATGAATGATGCTTTCAAAGGAAAAACCGCCCTTTATCTGCTTACAAACGACGGAACTAATAAACTAAGTGCCGACGATTTTACCTGGCAGACCACAGGCGCTATCCGATATGAAATGTTAGGCCCGCCACCAGCTGGCTTTGCGCCAAAGATGATGGACATTTCCTACAGTACCTATTGTATGATGTCAGATGATCTGCTATACATACAATATCCCACCTTCGGTCTTGGATATGGTGCGCCACAAAATAAAATGGCCGGCATAAGCACACCTGTTAAACTGGCTCCTTTCATAGGGAAACCTAATTCCTCTTTATCCAACTGGGTAGTGTTCTACGATACGGAAAGAAGATGGTTCGTACGATTGGATGGCACAAAAGACGCAGGGGTGGATTCGATTCCAACACCTTCCAATGCTTTGCTGAGCTATAAAACAGGGAAAGACCTGGTGTACATGCAAAATGCCACCTTCAACCAGAACGATATCTTTGCCATTCTCAAAGATCCGGGGCAGCCTGTTCATTATTTATTCCGCATGTCTGTTGATGGTTACCCCAGCGTGTTCCGGCAAAATCAATTCACACAGATAAGTACCAACACAGGAGATATTGCCCATGCACAATACTTTGCTGTGGGGCATGAACTGGGATATGTATTATATGCAGTAGGTGGAAAGATCTACGAATACGATATCAACTATAATACCCACCATCTGATGGCAGATCTGGGTACGGAGATGATCAGCCGGTTGAAAGTGATTAACGTTGGCGTTTCCAAACCGGAATACAAGGAATATACAAACGGCCTGCTCGTTGGTTCTTATGATCCTGCAGGCCCGGCAGGTAGTAATGGAAAACTGAGGGTTTACAAAATGCCGCCGCGTAATGAACCTTTTCAGCTTTATAAAAGCTATGCAGGTTTTGGGAAAGTGATAGATATGGAATATCGCACAAGGTGATAATATATAGATGTTGCTCTTTATTGTACTGATTTACCGAAAACCAACAACCAACCATTTGAAACCCTATGGGGGCTGCTCTATGAGCAGCTCCCCTTTTTTGAAAAAATCAGGCGAAAGGCTTGACAATTCAGCGTTTATTAAATATATTTGAATACACTCTTAACTTGTGTATAACCCAATTAATTTTGAACCCAAACTTAAGACATTGATAAGTATCTAAATCCGCTATGGTTGCGCAATCCCCCGTTTCTGAGTTGTTACCCGTATGATCATGGATTGCATTACCTGCTCAAAAAAATAATACCCTATGTATTTGAAAAAGCAAATGCTCTTTTTGGCATTCCTATGCGCATTCGGTTGTAATTCCGCTACGCAGAACGCCAGCACATCAAAGCCCATCCCCGATTCATTAAGCATCTACACAGGCTCATTTGAAACGGCCCTGAAAGAAGCCCGCACATCTTCCAGGCACCTGGTAGCGATCATCAGTAAAAAGGACTGCCCGCCTTGCGACATGCTGCAGGAATATGTTAAAAAAGATTTTGCTATACGCCGTTACGCCAATGATTATCTCTTTTACCTCTTTGATGAAACCGCTGGTACTGATTGGCTGAATCAATGTTTTTATATCACCGCCAGTCCTACCGCCATTATCTTTTCTCCACAAGGAGCGCTTGAAACCATTATAACCGGTACGAGAAAAGACATCTACCCTAAAATACTGGATGGTGTGATCAGCAAAGATACCAGCGCCATGTATGCAGGTAGTAAAACACGTGCTTCCATTGAAGGTATAAAGCTGATCAGCGTACTGCGTAAAAGTTATCAGGCATACCGGAGCGCTTCGCAAAAAGACACTACGCTAACAGCAGCACTGGAACAGGCCCATGCACAATACCCCTATTTCTACAATACTTATCAACTCAGCAAACGATATGCATTAGAGGGAGATACCGTTAAAGCCAGGTGGTTTGCGAAAAAAGCACTGGATCATAACAGTCCCCCCGAACTCATGTTATACCAATCGCTGAGAAATGAAATGAAAACTTTCCTGTTCCCTCACTACGATATTGCGAAAGAACCTCATATCACATTCGACCAGCATAGCCTGGACCTGGGAACTTTCCCGCTTCAGCAGAAAAAGGAGATCGTATTCACCTTAAAAAATACCGGTCATAAACCCCTCCGGCTGCGCGATGTGATTGTTTCCTGCTCCTGCCTTTCTATAGACTGGCCCAGGGAAAATATCATGCCTGGCGGATCAGGTGAAATAAAAGCCACTTATAACATCAGCAAAGAAGGCAGCTTCAGCCAATATGCCTATGTTATCTCAAATGCAGTCAATAGTGCGGAACTGCTCACCATCAAAGGACGCGTCAACTAGTCATAATTATTCATCTAAATCAACAAACATGAAAAAACTACTCGCAGTTTTCGTTTTTGCGCTCTTTGCATTGGGCGCCGGAAGTTCAAGAGCAGAATGGCCTTGTGATGATCCGGACACCCCTCCGGGATACATTTTCCCTGATCCCACAGATTGCACCCGTTTTATTGTCTGTGTTGGGAACCTTGCCTATTACGGCCAATGCCCTGCCGGCCTTGTATTCTATCCCGCAGACCAGGTATGCGACTGGCCGGACCGCCCGGATAATCCTTGCGCAGAAGGCGAATAAGCCTGCAAAATAAACAGGAGGCTGATCAGGAGTAAAAGCTATGCTCGGGATCGGGCCTCCTGCATTCCCCATGACCGGGAAGAAAAACAGCTTTTCACCTGCAAAATCGCCGCGTCCACGCTAAAATGTCAACATTTTCCGCCCCCATCCCCCAAAAATCCCTAATTTTACGAGCCTCGGAAAATGGATGGAACTTTACTGCCACCTTGGCACAATTCTTTGGCCGGGCTTAATATTTGTCTATACTTTCCCTATACAGGCTTACCTGTATGAGGTTACATTTTTTATACGAAATCGAAATTTTTAACATGCTAGGTTTTTTAACAAAGCTTTTTGGTGGAAACAAGTCTGATCGGGATATAAAACTGATCATCCCCGTAGTGAAGCAGATCAACGAGGAATACGATAGACTTTCCCAACTGAACATTGATGAACTGCGCGCAAAAACGCAGGATTTCCGCACCCGCATTAAAGCTCACCTGGCTGAAACGGATAAAGAGATTGCCGCCAAAAAAGCTGCTGCTGAAAATGAGGAGGATGTAAATGCGAAAGATATCACCTATAGCGAAATAGATAAACTGGTTAAGGAAAGAGATAAAAAGATCGAAGAGATCTTAAAACAGATCCTTCCTGAAGCGTTTGCCGTTGTTAAAGAAACTGCCCGCCGCCTCAAAGAAAGCACCGGTACTATTACTGCCAAAGCCACAGACCTGGACCGCCAGTTAGCGGTTAAAAAGGACTATGTGACCATTGAAGGTGACAAAGTGACCTGGAAAAACACCTGGCTTGCCGGCGGAATTGAAGTGACCTGGAACATGGTACATTACGATGTACAGCTGATAGGTGGTAATGTACTGCACTCCGGTAAAATTGCAGAAATGGCCACAGGTGAAGGTAAAACCCTGGTTTCTACCCTCCCTGCTTATCTGAATGCCCTTGCAGGTGAAGGTGTTCACATTGTTACCGTGAACGATTACCTGGCCCGCCGTGACTCTGAATGGAATGGCCCCCTCTTTGAATTCCTGGGTATTACCGTTGATTGTATAGATAAACACCAGCCACATTCTGCTGAGCGCCGCACAGCTTACCAGGCAGATATCACCTATGGTACCAATAACGAATTCGGTTTTGACTACCTCCGTGATAACATGGTACACAGCCCGGAAGAAATGGTACAGCGCAAACACCATTTTGCCATGGTGGATGAGGTGGATAGCGTATTGATTGACGATGCACGTACACCACTGATCATTTCCGGTCCTATCCCCCGTGGTGATGAACAGGAATTTCATGCTTTGAAACCCCGCATCCAGCGCCTGGTGGAAGAACAAAGGAAAGTGGTGAACGCCAGCCTGATAGAAGCTAAGAAGTTGATCGCAGAAGGTAAAGACGATCCCAAAACCGGTGGTCTTGCCCTGATGCGCGCATGGCGCGGTCTTCCCAAGAACAGCGCCACCATTAAATATTTAAGTGAGCCGGGTATCAAAGTACTGCAACAAAAAGCAGAGAACTATTATATCGCTGACCAGCAAAGGGAAATGCCCAAAGTGGACGAAGGCCTGTACTTCCACATTGAAGAAAAGAACAACAGTGTAGACCTTACCGAAAAAGGGATTGCCCTCATCACCGGCGCCGGAGAAGATCCAAACTTCTTCCTCATGCCTGATGTTGGTTCTGAAATAGCAGAACTGGAAAAGCTGGAACTCTCCGCAGAAGAAAGACTGCAAAGGAAAGACCAGCTGTTGCAGGACTTCGCCATTAAATCTGAACGCATCCACTCCGTACAACAATTACTGAAAGCCTACACTTTATTTGATAAAGATGTAGAGTACGTGGTAATGGACGGGAAAGTGAAGATCGTGGATGAACAGACAGGCCGTATCCTGGATGGCCGCCGTTATTCAGACGGTTTGCACCAGGCGATTGAAGCCAAGGAAAATGTAAAGGTGGAAGCCGCTACACAAACCTTCGCCACCATCACCCTGCAGAACTACTTCAGGATGTATCACAAACTGGCTGGTATGACCGGTACCGCCACAACAGAAGCCGGCGAGTTCTGGGAGATCTACAAACTGGATGTAGTGACCATTCCCACCAACCTCCCCATCACACGTAAAGATGCGGAAGACCTGGTGTATAAAACTAAAAGAGACAAGTACAAAGCTGTTATAGAAGAGATCAAAGGGTTACAAAATGCAGGACGCCCTGTACTGGTTGGTACTACCTCTGTGGAAGTATCTGAGTTACTGGGTAAAATGCTCACCTTCGAAAAGATCCCTCACAATGTATTGAACGCCAAACAACATGCCCGTGAAGCACAGATCGTTGCTGAAGCTGGTTTGGCCGGAGCAGTGACCATTGCAACAAACATGGCTGGTCGTGGTACGGACATTAAACTCGGGCCTGGTGTGAAAGAAGCAGGCGGTTTGGCCATCATTGGTACAGAACGTCACGAAAGCCGTCGTGTGGACCGTCAGTTACGTGGTCGTGCAGGCCGCCAGGGAGATCCCGGTACTTCTCAATTCTTTGTATCACTGGAAGATGACCTGATGCGTATGTTCGGTTCAGACCGTATCGCTTCGCTGATGGACAGAATGGGGTATAAAGAAGGAGAAGTGATCCAGCACAGTATGATCACCCGTTCCATTGAAAGAGCACAGAAGAAAGTAGAAGAAAATAACTTCGGTATCCGGAAGCGCCTCCTGGAATATGATGACGTGATGAACAAGCAACGTACCGTGATCTATTCCAAACGTAACCACGCCCTTTTAGGAGAAAGGCTGTCCATAGACATCGATAACGCTTTCTATGAAGTAGCAGAAAACCTGGTGAACACCCATCGTGAAACCGGTGACTATGAAACATTCAAGCTGGATGTGATCCTGAACTTTGCCGTAGACACCGCTGTTACACAGGATGAACTGAGCAAAGGCAACGTACAGGAAATTGCAGAGAAGCTTTATTCAGAGGCTACTAACAATTATCACCGCAGAACAACAGAAGTGATGCACGGTACCCTCCCCGTGATCAAAAAGATCTACGAGGAACAAGGTCAGCACATCGAAAATATCTCCATTCCATTCACAGATGGCAAAAAAGGCATTAACGTGCTGGCGCCACTGAAGAAAGTAGTGGAAACACAAGGCCGCGAAACCGTAGCAGCCCTGGAACGCAGCATTACACTTGCATTGATAGACGACGCCTGGAAAGAACACCTCCGCGCAATGGACGATCTGAAACAATCCGTACAAAGTGCTGTATACGAACAAAAAGATCCATTGCTGATCTACAAGTTTGAAGCCTTCCAGTTGTTCAAACAAATGAGCGCAGAAAACAGTAAAGAGATCGTAGCCTTCCTTTGCAAAGCTGGTATCCCCGGTAGCCAGGGAGAAGATGAAATCACCGAAGGCCATGAACAAAAAACCGATATGAGCCGCATGCGCGCTTCACATCAGGAGTTTGAAAATGGTGGCGGACAACAACAGCAGCAACGTCAACAGGAATATGCACCTGCTGAAGAACAACACCGCCCTGAACCGGTACGTGTTGGACCTAAAGTTGGCCGTAACGACCCTTGCCCATGTGGTAGCGGTAAAAAGTACAAAGCCTGCCACGGTAAAGACGCTTAATTTTACCATGCAATAATTGCACGATATTTCAATAATTGCATACGGAGTTACCCAGGTCAACTGTGTAACTCCGTTATGTTTTAAGAAAAACCCGCTATGAAATTAAACCGCTATATAGACCATACGGTATTGAAACCCACTACCACCCTGGAGGACATCAAAAAACTCTGCATGGAAGCTGTAGAATATGATTTTGCAGCCGTTTGCGTTCCCCCTCCCTTTGTTAAACTCGCTAAAACATTTGTGGGTAATACCAGCACCAAAGTGGCCACCGTTATAGGTTTCCCTTTCGGTTATTCCGCCATCGAAGCAAAAGTGGCGGAAAGTGTATTGAGTATTATTGACGAAGCAGACGAGCTGGACATGGTAGCCAATATCCTCGCAATCCGCAATGGGGACTGGGGTTACGTGGAAAAAGAGATCGGCACCGTGATGCCCCTGGTCCGGAATAAACAGAAAGTGATCAAGGTGATCATTGAAAGTGGCATATTATTGGAGGAAGAGATCATTAAATGTTGCGAATTATATGCAAAATACGGGGTGGACTTCGTTAAAACGTCCACCGGGTATGCTGAAAAGGGGGCCAGTGTGGAAGCGGTGGCATTAATGCGTAAACATTTACCTGCTAATATTCAAATAAAGGCTTCGGGAGGGATTCGTACCTTTGCCTTTGCGCAGGAACTGATAGCTGCCGGTGCTACCCGTATAGGAGCCAGCGCCAGTGTGGAGATCATGAAACAGGCACATTTACAGACGGAAAAATAAACGATTTATTATGCTCTATAGAACAGGCTGTTTATTTCTTTTGATGCTCGCTGCGGTTACCGTACGCGCACAGGATAGCGCCAATGCAGGAAGCATTAAAGTTTCAAAGGACAGCCGCATAGACGTGCTGATCAAAAAACAGATCTATATTAATACCCTCGCCATCCGTAACCAACCCGGGTTCCGCGTTCAGGTATTTTCCAGCAACAAACGGAACGATGCCAACGAGGCCAAGGCCAAAGTGATGCAGCTGGCCCCTGAATACCGTACGTATCTCGACTTCCAGGCACCTTATTTCAAAGTGCGCATAGGGGATTTTAAATCCCGTGAAGAAGCATCCGAACTACGGGATAAATTATCCACCCAGTTTTCAGGAGGCGTATTTGTAGTACCGGCTATTATCAACGTGTCACCGGAAAAAGAATTAGAATGAAGAATCGGATACAATCGCTGGCCAGGCAATATGCACCTGACCTGATAGCCTGCAGGCATCACCTCCACTCCCATCCCGAACTGTCTTTCCAGGAATATGAAACATCTAAGTTCATCCAGGCAAAACTGGATGAATATGGCATCCCTTATACAGCAGGTGTAGCCGGAACAGGAGTGGTAGCCCTGATAGAAGGGAAAAATCCTTCCAAAAAGATCATTGCTTTAAGAGGAGATATAGATGCCCTGCCCATTGAAGAAGCAAACGATGTACCCTACAAATCAAAGTACCCCGGTATAATGCATGCCTGTGGCCACGATGTACACACAACGGTTGTACTGGGAGCCGCACGTATACTCCAACAGGTGAAAGGTGAATTTGAGGGTACAGTGAAAATACTATTCCAGCCAGGGGAAGAAAAACATCCCGGCGGTGCCAGCCTCATGATCAAAGATGGTGCACTGGAAAACCCGAAACCACAAGCTATCCTGGGCTTACATGTACTCCCTGCCATGGAAACGGGCAAACTGGGATTCCGCGCAGGAAAATACATGGCCAGTGCAGATGAGATCTATATCACTGTAAAAGGTAAGGGCGGCCATGCTGCTGCACCACATCTCACAGCAGATACCATCCTCATTGCTTCCAACCTGGTGGTAAGCCTGCAACAGATCATCAGCAGAAACAACGATCCCTTCTCTCCCTCCGTATTATCCATCTGTGCATTTAACGGCGGATTCACTACCAATGTGATCCCCAGCGAAGTGAAGCTGATGGGTACTTTCCGGGCAATGGATGAAACATGGCGCTTCAAAGCCCATGAACTTATCCGTAAACAGGCAACGGAACTGGTGCATGCCATGGGTGCTGAAATAGATATAGACATCCTGGTAGGATATCCCACACTCTATAACAACGAAGCCGTTACCGCTACTGCACGTACACTGGCAGAAGAATACATGGGCGTAGAAAATGTACTGGATACAGAACTGCGGATGGGTGCGGAGGACTTCTCCTACTATTCCCAGGTGATCCCTGCCTGTTTCTTCAGATTAGGGACCGGCAATAAAGCACGTGGCATTACAGCCGGTGTGCATACCCCCATTTTTGACATTGATGAAAATGCATTGGAGATAGGAAGCGGCACAATGGCTTACCTCGCTACCCAATTCTGAAACTAAAATACTCTGCACTGAAAGTGCAGAGGTTTG
>Ga0065704_10001261_pt1 | contig 13329 bp, 15 predicted proteins | sample SwiRhicommuniRL2_FD_59091 | JGI IMG/M metagenome (GOLD analysis project Ga0065704, IMG submission 59091) | Switchgrass rhizosphere bacterial communities from Rose Lake, Michigan, USA - RL2 v2 (version 2) | ecosystem: Host-associated > Plants > Roots > Rhizosphere > Soil | place: East Lansing, MI
GCGGCGGGGACTGCCGGCGCGGCGGGCTGCACCGCGCTGCCGTTCGATGCAGCGCATCTGCGCGCCTTGATGATCGGTTCGGCGGATGTTGGCGAAATTGTGATGCGCGCGCTGATCCTGCGCCGGGTCGGACTGATCGAGGAAGGCAGTGCGGGCACGATCATCATCGGTGAGCCCGACAGCCCCGATGTGGTGCGTCTGCAAGGCTTCCTTACGCGCAGCGGCTACCCCAATATGGTCCTCGATGCCGCGACTGACTGCGAAGGCCGGGGCCTGGTCGAGCGGATTGGCGTCCATCCCGATGAATTGCCGCTCGTCGTCTGCCCCGACGGCAGCCTGCTGCGCAAGCCGAGCGAGATCGCGCTCGCGGCCTGTCTTGGCTTGACCCCCACGATCGATCCGGATTCGATCTATGACGTGGCAATCGTCGGCGCGGGGCCTGCGGGTCTAGCGGCGGCGGTCTATGCCGCGTCCGAAGGTCTGTCGGTGATGGTGCTCGACGGACGCGCGATGGGCGGACAAGCGGGCGCATCGGCGCGGATCGAGAACTACCTCGGTTTTCCGACCGGCATCTCGGGCCAGGCGCTGGCGGGACGAGCATTCAACCAGGCGCTCAAGTTCGGCGCGGAGATTGCGGTGCCGCTCCAGGTCGAACGGCTGGACTGTGCGTTCCCGGGACTGGCGCTCGCGCTCGCGAATGATCGGCGGCTGAGGGCGCAGACGGTCGTCGTGGCATCGGGGGCGCGTTACCGCCGGCCGTCAGTCCCCAACCTCGCCACGTTTGAGGGGCGCGGAGTTTCCTACTGGGCCTCGCCGATCGAGGCGCGGCTGTGTGCCGGCGAAGAGATTGCGCTGGTGGGCGGCGGCAACTCGGCAGGACAGGCCGTTGTCTTTCTGGCGCCGCAGGTGAAACGGCTTCATATGGTGGTTCGTCGCCCGCTCGCTGAAACCATGTCGCGCTACTTGATTGATCGCATTGCCTCGCTTTCCAATGTTGAGCTGCATGTCGGCAGCGAAATCTCTGCGCTCGAAGGCGACGCAGCCGGACTCACCGCCGTAACTTTCCGCAACCGGGCGGACGGATCGGCCTGCACTTTCGCACTGCGGCATCTGTTCCTGTTCATTGGCGCTGATCCGAATGCCGATTGGCTGGAGGGCTGCATCGAGACCGACGGCAAGGGCTTCGTCCTGACGGGTGCCGGCGCGCGTGCGCTCGAGACGAGCAAGCCGGGCGTCTTTGCGATCGGCGATGTCCGCGCGGGCTCCACCAAGCGCGTCGCAGCTGCCGTTGGCGAGGGCGCTGCCGTCGTCGCGCAGATCCATGCTTTCCTGGCCAACCGCGCTCAAAAGGAGCCCACATGACCGCTTGTCGCCACATCGACACGATCCGCGCCGTCACCCCCAGCTCGCGGGGGTGCGAGGAATGCCTAAAGTCCGGCAGCGTCTGGCTGCATCTCCGACTGTGCCGCCAGTGCGGGCATGTGGGCTGCTGCGACGATTCNCCGCATCGCCACGCCACCGCGCATTTTCACGCGACGCGTCACCCGATCATTGAAGCCTATGACCCCCCGGAAGGCTGGGGCTGGTGCTATATCGACGAGGACGTCATCGCCCTGCCCGATCAGACTCCACAAATAGGCCCGATTCCGCGCTACTACTGATTGCTGCATCTTTCCTAAGGAATGACTATGGGCGGACTGGAACTGTTCGAGCCGGTCGATCTGTCCGGGCTCTCGCCGCGCAACTGGATCGTGGTGGCGCCGATGTACCAATATTCGGCGGTCGATGGCAGCATGACCGACTGACACCTGATCCATTTCGGCCATCTGGCGCTGTCCGGCGCGGGGCTGCTGACGATCGAGGCTACCGCGGTCGAACCGGCCGGCGCATCACCTACGGCGTCGTCGGGTATTACGACGACGCGCCCGAAGCCACGATGGCGCGCGTGCTCGAAAGCATCAGCCGACATTCCCACATTCCGATCGAGACCCAGCTTGGCCATGCAGGGCGCAAGTCATCGACCGATCTGCCGTGGTTGGGCGGACGGCAGATCGCGCCCCGGTCGCGCTTGACCTGGATGATCTTGCGCGACTGCGCGACGCGTTCGCGAATACCGTGCGACGGGCTGCGCGGTTCGCGATCGACGCAGTGCAGATCCCCGGCACGCATGGTTACCTGATCCACCAGTTCCTCTCGCAACTTTCGAACCGACGCGACGATACCTATTGGGGCAGCCTTGAAAATCGGTTGCGCTTCCCGCTCGATGTGTTCGACACGGTGCGTGCCGCCTTCCCGGCAGATCGGCCGTCACAACGCGCGTATCCGGCTCCGACTGAGTGGAAGGTGGCTGGGATGTCGAGCAGACGGCGCCTTCGCGCAGGCTTTAGAATCAAGGTGCTGCGCGGCGATTCATGTATCGAGCGGCGGGCTCGATCCGCGTCAGNAGATCCCGGTGGCCNCTGGCTACCAGGTGCCTCTCGCCCGCNCAGTCAGGCAGGAAACAGGAATGCCGGTCGTCGCGGTCGGACTCATCACCGAGCCAGGGGANGCGGAGGCGATCNTGGCAACCGGCGACGCNGAAATGGTCGCCTTGGCGCGCGCCATGCTTATGATCCGCGCTGGCCATGGCACGCCTCCGCCAAACTCGGCGCACAGGTGCTCGCCCCCAATGAGTACATTGGGTCACAACCTCGCGCGTTCCGCGATTTACTGCGCGGTCGGTGACCGGATCGCCTTTCCAAAAGGCGCATTCGTCAGGTTACGCCGTAAAAGCTGACCTTCAGTCAGTCGATCGAATCCCTTATGACCTGCCGAGCGTTCAGACTTCGCTTCGACGAAAGCAATCGATGGAATGATCGTTGACGATGCCGACCGCCTGCATCCAGGCATAGACAATCTTGGGTCCGACAAATTTGAAGCCGCGGTGCTTCATCTCCGTCGAAATTTTTTCCGACAAGGGAGACTTGGCGATCCATTCGCGACCGGAGTTCTTGATCGTCTTGCCGTCCGTGAATGACCAGCAGAACTCTGCGAAGCTCTCACCGCGTTCAGTCATCTCGCGGTAGATTCTGGCACCAGCGATCGTCGCGCAGATCTTAGCCTGCGCGCGGACGATACCGGGGTCGGACATTAACCGCACCACGTCCGCTTCGGTGAATGCTGCGACTTTCACCGGATCGAAGTTCGCGAACGCTTTGCGGAATGCCTCGCGTTTGCGGAGGATGATGATCCAGGCGAGGCCGGCCTGAAACCCCTCGAGCATTAGCATCTCCCAAAGCATGCGGGGGTCTCGTTGGGGCACGCCCCACTCGTGGTCGTGATACGTCGCCATCAAGGCGTTGCCTTCGGCCCAGGCGCATCGGGAATGCTCTTCCGGCATATTCCAGTCCTCACATCACACCGTCGGGACGGTGCCGCCATCAATCACATATTCGGTGCCGGTGATCGCGCCAGCCCGGTCGGAGGCGAGAAAGGCAATCAGGCTCGCCACCTCCTCCGATTTCGACGGCCTACCGATCGGAATGCCGCCGAGCGATTCCATGATCATGCGCTTTCCTTCGTCGACAGTGACGCCGTGCTCCTCCGCTAAACGCTCTGCCAAGCTGACAGAACCTTCGGTCTCGATCCAGCCCGGCGAAACGCGCACGACGCGCACGCCCTTGGGTGAGACTTCCTTCGACAGGCTCTTGCTGTAGGTCGACAGTGCCGCCTTGGCTGCCGCGTAGGCCGTAGTCGCCTCGGGCAGGGGCAGCACGCGCTGAATGGAACTCACGTGTATCACGGTGCCGCTACCACGCTCCACCATGTCCGGTACGAGCTCGCGATCGAGGCGCACCGCGGGCATAAGGTTGAGATCGAGCTCTTGGCGCCATTGCGCATCGCCAAGTGCGGCGAAGCCTCCCGCGGGCGACCGCGAGCCGCCCAGCATATGGACGATGATGTCGGCGCCGCCCAGCCTCTCGCGCACGGCATCGGCCAGCACTACGCAGTCTTCGGCCCGTGTGAGGTCCGCAGCGACGAACTTCGCGCCATCCAAGCTTTCGGGCTTTGTCCGGGCCGTGGTCAGGACTTGGGCGCCGAGTTCCTCGAACAAGGACACCGTGGCGGAGCCCGCACCTCGAGTGCCAGACGTGATTAGAGCGCGCTTACCCGCTAGAGTGACGAACGGGATCATAAGATGATTTCCAGTCCGGAGATTTTCGCACCGTCGATTGTGAAGCCATAGCGCAGGTCGATCGGACTCCCGGGGAAGTCGCCGGTGCGATGCCTGGCGACGACGATCCGACCATCTTCCTCAGCGATCGAGAACGGCTCGCTCGTATAGGAGTACTTCGCCGACGAATCATCCTTCCGCCGGCGGATCGCGTCGCGTCCGGTGTAGGTATGGCCCTCGTTCTTGACGACAGCGGCCGGGGTCAAGCACACCGCGATCGTCTCGGCGCTCTGGCCTTTGTCTGCTATTGGTTTGGGTAGCTCGATAGCCATGGCTCGTCTCCTTTGGCGAATGACCAGGTGGTCGTTCGCGACATTGCCCAATCTAGCTCTGGACATGCGTGCTGATAATCGGGACAAAGCTGGACGAAACATCACGATTAGAGGGATAATGACGGGGCGGGGTCTAGTCGAACTCGATGCAGTTCTCGCGATCGCGAGGCGGGGTTCGTTCCGTGCCGCGGCGCTCGATCTCGAGATGTCGACGACTGCGCTCAGCAACGCGGTCGGCAAGTTGGAGCGCCAGCTCGGCGTGCGCCTGTTCAATCGTACCACGCGGAGCGTCTCGCTGACGGATGTCGGGCGGAACTTCGTCGGCCAGGTCGGCCCGGCGCTGCAGGATATCCGCGATGCAATGGACACCGCGCGGTCGCAGCAGAAAACGGCGTCGGGCACGCTGCGCATCAATGCCTTCGCCACCGCGGCGCGTGAAATCCTATCGCCATTGATCCTCAAGTTCCTGAGGCTCTATCCTCAGGTTCACATCGACCTGGTAACGGAAGGCCGGCTTGTTGATGTCGTGGCCGAGGGGTTCGACTTCGGCGTCCGGACCCGAGATCTTGTGCCCAGCGATATGATCGCCGTGCCGATTGGACCCGGCCAGCGTAATGTGGTGGTCGGCTCGCCGGTTTATTTCCAGAAGCATGGCAAGCCGCTGGTTCCGCCGGACCTGTTGCACCATGCGTGTCTGCGAATACGGCTTCCCAACGGTGCGCCGTACCGCTGGCATTTCGAAAAAGACGGTCAATCCGTCCAGATCGATGTGGCTGGGCCGATCACCCTCGACGAAGCGAGCCTTTCTCGGATTGCTGTTCTGGAGGCGGTTGGCATCGGTTACGTCATGGAATCCGACGTGCGCGACGATCTCAATTCAGGGCGACTGGAGATAGTTCTCGAAGACTGGACCCCGCAGTTCGCGCCCTTGGCGTTCTACTATCCAGGCAGGCGGCATCCCTCCGCCGCGTTCAAGGCCTTTGTCGATCTCGCCCGTGAGTTTTCGAACGAATCGAGCAGAGCGTAGCTGCCGCCAACAGTGCCGCCTTTCGAGGCCGCAAACGGCGTCCCTGGAAGTTGCCCCACGTTCAATGTCTCTCGGCGACTGAAAGTGGGACGAAGCCGTCGTTTCCAGCGCGCGAATGGACGGCGGCTTTCGGCGAGAGCCGACAGTCAAGCCTTGCCCAACACACTACAGCTAATCAGGAGAAGCTAGAGCGGAACTTGCCACGAGGGGCCGACCGAGATCCAGCTGCAAAGGCTTCCGGAAGCGGTGCTGGCCTGCATCCGAGAACTCAGGATATTCACCGGGCAGGTAGCCTTTCTGCACTTGTGCGCGCAACGCCCGAATTGTCATTGGCACAGGTCATAGCAGGCTGTGGATTGCCATGGCGCCGCCCAGATAGGGATGGCTGAATGCGCCATGCAGCGGCGCGTTGGCAAGCCGTCCGGTCGCTGTCGCCCGATCGGCCGAATCGGCAATCGCAGCCAGGGCGGCGATTGCCTCATCCCGCGTCGCCAAGTGAAGCCGCGCCATCGCCGACGTTACCGCGCCGGATAGCGGCAGACCGGCGCCCAGTCCGTCGCCGGCAAAGCGCGAAAACAGATACTGTGCCGTGTCACTCGTCCGCCACGCGCTCGCACATGCGATTGCACGGCCGTTGAGCAGTGACCACGCAGGGAAACTCACCGCGTCGGCTGTGCGGAACCGCCGCTGGAAATTCCGGGCCGATCCAGCGCCGGAATAACAGGTGTTGAGCAGCACAAGCCTGAGGTTGAGACGGTCGCCATGTGCCTGCAGCCGGCTGATCGAGACCGGATGCGGCGCCTCGCCGCCGATCGAGGCGAAATACGGATCGGTATAGCTGCCGATCGGCGTCCCGTGGGTCGAGACCAGCAGTACCTCCGCATCCCCGATAAGTTCTGGGAGTTCCCCCGTCGCGCCTGTGTCGATTACAACCGGTAACGAAAGACCCGCCGCCTCCGCGAATGCGGCGGCCTCATGGCGGGGCAGCAGCAGTTCGCCGTCTTCGTCAACGATCGCCGCGACGGATCCGCTAATCTCCGGATGTTCGGCTGACAGCACCAGTGCCGCGATGAGGCGGACCTCGAATTTGCCCTGCCGCATGCGCTCAAGGAGTCCGGGGTGTCGCATGGCGAGCGCGGTCATCGGCGGGGAGGGACCGAAATCCTGCAGATAGCGGATCGAGCTTACACCGCCTGCAGCAAGGTCGTCGAGAACCGGCCCAAGGAGCGGAAACACCGCGTCCAGCCAGCCATCAAGCGCCGCGGCAAATTCCTGTCGCCCGGTCTGGCCCTGCGAGAACCGTAGCAACGCCGCCTGCCAGTCGGACTGTGTGCCCGCGGGTAGGGCGGTCCGCCGGTAACGGTCGCCATAGAACGACCACAGCAGCGGTTCGCCGGCATGGGTGATCGCCATGACGCAGTGTCCTTCGGCCAGCCGCCCTCTAACCGCGTCGATCATCGCGGCTTGGCCGGCTTGGCCGAGGGCCGGACCGGAACGGCCTTCGAGTGTCGCGATGATCTGCGACAGCCTGTCCCACTGATAGCCGGCCTGGTTCCACGGGCCCCAGACATCGTCATATTTTTCGCGAAACCCGAACAGGTGCGGCACGCCCTCGCCGCGGAGACCTTCAAGCGCCTGTTCGAGCTCAACTGCCTCGCCTGCCTGCACCAGGGGGACCGTCTTCCGGCTCCAGTTTAGAAGCGCTAGCCAGTCGCCGAGCGCATTGCCTCGGCAGGCAACAAGCGCCTCGAGCGCCTCGTCGACCGGTCCCTCTTCCGGCATGGCGGCCATCAGATTGTCGAACCGCGTAAGGTAGCGCTCGCGCAGGCCGCGCCGGTGATGGAAGCGCAGGATATCACGCAGCGTTTCGTCAAATGCACGCGCAGCGGCGGCAAGCGCTGTGGCGACTGCACTGGTATTGCCGCATTCCGCGCAGATCGTTGCGGCGACAAGTTCCAGCTCGAGCAGGGCCTCTGGGTCACCAGTCCGTCGTGCGCTGCCCTCACTTGGGCAATCATTGCCTGTGCATCGGCGGACTTGCCGGCTTGCCGCAGGCAGGCTGCGAGATTGACCATAAGGGCCTGGCGGGCGCCACTGTTGGCCGCCGCGGCGTCCAGTGCGGCCCGCATATACTTTTCCCCGTTCACGGTGTCCCCGGTTCGCATGAACGCAGTGCCGAGATTGCCGAGCAAGGCCATCGGCGGTTCGGCGTCGAGTTCGGCAAAGACCGCAAGCGCCTGTTTGCCCGCATTGACCGCAAAATCCGCATCGCCTTCCTCACAGGAAACGGCAACCGCGGTCTGGAGCGCGCGTGCTAGCAGGTGCAGCGATCCCGTTTCATGCGCTTGGTCCTCGACATCGGCGATCGCGCGATAGGCGGCCTGCGACGCGCCGTGCCTGGAGTAGAGCAGCGCGCTTCGTAGCTTCAGATCGCCGAGCTCCTCCCGGAGATCATAGTATTCGAGCAGGCTGGCAGCAGCGCGAAACACCGCAGGACGGTGGTCGATGCTTGACGCGACGGAATCTGCATCCTCGACCGCGACGCGTACGATCTCGAGCACGGTCTCACGCGTATCGTCGCCGTTGTCTGCGCGGGCGAGCGTATCGAGTGACTCGAATGCCCCGCGGACATCTCCGGCCATAAACCGGGCACGAGCCGTCAGTTCGAGGAACAGCAGCCGCTCCCAGTGCAGGTCGCGCCGCAGCATCAGTGCCGCGATTGCCTTCGCTACCTCAGCCACATGCCGGGCATTGTGGTCGCAGGTCGCGATCAGTTCATTGTACAGGTCAACGACGTCTTCGAACTCGGACGTCCCGTCTAGATGATGACGCAATCGGCTTTCGAATGCTTCGGGCGGAAGGGTCAGCCAGTCCTGCCAGTTCAATGCTGGTTGCTCTCTGTTAGCAATTTACTCGCCTGCAGCGGATAATCGACTTGCTGGCATCTTGTAATAGATGCCGCACAGAGCTTCGAGCAAGGGCTCAATCGTGCTCGACTGGGGCCGGTAACACCGTCTTGAAAAAGAGATGGGGCGAATACTCGACGACTTTCCGAGGCCTTCGCCGATCCTTATCATCGTCGCCAATGACTGTGCGGAGACATTGGTGATCAAGGCAAATGGCGGGAGTCGTCGACCGCGACCGCAAAAGGAGAACCGCCCCGGAACGGGCAGTTTCAACGACATGCCCGGGCGCGGGCGTAATCGTGCGATCGAGGCCAAGGCCGAGGCGGCGTTTCGTAGCCTAATCGCTGACAGTTCCGATTTCATCGTCCAGCGCGCCGATGAGAATGACTTTGGCTCGGACTGCCAGATCGAGGTGCTCGATGAAGGGCTGGCGACAAACGTCCGGTTGCATGTCCAGCTGAAGGGAACAGAGAGATCGCTGAATGCCGATGGATCACTCAGCATCTCGATTGAGCGGACCAACCTCAACTACTTGATCGCGCAAGGGCACAGCCTGTTCGTGGCCTTCCATATGCCGACCGGATCGCTGCGGCTGACGACGGTCGAAGCCGTGCTGCGCCAGTACGAGCATATAAACGTCAATTGGAAGGACCAGGAGACCCTTACTGTCACCTTCGCGGAAGAGTTGACGCTCGATCGCCTGGCAAGGCTCGCAGGGCTCGCGCTCTCCTCATCGCGATCCGCTCGCGACGAGCGCATCGCGCAGGCGCAAGTGATTCCGTCCGCCTTCCCCAATGTCGTGCGCGATGCGATGCCGGCGATCAACGTACCTGATGACCCAGAACGCGCGCTCCAGATTCTCGAGGCGCTGTACGAACGTGGTGCCGACCTGGCCATCAGTGCCGCGTTCGACCAGTTTGCGGCCGTCCTCGGCAGTAACAGCGCGGAGATGGGCTGTTGCTACATGTCCGAGATCAATCTCGGCATGGCGGGACGCGGGCGCCCGGATCGGATCCGTGCGGGCAAGGTGCATTTCAAGGCCAAGCTCCGGACGAAGCGCTACCTATCCGGCAGCCTCCACTACACGATCGGCAATGCCTATTCGGCGCTGGGCGACGAGAAGTCGGCCAAGGCCTCCTACCAGGCCGCGGCGCGCGACGCTGCCTACATGGCCAACCCGAGCATGGCGGCCATGTGCTTGAAGAATCTCGGTGCCAGTCTCGAGAAGCTCGGCAGCGAGGAGATGGCCGCCGAACTCTATAGCGGCGCGCTGGAGATGGACCCGCAACTGCCCGAGGCGCATCTTGCCCTTGGGCAATATCTCCATCGCCAGGGCCAGTTTGAAGAAGCGCTGACCCACTATGACGCGACGCTCTTCGATGACCGGGATCTTGGCAAGAACGCGAGCGTGACCGGATGGCGCCTTAATGCGCTCTTCAACCTTGGACAGGAGCGCGAAGCCTTCCGCGCAATCAATCTGCTGCTTACTGACGCGGATCGAGAACCGTGGATCTGGTCGTGGTGCGCACGGCAGGTTGCTGCCTTCAGCCGGACATCTGTAGCGGCCGCGCGCGGCGCTCTGGCCTTCTGGCAGCGTTACGTTCGTACCCATCCCGAAGTCTCGGCGGCGCGCGCGGACCTGCTCCTGACTTCTTTTTATCTCCGCAGTGAGGGCGAGGAGATTGGCAAGGACTACGCCGCGTTCCGCGCCGAGTTCGAGACCCATATCGCCCATGTCGATCCGAGCGAGGCCGCCCTACCTTGGGACCGCCTCGGCCATTGGGCACAGGATCTGGATGACTGGGAGGAAGCCGAGCGCTGCTTCCGCAAGGCCTATGATCTCGGCGGCGGTCACTATGGCTATTGCCTCGGGACCGCGCTCAACTTTCTCGGCCGGCATGGTGAGGCGCTGCCGCTGGTCAAGGCGCAGGCGGACAGTGTTCAACCCGATGCGATGAGCTGGTTTCAGGTTGCGTCGGCGCTCGATCATCTGGGCCGGAGCGACGAAGCGGTCGCCGCCTATCGTAAGGCGCTTGTCCTCGATCCCGATTATGCACTGGCAATGTTCAACATGGCGGGCGTGCTCTGGAACCGCGGGGACCGGGAAGAAGGCGGACGGATCTTCCAGACGGCGGTCGCGCAATTTCCGGATCATGAGTTGTCGGCGAAGGTGCGACAGGATCTCCCGAGCCTCTTCTAATCAAGCGACCCAAATGGTCGACATATGCCAAAGACAGGTCTCGGTATGAGCGGACGTCCATAATGTCTGCTGGGAACGACCGGCTCTGGTCGGCAGCTGCCGGTTGCCGTGAATGACGCGAAGTGGGACTTCACGGTCATTCCCTTCAACAGTTCGATTGGCTGATTCTGCCAGAACCCGACAATCTGCGCTCGGCCAATTGAACCAGCACATTGACTGCAACTGGGCTGCCAGCGGATTGGCCATTTTCAGAAATCCATAGAAGGTGCGGACATCCTTTTGGTCGGGAACGCGGCTAGATTGGGTACGTTCCCTCACTTATCCTGCTTCCAGATATGCCGGATGATCGCACGGCATCCGACCTCAAGGCCATGCGCACGTTGTTCGGCCCACGAGGCTATAATCCCGGTCAGGAGCAAAGATTTTCACTGAGCCGGAAATGCCTGCCCCTGTCAGATACTGCTGCCCGGCACTGCTTCCCTCAAGACACCGATCACGCCGTCTCCTCCGCTTCTACCGCTATCACGGTAGCCCCCGAGCGCCCGGATGAGTGACATGGCATTCTCAAACGCTCGTTCGAGCCGCGTCTCGTGGGTCAGAAGGCCATCGAAATAGCTCGCCTGAGCAGCAATCTTGATGTCCATGACATCGGCGCCGACATTGCGACGATTGACCGGATAGGCGCCAGGTGATCCGCGGCGACAAATCCAGAGGCCGACCATCATGGCGGCATAGCGAAATGCTAGACTATCGATGAAGCCAGCCATATCGCGGGGATCGGCACTTTTGTCGGGCGTCCGCCCCCGGATCATCACTGCCGCAATGCTGCCAGCCATCTCGCAGGTGCGTTTCTGGATAGCCGGGGACATGAGTGTCGGCCCGACAGCCAAGGCCTTCAGCTCCGCGACTTCCGCCGCTGAAAGCGTTTCATCTTCCTTTTCAAAACGTCGGTAAACCTTGAGCCCCTCTTCGACCAGATTGTCAATGTGAGCTTGGGCATAGGCCTCATGCCCGGCAAAGCACTCCACCATTTCCTCGCTCTCCGGGGCATTGATCACGGTATCGCAATATGCCGGAAAATCTCTCGTCTGCCCTTTGTCGATCATAGCTTCGACAATGGACACACAATCGGCAGGGCGATCAAATTGATCTGAGGTTTCCCGTAACACGATGATCTGCTCAGGATAACGGCAGGCGATCTGAAGGGCATGCCGGGCGGTTGCCATCGCCTTCTTGCGATGCCACTCGATCAGAACAGTGTCCGGCAAAACCGCATAATTTCGACGCGATGCAGACAGGTAGGCCTCCATCCCGCCACGCTGCGCAAAATTATTGTCGACGACCTTATAGCAGGCGTCCGGAATAATCGGCATTGGCAGCCCCCGAAATGGAATGCGGGTATGAGTTGGAACGATCCAAAAATCGATCCACCTCATATCCCGGCAATCAGCCCATGATCTCACCGATCTTGCTGAGCCGCGTTCTGGAAAGGGCTTCAGTCAATCGATCAATGGCGCTCCAGGCGGTTTGCCGTGCGGCTTCGATGGCAGCGCGCTGCTGCTGACCTGGCCCGGTGTTCTTCAGGACCACTTCCTGCAATTCGCCGATCGAGGTCTTAGCGGCGGCAAAACATAGGTTGGTTTCATCCGTGGCGACAACATATTGCCCGATGCTATCCAGAAAATTGCATGCGTTCCGGCATTTCATCCCGACATCGAGAAAATCTACCTTGGTGAGGCAGGTTTTAGCCGTCTTGATGAAATCGTCGACAGTTTCAGACATAAGCAGCACGTGCTTCTCCGCTTTTCCAGCCATTAAAAATGGCAACTATCCTATTATAAAAGAGGCAGATCCCGTCCATTCAAATCTGGTGCCTCGGATTAGGAAATGCTCGGTCCTTGGCGGCGAGGCTTGGCGCGCGTGTGGTGACCTTTCCCAAATGCTAGCGCAAACGTCAGATTCGGGTAACAAGCAGCCGTTGAAGGGCCAAACATGGAATGGCTTAATCTGGTCGGTACGAGCCTGAAACTCTTGATATTTCAGTGGCGGGCTGAAGTTGCTCCGCGCTTGCATCCCGTTCATCTGCAGCGGATCGTCAAGCCCAGCGAGGCTCACGAGACGTGGTGCGGTTCGCGCGCTACGCCGCCTATTCTCGGTTGCCGAAATTAACCTTCAAGGTGTATGTGTGGGAATGGGATCGGGGTTCGAACTTTCGCTGCGGTCGAAATCAGGTTGCTGGAGTAGTTCGCCTCGTTGATGTTGTCCTCACTTCCTTCAAGGCGTGAACCAATGGTTGAGGCACGACTTCACCCCGAGACGGGAAAATTGCTGACCCGGGGCGAGCGGCCTCAACTCGTGACGTTTGGCTCGTTCTCGCGGACGGTCATGGTTCCTGGTTGGTATCCTGAAGACGATAGCGATTCCGTCCATTCAGGCGAGGATCTCAAGATCTCCGATGCCGTATTCCAGGAACTGAAAGCTGCTTATGCGGCGCACGTCCGCCGGATTCGCAAAGAACGGCTGAAGCTTACGCAGGAGGAGGCGGGAAGGCTGATCGGCGGCGGACGACGGGCCTTTCAGAAGTATGAGAGCGGTGCGACACCGCCAAGCGAGGCTGCGATCGGCCTCATAGAAATGCTGGATCGTCATCCCGAGGACGTTGAATTTCTGCGATCCATCCGATCGGCTGCGGGCTCTGTCTGATCTGGGCG
>Ga0065704_10071081_pt1 | contig 13325 bp, 11 predicted proteins | sample SwiRhicommuniRL2_FD_59091 | JGI IMG/M metagenome (GOLD analysis project Ga0065704, IMG submission 59091) | Switchgrass rhizosphere bacterial communities from Rose Lake, Michigan, USA - RL2 v2 (version 2) | ecosystem: Host-associated > Plants > Roots > Rhizosphere > Soil | place: East Lansing, MI
TCGCGGTGTCGGGGGCGGCGTGCGCGCAGGCGGCCAGGGCCAGCCACAGCGCGCCGGCGAGCGGAACGGGACGAAGAAGGGAGGTCATCGGTAGGTCGCGAAAGATCCCGGCCCAGGCCGGCACGCAGGCCGGCGCAAGGGCCGAGAGGAGAGACGGTCGCGACTGCGAGCGGCCGCGGCGGACGCGTGCGGTCCGGCCAGGTGGCGGCAGTGTCGAGCGGTGGGCCGGGCCGCGCGCTGCGCGGCCAGGCGGTTCACTTGGTCAGGATCAGCTTGTCGTTGCTGGTGTGGCGCAGGCGATAGACGCGGTCGCCATGCTGGATCAGCACCTCGCGGCGCCCTTTCAGCAGCGCCTCGCTGCTGATGGTTTCCTCGACCGGAACGGCGCGCGGCAGCGCGCGCTCGCGCAGGCTCAGGGTTTCCGGGTGACGCAACAGCACGGGTTGGGCGGTCATGGTCGAGCTCCGTACACAGGGGTCGATACGGATGATAATGATTCTCAATAATTGCGCAAGAGGCATTCTCGTTTGCGCCCATTGAAGGTGCGAATGAAACACAAACCTTCGACAGTCATGATGAATCAACGGCGACGCATGCCTCCTTGGCTGCGTTCAACCACGCCCCTGCCTGGCCCCTAAGGCCCGGCTCAGGCGACCGCCGCCTCGACCTGCGCCCACCACGCCGGGTCGTCGCGGGTAGCCAACTGCAGCGCCTCGAGGTTCTGCAGCAACTGGGCGACGCGACTGGCACCGAGGATCACCGTGGACACCTGCGGGTTGCGCAGGCACCAGGCGATCGCCAGCGCCGCCGGCGCCACGCCCTGCGCGGCGGCCAGCGTGGTGAAGCGCCGCGCGCGCTCGATCCGGCCCTGCGCCGGCGGCCCGATCACGTCGTCCTGCAGCCAGGCGTTGCGTGCCTGGCCCAGGCGCGACGCCGGATCGATGCCGTCGTTGTACTTGCCGGTCAACAGGCCCGAGGCCAGCGGCGACCAGATCGTGGTGCCCAGGCCGAGCTCGGCGTACAGCGGCGCGTATTCCTGCTCCACGCGCTGGCGGTGCAGCAGGTTGTACTGCGGCTGCTCCATCGACGGCCCGTGCAGGCCCAGCGCCTGCGCCACCCGCGCCGCTTCGCGGATACGCTCGGCCGGCCACTCGGAGGTGCCCCAGTACAGCACCTTGCCCTGGCGGATCAGCGCGTCCATCGCGCGCACGGTTTCCTCCACCGGCGTGTCGGCATCGGGACGGTGGCAGTAGTACAGGTCCAGGTAGTCCACGCGCAGGCGCTTGAGTGCGGCGTGGCAGGCATCGGTGACGTGCTTGCGCGACAGTCCGCGCTGGGTGGGGCGCGGCGATTCGACCGCGCCGAAGTAGACCTTGCTGGACACGCAGTAGCCATCGCGCGGCAGGCGCAGGTCGGCGATCACGTCGCCCATCACCTGTTCGGCGCGGCCGTGCGCGTAGACCTCGGCGTTGTCGAAGAAGTTGATGCCGTGATCCCAGGCGGCGGCGATCAGGTTGCGCGCTTCGTCGCGGCCGATCTGCCCGCCGAAGTTGATCCAGGCGCCGAACGACAGCGCCGACAGCTGCAGCCCGGTGGCACCGAGGCGACGGTAATGCATGGCAACTCTCCTGCTGAGCGGACCCGCGGCACGGCCGGCGGGCGGCCGCACAGTGTAGCGGCGCCGCCGCGGGCCTCGTCCGCAGCCCAGCGAAGTCCCAGCCCCCCGCCCCGGCTGTTCCGAATCCCCAATCCCCACTCCCGAATCCCCGACTGAACACGGCTCGCCTTGCCGCCCGTCACCCCCTGCACTAGGCTTCCTCTCTTTGGCCGGAACCCGGGGACGCAGATGGTCGAAGGATTGGGAAGGATCGGCTTCGGCCTGTTCGGGTTGGCGGTGTTGATCGGGATCACCTGGCTGTTCTCGAACAACAAGCGTGCGGTCGATTGGAAGCTGGTCGCCACCGGCCTGATCCTGCAGATCGGCTTCGCCTCGCTGGTGCTGCTGGTGCCGGGCGGCCGCGAGGTGTTCGACTGGCTGGGACAGCTGTTCGTCAAGGTGCTGAGCTTCGTCAACGAAGGCTCCAGTTTCATCTTCGGCAACCTGCTGGACACCAAGACCTACGGCTTCATCTTCGCCTTCCAGGTGCTGCCGACCATCATCTTCTTCTCCGCGCTGATGGGTGTGCTCTATCACCTGGGGGTGATGCAGGCGGTGGTGCGGGTGATGGCCTGGGCGATCACCAAGGTGATGCGCGTGTCCGGCGCCGAGACCACCAGCGTCTGCGCCAGCGTGTTCATCGGCCAGACCGAGGCGCCGCTGACGGTGCGCCCGTACATCCCCAAGATGACCGAATCGGAACTGCTGACGATGATGATCGGCGGCATGGCGCACATCGCCGGCGGCGTGCTGGCCGCCTACGTGGGCATGCTCGGCGGCACCGATCCGGTGGAGCAGGCGTTCTACGCCAAGCATCTGCTGGCGGCCAGCATCATGGCCGCGCCGGCGACACTGGTGGTGGCCAAGCTGCTGATCCCGGAAACCGGCACGCCACTGACCCGCGGCACGGTCAAGATGGAAGTGGAGAAGACCACCAGCAATGTCATCGACGCCGCCGCCGCCGGTGCCGGCGACGGCCTGCGCCTGGCGCTGAACATCGGCGCGATGCTGCTGGCCTTCATCGCCCTGATCGCGCTGGTCAACGCGCCGCTGACCTGGATCGGCGACGTCACCGGCCTGGCCGCGGCGATCGGCCGCCCGACCAATCTGTCCACCATCTTCGGCTATGTGCTGGCGCCGATCGCCTGGGTGATCGGCACCCCGTGGGCGGATGCGACCACGGTCGGTTCGCTGATCGGGCAGAAGGTGGTCATCAACGAATTCGTCGCCTACAGCGAACTGGCGCAGATCGTCAAAGGCCAGGTGCCGGGCATGAGCCTGAGCGCCGAGGGCCGGCTGATCGCCACCTACGCGCTGTGCGGCTTCGCCAACTTCAGTTCGATCGCGATCCAGATCGGCGGCATCGGCGGCCTGGCCCCGGAGCGCCGCCACGACTTGGCGCGGTTCGGCCTGCGCGCCGTGCTGGGCGGCTCGATCGCCACCTTCATGACCGCCACCATCGCCGGCGTGCTGTCGCACTTCAGCTGATGCCGTCCCTTTCCAGTCCCCCGTCGAGAAGCAGCACATGTCCATGAGTTCCGTCATCGTCGTCGGTTCGTTCAATGTCGACCACGTCTGGCGCTGCGACACCCTGCCCGCCGCGGGCGCCACCATCGCCGGCCGCTACAGCACCGGCCCGGGCGGCAAGGGCTTCAACCAGGCGGTGGCGGCGGCCCGCGCCGGCGCCCGCACCACCTTCGTGTGCGCGCTCGGCGACGATGCCGGCGGCGCGATGGCGCGCGCGCTGGCCGCGCAGGACGGCATCGCCCTGGCCGCCGAGGCCAGCAGCGAGCCGACCGGCACCGGCGGCATCTACGTCGATGGCCATGGCCGCAACACCATCGTCATCGGCGCCGGCGCCAACGCCGCGCTGAGCCTGGGCTTCGTGCAGGCGCAGCGCGCGCTGCTGGGGTCGGCGCGGGTGCTGCTGGCGCAACTGGAGTCGCCGATCGAGACCATCGAGGGCACCCTGGCGCTGGCCCGCGAAAACGGCGTCACGACCGTGCTCAACGCCGCGCCGGCCAATGCGCAGACCAGCATCGGCCTGCTCAAGCTGGCCGACGTGCTGACCCCGAACGAGACCGAGTTCGCCGCGCTGCTGGCGCGCCACGTCGGCGAACGCGTGGAGGCCGACGACGTCGCCGCCACCGATGGCGGCAGTCTGCACGCGCTGTGCCGCAAGCTGCTGCCCGGCGGCACCGTGGTGGTGACGCTGGGCGCGGTGGGCGCGTTCATCTCGCACCCGGAGGAGCGCCAGCGCGGCGATGCGCAGCCGTACTACCGCATCGGCGCGGAAGCGGCGCACACCGTGGACACCACCGGCGCCGGCGATGCCTTCAACGGCGCGCTGGTGGCCTCGCTGGCGCAGTCGCCGAATGCGGCCTTCGCCACCCACGTGCGCTTCGCCAACCATTACGCGGCGCGCTCGACCGAGCGCGAAGGCGCCGCCGCGTCGATGCCGCGGCTGGTGCCGGAGGCCGGCTGAGCCATCCGCCGCCGGCGGCATCCGCTGCCATCCAGACCACCGTTCCCCATCGCCCGTCGCCGTGACGGGCCGCATCCCGACAAGGAGTTTTCGATGCCCCGTGTTTCCCTGACCTCGTTCGGCGCGCTGTGCGCGCTGCTCGCCCCGCTGTCGCTCGCCGCCGCGCCGCGCTGCGACTGGAACAGCATTGCCAACGACGCCGACCGCGCCGCGGTGACCGTCTCCGCGGACAACCTGCAACAGGCGATCGCGCCGCAGTACGACGAGGCCGACTTCCAGGAAAGCGCGGCGCTGGCGCGCACCCTGCTGCAGCGCGCGCAGTCGCCGCAGGTGCCGGGCAAGCTGGAAGGCCACTGGAAGGTGCGTTCGATCCAGGTCGACCAGCGCTTCGCCTACGCCTACCCCTATTTCAAGGCCGAGATCAGCCGCGATGCCTGCGGCTACCATTTCAGCAAGACCAGCGGCTCGCAGCGCCGCAGCGGCACCCTGTATCCGCTGGCCAAGGACAGCCGCGAGTTCGCGTTCCTCGGCGCCAGCACGGTCAACGACGATCCGGAAGGCCAGTACATCCCCGGCAAGGTCTCCGACGGCACCCGGGGCAGCAGCGTCGGCCGCCTGGTCGCACTGGGGCCGAACGAACTGCTGCTGATCCTGGACGGCAATGCCAAGGGCTTCGAGTTGTACCAGTTGATCCGCTGAACCGGGAATCGGGAATCGGGAATCGGGAATCGGGAATCGGCCAGGGTCGCCCAGGCGCCGCCCTGGCGTGGACCCGACAGGCCTTGGCCGGCCCGCGACATGTCGCGCTCGCGCGATCCGGGCGGCCTTCGCTTGGCGCTCTCGGACCGCGTTGCCATGGCGCCGTGTCTATCCGTCGCGCGCCGAGTTGGCAGCGGCGGCGGCGGCGGCGACAATGGCTGCATGCGCATCGGCCCCTACACGATCGAACCGAAGGTGATCCTGGCGCCGATGGCCGGCGTCACCGACAAGCCGTTCCGGCTGCTGTGCAAGCGCCTGGGCGCCGGCCTGGCGGTGTCGGAGATGACCATCTCCGACCCGCGCTTCTGGCAGACCCGCAAGTCGCTGCAGCGCATGGACCACGCCGGCGAGCCGGACCCGGTCAGCGTGCAGATCGCCGGCACCGAACCGCAGCAACTGGCCGAGGCCGCGCGCTACAACGCCGACCACGGCGCGCAACTGATCGACATCAACATGGGCTGCCCGGCCAAGAAGGTGTGCAACGCCTGGGCCGGATCGGCGCTGATGCGCGACGAGGCGCTGGTGGCGCGCATCCTCGGCGCGGTGGTGAAGGCTTCGCCGGTGCCGGTGACGCTGAAGATCCGCACCGGCTGGGACTGCGACCACCGCAACGGCCCGGCCATCGCGCGCATCGCCGAGGATTGCGGCATCGCCGCGCTGGCGGTGCACGGGCGCACCCGCGACCAGCACTACAGCGGCCAGGCCGAGTACGCGACGATCGGCGAGATCAAGGCGATGCTGCGCATCCCGGTGATCGCCAACGGCGACATCGATTCGCCGCAGAAGGCGGCGCAGGTGCTGGCCGCGACCGGCGCCGATGCGGTGATGGTCGGGCGCGCGGCGCAGGGCCGGCCGTGGATCTTCGGCGAGATCGCGCACTACCTGGCCACCGGCGAGTTGCTGCCGGCGCCGTCGCTGGCGTTTGTCCGCAACACCTTGCTCGGTCACCTGCAGGCGCTGCACGATTTCTACGGCGAGGCGCAGGGCGTGCGCATCGCGCGCAAGCACCTGGGCTGGTACGCCAAGGACCACCCCGAGAACGCCGCGTTCCGCGCCGTGGTCAACCGCGCCGAGAGCGCGCAGGCGCAACTGGCGCTGACCGCCGACTACTTCGACGCGCTGATCGCCAGCGTGCCACCGGCGCTGTCCGCTGCGGCCTGACGTTTTCTTCTCCCTGGAGCACCGCCATGCGCTCGCCTGCCGAGACTCCGACCTATCTGCACGGCTATTCCGACACCGAACAGGCGCGCCTGCTGAAACAGGCGCGTTTGCTGGAAGCCACCCTGTTCAACCAGATCGACTACACCGGCGCACGGCGGCTGCTGGAAGTGGGCAGCGGCGTCGGCGCGCAGACCGAAGTGCTGCTGCGACGCTTCCCGGAACTGCACGTCACCGGCATCGACCTGAGCGAAGCGCAGCTGCAGGCCGCGCGCGACAACCTGCAGCGCATGCCCTGGTGCCAGGACCGCTACACACTGCAGCAGGCCGATGCCGGCGACCTGCCGTTCCAGCCGCGCAGCTTCGATGCGGCGTTCCTGTGCTGGGTACTGGAACACGTGCCGTCGCCGGCGCGGGTGCTCAGCGAAGTGCGGCGGGTGCTGGCGCCGGGTTCGCCGGTGTACGTGACCGAGGTGATGAACGCCTCGTTCCTGCTGCACCCGTACTCGCCGAACGTGTGGCGCTACTGGATGGCGTTCAACGACTTCCAGTACGACCATGGCGGCGATCCCTTCGTCGGCGCCAAGCTCGGCAACCTGCTGCTGGCCGGCGGCTATCGCGACGTCAGCACCGCGATCAAGACCCTGCACCTGGACAATCGCGAACCGGCGCGGCGCAAGACCATGATCGGGTTCTGGGAGGAACTGCTGCTGTCGGCCGCCGAGCGCTTGCTGCAGGCCGGCGCGGTGGACGAGGAAACCGTGGCCGGCATGCGCCGGGAGATGGCGCACGTGCAGAGCGATCCGGATGCGGTGTTCTTCTACTCGTTCGTGCAGGCGCACGCCACGGTCTACTGAGTCGCCTTCACGGCGACACTGATGCCTGCGCGCTGACGGCGCGGGTTCGGCCCATATCCGCCACACATCCGTGCCGGCGCTACGCCGCGTTGCCCGCGCGCACAGGTGCGCGGCAAACGGCTTGCAACTGCCGTGGCGCAATCGCCTCCCCGACCATCGCCGTGCTGCCGTACCACCACAACGTTGAAATCGAAGTCACTTTGCAGGCGCTTCGAAGGACGGCTTGGCTCAGCTTCCTCCGGAAACGCGGGTCAGCGCCGCGCCCGCACACAGAAGCGGCGACATCCCCGCATGCTCATTTGCCCGATAAAGAAAGGCGTCCCCGTCGGGAACGCCTTTCTCTATCTCATCTGCACTGCCTGGAGCACGATGATGGGGAAAATCATCGATCTGCGTAGAGTGGGAAATATCCTTCTGAAACGAGGATATTGAAGGCTGCATAGGAAGTGGAAGCCGCCAATTCGCTGTTGCCAAAGGCGAGGTAGCCCACCGCATCGCACGCTGCGACAATCAACCAGCCCGAGCCTGGAGACGCGGTTTTCTTCGATGTGATGCCGGCAGCATGGGTGGACCAGTAGCGCGCGGAATGTCTGACCACGCTCAGCGCGCCCAGAACCAGCGCGCCATTCCTCGACTTGGGATCGAGCAGCGCGATGCCTTCCCGCTCCAGTTCCTCGAACTGCGTCGCGGCCGCGTCCATCTCCCTGGCGCCTTCGACGATCTGGTCCATGCGCACGATGAACGAGAACTCGTAGGCACTGAGCTGCTGGCGCAGCCCGGCCAGGTTCTCGGTCATCGGCCGGGTCGGGTCGACCGCGTCGACGATGGGTTGGTGCGTGGCGATGAAGCGCTCCAGCGGCATGCCGGGGTTGTAGCCACACGTCTGGACCAGGACGGCGAGGGCCTCGTCGGGCGAGGCCTTCGCTTCCATCAGGCAGCCCAGGTACATGTTGTGCCGGATGCCCGCCTGATCGATCGGGTTCTCGGCCGCCAGCGCGGGGGCGGCGCCGAAGGCACTGCCGACCAGGAGAGCGACAGTCGCGACGAAGAGCTTTTTGTTCATACGCGTTCTCATGCAATGGGTGGATGGAGGGTGGGCCAGGTCTCCCGACTTTCCGGCGGAGGACCCATGCGAGCGACCACCACCGCACCGGCGCGTGGCGCGATGCGGCGGTTTCAGGCTAGGCGGGTCTGCGGCGGCGCACGAGGGCGAAACCGGGACGCTACGGGAGCAAACAGGGTCGAATTGGCGAACCCGATGGCACAGCCAGCCCATCGCGGCGACGCGGCCCTCGCCTGCGACGGCGAGGCCTTGATCGAAAAATCAAAGCGTTATGCCGGTTCGTTCCCGATCCATACCCGCGGATGCGCTGGAATCCGCTGCGCCGTTGCAACTAGGCTGATGCCATCGGCGGCTTGCGCGGCAGCTTGAACACCGCCAGGCAAGGCGTCATCGCCCTTGCGTGCAGGCAGCCGTCGTTGGATCGGCGTCGGCAATGAAGGCGCATCGCGCCACGATCCATTGCGCCGCGCTCAACGCGCCGCTGCGGGCACCGGCGCGCCGACCGGCGCGGGCGACGCCGGTTCGACCCAGATCCGTTGCCACATCCGCGCCAGCGCCGCGCGGATCTGCCCACGCGCCACCGGCGCCCGGTATGCGGCCTGCAACTGCCGCGGCGCGATCGCCTCCCAGCCGTCGCCGTGCTGCCGCGCCACCGCGAAGTTGAAGTTGTAGTCCGGCTCCAGGCCCATGCGCAGGTCGCTGAGCACCAGTTCGCCGTCCTTGACCTGCGCGCGCATGAAGCCGCGGTTGAACCAGGTCAGCCGCTGCACCGCCGGCAGGCCGCGCACCTGCGCCAGCGCCTGGGTGTTGGAGGGATAGCCCTGGAAGCGCATCGGCCCGCGATCGGCGACCAGCGAGCGCTCGCCGATCACGTAGCCGTTCGGGGTCATCGCCACCACCCGCCACAGCAGCGTATTGAACGGCATCGGCACCGAGAAGCGCGGCGCCTGCGCCAGGCCCATCGCCGCCAGCGCGCGGTCGGCCTGGCGGTCGACCAGGTGCTTGGCCAGCAGCGACCAGCCCAGGTAGGCGCTGCTCAGGATCAACCCCGCCAGCAGCGCCTGCTGCGCGACGCGGCGTGCGCGCGCCCACCAGGCGATGACGCAGGCCAGGATCAGCCACAACGTGTAGGCGGGATCGATGATGAACACGCTCGACCACATCGCCGGCGGCGGCCGCAGCGGCCACCACAGCTGCGTGCCGTAGACGGTGAACGCGTCCAGCAGCGGGTGGGTGATCAGCCCCAACTGGATCGCCCAGAACCAGCGCCGTGGCGCTTCGGCCACCCGTCCGTGGCCGAAGCGGCGGAACAGCCACCAGATCAGCCAGCCGAGCAAGGGCAGCACGAACAGCGAATGGCTGAAGCTGCGGTGCACCGTCATCAGCGTGACCGGGTCGCGGGTCAGCGGCAGCAGGAGCAGCGAGTCGAGGTCGGGCACGGTGCCGAGCGCGGCGCCGGCGAGCAATGCGGCGCGGCGATGCGCGGCGGGGGCGATGGCGGCAGCGATGGCGCCGCCGAGCACGATCTGGGAGAGGGAATCCATCGGGCGATGCTAGCAGCGATGCGACGGCGTCTGCGCGGCCTAGCGGCGCACCACGCGTGAGCCGGCGGCGTGCCGGTGGCCGCGTCGCCGGTGCCGGGCGGATGCCGCAGCACACATCGGCCCTGCCCGCCCAGTCGGCAACCGCGGCGGTAGACCCTGGTCACCAAGGTGGAAGCCATCCCCTCCACTGGACGGGACCCGGCGCATGCAAACAACGACGCCCCATCCATCCGAGAAGGGAAAGGCGCCCGTCAGGGCGCCCTTCCTGTTCGGCGCACAACGCCGGACCACCCGCTTCAGAACGTAGACCGATTCAGTTCGCCGGCGGGGTAGTGGTACCCGTGCCGAAGATCATGTCGTGGGCGGTGTTGGAGAGGGAGGACGCCCCGCCGACATCGTTATGCGCGGCGAAAAAGCCAGCCACGTCCGCCGCGACGACGGCCAGCCACTTCCAGAACCGCCCTTTCGCCATGACGCCGCTCTCGGCTGCCTGCTTGGCCCAGTAGCGGTTGGAGTGCCTGGCCACGCTCAGCCCGCCCAGGATCAGCGCGCCGTTCTCGGACTTGGGATCGAGCCGGGCGATGGCCTCGCGCTCCAGCACCTCGAACTGCGCCGCCGCGGCGTCCATGTCCGCGGCGTTCTCGACGATCTGGTCGATGCGGACCACGAACGAATACTCGTAGGCGGTGAGCCGTTGACGCAGTTCGGGCAGGTTTTCGGTCAAGGACCGCGTCGGATCGTAGGCGTCGAGGAGCGGCTGCAGCGTGGCGATGTACCGCTCCAGCGGCACGCCGGGGACATAGCCGCACTTCTTGACCAGAAGGGTCAGCACATCGTCGGGCGAGGCGTTCAGATCCATCAGGCAACCCAGGTACATGTTGTGCTGGATGCCGGCCTGGTCCATGGGGTTCTCCGCCGCCAGCGCGGGGGCCGCGAAGGCGCTGCCGGCCAGAAGGGCGACCGTTGCGACAAAGAGCTTGTTCTTCATGAAACGTTCTCCTGCAATGGATGGGTTGAGGGTGGCCAGGTTTCCCGACGTCCGGCGGACTGTCGGGCGATGCGGCCACCGCGGCATCGGCACGCGGTGCGCCGCGGCGGTATCAGGCTAGGCAGGCCTGCGCCGGGGAACGAGGGCGAAGCCGGGCCGCCGCGGGCGCGAACCGGGTCGAATTGGCCCAGCCAGGTCGGCACCGCCGCGCTGCGGCCACACGCCGACCGGGCGATGCCGCGAATGCCTCCATCGATAAATCAACGGTTTATGGTGATTTGTTCCCGATCTATTCCCGTGGACGCGCTGGAATCGGTGGCGTGGCCGCTCTTACCCTGCCGATCCCGTATCCGCCATTGCGAGGCTCCCATGCTTGCCTGCCGCCCCCGCGTCGCCACCGCCCTCGCCGCGCTCCTCGCGGCCCTGCCCCTCGCCGCCCACGGCCACGACACGCTGCCGCCGGACTGGTGCCTGGAGGAGGAGCAGGAACCGGAGATCGTGGTGAAGTTCGATTTCGACGGCGGGCAATTGCGCCAGGTGATGGACAAATGCGGCGTGGTCGACAGTCACGAGCCGTATACGAATGCGCTGAACACCATCGGCGCCTATTGCGAGGTCGTGGCCCCATCGCGATCGGCCAAGCCCATCGTCCTGGGCCCCTCCACCTTCCTGGCCCGCGACCACCACAGTGCGTACCGCATGGAACACGGCCTCAAGGGCGCCTGCGTGGTGTGCCCGGCCAAGCGCGGCCGCTGACGGTCCGCGATGGCGCGTTCGCCGTCAGACGAGCGCGTCGCGGCGGGTGTAGGCCAGTACCGCATCGACCCGCGCCTGCAGCGCGGCGCGCGCGTCGGCCTGCAGCCCGTCGCACTGGGCGAGCACGAAGTAGGCCGAGCGCAGCACGTCGCGCCAGCGTGGGTTGCGCGGCAACTTGGAGACCGCCAGGTAGCGCTCCATCGCCCGCGCGCGCAGGCGCCCGTCGTCGATGTTCACGCGCCAGATCCGGCTGCGCTCGGCCAGTTCCAGGCGGCCGGTGCCGGTGGCCCGCTCCCAGCTGTCGATGACCGCCAGCATGAGTTCCACCAGCGTGCGCCGGAACGCGTCGCGGGCCGGCGGCGCGGTCGCGGCGTCAGGCGGGTTCGCGGCCTGCCCGGTGTCGGCCACGGCATCGCCCTCGCGTTGCCGCAGCGCGAGGATGACCAGGCCGTCGCCGCCTGGCCACGGCGCGAAGGTGGCCACCAGCGCGACGCCATGCCGGGCGACGACATCGACCTGCTGCGCCGCGCTGTCCTCCATCCGCTCCAGCGCGCCCTGCAATGCGCCACGGTCTGCAGCGCGCACGAAGCCGGCAATGGGCTGCCCCACCGGTTCGGCGTCCTCGGCGCCGGCCAGGCACAGGCGGCCGGCACGGTTGGCGACCAGGACCTGGCCTTCGGCATCGAGCAGGCAGACCGCGTCCTCGCGGCTGTCGAGCAGGGTCTGCAGCAAGCTGCGGTCCTCGGCCAGGGCGTCGGCCTCGCGCCGGTAGCGGGCCAGTTCCTCCTCGTGGCGGACCCGCCGCGCTTCCGCCAGCAGGCGCGCGCGCAGCCGGCGCCGCTGCAGCAGCAGCCAGCCGCCGAGCGCCGCCGCGAGTACGGACACCAGCACCAGCCACAGCAGCAGCGTGCGTTGGCGCAGTTGCGCCTTGCGCAGGCTGTTCTCGCTTGCCAAGCGGTCGATGGTGCGCTGCTGCTCGGCGCTCTCGAAGCGGATCCGCAACCAGTCCAGTTGGCGATCGTGCTGCGCGCGCAGCAGCGCGGCGGCTTCGGTGTTCGCGCGCCGCAGCGTGGCATTGGCCGCCACCGCGTCGCCCGCGCTTTCCTGCAGCCGCGCCAGCTCCTCCAGCAACGGCACCCGCGCCGGATCGCCGCTGACGGCGGCCGCCAGCGCCTGGCGCAGGCGGATCGCCGCGGCGGCGGTGTCGCCGTGAAGCCGCGCGGTCCGCGCCAACTGCAGTTGCAGCGCCGACGGCAGCGGCAACGTCCATGCCTCGGCCAGCGCCAGCGCGCTGGAACTCCAGCGCCGCGCCTGCGCCACGTCGCCCAGCGCCAGTGCCGCGCGGATCAGGCCGTCGTGGACCCGCAACTGGTAGACGCGGTTGCCCTGCGCGCGGTAGACGCCCAGGGCCTCCTGCAGCCAGGCCAGCGCCTGCCGCGTGTCGCCGTTGTCGAGCGCCAGCTCGGCCATGGTTTCCTGCACGTGCGCCGCCTCGATGGCGTCGCCCTTGGCGCGGTTGGCGGCGAGCGCATCGCGGTAGTAGCGCAGCGCGGTGTCGGGTTCGCGCAATTCGCGGTACACGTCGGCGATGTTGGTGAGCACGGACGCCGAGGCCGCGCCCTGCGCGCGCTGGAGGTCGAGGCTGAGCGTCAGGTGGCGCAGCGCGCCGCGGAAGTCGCCGAGCCGGCGCAGCGCGGCGCCGACATTGTTCAGATCGCGCGCCTCCGCGCCGCGATCGCCCAACGCCCGGGACAGGGTGGCCGCGCATTCGAATCGCTCCAGCGCCTGCGCGATGCGTTCGCGGCGAAACTCCAGGATGCCGCGGCGGCGCGTGAGCTCGTAGCGCAGGCGCGCGTCGCCGCGATCGACGATGTTGGCCTCGGCGCAGTCCAGCGCCTGTTCGGCGGCGGCGAAGCGCCCGGCATCCTGGCGCGCCCTGGCCTGGGCGAACAGCGCGTCCACCCTTGCCTCGCCCGCCGTCGCCGATGGCGCAAGTCGCGCGTGCTGGACGCACAGCGCCGCGTCCGGCAGCGGGCGCGGCGGCTTGGCCTGCGCGCA
>Ga0065704_10001761_pt1 | contig 13314 bp, 12 predicted proteins | sample SwiRhicommuniRL2_FD_59091 | JGI IMG/M metagenome (GOLD analysis project Ga0065704, IMG submission 59091) | Switchgrass rhizosphere bacterial communities from Rose Lake, Michigan, USA - RL2 v2 (version 2) | ecosystem: Host-associated > Plants > Roots > Rhizosphere > Soil | place: East Lansing, MI
AGTAAACACAACAAATCTTAAAAACGGCTCTTCATGTTTTAGCACCGGGAATTGAAGATTTCAAAGGATATGTTTCCTGATTGATGACGTTCGCGGCTGGCATATTCCGACAAAAATTTAGCTTTCGCTCCTCGCTCAGAGCGGATCACCCCAAGGGCAGGCATTAGAGAAGGGCACAAGAGAAGAGTAATCGGTGAATCTTTTGCGCCCTTCAGGATCGAAAGAGGTGTGATTACCGGTAACTGCGTAGTGCCGCTGGGAATACCTCGGTTAGCCAGTCAATAAACACGCGTAACCGGTGCGTCATGTGCCTGTTCTGGGGATAGACGACATAAAAAGGATAACTCGCGGGGCGCCATTCTTGTAGGATCTCAACCAGTGTGCCGTTGTTCAGTTCATCTTTCGCCGCATAGCAAAAGGTCTGGATGATTCCCATTCCCGCCAAGGCCGCAGCCAAATGCGCATTACTTTCGTTAACCCCGATGTNATGCTGCGTCTTCATCTCCCGCTCTTCACCTTCTACGATAAAGCGAAAAGGAAAGGCTCTGCCCGTNAGCGGAGACAAATAGCTCACCAGCTTATGTCCATTTCTTAATTCTTCCGGATACGCAGGTACNCCAGCGGCTTTCAGGTATCCCGGCGTAGCGCAGGTCACCATNGGGGCATCACCAATGTGGCGGGCGATCAACGAGGAGTCATTGAGCGCGCCACCGCGAATTACACAGTCCACATTTCCGCTAATAAGATCCACCGGCCTGTCGGAAACGCCTAAATCGATTTTGATTTCCGGATAGCGCTGCAAAAAATCCGGTAACGCCGGGATCAGGACTTCACGTGCGGTAGAGCCGCCGACATCAATACGCAGATACCCTTTAGGTCTGCTCTGCAAGGCGCTAAACGACGTGTCTATCTCCTCAATGTCAATGAGTACCCGCGAGGCTTTTTCATAATAGCCCTGACCCTCTGGTGTTGCGACGACGCGCCGGGTCGTACGATGTAAAAGACGCACGCCGAGATGGGCCTCCAGTGATTTAACCAGCTTACTTAATGTGGCATTCGGCAGATTCAGTGAATCCGCTGCCCGCGTAAAACTGCCAGTTTCTACCACCCGCGTAAACGCACGCATAGCCATTAACTGATCCACGTTTTGGTTCTCCGTGAGGGCGTTGATTATTCACCTGTAGAAAGAGTGTTTTCTACTTTTGCTAATTTATCAATAATTTCTCTGCGGCTAGAGTGAGTTTACAGGCTGAATGACGGCCCATTCGAACCCACAACCGAGGATATGAATAATGAGTAAACCACTTTCAGACAAAATTGCCCTGGTCACGGGCGGCAGCACAGGAATCGGTCTTGCCAGTGCTCAGGAACTGGCGGCGCAGGGGGCAAAAGTCTACATCACCGGACGTCGTCAGCAGGAACTGGATGCGGCCATCGCGTTGATCGGCCCGTCGGCTAAGGGGATTCGGGCCGATATCTCCCGTCTTAGCGATCTGGATAATGTTTACGCACAAATTGCAGAAGAGTCGGGGCGTCTGGACATTCTGTTTGCTAACGCCGGTGGCGGAGATATGCTGGCGCTGGGTGAAATAACGGAAGAACATTATGACCGGATTTTCGGGACCAATGTTCGCGGAGTATTATTCACCGTCCAGAAAGCACTGCCACTGCTTGTTGCCGGTTCATCCATTATTCTTACCGCTTCCACCGTTTCGGTAAAAGGGACAGCTAACTTTAGCGTGTATAGCGCCAGTAAAGCCGCAGTGAGAAACTTTGCTCGCTCATGGGCGCTGGACTTGCAGGGGCGCGGTATTCGGGTGAATGTCGTGAGTCCGGGTCCGGTCAAAACGCCTGGATTAGAGGGGCTGGTTGCCGAGGAACAGCGTCAGGGCCTCTTTGATGCGCTGGCGGCGCAAGTTCCGTTGGGCCGGATTGGTGAGCCAGCGGAAGTCGGCAAAGCCGTTGCGTTTCTGGCATCTGATGCCGCCAGTTTTATCAATGCTATAGAGCTGTTTGTTGACGGCGGTATGGCGCAGATTTAAAACTGATATCACACCGTCAAATCCTAGGAGGCGACGGTTTTTCAATGGACGGCTGGTGTCACGCAGTTTTAACGCCACAGTGTGACAGCGCACAATGCGGTTCCAGCCATTCCTGCTGGGTTTTGTCATCTCGCAAAACATAGCGACTGTTTGCGAATCACATCACTATCGTCTGCAAAATTTGCATAACTCCCTTCTTATGACGAGGTTCGGTCAAAACGGCTGCTGTGTGCCAGGAGCAGACATCTGAGAGACACCCATCAAACTTTAACTGTGCGTATACCATTCTTGATTGCTTAGGCCTTTCAGTATCAGTCTTGGCATTATTTCTTATGTATATTAAATAGATATGATTGATTTTTATCTGTGTAAGGGATAAAAATCGCTGATGCCATATGAAACATTTTAATAATGACAGTATCTAATGCACTTCGTAATGACCTTTATTTAGGGATGATATATAACGTGCTTCGAAAATAATTAACATTTTTATAACGTTATTAAGGTCAGGCAAATGAAGCAAGTTGGCATTGTAGGTTGGCGAGGAATGGTAGGGTCTGTTTTGCTCCAGCGCATGGTCGAAGAGAACGACTTTGACGATATTTCTGCGCATTTTTACAGCACGTCCAGTGCGGGTACCACCGGTCCGGTCATTGGTGACGTGAGCTATATACTCAAAGATGCTAATTCCATTAGTGCCCTGGCCGAAATGGACATCATCATAACCTGCCAGGGTGGGGACTATACTAAAGTGGTTTATCCTGCATTGATTGCCCATGGCTGGGAGGGCTACTGGATTGATGCGGCCTCAGCGCTGCGGATGGATGAAAGAGCCTGCATTATTCTCGATCCCGTGAATCGCCCCCATATCGATCGTGCCGTCAATGAGGGAATTAAGCTGTTTATTGGTGGCAACTGTTCGATCACTCTGAGTCTGATGGGGCTAGCCGGGCTGATAAAAGCAGATCTCATTGAATGGATGAGCGTGATGACCTATCAGTCCGCATCGGGTGCCGGTGCTCAGTATGTACGGGAATTGATCACGCAAAGCGCGTATATCAGCAGCCATTTGTCCGCCGATGAACTGGCATCTTCAGGTTCAGTACTTCCGTTAGTCAATAAAGTCAGTGAATTGATTAAAAGCGCTGACATGCCGATTCAGAACTTCGGTGCGCCTTTAATGGGTAGCATCATTCCATGGATTGATAGTGATTTAGGCGATGGCAACAGCCGTGAAGAATGGAAAGGTGAGGCAGAAACGAACAAAATCCTGGGCCTTGCTCCCGGTACGATCCCGGTAAATGGTTTGTGCATACGGGTCGGTGTGATCCGCTGCCACAGTGCTGCAATCACGCTGAAGCTCAAGCGTGAAGTCAGCGAAACAGAATTTGCGGAGTTAGTGGCGCATTCCCATCCCTGGGTTAATTATGTGCCCAATAATAAGGTGGAGAGTGTCAATAAATTGACTCCTGCCTCTATCAGCGGTTCGCTTAAAGTAGGAATTGGCCGTTATAAGAAAATGTCGCTAAACAATGACCCTATCTATTCGGTTTTAACGGTAGGCGATCAGCTATTGTGGGGCGCGGCCGAACCTTTGAGACGCATGTTGAATATTCTGCTCGGTAGAGTTTGATTCATTTTATTCAGACCAAAGCACCTGCTCGGTAGGTGCTTTGGTTTTGTGGCGACACATCCGATTCTACGTCGCCGCAGATGTGATGGACATAAATGGCTCACTTCATCGTCCGCTCTTCGCTCGTAGCGGACCTTCAGTGCCACCGCCTTCGTCTGCTGTGTGCCAGGAGCGGACATTGTGTGCGTATGAAAAAAGGGTATTGCCTGTGGCAATACCCTCCGTATCGGGAAAAATAAATCAGCTTTGACAGAACCGGAGCCGATTTCCAAAAGGATCGTAAACTTCCAGAACATCTCCCCAGTCTTGCTTCACGATTTCCGGGCGACCATAGCCATATTTTTTTCCGTGAAGCTGGTCTCTGAACAACTCAATATTCTGCACAGGTATAAATATCGTTGCTCCCGGACTGGCGTCACCGTGGTGTTCAGAAAGGTGCAACTGCAAACCCTCGCGTTCAATGCCCAGATACAAAGGTAAGCCGGGCTCGAACCGATGTTCAAATTCAACACAGAATGAAAGAAAATCGAGATAGAACTCTCGCGCTTTGCGCTCATCGAACATTCGTAAAATGGGTATAGTCTTGATGAAATGTATTTGAGGCTGAGGAACCTGTGGGGTTAACGCAGCCGATGCAGTGTTCCAGTCCCTGTAGCCTAATTGGTGTGAAACAGTTTCGAGTGCGGCGGAATAAGAAATTTTATGATCACGCATTTCTAGAGAGTTTTTTAACTTCGCAGCCATTTGCTTGGCTTGCTCTACTGATAACATAATTTCTCCTGTCGTCAGGAAACAATGGTGCCCGCATTACCAAATCCCGACCGTCAAGAGTGGTTAAATCATTGAGGTTAAGGACAAACATGCTTTCACCATTTCCATACAGGAAGCGAGCGGCAGGCAGCACGGGCCTAAAATGAGAATATACAGGCCAGGCAAATCGCACAAGTGTTCAGGTTTGAATAGGTACACCCTCAGCGAACTCGATTTTGCAGCTACCAGCGTCAAACACAATTAGCCCAGCGTCTGATTTTCGCTCACAGCGGACCTTCACTTCAGTTACCTGGTCCGCTTCGTGCCAGGAGCGGACCTTTCTAAGGTTCATAGAAAAAACAAGCGGAGTGTTCACCTGTTGATTTTACATCCTGGCTTTATTTATGGATTATGGAATTCTACATGTTCTGAAAAGGATTTATCCATGAGTGTCCTCTTTCCACCCAGGCTGGCTCCAGGAGATGTTATTGGTATAACAGCTCCATCTTCTGGCGTACCTGAACATCTGCATCCCAGATTGGAACTCGCCATAAAAAACCTAAAGAAAAGAGGTTACCAAGTCCGCGAAGGGAGCTGCTTACGCTCGCAGCACAAAAATAAAAGCGCCACTAAATTTTCTCGCGTTGAAGAATTAATGTCTTATCTTACTGACCCAGATATAAAAGCTGTTATGCCACCTTGGGGCGGTGATCTGGCGATGGAATTGCTTGATTTGATTGATTTTGATCTTTTATCCCGGTCTAAACCAAAATGGTTTGTGGGCTTTTCAGATCTTAGTACACTTCAATTCCCACTGACTACGATTTCGGGCTGGGCTACTTTGCATGGGCCAAACCTGATGGATCTTGGCGCTCAAAAGTTAGATGCCACCACTCAGGCTGTATGGGAAATTCTGGAATCGAATCGGGGAACTGTAATCAAACAGTACTCTTCAAAAGCATTTCAAACTGATGAAAATCAATGGGGAACAGCGTCAGACGAAGGTTTCAATCTGACCCAAAAAACACAGTGGAAACGCCTTGATAGTTTTACATCTTCTCTCACATTTAGCGGGAAACTGATCGGCGGCTGCCTCGAAATAATATCCAGGTTAGCAGGTACGCCATTCGGGAATGTACCCTTGTTCAAGGCGAACAATAGCCCTCAAGGAATAATCCTCTATTTTGAAAATGTGGAAATGGCTCCCTGTGAATTAACACGCGCATTATTTAGCTTACGATTACAGGGTTGGTTTGATAACTTAAATGGTGTTCTTATAGGCAGAAGTGCTGCACCCGACGTAAGCGACCCGACTAAACATAATTATCTGGATGCCCTTAAATCCGCTTTTGAGAATGTTGCCGTGCCCGTACTTTATGATGTTGATATTGGTCACATGCCTCCTCAAATATCCCTAGTAAATGGAGCCGATGCGACGGTATTTTTCGCTGAAAATGGTAGCTGGGTAACTCAGCAATTGTAGATAAGGCAGTATTAATAACAAAGGCGGCCCTTGCTGTTCTTTTGCACTTAAGGTCCGATCCTCGCTCACAGCAGACCTCGCGCTGCTTCGGCGGTCCGCATCTTCAGGCAGAACAAATGCTCCGAATAACAAAGATTAATATTGAGAAACTGCCCAAAACGTCCTTTTTTATCCAGCGGTATCGGGCATGATTTTTCTCCACCAGTCAGGTTTCATATCCTGAAAAGAGTGGGAGTGGGGCGAAAAAATGACGGCTTCNTTGTGGTCAAAAACACCGCTGAGTAAAGCCGTCACCGGCGCGTCATCAATCGCACCTANNGAACTGCCACACCTGGNGCAGAATGCTCTGGATGAGGTTTTAGATGAGCGATATAAAGAAGGTGTGCCTCCTTCACCCGTCCATTCAACATTCGCCGAGTGGAATTCAAGCCATACTGCGGTCTGACAACCTGAATGCTTCTGGCAAATATCACAGGAGCAGGAATGAGTGGAAACCGGGTTAATCGCTGTGAATCTGATAAACCCGCACAAACATCCGCCTGACAGTTTCAAATCCATATCAGTCGATACCTTATCAACGCTCAGAGAATAACAAAGATAGCATCGTCCGTTTTTTGCTCAAAGCATCTCCATAACCTTACACATTATTCCCACCGTACCCGGTGCAGGTCATCAATACGCAGTTACATAACCAACTCACCCAAACCAGTAGTTAAAAGTGAATTCAATTGACGAGTGAGGGCGAAAGGCTTATCACTATTATGATATCTATCAAAAGGTTAGGTCTGAGAGGTTAAAAGTGATTACGTTCCGCGCAATGACGGAAGATGAATATCCCGCTTATCTTGAATATTTTGTTCAGGATTATGCCAATGAAATCGAATCAAACTATCGCGTATCGCAACCGGATTCTCTGGCAAGAGCGAAACAGGAATTATCGGCATTGCTTCCCGAGGGTGTAAATACCGCAGGCCAAATGCTGTTGTGTATTATCGCGCAGTCGGCCCATGTCGGTTATCTCTGGTACAAAACTGATCCGGTTATGCGTACGGCTTTTATCTACGATTTCCATATTCTCACTGCCTGCCAGGGAATGGGATTGGGTAAACAGTCGCTGGCTGCTTTCGAAGCGTATTTACGGATTGAGGGTATTAAAGAGATCAAATTGCGTGTGGCAGGGGACAATGCTCGCGCTCAGCATATTTATGAAGCCAGCGGATTTGGGGTGACGGGTATCAATATGAGTAAATCTATTACTGACTGAGGGACTAAGAAGAACCTGATCCGCACATCTATTTGGCGGTGTTTATGCTGCGGGATTTATAGAGGCCGGGTACGCGTCAACGCCACCCGGCCTGGAACATCAGGCCACTTCGTTCGGACAGTCTTCGCCGTTTTCCAGCTGTTTCAGATTACCCAGCGTGGTTTCTGAAATGCTGATCAGCGCTTCGGCGGTCAGGAACGCCTGGTGCCCGGTAAACAGCACGTTGTGGCAGGCGGAGAGGCGGCGGAACACGTCGTCCTGGATGACATCGTTAGACTTGTCTTCGAAGAACAGATCGCGTTCGTTCTCATACACGTCCATCCCCAGCGCGCCAATTTTCTGTGTTTTGAGGGCTTCGATCGCCGCCTGAGAGTCAATTAGACCGCCACGGCTGGTGTTGATAATCATCACCCCGTCTTTCATCTGGTCAAACGCGCTCTGATTGAGCAGGTGATAGTTCTCGGGGGTCAGCGGACAGTGCAGGGAGATCACGTCCGACTGAGAGAGCAGCGTCGGCAGATCGACATACTCCACGCCCAGCTCCAGCGCGGCAGCACTTGGATACGGATCGAACGCCAACAGACGCATCCCGAAACCTTTCAGAATACGCAGCGTCGCCACGCCGATTTTACCGGTGCCGATGACGCCTGCGGTTTTACCGTACATGGTAAAGCCCGTCAGACCTTCAAGAGAGAAGTTGGCATCACGGGTGCGCTGATAAGCACGATGAATACGTCGGTTCAGAGACATCATCATACCGATGGCATGTTCAGCCACGGCTTCCGGGGAGTAGGCCGGCACGCGCACCACTTTTAACCCCAGCTCTTTCGCCGCATCCAGATCGACGTTGTTAAAGCCCGCGCAGCGCAGCGCGATGAACTTCACGCCGTGCTTTTTCAGCTCTTCCAGCACCGGGCGGCTGCCATCGTCGTTGACGAAAATACACACCGCTTCGCATCCGTTCGCCGTTTTGGCGGTTTTTTCAGTCAGCAGAAAGTCAAAAAATTCGAGTTCGAATCCGTAAGTCTCGTTAACATGTTGCAGATACTTTTTATCGTACTGTTTTGTGCTATATACCGCGAGTTTCATAAGACTTTCTCCAGTGATTTTACCATCACGTTAGCATGATTAAAATAATCTTACAATTTATAAAATATTATTGAATTCAATAAGTTCTATGAATAATTCTAGAGCAACTATCCTTAAAAATGGCGTTGACTTCAACTGACTGGCTAAACATGCCACAATGACGGGCACTGTCGGCTTATTTTTTCGCTAAATCAGGATATTAACTGCCCATGAGGGGTAAATACAAAGCCGCAATTGCGCTATTGCTGTTGTTCATTCTTCTGCCGCTGACGCTGCTGATGACGCTCGCCCAGTGGGTACCAACCCTTGCCGGGATCTGGCTCCCTGTCGGGACGCGCATTGCTTTCGAGAAAAGCCCGCGTCTGACCCGCAATCAAATTATTATCCCCGATCTTCGCTATCTGGTGGAGGACTGCGAAATCGCTCGCGTGGAAAACGCCGCGCTGTCGCACCCCAGCCGCTGGAAACTGGATATCGGCGCACTCGATCTCAATACCGCCTGCCTGAGCAAACTGCCGCAGGCGGAACAGGCTAACACCGCGCCCAAAACCCTTGCCGAATGGCAGTCGATGTTGCCGAACACCTGGCTGACGATAGATCGCTTAACGCTCTCTCCGTGGCAGCAGTGGCAGGGCAAACTCGACATCTCTTTAACCCCCTCCGTTCAGGACGTGACCTACCAGGGCGAACAGGTCAAGGTGCGCGGCAAGCTTCGCGGGCAAAACCTGACCATCAGCGAGTTTGAAGTCCATCTGCCGGATTACCCGCAGCCGATCAGGCTGGCGGGGGAGTTTACCCTGCCGCTGGTGCCGGACGGCGTGCCGGTGAAAGGCCATGCGGAGGCCACTCTGACGGTGCCGCCGCTTTCATCACCGGTGGACGCTGATCTCGACTGGGAAGAGAACCGTGGTCAGCTGGTGTTGACCGCCCGTGATAACCCCGATCCGCTGCTGGATTTGCCGTGGCAGCTCACNGCNGAACAGCTNATAGTCAGCGACGGACGCTGGCACTGGGATCTGGAGGGGCTACCCCTGAGCGGGCGCGTGGGCGTGAAAGTTGACAACTGGCAGCAGGGGCTGGAAAACGCCACCTTTAGCGGTCGTCTGAACGTGCTGACTCAGGGCGATGCCGGGAAAGGTAACGCCGTGCTGAGCCTCGGGCCGGGCAAGCTGAGCATGGAAAACAGCGCCATGCCGCTGCAGGTGACGGGCGAGGCCAAGCAGGGCGACCTGATTTTGTACGCGATTCTGCCAGCCCAACTGACGGGCAGCCTCGCCGATCCGCAGCTCGTCTTTGAGCCGGGCGCGCTGCTGCGTTCGCGCGGTCGGCTTATCGACTCGCTCAATATCGATGAAATCCGCTGGCCGCTGGCGGGCGTAAAACTCTCGCAAAAAGGGGTGGATGGTCGGCTGCAGGCGATTCTGAAAGCCCATGAAAACGACATGGGCGATTTCGTGCTGCATCTCGACGGACAGGCCAATGACTTCCTGCCGGACAGCGGCCTGTGGCAGTGGCGCTACTGGGGCGATGGGCACTTCACGCCGATGAATGCCCGCTGGGATGTGGCCGGGAAGGGCGAGTGGCGCGACAGTGCCATCGAACTGACGGCGCTCTCGACCGGTTTTGATAAACTGCAGTACGGCACCATGCTGGTGAGCAAGCCGCGTCTGGTGCTGGATCAGCCGGTGCGCTGGCTGCGTGGCGAAAACAATCCGCACTTTAGCGGCGCGCTCTCCCTGGATGCGGAGCAGACATCGTTCTCCGGCGGCAGCGTGTTACCGCCGTCGACCCTCAAGTTCAGCGTCGACGGCACCGATCCGACGTTCTTCCAGTTTAAAGGCGATCTGCACGCCGGGGCGATTGGCCCGGTCCAGCTGAACGGTCGCTGGGACGGGGAGCGTCTGCGCGGGCAGGCCTGGTGGCCAAAACAGTCCCTGATGGTCTTCCAGCCGCTGGTGCCGCCCGACTGGAAAATGAATCTGCGCGACGGCGAGCTGTACGCTCAAGTGGCGTTTTCGGCGGCCGCTGGGCAAGGATTCGAAGCGGGTGGTCATGGCGTGGTGAAAAGCGGCAGCGTCTGGATGCCCGACAACCAGATCAACGGCGTCGATTTTGTACTGCCGTTCCGCTTCAGCGAAGGCACCTGGTCTCTGGGCACGCGCGGCCCGGTCACGCTGCGCATCGCCGAAGTAATAAACCAGGTCACCGCACGCAATATTACCGCCGATTTGCAGGGCGATTACCCGTGGAGTGAATCCCACCCGCTGCTGCTGACCAACGTCAGCACCGACGTGCTGGGCGGAAAAATCACCCTGCAGCAGCTGCGGATGCCGCAGCACGATCCGGCGCTGCTGCGGGTGCAGAATATCTCCTCCAGCGAGCTTATCAGTGCCGTCAATCCGAAACAGTTTACCCTGTCCGGCCCGGTGAGCGGGGCGCTGCCGTTCTGGCTTGAGAACGAAAAATGGATCATCAAAGACGGCTGGCTGACTAACCCCGGCCCGATGACGCTGCGTCTGGATAAAGACACGGCAGATGCCATCGTCAAAGACAACATGGCGGCGGGCGTGGCGATTAACTGGCTTCGCTATATGGAAATTTCTCGCTCGTGGACGAAAATCAATGTAGATAATCTGGGTGTGTTGACCATGCAGGCGGCGATCAGCGGCACCAGCCGCGTCGACGGTAAAAGCAACACCGTGAACCTCAATTACACTCACGAAGAGAATCTTTTTACCCTGTGGCGCAGCCTGCGCTATGGGGATAATTTACAGGCATGGCTTGAGCAACACGCGGCGTTGCCGGATGCCCGCTGTCAGGCAGGCAAGGAATGTGAGGAACAACAATGAAAAAGCTGACAGGCGCGCTCGGCGTGNTCATGGTCGCAATGCTATCAGGCTGTACGCCCCGAATCGAAGTGGCGGCACCGAAAGAGCCGATCACCATCAATATGAACGTCAAAATTGAACATGAAATCCATATCAAAGTGGATAAAGACGTCGAAACCCTGCTGAAATCGCGCAGCGATCTGTTCTGAGGATGCCATGAAACGACTTCTTGCAATCGGTCTGCTGGCGCTGGGCATGAGCGTTCAGGCGCAGGCGATCACCTTAAACGAAGCGCGCGCGCAGGGGCTGGTGGGCGAGACGCTCAGCGGCTATATCGCGCCGCTGCGTCAGGATAAGCAAACGCTGGCGCTGGTGAACGAGATCAACGCGGCACGCACCGAAAGCTACCAAAAACTGGCGGACAGCAACAATATTCCGGTGGATGAAGTGGCGAAAATGGCCGGGCAAAAGCTGGTGGCCCGCGCGCAGCCGGGCGAATACGTGAAGGGTATCAACGGAAAGTGGCTGAAGAAGTGATCAGCGGTAGCGCTTGCGATACTCCCCAGGTGACACGCCAAAGCGCTGTTTGAAGGCCGTAGAGAAATGGCTATGGTCGGCAAAGCCCCAGCTATAGCCAATGCCCGCCAGTTTTTCATCATCGCCTGTGGCGCGTAGCACCTGCGCGCACAGGTCCAGCCGCCGGTTTTTGATGTACTGCGCCACCACCAGCCCTTTATCGGCAAACATGCGATACAGGCTGCGTACCGACATCCCGCTCTCGGTGGCAATCCACTCCGGTCGCAGCGCTTCCGACTGAATATGAGAATCAATCAGCGACAGCACATTCTGGAACTGACGCTCTTTACGCGGCGGCGCCGATTCGCGCTGCTGAAACGCCGGGCGCAACAGACACACCATTGCTTCCAGCGCCGCTTCGCTCTCCATATCGCTCAGCTGCGCATTATCCATACTCTCCTGCAACAGCCGATAGCTCAGCTGCACGGTGGGCAGCGTGCGCGACAGCTTATGGGCGCAGCTCACCTCCTGGAAACGGCACTGCTGTTCCAGAATCTGGCGCGGCAGTAACAGTGAAATCTGGCGCGATTTGTCGTGCCAGTAGATCGAGCAGGGGCGTGAGGCGTCAATCAGCGTAATGTCGCCCGCGTCGATCACAATCTGCTTATCATCCTGCTCCAGCGTAGCCTGACCTTCGAGTTGAAACACGGTGTAAAACCAGGCGTCGTTGCTGGTTTTGATCTCCTGACGGGTGCGAAACAGGTTAACGCCTGCGGCGGTGACGGTGCTGAGCTTCAGGCTTCTGGCATAGCTGGTTTCCAGTTCACCGATGAACTGGCCCGGCAACGGGCGTGCGGCAAAGCTGCCACACACCTGGTTAATTTGCGCCAGCCACTGCTGATATTTTTCCTGCTCACTTGCACACGCCATCTTTCATCTCGCTGCACTGTCAATGTTTTTGCATTGTTGCATTTGTGTTGCATTTTGTCAGAGGTCAGGGCTGACTATAGGAAAGAACACTCGCTGTTAACAGTGTTATAAGCCGGAATTATCATGATTTGCGGGGGCTGTCACAGGTGGCAAAACGAATGTCACAGAGAGAAAAGCGCGTTTTGCAAACCCATCTTAGACTGCGATGACACCCTGCGAATAATAATGAAGGAGCACCCTATGTCTGAGTCACAGACCGCCGTCCTGCAAAGCGTGCAACAGTTTTTAGACCGTCATCATGGCCTGTGGATCGAGGGTCGCCCGTCTGCCTCTGAAAGTGAAAAGCGTCTGAACATATTCAATCCGGCGACGGGTGAAGTGATTGCCTCGACGGCAGATGCGAGTGTGGACGATGTGGATCGCGCGGTGATGTCCGGCTGGCGCGCCTTTGTCTCCCGCAGCTGGGCCGGGAAACTGCCTGCCCAGCGCGAGCGCATTTTGCTGCGTTTTGCCGATCTGGTGGAGCAGCATACGGAAGAGCTGGCGCAGCTCGAAACCCTGGAGCAGGGCAAATCGATCAACATCTCCCGCGCGTTTGAAGTGGGCTGCACCCTGAACTGGATGCGCTACACCGCCGGGCTGACCACCAAAATTGCGGGCAAAACGCTCGATCTCTCCATTCCGCTGCCGCAAGGGGCGCGCTATCAGGCGTGGACCCGCAAAGAGCCGGTCGGCGTGGTGGCCGGAATTGTCCCCTGGAACTTCCCGCTGATGATTGG